>Ga0105239_10007254_pt1 | contig 12734 bp, 13 predicted proteins | sample KBSC44metaG_FD_92761 | JGI IMG/M metagenome (GOLD analysis project Ga0105239, IMG submission 92761) | Corn rhizosphere microbial communities from Kellogg Biological Station, Michigan, USA - KBS C4-4 metaG | ecosystem: Host-associated > Plants > Roots > Rhizosphere > Soil | place: Michigan, USA...
TACGCCGCATTCGCGGCGTGCGGATTGGTTTGGGCTGGCCTGCAGACCTATGTGGTGCATAGTTTTGGTTTTATCTGGTACATCGCATCTACCGAGGGCCTGGTTTGTTCCATATTGCTGGCATCGGCCTGCTGGCTCATTAATAATAACCTCCGCTATTATCAGCCTGAAAAAGGCAATTACGTTAATATATTGATCTGGATAGGCGCGCTTGGTGCCATATGCACGTTTGGCGCCAGGTGGATACTGCCATTTTTGGCTACTGGTCCGGCATACACCAACTTTTTATTAAACTCGCTGACCATCCGCTTTTTCATTAACTTTTTGGCGATTGGGTGGGTGGCGATGATCAGCATGCTATATTATACCCAATTGGACCAAAAGGAAAACGAAAAACGCAAAGCCGAAGCCGAGCAACTGGCCCGCGATGCGGAATTGTATAACCTGCGCCAGCAATTGCAGCCCCACTTTTTGTTTAATAGTTTGAACAGCATAAACGCCCTGATTGGTTTTAAACCTGACGAGGCGCGGCGGATGATACACCAGCTATCGGACTTTTTACGTGGTACACTAAAGAAGGACGACCAGCAACAAGTGCCCTTAACTGAAGAACTTACCCACCTTAACCTTTACCTTGATATTGAGAAAGTGCGTTTTGGTCACCGTTTGCAGACCGAGATAAGCTGCGACAAAAGTTCGGGCGAGGCGGTATTGCCCTCGATGCTTTTGCAGCCAATTGTTGAAAATGCCATAAAATTTGGTCTGTACGATACTATTGGCGATGTAGTGGTAAGCATACGTGCCGAAATGGATGGCAACTACCTGATACTGATGGTGCAAAACCCATACGACCCCCAAACCTCGAGACCGCGTAAAGGCACCGGTTTTGGCCTCCGTGGGGTACAACGCCGACTTTATTTGCTTTTTGCACGAAATGATTTGATGGAAACTCATGCAAATGATAATATATTTACAACTATTATTAAAGTACCGCAGTTATAAATATGAAACGTGCCTTAATTATTGACGATGAGCCTTTGGCCCGTATGGTTGTATTGGAGTATTTGCAGGCTTATCCGCAAATTGAAGTAATGCAGGAATGCAATGATGGTTTTGAAGGCCTCAAAGCTATTCAGCAATACCAGCCCGACCTGATTTTCCTGGACGTGCAAATGCCCAAAATAAACGGCTTCGAAATGCTGGAGCTGGTTGAAAACCCGCCGGCTGTTATATTTACTACCGCTTTTGACGAATATGCCATCAAAGCTTTCGAGGCGCATGCGGTTGATTACCTGTTAAAGCCTTTTAATAAGGACCGTTTTAACAAGGCGATAGACAAATACCTTTCTACCTCGGTTGCTGAGCCCGCCCCTGCAAAAAAGCATACCGAAGATTTACTGGAAACCGCATCGCACTCGCCGGCACAGCATGAGCGTATTGTGGTGAAAACCGGTACCAAAGTGAAGATCATTCCTGTGCAGGATGTGCTGTACCTGGCTGCCGATGACGACTATGTAAGCGTTTACACTGCAGAAGGCTCGTACCTGAAAAATAAAACCATGAACTTCTTTGAGCAAACGCTCGACCCTAAATACTTCGTGAGGGTACACCGCTCATACATTATAGCCATTCAACAAATTACCCGTATCGACCCTTATGAAAAGGACGCACACCTGGCTATACTAAAATCGGGCGCCAAGGTGCCGGTTAGTAAAACAGGGTATGTAAAATTGAAGCAGGTATTGGGAATATAGGGGTGATGTCGGATGTAGGGTGATTTCGGATTTTTCACTTGTTGTTTATTTTTTTAACGGCGTTCAAGAGCGCAACGCGGTTTCGGATGTTCGATATCGGATTTTTTTATCAGTTCCCGAAGGCTCAGATTTTCGATAAAAGAAGACTAAAAAATTAATTAACTATTTTTTTAGTTTTCGATAAAATATTACTGAAAGGCAATCGTTTACGATTGAAATAAACCTTTCGTGATGCCTAAAATATTTATCCTTTTGTTGATGACCGTGCTGCTCGTCAACCCTAAAAATAGTTTGCCCGATAGCAGCCGCGCCAAAACTGTGCGTGAATCCGTTTGGCCAAAACTACAGGCCGAGTTTAAAAGCAAGGGGTTAAACCCTAAATCTCCTATTTACATCAGGCTTTTTAAAGATTTGTATTTGCTGGAGGTTTGGGTTAAAAAAGGCAGTAAATACCAGCTTTTTAAGCCGTATACCATTTGTACTTATTCAGGCGGCTTAGGTACAAAAATTGTAGAGGGCGACAATAAAAGCCCGGAAGGGTTTTATACCATTGGACCGAAACAATTAAACCCGGTGAGCAATTACCACCTGGCTATGAATGTTGGCTACCCCAATAAGCTCGAACGTTTAAAAGGCTATACCGGTAATTCTGTTATGATACACGGCAATTGCCTATCGGCCGGGTGTTATGCCATGACGGATGCCGGCATCGATGAGATATACACGTTGGTTTATAATGCGCTTAAAGCCGGACAACAATCCGTGCAGGTAGATATCTTTCCGTTCCGGATGAATAGTGAACACATGAAAAAATATGCTTCAAGCCGTTCAATACCATTTTGGAAGTCGATTAAACCGGGGTATGATCTATTTGAGAGAAATCACGTGCCTGCAGTGGTGGGAGTTAGGGGGAGGGAGTATGCTTTTAATTGAATAAACATATTTATATAAACAAATTTGTTTATATTTGAATATGGAGGCACTTGTAGAGAAATATAAAGGCATACAACCGGGACTGATACTGGAGCGTGAGTTAAAAAAAAGGAACCTAAAAAAAGGGCCTTTTGCTTTGTCGTTAAATGAATATCCACAGGTACTTAACGATATTACCAAAGGGAAACGCGGCTTAACTACGGCGCTGTCATTAAAAATAGATGACGCTTTTGGGTTGGAAGAAGGAACTATGCTTGTTTTGCAGGCCTATTACGAAATTAAAAAGGAGCGGCAGAAGAATAATAGCGGTGACCATCCTGACCTGGCTAAATTGCGAAAGGCACTTTTTTGGGATACTGACATCTCGAAGATTGATTGGCAAAGGCAGTATAAGGCGGTTATTAAGCGCGTATTTGAACGTGGCGATAAAACGGAAAAACAGGAAATAATTGATTTTTACGGTGATGAAAAAGTTGCATCGGTAATAGGGCATGCGACTACCGCGGACGATAAACTTTTTATATTGCAAGACCCAAGGCTGAAATAAGATGCTCTATTGGAATACTGTATCGCTGGCGCTCAAAGAAGTGTTAATCAAATTAATGCAAGCTGAGGTATTAAACAACTTCAGGCTTGTTGGTGGAACTGCCCTGAGTCTGCAACTTGGGCATAGAATGTCGATTGATATCGATTTATTTACGGATGTTACCTACGGTACAATCGACTTTAAAGCAATTGAAGATTTTCTTAAAGGCGAGTTTGTTTATGCTCAAGGTGATTTTGGTGAAAGCCCGGGAATAGGGAAGTCATACCTGGTGGGCAGTGAACCCGATTCGATGGTCAAGGTTGATATTTATTACGCTATGGACCCATTTTTTCAAACAATAAAACAAATGGATGGTATACGTTCGGCTACGGTTGAAGAGATTACTGCGATGAAAGTAGACATCATCCAACGCATCGGTAGAAAAAAGGACTTTTGGGACCTTCATGAGCTGCTGGATAAATACAACGTTGCCGATATGATTACCTTTCATAAGCAACGTTACGAATGGACACATGACCGCAATTTAATCATCAAAAATTTTTGTGATTTTCAACTTGCCGACGATGATTTTGACCCAATATGTTTGAAAAACAAAGAGTGGGCATTTATTAAAGCGGATATCGAGGATGCTGTCAAATACTTGCCCCGAAAGTAATATACCCCACATCATCCCATCGTCAAAAGTCCTGTTGGCAGCTAAAGCAAAAGAATTACTCCCCATCTTTGCAAAAAAATAAATCATGCCACATCTATTCTCCCCTATAAAAATAAAAAATATCGAGTTCAAGAACCGCCTGGTGGTATCGCCGATGTGCGAATACAGCTGTGTGGACGGTTTTGCCAATAACTGGCACCTGGTGCATTTGGGCAGCCGTGCCGTTGGTGGTGCAGCTTTGGTAATTGCTGAAGCAACTGCGGTATCGCCGGAAGGGCGTATTTCGCATGGCGATCTGGGTATTTATAAAGACGAGCATATTGAAAAGCTTAAAGAGATAACTGATTTTATACATCAAAATGGGTCGGTAGCAGGTGTACAGCTGGCCCATGCCGGGCGCAAGGGCAGTCATGAGTTGCCATGGCTGGGTAACGCATGGTTGGCACCGGGGCAGCCAAATGGCTGGCAAACGGTAGCCCCAAGCCCCGTTCCGTTTGCTGCGACCGAAGATGCACCGCTGGAACTTGATAAAGCCGGTATTGAAAAAGTAAAAGCTGATTTTAAAGCGGCAGCTGCCCGCGCTTTAGCCGCAGGTTTTAAAGTGATTGAGATCCATGGGGCTCACGGCTATTTGATCAACGAATTTTTATCGCCCTTAAGCAATCATCGCACTGATGAGTATGGCGGTTCGTTTGAAAACCGCACCCGTTTTTTGCTGGAAGTTATTGAAAGTGTAAAAGAAGCCTGGCCCGAAGAGAATCCGCTGTTTATACGCATATCATCGAGCGACTGGACCGAAGGCGGCTGGACCGCTGACGATTCGGTAGCATTGGCGAAGATTTTAATCAATAAGGGTATCGACCTGGTTGATTGCTCATCAGGTGGCAATGTATTAGCCAGGATACCATTGAAGCCGGGCTACCAGGTTGAGTTTGCCGAAAAGGTAAAGAAAGAAGCCGGGATATTGACCGGTGCAGTTGGTTTGATAACCGAAGCCAAACAAGCTGACGACATCATACAAACCGGCCAGGCAGACTTAATAATGATGGCCCGCGAGTTTTTACGCGACCCATATTTCCCCCTCCGTGCTGCTCACCAGTTACGTTACGAAGTAAAATGGCCGGTTCAATACGAAAGAGGGAAATGGTAATGATTTTTGATTAATTTTGAATGTCCTCTGGGTGTCACCCTGAGGCACTCGAAGGGTGAGCGCAGAGGCCTTTGCCCGCATGCTTCGAGTGCCTCAGCATGACAGCCCGGGGTTAGTAATATTTACATGAAAAAATACCTGTCGCTAGTTACGTTTACGCACACCATTTTTGCAATGCCATTTGCCTTTATCGGCTATTTTTTGGCAGTTACTACCACCAGTTTCCGGTTCGACTGGGAGAAGCTGGTAATGATGATTTTGTGTATGGTGTTTGCCCGTAATTCGGCCATGGCCTTTAACAGGTACCTGGACAGGGATATCGACTCAAAAAATCCACGTACCAAACAGCGCGATATTCCCTCGGGAAGAATAAGCCCAACATCGGCTTTAACATTCACTATAGTTAACTGCCTGCTGTTTATAATTACTACCTGGTTTATAAATAACTTGTGCTTTTACCTTTCGCCTGTGGCATTGCTGGTGGTGTTGGGTTATAGCGCTACCAAACGGTTTACAGCACTTTGTCACCTGGTGCTGGGTTTGGGTTTATCGCTGGCGCCAATCGGGGCGTATTTGGTTATTACGGGGCAGTTTGCTTTAACGCCGCTGTTTTTCTCATTCGCAGTGCTGTGCTGGGTAAGTGGCTTTGATATCATCTATGCCCTGCAGGATGAGGACTTCGACCGCAGTGAAAACCTGCACTCCATACCGGCATGGCTTGGTAAGGTAAATGCCTTAAGGTTGTCTACCTTTTTGCACGTGCTATCGGCCCTGTTTGTTATTGCACCTGCATTTTTAACGCCGGTTGGGTTCGGGTACTTGTATTATGCGGGGATCGTATTTTTCTGCGCGATGCTGATTTACCAGCATTTATTGGTAAAACCCAACGATTTAAGCCGGGTTAACTTTGCATTTATGACCACCAATGGCATTGCAAGTGTAGTGTTTGCGGTATTCTTTTTGTTGGACAGGCTTTGGATAAAATAGTCCGAAAGTCGGGAAAGTCAGTAAAGTCCGAAAGACGGAAAATATATTATTTTTGTCATTCTGAGCGATAGCGAAGAATCTTCTACAGGCGAAAGGTCTGCTTCGTACAGGTCAGCGATTTACCTGCCAGACGTGAATATCGCACGTATAAGATTCTTCAATACGTTCAGAATGACAAAAAATAAAACCTATGGATGAACTAAAAGCACAAGGCATTTTCCGTGAACAGCTTAAAAAATACGTTGAGTTTAACGAGGCTGAATGGATAGTTTTTGCGCCATACTTGTCGTTTGTCACCCTAAAAAAGAAAAAAAACTTTATCGAGCCCGGCATTGTGTGTAAAGATGTGGGCTTTATTGTGAAAGGCTCGGTGCGATATTTTCATGTTAAAGATGGCGAGGAGATCACTGGCTATTTCAGCTTCGAAAACGAATATGTAAGCTCGTATAAAAGCTTCCTCACGCAAACGCCTTCGCTGCATTATATCCAGGCACTCGAGGATACCGACCTGATTACCATCACCCAGAAAAATATGCAGGCCATGCTGGCAAACCCCATGCTTGGCTATAAGATGGAACGTTTCGGCAGGCTGCTGGCCGAGCATTACTTAATTTGCTACGAAGAGCGTGTATCATCCTTTATCACCAAAACACCCGAAGAACGCTACCTCGACCTGCTCAGCACCGGCCGCGAAATACTCCAGCGGATGCCACAGCATTACATAGCCCATTTTTTGGGAATCACACCGGTTTCTCTATCCCGAATCAGGAGAAGGATCATGGTTGAATCTAAGTAGAGAATTTCGGATTTCGGATGTTCGATTTCGGAATTCAAAAGTTAATATTTCTCAATTCCATATATTTCTCATTGCGAATGGTAAATCCGACATCGGAAATCCGATATCCGAAATCAAACCAATTCCTTATCTTTTGTTAACGTTTTCGCCCGTTGGCTTCCTGTACCTTTGATTAAATCAAAAACGAAATATTATGCACACTATATTAGGAGCCGGCGGCGCAGTAGCAAATGCACTTACCCGCGAATTAGAAGCCATCAACGAAACCATCCGTTTGGTTAGCCGCAAACCAATTGAAAGCAACAATAAAAACGTAAGCTGGAAAAAAGCCGACCTGCTTAATTATGACGAGCTGTTAGCAGCCTCAAAAGGGTCCACAGTTATTTATCTTACCGCGGGGCTGGTTTATGACAAGAAAGTTTGGGCAGCGCAATGGCCCGTTATTATGGGCAACTTTATCAGGTTGGGCAAAGAAACCGGCGCACGGCTGATATTTTTCGACAACGTTTATTCGTACGGATTGGTTGACGGCCCAATGAAAGAAGATACACCCTACAAGCCAAGCAGTGTTAAAGGCGGCATCCGCGCCAAAATTGCAGATAAACTGATGGCCGAGGCCAAAGCCGGCAACATCCGCGCCAGTATTGCCCGCGGCGCCGACTTTTATGGTACTGAAAACATGAACAGCTTTGTGGATATGATGGTGCTTGACAAGTACGCCAAAAAGCAAAAAGCACAGTGGATTGGCGATGCCAACAAGCTGCATAATTTTAGCTACATACCTGATATGGGTAAAGGTATGTTTTTATTGGGGCAGCACCCCGAAAGCGATAACCAAATATGGCATATGCCAACTGCCCCCGCCATTACCGGCAAACAGTTTATAGAAATGGCCGCCCGCATTTATGGCGTTGCACCCAAATTTATGGCGATAAATAAAATTATGCTTTGGCTTACCGGTCTTTTTCAAAAAGTGGTAATGGGTGTTGTGGAAATGTATTACCAATATGACCACGACTATATTTTCGATTCATCAAAATTCGAAAAGGCCTTTAATGTTAAGCCTACGAGCTATGAGGAAGGGGTGAAGTTGATGTCGGAGACATTGTATAAGAAGAAGTAGTCTAAAATAGCCGCTCATCCCAGAAGTAATCCTCTGTTCTAACAAGAGTTACATTGTTTTGAAAATCCGGGTGCCTAGTGTTGATGATATAATTATATTCCATCGGTATTACTGCCGATGGAACTTTTAAAATAAGTGATTTATTGCTTTGATACCACTCACTTCCCAATTGTTGAAGCTGTGGATAGGAGTCCATGCCCCGCCATCTTACCGGAAGTGAACTTTGTGAAACATCAATGAATAGACTTTGGTCATCAGCGATTGAAATTATCATCACCTTATATTTTAGTGAGGGCGAAACAGCGTTTTGATGCACGATTAGTTCGAGTGAAGAAAGCGAGCGGGAGCTGCCGGTATAAATCATAAACTCGTCGTCTAAGTTCCATCGGTTAGCTCTACCCGAGGCTACGAGTTTTTTGGAAAATCGTTCCCTTGCAATCCGATAAACTTCCATGTGTTAAACGTTATCGCCGTACTCTAAGGCAGTAAGCCTGTCGTCAATAAATTTAATTCCACTATTGGTGTTCATAAACTCGATCGGTGCTTTTTTATCGAAGAAGAAATTTTCTTTCTGTAGCCAATTGGTAAAATTCTCATTCGTTTCAAACACGTCGATACCGTGTTTAATTAACGATAGTGCCATAACGGCGTGCTCTTTTATGCGAGCCTTTATTACACTGTCAGGTTTTTTGTACGACCTGAAGGTTTTTACACTTATGTCCAGCCAATCCGAAATTTTTTCGTCGTTAAATAAGGTAAGGTCTTTTAACGCCTGCAAATGCTGCGGGCCAACCTTATCAGTTTTTATCATCCCAAGCGTTATATTGGTGTCTACCCTTGAAGGTATATTTTTTAATAAATGAGCTTGTGCAATTGTCATAATACAAACTTAGGTAAAATTGCCGTTAGTTACAAGGTAATTTTACTCTTTTTGTGTTTTTCATTAATAATATTCATTAATCTCTTTGATTATCATCTGCACATCTGCACATTTGCACATCTGCAAATAAAATACACATGATCCACAAAAAAACACGCACTTATATACCCGAGGGCTTTGAAATTAAATGGGAAAGCCTTGAACCCCTTTATACCGAATTACGCGACCGTGAAATAAACTCAGTACAGGAACTTGAAAAATGGCTGCATGACCGCAGTGAAGTTGAAGCCGCTTTGGAGGAGGACTTTGCCTGGCGCTACATCCGCATGACCTGCGATACCAACAGCGAAGAACTGCTGCAAAATTTTCAGTACTTCGCTACCGAAATTGAGCCAAAAATTGCACCATACAGCAACGAACTGAATAAAAAACTGGTTGCCAGCAATTGGGTTGATAAACTTGACCACGATAAATACTTTATTTACCTGCGCGGCGTAAAAAAATCGCTGGAGCTTTTCAGGGAAGAGAATATTCCGCTGCAAACAGAGATACAGGTTGAACAGCAAAAATACCAGTCGATAACCGGCTCTATGTCGGTGCATATTGGCGAGAAGGAGTTTACGCTGGAGCAGGCCTCGGTATTTTTAAAGGATACCGACCGCGCCAAAAGGCAGGAAGTTTGGGAAAAGATAACCGAGCGTCGTCTGAAGGATAAAGATAAGCTGGACAGGCTGTTCGACAAGCTGCGCGAACTAAGGCACAAAGTGGCACTTAATGCTGATTTTGAAAATTTCAGGGATTATATGTTCCAGGCGCTGGGCAGGTTTGACTACACCCCGCAGGATTGCTACGCATTTCACGAGGCTATTGAAAAAGAGATAGTACCCATCCTGCGCGAACAGGCCGAAAAACGCAAAGCGGCTTTAAACTTAAGCTCCCTGAAGCCATGGGATATGGATGTTGATATATCGGGCAAACCGGCGTTAAAGCCATTTAACAGCGGCGCGGAGCTGATCGAAAAATCAATCCAATGCTTCACCAACATTAATACCTACCTGGGTGAACGACTGGAGATTATGAAGGATAATAACCTGTTTGATGTGGAGAGCCGCAAAGGCAAGGCACCAGGCGGTTACAACTACCCGTTATCAGAAACCGGCGCACCGTTTATTTTTATGAACTCGGCCAATACCTTCCGCGACCTGACCACCATGGTACACGAGGGCGGCCATGCAGTACATACTTTCCTGACTGCCGATTTGGAGCTGAACGATTTTAAGCATTGCCCAAGCGAGGTTGCCGAACTGGCCTCGATGAGTATGGAGCTGATATCGATGGATAACTGGGATGTTTACTTTGATAACGAAGAAGACCTTAAACGCGCCAAACGCGACCAGCTTTTTGATGTTTTGAAAACTTTGCCCTGGGTAGCGGTTGTGGACCAGTTTCAGCATTGGATATACACCAATCCTAACCATACCGATGCCCAGCGCACCGAAGCATGGTTACAAATTTATGAACCATTTGGTGCCGGTTTTGCTGACTGGGAAGGACACAAGCAAGCCGAGAAAAACCTGTGGCAAAAACAGCTGCACATTTTCGAAGTGCCATTTTACTATATCGAATACGGGATGGCCCAGCTTGGCGCTATTGCGGTTTGGAAAAACTACAAAGAAAACCCCGAAAAAGGCTTACAGCAATATTTAGATGCCTTGAAGCTTGGCTACACCAAAACCATTAAAGAAATTTACGAAACCGCAGGTATTAAATTTGATTTTAGTGCTGCCTATGTAAAGGAATTGGCGGAGTTTGTGAAGGGAGAGATGGATAAGTTGTAAAACAAGACTGTTAATAGATTTAAAGCGGGTGCCTGACATAGGTATCCGCTTTTTTTTTATGCCTGTTGTCTGCACATTTTGCGTTTTGGTATACACATTTGCACACTTGGTTTGCGTTGGCCAAACCATGTGTAACCTATCACTATCTTTGAATGTTAATTCACAGGTAGTGATTAAATTTTTTTAATAATTGCCGGTATTATAATCGGCTCGTTTTATTTAAAATTATTTATTGCCAGGCACTGGTACCCCCAGGTTGTATTAGATAAGTTTATTTATCTTTTCTTGTTTTTTCCAACATTGGCATTTATTGTTCTCAGTACCATATACAGGTTGGTAGCTGATAAAATAAAGCAGGAGAAAGAGCAAAAGGAAATGATTGCCGAACAATTGGCAACTAAATTAAAGTTCCTGCGGTCGCAAATAAATCCTCATTTTATTTTTAACGTGCTTACAAACCTTGTTTCGCTGGCGCGAAAGCGGTCGGAACAAATGGAGCCGGCTTTAATAATGTTATCTGATTTAATGCGGTATATGCTGTATGAATCGGACGAAAAAAGAGTTGACCTTTTAACGGAGGCCGGTTATTTGAAAAGTTATATCGAGCTGCAAAAGCTGAGGTTTGGAGACGATATGTTGATAGAAGTAAATATCGATCTACCTGTAACTGAATCGCAGTATAACATTGAGCCGATGCTATTAATACCCTTTGTTGAGAATGCATTTAAACATGGTATGGATGTTGACGAACCATTGGTAGCAATGCAATTGAAGACTGATAATGGCTGGCTAAAATTTGATGTGACAAATAAATTCAACGCCAACGCGAATGAAGGCACAGATACAAGCCCCGGCATAGGGCTTGACAATGTACAATCGAGACTGGCGCTTTTGTACCCAAAACAACACACGCTGACAATAATGAATGAAAATAATTTGTTTCATGTTTACTTAAACCTGCAATTGAAATGATGCGTTGTATAGCTGTTGATGATGAAAGACTGGTACTGGACTTGCTGATAGATAACATAGCGCAGGTACCTTACCTGCACCTGGTAAAAGCATGCAGAAACGCCGTAGAGGCAACCGAAGTATTGCAGCAGGAAAAAATTGATCTTGTTTTTCTCGACATCCAAATGCCCAGGCTCAACGGGTTGCAGTTTATACAAACGCTGCAGCACCCACCCATTATCATCTTGGTAACTGCCTATGAAAAATATGCGCTGGATGGTTATAACCTTAATGTTGCAGACTATTTGCTAAAGCCGGTTTCGTTTGAAAGATTTTTAAAAGCATGTAATAAGGCAAAGGAGTTGTTTGACCTGAGGAATGATATACCCAATGGACAACTGGCCGGTCACATGTTTGTGAATGTTGAATATACGCTTGTGAAAGTTTTGTTTGCAGATATTCTTTTTGTTGAAGGATTGAAGGATTATATTAAGATACATGTTGCTTCGTCGTCAAAACCAATACTTACCAAAATGAGCCTGAAGGCCATGGAAGAGAAGTTATCTGCCGGTGAGTTTATCCGGGTCCATAAGTCTTTTATTATAGCTGCCGATAAGATAACCGTAATTAAAAGAGATTTCGTTTGCATCGGCAACCACGAAATTCCTGTGAGCGATTTTTATAAAGATAACCTGGTGCGCCTCGTTAATAAATAACCCAGGTCTTCGTTTGTCAGGCTCCGGTCGAGACAATTGCCACTCTTGTCTACTCCCCGAAATTTGTACCAACAGGCAAGTTAGTTTTGTGATAATAAACAACGTTTTATGGAAGTATTTTTCATAAAACAGTAAACCAGGATTATCATGAAACAAAAACTTCCGTTATCGAAGGCCAGTAAACTAATTGTGGCTGGCCTGGTTACAGCTGCAATTGGGGTAGCCATCCAAATTATCTCCGGGGTTCCATATCCAAAAGTGCCGCCGGTTTGCTTTATCCTGCTGATACCGGCTGGCTTGCTTGTGTTAGGGCGTTGGCGATGGATACCAATTATTGTTATACTGGCCGGCTTATTTCTTATAATGGGTCTTTTTTCAAGCGGAGCGTCAGCCCGGCTGTTTAA
>Ga0105239_10007255_pt1 | contig 12734 bp, 6 predicted proteins | sample KBSC44metaG_FD_92761 | JGI IMG/M metagenome (GOLD analysis project Ga0105239, IMG submission 92761) | Corn rhizosphere microbial communities from Kellogg Biological Station, Michigan, USA - KBS C4-4 metaG | ecosystem: Host-associated > Plants > Roots > Rhizosphere > Soil | place: Michigan, USA...
CAACACCGCGGGCTTCGCAACGGATCAGCGAGGGGTGCCTTACGCCCGTGTGTACGGATCGTCAGCGGATATCGGTGCGTTCGAGTTCACGTTGTCGGATGGGATCTTCAAAGACGATTTCGACTAGCGTCTTCACACGCCGCTCACCCGGCCGGGTGCACTCTTCACAAATGTGAAGAGAGTGGATTTCCATGAAACAGCGCGAAGAACAGGCCGGGCTGATCCTGCTGGTGGAAGACAACCGCGGCATTTCGGAGATGGTCGGCGAATTCCTCGAACGCCGCGGCTACAGTCTCGATTATGCGAGCGACGGCGTGACCGGCCTGCATCTGGCCGAGTCGAACAGCTACGACGTCATCATCCTCGACCTGATGCTGCCCGGCATGGACGGACTCGAACTCTGCCGCCGGCTGCGCGGCGACGCGAAGAAATCCACACCGGTGTTGATGCTCACCGCGCGCGACACGCTCGACGACAAACTCACCGGTCTCGACGCCGGCGCCGACGACTATCTCGTGAAACCCTTCGAGATCCGCGAACTCGAAGCGCGCGTGCGCGCGCTGATTCGCCGCGACCGCCGCCAGGTCAGCGCCGAAGTGCTGAAAGTCGGCGATCTGGTGCTCGACACGGCCACGTTGCGCCTCACGCGCAACGGCCAGGAACTCACGGTATCGCCGATCGGCTTGAAGCTGCTCGGCATCCTGATGCGCGAATCGCCGCGCGTGGTCAGCCGTCGCGATATCGAACGCGAGGTGTGGGGTGATCTGTTGCCCGATTCCGACACGCTGCGCAGCCATTTGTATAATTTGCGCAAAATTATAGACAAGCCGTTCCAGAAGTCGCTGCTGCATACGATCCACAGCGCAGGCTACAGGCTGGCCGACCTCGACGCCGAAGTCGCCGCGAATCACGTCGCCGCGAACCAGTCCGCGTAGCGCATGTCGCCGCGCTCGGGGATACGCCGCAAGATCTGGACGGTCTACATCCTCCAGGTCGCCGCGATCAGTCTCGCCACCATCCTTGGCGTGTATGCGGCGGCGTCGGTGCTGGAAGACGTGCTGATCAAGCATGCGCTGATCGGCGAAGCGGATTTCTTCTGGAACGCGGTCGAGAAAAATCCGCAGACGCCGGTGCCGGTGACGGCGAACATGACCGGCTATCTCGTCCCGCCCGGCGGCGATACGGCGAAACTGCCGGCGCCGCTGCGCGGACTCGATGTCGGCTACCACCGCGTGCAGCACAACGGCATGATGCTCGCGCTGGTTTCCGACGGTCCGCCCGGACGGCTGTATCTCGTCTTCAATCAGGAGCAGGTCGGCAAGCTCGCGTTCCTGTTCGGTTTCGTGCCGCTGATCCTGGTGCTGCTCATCATCTATCTGACGACGTGGATGACGTATCGCGCCTCGCGTCGCGCGTTGTCGCCGGTGATCGCGCTGGCGAAAGCGGTGCGCGGGTGGGATCCGAAACATCCCGATCTCGCCGCGCTCGATCCGCAAAATCTCGCCGCGGATTACGACGGCGACGTCGAGACGCTCGCCCGTGCGCTGCACGGATTCGCCACGCGCATCGAGGAATTCGTCGAACGCGAGCGCAACTTCACGCGCGATGCGAGTCATGAGTTGCGCAGTCCGCTCACCGTGATCAAAGTCGCCGGCGACGTGCTGCGCGAAGAAGAACTGACGCCGTTTTCCGCGCGCGCCGTCGAGCGCATCCGCCGTTCGGTGCGCGATATGGAAGCGATGATCGAAGCGTTCCTGATCCTCGCGCGCGAATCCGACAGCGGTTTGCTCGAAGAGGATTTTCTCGCCAACGAGGCCGTGCGCGAGGAAATCGACCGCGCGCAACCCTTGCTCGAAGGCAAGCCCGTCGAACTCGCGCTGGTCGAAAAGGCGACGTTCCTGCTGCATGCGCCGCCGAAGGTGTTCGCCTCGATGGTCGGCAACCTGATCCGCAATGCGTGTCTATACACCGAGGCCGGCAAGGTCACGGTCGAGATCGGCGCGGATTTCGTGCGCGTGGCCGACAGCGGCATCGGCATGAGCGAAGAAGACCTGCGCCAGGCATTCCAGCCGTATTTCCGCGGCGGCAACAGCACGCGCGGCGGTTATGGCGTGGGTTTGAGCCTCGTGCGCCGGTTGTCGGATCGCTTCGGCTGGCCGGTGGAAATGGACAGCACGCTCGGCGTCGGCACCACGGCGACGATCCGGTTCCCGCAGGCACAGCCGGTGGATCACGAATCCATTTGATCGTGCCTATAATCGGACGATCATTCCTGGGGATCGCCCGATGAAACTCGCACCGCTCGCCGCCGCTGTTCTCGCCGCCGGAGTTTCGATGTCGCACGCCGCCACGCCCGTGTTCATCCTGCACACCGGCGCGGGGCTGGTGCACGAAGGACTCACGCCTGAGCGCGACGCACACATGCGCGCGGTGATGAAGCAGGCGGCGGAGAAGGGCTACGGGATTTTGAAATCCGGCGGCTCGTCGCTCGATGCGGTGAGCGCGGCGATCGTGATCCTCGAAGACGAACCGGAGTTCAACGCGGGCAAGGGCGCGGTGTTCAACCACGACGGCAAGAACGAACTCGATGCCTCGCTCATGGACGGCGCGACGTTGCAGGCCGGCGCGGTGGCGAACGTGCATCGCGTGAAGAATCCCATCCTGCTCGCGCGCGCGGTGATGGAAAAGTCGCCGCACGTGATGATGGTCGGCGATGGCGCGGAGGAATTCGCCAAGTCGGTCGGCATGACGCTGGTCGATCCGAAATATTTCTACACCGAACGCCGCTGGCAGGAATTGCAGAAGGCGCTCAAGGAAGATGCGGAGAAACAGAAATCGACCGCGTCGAAACACGGCACCGTCGGCGCGGTGGCGCTCGATTCGAAAGGCAATCTCGCCGCCGGCACCTCGACCGGCGGCATGACCGACAAGCGCTTCGGCCGCGTCGGCGATTCGCCGGTGATTGGCGCGGGCACGTACGCCAACGGCAAGTGCGCGGTTTCCGCAACGGGCTGGGGCGAGTTCTACATCCGCTCGGTCGCCGCGCACGACATCTGCGCGCGCGTCGGCTACGCGAACGAAGCGCTGCAGAAAGCCACCGATGACGTCGTGATGGGCATCGTGCCCAAACTCGGCGGCGACGGCGGCGTGATCGCGATCGATGCGGACGGCAACATCGTCGCCCAGTACAACACCGAGGGCATGGGGCACGCGTGGGTCGACAAGACCGGCGCCACCCACGTGGCGATGTTCAAGGACGAAAAATAGGCGGATCGGAACTCCGGTCTGATTCCTGCTCCTTTACATCCGCTTACACGTCTTTACGGTCTCGCTACTGCGATATAGTCGGGCGCGCGTTAAGTTTGCGCACCCTAGAATCGGCGGTCCCTGAATCAGGGCGACAAGGCTGTCCACGGATACGCAATGAGCATCGATTCCCCTGATCGTGTGCGCAAGCCGCGCGGCACCAAACGCGCCATGCTGATCGTCGTCGTGGTGGCGGTGCTGCTCGCCGCCGGCGGCTATTGGCTGGCGCATTCGTCGGCCGAGAATCGGCCGCCGACCGGCCGGCGCGCGGCTGCCGCCGGTTCGCGAGGCGGTCCCGGTGGCGGCGGCGGGATGCCGATGCCGGTCGGTGTGGCCAAGGTCGCCAACGGCGACATCAACATCACCAAAAGCGCGCTCGGCACGGTGACGCCGTTGCGCAATGTCACCATCACGGCGCAGGTCGCCGGCAATCTGTTTAAAGTGAATTTCAAGGAAGGCCAGGCGGTGAAAGAGGGCGATGCGCTCGCCGAAATCGATCCGCGTCCGTATCAGGCGCAGCTCACGCAATACGAAGGTGCGCTGGCGCGAGACGAAGCGCTGCTCGCGAACGCGAAGATCGATCTGGAACGCTACACGACGCTGTTCGCGCAGGATTCGATCGCCAAACAGCAGCTCGATTCGCAGAAATCGCTCGTGCATCAGTACGAAGGCACGGTGAAATCCGATCAGGGACAGATCGACAACGCGAAAGTGCAGATCGGCTACACCAAGATCAGCGCGCCAGTCAGCGGACGCGTCGGTCTGCGTCAGGTCGATCCGGGCAACAACGTGAGTGTCGGCGGCGCCATCGTCGTCATCACACAGTTGAAGCCGATCGATGTGCTGTTCACCATTCCCGAAGACGACCTGCCGCCGGTGCTGAAGAAGATGCACGCCGGCGACACCTTGCAGGCCGACGCCTACGACCGCGCCGGCACCACCAAGCTTGCGAGCGGCACGCTGGCCAGTCTCGACAACCAGGTCGACACCGCCACCGGCACCGTGAAAGCGAAAGCCGAATTCACCAACGACGACGAAGGCCTGTTCCCGAACCAGTTCGTCAACGTGCGACTGCTGCTCGATACGATGAAGAACGCGATCGTGATTCCCACGTCCGCGCTCGAACGCGGCTCATCGGGATTGTTCGTGTATGTCGTGCAGGACGATCACAGTGTGCAAGTGCGCAACATCAAAACCGGTCCGACCGAAGGCGAAAAAGTCGCCGTCACCGAAGGTTTGAAAGTCGGCGAAACCGTCGTGACCAGCGGTGCCGATCGTCTGCGCGAAGGCAGCAAGGTGGAATTGCCGGGCGAAGAGCCGCCCGCTGCGCCGAAATCGGCGGACGCACCAAAGCGGCAGTGGAATCGCAGCGGCGATGCCTCGCAAAATCCGCAAGGCGGGCAGAACGGGCAAGGCCGCGAACATCATCGCGACAAAAGCGGCGCGAACGGTCCCGCCAACGATCCGAACGCGCCCGCACAGGCGCCGGGCAGCAATCCGAGCAGTCCTGCGCCGAGCACAAATCAGAATCAGGGATCGTCGAACGGCGGCTGACGTATGAATCCGTCACGCCTTTTCATCCTGCGTCCTGTCGCCACGTCGTTGCTGATGCTGGCGATCCTGCTCGTCGGCATTCTTGCCTACCGTTATCTGCCGCTGTCGGCGTTGCCGGAAGTCGATTACCCGACCATCCAGATCACGACGCTGTATCCGGGCGCAAGCCCGGAAGTGGTGACTTCATCGGTGACGGCGCCGCTCGAACAAAAACTCGGACAGATGCCGGGTCTGAATCAGATGTCGTCGACGAGTTCGGCCGGCGCATCCGTCGTCACGTTGCAGTTCAGTCTTGATCTCAGCCTCGATGTCGCCGAACAGGAAGTGCAGGCGGCGATTAACGCAGCGGGCACATTTTTGCCGACGGCCAATCTGCCGTCGCCGCCGATCTACAGCAAGGTTAATCCGGCCGATGCGCCGATCCTCACGCTTGCGCTCACGTCGAAGACGCTGCCGCTGACGCAGCTCGAAGACATGGCCGACACGCGGCTGGCGCAGAAGATTTCGCAGATCGACGGCGTCGGTCTCGTCACGCTGTCGGGCGGACAGCGTCCCGCCGTGCGAATTCAAGCGAACCCGACTGCGCTCGCCGCCTACGGCATGAGCCTCGAAGATTTGCGCAACGCGATTTCCAGCGCGAACGTCAACAGCTCGAAAGGCAGCTTCGACGGCCCGACACGCTCATACACCATCGACGCGAACGATCAGCTCAAGTCCGCCGACGCGTACAAAGACATCGTCATCGCCTTCAAGAACGGCGGGCCGGTGCATCTGTCGGATGTCGCCACCATCGTCGACGGCGCCGAGAACAACAAGCTCGGCGCGTGGAGCAACACCACGCCCGGCATCATCATGAATATCCAGCGCCAGCCGGGCGCTAACGTGATCGGCGTGGTCGATTCAATCAAGCGGCAACTGCCGCAGCTCGAACAGTCGATGCCGGCATCGGTCGACATCGCCGTGCTCACCGACCGCACCGTCACCGTGCGCGCATCGGTCGAAGACGTCGAGTTCGAACTGTTCCTCGCCGTCGTGCTCGTCGTCGCGGTGATCTTTGTCTTCCTGCGCAATTTGCCGGCGACGCTCATCCCGAGTTTCTCCGTGCCGCTTTCGTTGGTGGGCACCTTCGGCGTGATGTACCTATGCGGCTTCAGCTTGAACAACCTCACGATGATGGCGCTCACCATCTCGACCGGCTTCGTCGTCGACGATGCCATAGTGATGATCGAGAACATCTCACGCTATCTCGAAGAAGGCGAGAAGCCGCTCGACGCCGCACTCAAAGGCGCCGGACAGATCGGCTTCACCATCGTCTCGCTGACCATCTCGCTGATCGCCGTGCTGATCCCGCTGCTGTTCATGGGCGATGTCGTTGGTAGGTTGTTCCGCCAGTTCGCCGTCACGCTCGCCGTCACCATCGTCATCTCCGCCGTCGTCTCGCTGACGCTGGTGCCGATGCTGTGCGCGAAAATTTTGAAGCACCACAAACCCGAAGACGAAAACCGTTTCCAGCGCTGGACCGCGCGCAAGTTCGACCAGATCATCGAAAATTACGGCCGCTGGCTGAACTGGGTGCTCGACCGCCAGTTCGCGACGCTGCTCGTCGCCGTCGCCACGCTGGTGCTGACGATCATTCTGTACATCATCATCCCGAAGGGATTTTTCCCGATCCAGGATACGGGCCTCATCCAGGGCATTTCCGAAGCGTCGCAATCGATTTCGTTCGCGGCGATGTCAGAACGTCAGGCCGCACTCGGCAAGAAAATCCTCGAAGACCCCGCCGTCGATTCGCTGTCGTCGTTCATCGGCGTCGACGGCACCAACACGACGCTCAACAGCGGCCGTTTCCTGATCAACCTCAAGAAGCACGGCACGCGCGACGACGTGCAGACTGTGATCGCGCGTCTGCAAAAAAATGTCCGCGACGTCACCGGCATCGCGCTGTATATGCAGCCCGTGCAGGACTTGACCATCGAGGATCGCGTCAGCCGCACGCAATATCAGTTCACGATAGGCTCGCCGAATCTCGGCGATCTCAACACCTGGGTTCCGAAGCTGATCGACAAACTCAATCAGCGCAAGGAACTCGCCGATGTCGCCAGCGACCTGCAATCGCAAGGTCTGCAGGCGTATCTCGAAATCGACCGCGACACCGCCGGACGTCTCGGCATCACACCCGCCGCCATCGACCAGATTCTCTACGACGCGTTCGGACAACGCCTGATCTCAACCATCTACACCGAGTCGAACCAGTATCGCGTCGTACTCGAAGTGCAGCCGGAATTGCAGAACGGTCCGGCATCGCTCGAAAAAATCTACATACCCGGATTGAGCAACGCGAACAGCGTGGCGCAGGCATCGCAAGGCTCGACCGGGTCGGCCGGCAACGGCGGCGCGGGATCATCCGCGTTCGGTGGCACGCCGCAAGGTGCGACACCTGGCGTCACCGCAGGCAACACCGCGGCTGCGATTTCATCCGGCCAGCTGCCGCTCAACACCGTAACCACCTTGCATGAACGCGCAGCGCCGCTGTCGATCAATCATCTCGGACAGTTTCCGGCGACGACCATCTCGTTCAACCTCGCCCCCGGCTATTCGCTCGGCGAAGCGGTCGAAGCGATCAAGCAAGTCGAAGCGGACATGAAAATTCCCGCCAGCATCAGCACGAATTTCCAGGGTGCCGCGCTCGCATTCCAGGCGTCGCTGACCAACACGATCCTGCTCATCCTCGCCGCCATCGTGACGATGTACATCGTGCTCGGCGTTTTGTATGAGAGCTACATCCATCCGATCACGATCCTGTCGACGCTGCCGTCCGCCGGCATTGGCGCACTGCTCGCGTTGATGATCGCGCGCGACGATCTCGGCATCGTCGCCATCATCGGCATCATTCTATTGATCGGCATCGTGAAGAAGAATGCGATCATGATGGTCGACTTCGCGCTCGACGCCGAACGCGAAGAAGGCAAGCCGCCGCGAGAGGCGATTTACCAGGCGTGCCTGCTGCGCTTCCGTCCGATTTTGATGACCACGCTGGCCGCGCTGTTCGGTGCGTTGCCACTGATGCTCGGCACCGGTGTTGGATCGGAGCTGCGGCACCCGCTCGGCATCACCATCGTCGGCGGCATGATCGTGAGTCAGGTGCTCACGCTGTTTACGACGCCGGTGATATATCTCGCATTCGATCGGCTCGCGCTGCGTGTGCGCAAGCGGTTCGGGTCGGATGATCGCGTCGAGGAAGTGCCGGCGTGAGGTGGGCTTGTTCAAGCAAGAGCTTCCGCTCCAAGGAGCGGGTAACTTTTTGTCCGGTGACAAAAAGTCACCAAAAAACACCTTCTTTTCTCACGTACAGCCTTGTCCGTGAACGGACATCCCTGGTCCGTGCACGGACCGCGCGCATCCTGCGCGCGATCACCCTCGATCCAAGCCTGTGCGCCACTGGTATCAAGAGTCTTGAAACTTTGAACTGCACTAAGCCACAGCGGCGAGGCCTGAAGGGCAAAATTCTTTCTGCTCTTCAGGCCTCGCCGCTGTGGCTTAGTGCCTGTGTTTTTACAAGACTCTTTATACCGGTCACCTGCAGGTCCAGAGCGACGGTCGTCGCGCGCAGGGATGCGCGCGTCCGCGACCAGCAGCACGGACGTGCTGTTCGCGGACAGCGTCCACTGGGAGAAAAGAAATCGTTTTTTGGTGACTTTTTGCCGATCAGCAAAAAGTTACCCGCTAGCCGCAGGATAGCGGAAGCTCTTTTCTCCAAAAAACCAGAACCCCAATGAAGTTCGGCAGCCCCTCCGAACCTTTCATCAGGCGTCCGGTAGCAACGACGCTGCTGACCTTCGGCATCGCGCTAGCCGGCCTCGTCGCTTTCGCACTGCTGCCGGTATCGCCGCTGCCGCAAGTCGATTTCCCAACCATCGTCGTGCAAGCCTCGCTACCGGGCGCGAGCCCCGAAACGATGGCGACATCCGTGGCGACACCACTCGAACGCCAGCTCGGCCGCATCGCCGGCGTCACCGAGATGACCTCCAACTCCTCACAAAACTCCACCCGCGTCGTCCTTCAATTCGACCTCTCGCGCGACATCGACGGCGCCGCCCGCGACGTACAGGCCGCCCTCAACGCCGCCCTCGCGCAGCTCCCGACCGTCCCCACCAACCCGACCTACCGCAAAGTAAACCCAGCTGATCAACCAATCCTGATCCTCGCGCTGACATCGAAGACGCTAAGCCCCGGCCAGATCTACGACGCCGCCTCCACCATCGTCGCGCAAAAAATCTCGCAGGTGAAAGGCGTCGGCCAGGCCACCGTCAGCGGCGCCACGCTGCCCGCCGTGCGCGTCGACGTGAACCCGACCGCGCTCAACAAATACGGCATCGCGCTCGACACCGTGCGCATCGCACTGCAGAACGCAAACGCGAATCTGCCGAAGGGTTACATCGAAAGCGCCGACGAACGCTGGCAACTCAACACCAGCGACCAGACCGGCCTCGATTCGGCGCCATACAAAAACCTGATCGTCACCTACAAAGACGGCGCCGCCGTGCGCATGTCCGACATCGCGCAAGTCACCGATTCCGTGCAGGACGTGCGCAACCTCGGACTGTTCAACGCCGAGCCGGCGGTGCTGATCCTGATCAACAAGCAACCCAACGCCAACATCATCGAAACCATCGACGAAGTGATGGCGCAGCTGCCACAACTGCGCGCGGCGATTCCGGCCGACATCCAGATCAACGTCGCCATCGACCGCACCAACACCATCCGCGCCTCGCTGCACGATGTGGAACGCACGCTGGTCATTTCCGTGCTGCTCGTCGTGCTGGTCGTGTTCGTCTTCCTGCGCAACTGGCGCGCGACGCTGATTCCAGCGGTGGCCGTCCCGGTGTCGCTGATCGGCACGTTCGCCGCGATGTATCTTTGCGGCTACAGCCTCAACATCCTGTCGCTGATGGCGTTGACCGTCGCGACGGGATTCGTCGTCGACGACGCCGTCGTCGTGCTCGAAAACATTTCGCGCCACGTGGAGCAGGGCATGCCACGCATGCAGGCCGTATTGCTCGGTGCGCGCGAAGTCGGCTTCACCGTGCTGTCGATGAGTCTGTCGCTGATCGCCGTGTTCGTGCCGATCCTGCTGATGGGCGGCCTGGTCGGCCGCTATTTCCGCGAATTCGCGATCACGCTGTCGGTCGCGATCCTCGTTTCCCTCGTCGTCTCGCTGACGACCACACCGATGATGTGCTCGCGCCTGCTCAGGCACGAACCGGAAAATCGCAACCGGTTTTTTGTCTACAGCGAACGCGCCTTCGAAGCGATGCTGCGCTTGTACCGATTCACGCTGGCCTGGGCGCTTGATCGTCCGCTGCTGATGATGTTCACGCTGCTCATCACCGTCTGTCTCAACGTGTTCCTCTACATCCAGGTGCCGAAAGGTTTCTTCCCGAGCGAAGACACCGGCGTCATCGTCGGCGGCGTGCAGGCCGACCAGAGCATCTCGTTCCAGGCCATGTCGCAGAAGATGGTCGAGTTCATGAAGATCGTCAAAAGCGATCCGGGCGTACAGAACGTCGCCGGCTTCACCGGCGGCGGACAGCGCAACGGCGGCTTCATGTTCGCCTCGCTGAGGCCGCTGGCCGAGCGCAAGATTTCCGCCGACGCGGTGATCAACCGCCTGCGTCCGAAACTGAGCGAGGTGGCGGGCGCGCAGCTGTTCCTGCAATCCTCGCAAGACATCCGCACCGGCGGCCGACAGGCGAACGCGGGCTATCAATACACGCTGCGCAGCGACAGCCTCGAAGATTTGCGCGCGTGGGGCGACAAGATCCGCGAAGCGTTCGAGAAGCTGCCGGAACTCGCCGACGTCAATTCGGACCAATCGGTGAAAGGTCTCGAAACCGCATTGCAATTTGATCGCACCACCGCCGCGCGCCTCGGCGTGACCACGCAGGCGATCGACAACGTGCTCAACGACGCCTTCAGCCAGCGCAACGCATCGACCATCTACGCGCCGCTCAATCAGTACTACGTGATCATGGAAGTGGCGCCGCAATTTTTGCAAAGCCCCGAGTCGCTCAAGGACATCTACGTGCAAAGCAAAAGCGGCGCGATGGTGCCGCTCACCGCGTTCGCTTCGTTCGGACTCGGCACCACGCCGCTTGCGGTGAACCATCAAGGCCAGTTTGTCTCGACCACGATTTCGTTCAACCTCGCCGACGGCGTGAGCCTGAGCCAGGCATCGAGCGCGATCGAACGCACGATGTCGCGCATCGGCGTGCCGGCGACGATCCACGGCGGTTTCGCCGGCAATGCGAGTGCGTTCCAGCAGGGTCAATCCAGCCAGCCGTGGCTGATCCTGGCCGCGCTGCTCGCCATCTACATCGTACTCGGCGTGCTGTATGAAAGCTTCGTGCATCCGCTGACCATTCTTTCGACGCTGCCGTCCGCAGGTGTCGGCGCGATCCTGGCGCTGCTCGTATGCGGCTGGTTTTCACCGGGCACTGGCCAGTTCACCGTTATCGCGTTCATCGGCGTGATCCTGCTCATCGGCATCGTCAAGAAGAACGCGATCATGATGATCGACTTCGCGCTCGACGCCGAGCGCAATCAGAACCTCCACGCGCGCGAGGCGGTGTTCCAGGCCTGCATGCTGCGTTTCCGCCCGATCATGATGACCACGATGGCCGCCATGCTCGGCGCGCTGCCGCTCGCGATCGGCTTCGGCGAAGGCAGCGAAATGCGGCGCCCCTTGGGCATTTCGATTGTCGGCGGCTTGCTGTTCAGCCAGTTGCTGACGTTGTACACGACACCGGTGGTCTATCTGTATCTCGATCGATTCCGCCTGTGGGCCAAGGCCAAATGGGCGCGGAATCATCCGCCACCGGAGGGCTCGGCCCCGCAGGCCGCGGTATGAGCGTGAACATGACAAAGTATACGTGTATAAAACGCCACATCGTCGTTGCCGTTGCAGCAGCCTGCCTGTCCGCGTGCGCGGTCGGGCCGGACTACAAGCGCCCGAGCGCCGATGTCCCAGACAAATACAAGGAAAACGCCGACTGGAAACAGGATTGGTCGCAGGCCGAACCCGCCGATGCGCTCAAGCGCGGTGCGTGGTGGGAAGTCTTCGGCGACGCCAAACTCAACGAGCTCGAAGCGCAGGTCGACGATGCGAATCAGTCGCTCGCGCAGGCCGAAGCGCAATACCGTCAGGCGGCAGCGCTCGTTTCGCAGGCGAGGGCGGCATATTGGCCGACCGTCGGCGTGAGCGCGTCCGCGACGCGATCAGGCCGTTACGGCAATAGCGGCAACATCATCGGCAACGGCGGAACAGTGGTCACCGATCCGAACACGGGTACGACCACGACGACGCCGGCGACGTCCGGCGCACGCATCTCCAACGTCTATTCGCTGCCATTGCAGGCGAGCTGGGAACCGGACCTGTGGGGCAAGGTGCGCCGCAGCGTCGAACAGCAGGCCGGCAACGCGCAGGCGAGCGCGGCGACGTTGGAATCCACGCGGCTGAGTCTGCACGCGGAACTCGCCACCGACTATTTTCAGCTGCGCATCCTCGACGAACAGAAACGACTTCTCGACGACACCGTCGACGCGTACCGCAAATCGCTGCAACTCACGCAGAACCAGTACAACGTCGGCGTCGCCGCGCGCGCGGACGTCGTGCAGGCCGACACGCAGCTCAAGCAGGCGCAGGTGCAGGCGATCGATCTCGGCGTGCAGCGCACGCAGCTCGAACACGCGATCGCGTTATTGATCGGCAAGACGCCCGCCGAATTCTCACTCCAACCCACGAAGTTCGACATCAAGCCACCGGCAATACCGGTCGGCGTGCCGTCGCAGTTGCTGCAGCGTCGTCCCGACGTCGC
>Ga0105239_10007261_pt1 | contig 12728 bp, 15 predicted proteins | sample KBSC44metaG_FD_92761 | JGI IMG/M metagenome (GOLD analysis project Ga0105239, IMG submission 92761) | Corn rhizosphere microbial communities from Kellogg Biological Station, Michigan, USA - KBS C4-4 metaG | ecosystem: Host-associated > Plants > Roots > Rhizosphere > Soil | place: Michigan, USA...
ACAGGTGCTGTTCTTGAAGAGCATGAATTGTGTCTTCTTGCTGAAATGGCAGAGCGCTATAAAATTCATCTGTTGGTTGATGAAACGTATCGCGATTTAAATTTTAAAAAGCTTTTGCCTTATGCTGCTTCTTTGAATAAATATGTAATATCGGTATCATCTGTATCAAAGGCCTATGGTTTGCCTGGCTTACGTTTGGGATGGCTTATCACGAAAGATAAAGATTTGATGGAACAATTTCTTGCGGCTAAAGAACAGATATTTATAAGCAATTCAGTACTTGATGAAGAAGTGGCATTACAATTTTTGTTGAAGAGACAGGAGCACTTTACAACCATGCGGGAGGTTGTGCAAAAGAAGTTTTTGATTCTTGAGCAATGGATAGCAAATGAAACGCGGCTGGAATGGGTAAAACCATCCGGAGGTGTTGTTTGTTTTCCTCACATCAGGGCCACACTGAAAATAGATACTGAAAAATTTTATAGTGTTTTAATGAATAAATATGCTACAATGGTCGGCCCCGGACATTGGTTTGATATGCCTGATAACTTCATGCGTATCGGTTATGGATGGCCAACATTGGAAGAATTGGAAACGGGTTTGCATAACATTTCAAAAGTGTTGAATGAAATTCTGTGAATATTGAAACGTAACACTCTTTTGTAATAATGGTCGATAAAAGTTATCCACTTATCTGTAAAATGTTTTCTTAAAATCACATCAACAGGCAATTTATTCACATGCTCACCGTTGTTTTGCAATACAAATTACTTTTAGCCTCACTTAAACCAAACCGAATGGGCATTTTATTGCAGATTGACAGTTCTAAAGTTGTTGCTGCCGCAGCACAGGCACCTGAAAAAATAAATTTATGGAGTTTGCTTGATAAAGGGGGATTTTTGATGTACCCGCTTTATTTGTTGTTTGCTGCAAGCATTTTTGTTTTTATTGAAAGATTGATTGCCATAAACAAAGCTTCAAAGATTGATGCGAATTTTATGAGCATTATACGTGATAATATTATGTCTGGCAATATCGCTGCTGCACGCAGCCTTGCAAAAAATACCAATAACCCCGTTGCAAGAATGATTGACAAGGGCATTCAGCGTATAGGCAAACCCATTGATACGATTGAAAAAAGCATGGAGAATGTAGGTAAACTTGAAATGTATAAAATGGAACGCAACCTTTCCATTCTGTCGCTTATTGCTGGCATTGCACCTATGTTTGGCTTTCTTGGTACAATTGTAGGTATGGTACAGTTGTTTTATAACATTAACAGCACGGGCAATTTTGAATTAAGTGTTATTGCAGGGGGGATATATGTTAAGATGGTTACTTCTGCCACGGGCCTTATCATTGGCCTTATTGCTTATGTTGGGCATAATTATTTAAGTACGCAGGTTGATAAGACGGCAAATAAAATGGAAGCCTCCAGTTCCGAATTTCTTGATACATTACAAGAGCCAACAAGATAAGCGTCCGCAATTTTTAGTTTTTGTTTGTTGTTGAAAGATGATTGTACACAAATAGTCTTTTCTAAATGAATATAAGAAAAAGGTTAAGGTCACATCCCGAATTGCATACCGGAGCGTTGAATGACATTCTGTTCATCCTGCTATTGTTTTTCCTTATCGTGTCCACACTTGCTAATCCTAATGTGATACGTGTGAATAATCCATCAGGTAAAAAAGACACTAAAGCAAAACAAAATATAGTGGTGTCCATTGATAAGGAGCAAAGAATCTACATCGGTCAGAGGCCAATTGAATTAAGCCTGCTTGATACTTTAATCAGAGCAGAAGTGCTTAAGGCCAAAGCGTCTATTGATACGCCTTCTGTGGTTATTAATGCAGATACAATAGCTTATTACGGCGAAGTATTCCGGATTATGCAGGCGGCGAAAAGAGCAGGCGCAAAGGTTGTTGCCAATGTTAAGTAAGAAGGTGAGTGGTTAATGGTGAGTGATGAGTGGGTGCTATGGTTATGTTATAGCTCTTCTTCTGTATTCTATCTGCTATCTCCTGTATTCTTATCTTCTTCTCCCGCTTATCATCCTCTCTTTCCCCTGTAGATCTTTTTTGATTTCTGTTTTGGTAAACCCTTTGACAGTAAGCATTTGCATCACTTCTTTTCCGAATGCTTCATTTATCTCAAAAAATAGTAGTCCGTTTTGTCGTAAATGCAGTAAGGCAAATTCTGCAATATTCTTATAGAACAAGAGTGGGTCGTTATCGGGAACAAACAAAGCAATGTGTGGCTCATGCATCAATACATTGTTCTGCATTTCATTGGCTTCGCTTTGTGTAATATAAGGTGGGTTGCTTACAATGATATCGAAAGAGGGCAATGCTTGCCACGCAGACTTATCAAGTATATTCATGTTTTCAAAATGCACATCAGCGTTATTGTACAAAGCATTTCGTCTGGCAACATTTAATGCCCTTTCCGAAACGTCTATTCCATAAACATCTGCTTCAGCAAATTTTTTCTTTAGGGCGATAGGGATGCAACCACTGCCGGTACCTATATCTATCAAAGAAATTTTTTTGATTCCATCTAACGATTCCCCATTCACCATTGACCATTCACTATTCACCGTCTCTGCAATCCATTCTACTAATTCCTCTGTTTCAGGTCTTGGTATCAGTACATTTTCATCAACAAAAAATTTCATTCCGGCAAACCATACTTCATGCAAAACATATTGAACCGGCGTATGATTAAGCAATGCCGTTGTATAATCTTCAAGTATATTTTGCTGTATATCAGTCAATGTTTTGTCTTTGCTTATTATTCTTTCAATTCGCGTAAACCCCGAAATACTTTCAATTACAAGTTCGGCAATGCGAATGGCTTCCCTTCCCTCATAAATATTTTCCAGTTGATTTCTTAACTGCCGATAAGCCTCATGAATAGTCATACTGCAATAATAGTATCAATTCCATTATTTTTGACGGTTTAAAACAGGCATTAAGACAAACAAGAAGACATTGAGACAAAAGTCAGTAAATACAAAACTGGTAAAGTTGATTCTTCGATTAGTTTCCAAACTTGCTGGCTTCCCGACTTCCTTTGTCTTTTTGAGTTTCTGTCTTCATGACTTTTTTTGTCTTCATGACTTTTTATAATGATGACTCTATCTGAACAATACATGCATCGTTGCCTTGAACTGGCAAGCCTTGGTGCGGGCCATGTTGCGCCTAACCCGATGGTCGGCGCTGTATTGGTATATGAAGACCGTATTATTGGTGAAGGATATCATCAACAATACGGCAAAGCGCATGCAGAAGTTAATTGTGTCAACAGCGTGAAAGATGAGGACAGGCATCTCATTCCTTCGGCAGCCCTTTATGTATCGTTGGAGCCTTGTGCGCATTTCGGCAAAACACCACCATGTGCCGATTTGATTATCAGGGAAAAAATTAAAAAAGTAGTAGTGGGCTGCCGCGATCCTTTTAAACAGGTTGATGGCAGGGGTATTGAAAAACTCAGGAATGCAGGTGTTGAGGTGATAACCGATGTTTTAAATGAGCAATGCAAACTGCATAATAAGCGGTTCTTTACTTTTCATACGCAATACAGGCCATACATTATTTTAAAATGGGCACAAACTGCTGACGGAAGAATTGCTGCAGCTACTTCATCACAAAGACTGTTGATATCAAATGAATACACTAACAGGCTGGTACATCGCTGGCGGAGCGAAGAGCCTGCAATACTCATTGCAACAAATACTGCATTAAATGATAATCCGCGATTAAACACAAGGTTGTGGCCCGGCAAAAATCCTTTAAGGCTTGTGATTGATATGGATCTTCGTCTTCCGGCTTCTTTACATATTTATGATAAATTACAACCTACGGTTGTTTTTAACAAACATCAGCATAGTCTTGATTTTAATGTAAAGCTGAGTGAACCTGCCAATGATTTGTTAGGTTATTACCAGGTTACAGAAGATGTAAGCATTGTGCAGCAGGTAATGAATGCGTGTTATCAAATGAACATACAAAGCGTGCTTGTAGAAGGCGGCGCAAGGTTATTACAGTCATTTATAGGTGAGGATACATGGGATGAGGCAAGAATAATTACCAATGAAAATTTAACCATAGGGGAGGGGCTTGCTGCACCATTATTATTAAAAGCTTTGCATAACAGCACTGAACAATATTTTACAGATAAGATTAACTACTTTACCCGCATACATGAGTGAGAAAGATTTTTACAGCACCATCAGCCAGTCATCAATAGCAGAGTTTAAAGACAGGGGCAGTCGCTTTTTAGCGTATGCATATCCTATTGAATCTATCATTGATTTTAAAGAAAGACTTCAGGAATTAAAGAAAGAACATGCCAAAGCTGTGCATCATTGCTTTGCTTACAGGCTTGGCCTTGATGGCAATAATTTCAGGGTGAGTGATGACGGTGAGCCCTCAGGTACTGCGGGCAAACCTATTCTTGGGCAGATAGACAGCAAAGGGCTTACCAATGTGCTTGTAATTGTAGTAAGATATTTTGGCGGAACACTGCTTGGCGTTCCTGGTTTGATTAATGCGTATAAAACCGCGACCACTATGGCTTTGCAGTTAATGCCGATCGTTCAAAAGCCCGTCACTATAAGATTGCAGATAAGCTTCGATTATACACAAATGAATGATATTATGCGCTGGATAAAAGCGCTTAACTGCGAAGTGGTTGAACAGGAAATGCAATTGTTCTGCATGATAAAAACTGATGTACCTAAAAACAGGCTGACTGAATTAAAGCAATTGCTGAGTGATATGAGAGGCGTTGAAGTGCAACAGGTGAAATGAGTTTGTTCAAAGTTTAAAGGTTCAAAGTTTAAGGTTGATTCTGATTTTCGCGTATTAAACAATCAATCTTGCATTTTATCTTTCATCTTACATTTGTTTTATTCTTAAATCTCCATACTATGATTGAAACGGTTGCTGTTATTGGTGCTGGTACAATGGGCAACGGCATTGCGCATGTATTTGCACAGGAAGGATTTAAAGTAAAACTGGTTGATGTAAATGCTGCTCAACTTGAAAAAGCGCTTCAAATAATTGCAAAAAATTTTGACAGGCAGGTAAGTAAAGGCACTGTAAGCGAAGAACAGAAAAGTAAAGCGCTTGAGAATATTACCACTTCAACAAGTGTAAGCGAAGGTGTAAGTGATGTACAACTTGTGGTAGAAGCCGCGACAGAAAATACAGAATTAAAGCTTAAAATATTTAAACAGTTAGACGAAGCTGCACCAAGTAATGCAATACTTGCATCCAATACTTCATCCATTTCTATTACCAAAATTGCAGCGGTTACTTCAAGGCCGCAACAGGTAATCGGCATGCACTTTATGAACCCGGTACCTGTAATGAAACTGGTGGAAGTAATCAACGGTTATGCAACCAAAAAAGATGTAACAGACACGGTAGTGGCATTAAGCAGGCAGCTAAATAAAATTCCTTGTGTAGTAAATGATTATCCCGGTTTTATTGCCAACAGAATTTTAATGCCTATGATTAATGAGGCAGTCTACAGTCTGTTTGAAGGCATTGCTGGTGTTGAAGAAATTGATACTATTATGAAGCTTGGTATGGCTCATCCTATGGGGCCGCTTCAACTGGCAGATTTTATCGGGCTTGATGTTTGCCTGAGCATCTTAAACGTATTACATCAAGGTTTTGGTAATCCTAAGTATGCTCCTTGTCCATTACTTGTAAACATGGTAACTGCAGGAAAGTTTGGCGTAAAAAGTGGTGAAGGTTTTTATACTTACACACCTGGCAGTAAAGATTTAAAAGTGAGCGATCAGTTTACCGGGAGATGATCTATTTATGCTTCGCGATGATTACGCAGGTGTATGATTTAAAATAAGAACCTTCTGCAGTTCTTACAAAGCCGATACCGATATCATATAAAGAAGCGTTCCATTCATCCATACCCAGCAAGTGTTTACGGTGACCAAGTGATGGAACATTTTTATCAACAATCAAAAACTTTACAGATTCTACGCCGGATGTTGCACCTGCCTGTATCGATTCAAAAAAATTATTTTTAGGATCATTGAGCCATGATGGGCGCAAAGTGTAGCCTGCTTTATTAATGTAATAATTCATACCATAACCATCAAGGGTGATATGATTGAAATAATTCCTGTTGGCCATATCCAGCGCTTTTGCTTCGGCAACCTTTGCAAGTGTATCGTTCCAAACCAAGGCAGGCATTTGTTTTACATCATTTAGATCAACACCCATTGTTTCCGAAAAAGAGGAAGGATTAAGGCGTATTTTATTGATCAGCTCAAAAGCTGCCTGGGCCTCAGCTTTATCCGGACTAAGCTTAGGAATATTGGTTTTAAAAGAACAAAGAAAAACAAAGAGTAATAAGTAACAAACCTTCATTATTGATGATTGAGTTAATAAAGTTTTTCAGACCGGAATACAAACGATTTCGTTTATTGTATTGATGTAAAACAGAAGTTAATTTTCATTTACCAGTTTTACTTCATACACCGGGCTGAACAAATAAACCAGTCCTGATTTTACTTCAGTGCAACGGAAACGCTTTCTCAGCTTGTCGCCTTTTTTAAAAATACGTCCGTCTGATGTTTTAAATAAAGTTCCCGCCGGTAGGTCTTCTATCAAATGAATTCCATCTTTCGTGGCATCATACTTTCTAAGCACCCGCATTAAGTCTTCTTCTGCGCAACTGCTTGCTGCAGGATTGTGCAATGATTTTTTTAATGCATGTGTAATATCATGCGGAAAAATATCCTTTAAAATAAAATCTGAAAGCAATGTGCTGTAAATAGCTTTCCATTCTTTTCCATGAGCGGAAACCCTGTGGTGATATTGCTCAAACGTTAGCAGGTGTGCAAGCTCATGCAGCAACGTTATAAGAAAAGCATATTTATTAAGATTGCTGTTAACACTTATGCGATGGTTTTTGCCATGAACAGCGTTGCGATAGTCTCCAAGAACACTCTTCCGTTCTTTGGTAACGGTAAGGTGCACCTTGTATTGATGCAAATAGTGAACTACCAAATCAAAAGTTCCCTCCGGAATAAAGGCCGCAAGTGCCTGCATCGGATGTTCAGTTCTTGCCATTGTTTTTCCCCTGGTTCAGGCTAAAAGCCCCTCTCACTTCAATAATAGTGTATACAACATATAACCCCATGCAAATAAAAACCGCAGCGATGTTTTTGTTATTGCCCGCAATGATAAGATACAGCATTACGGAGCCTGCAATAACAAATAACTTAATAACAGTGGCGCCCATAACACTCCTTACAAAAGCATGCGGATTTTTATTGCCTACAGCTTTTACATGCATGTAGCTTGCAAGCAGCGAGATAAGAAAAAGGATAGAATTGCCGGCCTGTATTACGCCTATATCAATCTTTTTTTCAGCAATAGGTATCTTCCAGAAAATGCATACAGCATTAACTATCAAAAACACAATCAAGGCAGGGAAAATGGTCTTTCTAAACTTTGTTTTGTTGTCAGTATTATTATCCATAGATAGCGCAAAAATAACTTATTCAGTATTTATTGCACAAACACCCTGCTGTATTAAAGAAAGGCTTGATACAGCAGGGCGCTAACAAATATTATTAAATGCCGGTTGTTTTTATTTGGCAGCAAATAATGTCCACGGATAGGAAATCATGTTAGTAAGATACTTTGCCTGCCAGGCATATTGTGGATGTTGTTTGTAGAAAGTTTCACCCATAAAGCTTTCACCGCAGGGATGGCCCATGTGTGCCCAAAACTGCATCTTCTTTGCGAGATCGGCTGTTGTAATTTTTCCTTGCACAGCACCCATTGGAGCATAAGGCTGACAATCCCATTCAAGACAGCCTTTAGGATCTTCATCAATATGGCCACAAATAACGCAACGGTTATTAAGCTGTTTGCCTGCGGTTGCATCCTGGTGGTCGGCTTCAATTTTTTTACCGGTAGAATCGTCTATTTTTCCTTTCATATCAACTAATACCAATTGCTCCATCCTTAATTTTCTTGCGTTAGGAGAGTTGGTATTATCGCTTACATTAAAGTTGGTTTCTTCTTTAATTAATTTAGGGTCACTGGCAAAGTTGGAGCCGATAATTGCAGTGTCCTTACTTCTCCATACATGATAGTTTTTAAGGCCGAGCTCAAACTTTGCAACTTCATTGGTTTTTGTATCTCCGATAAGCCAGTCATTGGCATAGCCGCCATTGTTTCCTTTTAAGAAGATGGAGATAACCTCATCTATGCTGTTGGCATATTGGGCGGCCTTTCTTGCACGCATAAATTCGGCCACACCAGTGGAATCAAAACCTTTAAACTGGGTGATGGTTGTTTCAGTGATGAGAATGCCGTTATCACTAATAACAAAATCATCGCCGCTGTGTATAAAGCCCGGCATGCAATCCATCATTATATGGTGACCACTGTCAGGAACAATATCTGCAATTACATTCCAGTGCTGGCCCACAATATAGGAGGTCCAGTTGTTGTGCCCGATAACAATTTTGCCATCTTTTGTAAAGCTTCCGGTAGCAATAAATGCGCTGCAATTACCGGGCGCCTTGTTATCCCCGCTTCCGGGCTTTTTCAAATTATCCAGTAAAGGAACATAGTAATAGGCTAGTTCTTCAAGGGCATTATATGCGGTAATATCAAGGCTGTCATAGTTTTTGTTTTGATCATGCAGGCCATCCACAATGCCATTAATTTCAGCTTTGTACTCAGCATCCAGTTTGTCCCATAAAAAACTTTTTGCAGCGGCCCTGTAAAACTGCCAGTCGCGGTGTGTTTCATGATTCAGAAAATAAGACACTGCCTGTATGGACGTATCAATATCATTTGCCAGCAGATAGCCATGCTGGTAACCAATTTCATTTGGCTTGCCCTGTAAGTGAACATAAATCCATCCATTTTTATCTTCTCTTGAAGCTTTGGCAAGAACATCTTTTTTACTGTCGGTGTTGCTTTGTTTTGGTGCTGGTTGACTGCAGGCAAGAAAGATAACGCCGGCAAGTGCATAAAGTAATTTTCTCATATAAGTTTATTGGTGTTGCTATAAAGATAGTATTGTTGAAGGAATGTTTGAGACAGAAATAGACGAAGTAACCACCAATAAATTCTGAAAAGGAAATAATAGTATTTATTTATTTTCGTGATGATAACCTTAAACCAAAACAATACCCTTAATAAAACAAACCGTCTCATTACTTTTGATTTTCAGGATCGATTTAAAGCTTTAACCTTACAGGGTAAATTACCTAACTTAGAAGTGCATTGAGTTTACAAACATTGCATCATATCAGCGTTGCAAATGATCAACTACTACACAATAGCACCAAAATCAACAATTGCCAAATACATAAGAACCTTTTGGGTACTCGAAGGGGAAGTAATTAATCATCAGCCGTACACTCACAGGACAATGGCTGATGGCAGTGCTGAAATATTTTTTCATTACAAAGGAATTTTTAACCAACTGAGCCCAGATAATAAAGCGGAAAAATCATTTGCCAGTGGTATAAGCGGACCGTCACAGAAATTCAGCAGGTTTAGCATTCATGAAAACTTTGCCATGTTTGGTGTTTATCTTTACCCCTTTGCCCTGCATAGAATTTTTAATATTCCTCCATCTGCATTAAGCAATGAAATGATCGATCTTAACACCCTGCTTTTCCAGGCTGGCAATGACCTGGAAGAACAGGTAATGCTTGCCGGCGACAACTTTCAACGTGCGGCAATTGTAACACACTTTATAGAAAAGAAGTTAGCGAATAGCCGGTATGTTGATTCCACGTTGTTTAATGTGATTCATCATATAATTCATACAAAAGGAAAGGTAAGAGTTGAAGAGCTTGCCTCTTCTTATTTTTTATCATCAAGACAGTTTGAAAGAAAGTTTAAGGCTTTCTCAGGCTTCAGTCCAAAACTGTATTCACGTATTATTCGGTTTCAGTCCGCTGTAAGCGAATATGGTAACAAAAACAAATCGCTTACACAAATAGCATACAAGTGCGGGTATTTTGATCAATCTCATTTCATACATGATTTCAAAGAATTCTCTGGCTATCATCCCAAACAATTTTTTTCAGGAAGGGGAGAAGGAACAGAATGGCGTGACCTTTAAGAATGTCGCATTTTTCCAATTTTTCAAACAAAGGCCATAATAAGTTTGCTTATTCTTCATTCAAAATTTATACAATGAAAATTCCAGATGGATACCAGGCCGTGATGCCTTACCTGATTGTAAATGGAGCTGCTAAATTTATAGACTTTACCAAAAAAGCTTTTAATGCAGTAGAGAACGGGAAACACAAATCCATGCGCGATGAAAACACTGTAATGCACGGCGAGATAACAATAGGTGGAAGTACCATCATGTTTGCGGACAGTACAGAGAAATTTCAACCCTGCACGGCAGGGCTTTTTGTCTATGTTGAAAATGCTGACGAAGCGTACAGGCTTGCGTTGGAAAACGGTGCAACTTCTATAATGGATCTATCAAACCAGAGTTATGGCAGAACATGCGGCATTACTGATCCTGTGGGCAATACATGGTGGGTAACATCAGTTTTGCGGGAAAAGATTTAAACTGCTTACTTGCCTGAAGTATCCTTAATCACTTTGTACAGTGTAGCTGCAATTATCAGTAAAGGAAGAATCCAAACGAGTAAAGGTGTGCCTGTTTTAATGCGGTTATCAAGCCATATGCCTGCATAAATACCAAGGCCAATGCCTGTCAGTAACTGAAAGGCAAGGCCTGCATATCGTAATAATAAATTTCTGTTATTCCGCGATGGCTGTTCTTCGTTCATGTTTGTCTGCAATCATTTCAACCACTTGTGTAGCTGCATTCATGCAACATTTTCCATTAAAGGTAACGCTTGGTTCCATCGCAATTTTGGCAGCATTAATATCTCCTTTAATATTGGCATTTTCGCGAAGGTTCAATAGTTCCTTTACAGAAAGATTGCCCATCACCTTGCCGGTTATATCAGCGTGCTGGGCAGCAATGTTGCCTTCCACACATCCTTCTGTGCCGATAACAACTTTAGCGCTACTGTGGATGTTTCCGATCAGGCGACCATCAATGCGAATGTCAGCGTCTGTATTAATTTCTCCGTGAATAGTAAGGCCCGAACCTATCAGGCTTGTAGTGGAAGCCGGTACGGGTGCACCGGATTTGGATTTTAAAGCGAGCATAGTCTATGGTATTAATCATTGGATATTTCTGATTTTGGAATGTTTAGCATAGTGGTATCTCTCTTAACGGATGCATTACCTTCCAACACTTTCTTTATACTGTTAAGGTATTGGTCCTTGTACTGTAAAGCTTGTTCAAGGGAATCCGTGCGCATTTTCAGGTCCTGCAATTCTTTGCCTGTTTTGCCTGTATTGCCTCCACCAGGTACATAGTATTTTAGGGGTGTGAGTGTAAGCAGGGCAACCGTTAAACCAACCAGCAAAACAAAAACAGAACATAGAACAATATAAACACTCATGCGCGATAATTTAAATGTTACCACTTCTTCATAAGTATCATCGTTCATTACAACTAAACGGTACCGGTTTCGTAATCTTTTGAAGGTGGTATGCTCTGTTAATTTGCTCATAAACGCTTAAACCGGCATTAAAGGTAATGACTAAACCAATAGTTTTAAAACAGATGGGAAAATACTTGTATTTTTAAAAATAAAATCAACAGGTTTGCAGTTAATTAGTGAGTGCTCAACAGCAGGTTGTGATAAAAGAAAGATGGTTTACCTGCTGTGATAATTACAATCTAACTTGCTTTTCCCTTGCTGCGATTGCAGAATATGCATCAGGAAGGGATAATAAAAGATGCATTTTCATGAAAGGATTCAATAAAGTAGTCTGTTTAATATTGTTTGCGTTAATATCTAAATATACCTATGCGCAACCCGGCTCTTCTGTGGATCTTGACAAAGACAAACCCAAGAAATACGAAAACCGGCGGCTTGGTTCCGAAAAAACAGGAGAAAAGAAATTTGGTTTTGGCAGGCGCCTTTATCAAAACACCATTACTCACTTCAACTATTATTTTAACGCCAATAACAAGCTTAACGATATTATCAATAATGCCAAGCTGGCTTTCCGCGATGATTATACGCAACCGCTAATTCCCTTCTACAATTATTCGCCCGATATGATATCTCAGAACAAGTCAGAGATTGATTCTGTGATTTATCATTGTACCGCTGGCGTTTTATTACACGATCTAAGAAATAACTGGATTGATAATCTTTATATGTTGCTTGGCAAGGCATATTATTTCAGAACAGACTATGATTCTGCCCTTGCAACGTTCCGTTATATTAACTACGCGTTTGCTCCGAAAGACGATGGATATGATATTCCCATTGGAAGCAATGCAAGCAATAATGAAGGAGAGTTTTCCATCGCTACAAAAGAAAAAACTGGTTTTGGCAGGCATAAACCCAGCCGTAATGAATCTTTCCTGTGGATGTCCCGCACCTTCATAGACAGCGGTGAACTTGCAGAGGCAGGAGGCCTTATCCAGATACTTAGGAATGATCCAAATTTTCCCGCACGTTTACAAACAGATCTTCATGAATACACTGCCTACTGGTTTTACAAAGGCCAGTTGTATGATAGCGCTGCTTTTCATTTAAGCAAGGCTTTAAATAATGCCGCCAATAAGCAGGAGAAAAGCCGTTGGGAGTTTCTTATCGCACA
>Ga0105239_10007262_pt1 | contig 12727 bp, 7 predicted proteins | sample KBSC44metaG_FD_92761 | JGI IMG/M metagenome (GOLD analysis project Ga0105239, IMG submission 92761) | Corn rhizosphere microbial communities from Kellogg Biological Station, Michigan, USA - KBS C4-4 metaG | ecosystem: Host-associated > Plants > Roots > Rhizosphere > Soil | place: Michigan, USA...
CCACGCTGGCGCCGGTGCCCGCCTGCACCGCGTTAATCTGATTGGTCCCGTCCGCGCCGTCGATCGTCGTGCGCTGCGTGCCGTTGGGAGCGCCGTTGACGCGTGCGCCCGATGTGAATCCCGACCCTGGAGCGGACGCGCCCGGGACAAGCTGGATTTCCGTCATGTAGAACCGCAGGCCCTGGCTGGAGGAAAACGTTCCGCCGATGCCCAGCAATCCGAGGTCGATCAGGCGCTGCGCCTGAACGGTTGTGCTCATCTCGCCGCTTTCGGTCTTGAGCAGCGATGCCTGCTCAGAGACAGTTACCGATTCGGATGCAGCACCCACTTCGAGCGCGATGTCCACGCGTACCGTTTGCGCCGTTCCCACCCCGATGTTCTGGCGGACGTACTTCTTGAAGCCGGCGACGGCTACTTGTATTTCATAGGTGCCGACTGGCAATTGCGCCAGCGTATAGTTTCCGGAATCGGAGCTGGCCCCCTGAAATACTGCGCCCGTTTCTACGTTCTTGGCTTCAATCGGCGCGTTGGCAACAACGGCACCCGCCGGGTCTGCCACCGTCCCTGTGATTGTTCCGCGGTCGGATTGGCCGAAACCTAGGGCTGCCAGCAGTAGCAAACACATTGAGACTAGTCGAATACGCATCATCGATCCCCTTTATCTGCGTCCAAAGTACCCCTCGCGGCCGAATAGCCGCTTGCATACAGCTCAAGAAATTCTATTTCAGATATCCGCTGGAGTCAAGGAAAAAATACACCGAACGACCGGTAATGATAAATGGGATGATGTTGTTATTTTCTGTATAGTTCTGGCCCCTAAATCCTTTCCTCCGTGAGGTTGATCTAGAAAATGGAAACCTCGATCTACGGCCTTGGCAGGATTATCGTATACCGGTCGGCTGGTATAATTTGGCGAGGCGACAGATACCAGGAAAGGGCTAATTGAGGAAGCAAGTCTCCCTAAGCAGCCACAGCTGGCAAATCAGCGTGCTTTAGGATGGCTGCTGGACTCCTTCGGCGTGATGAGCGACTTGAATGGGGCTTCCACGTTGCGCGGCCGCGCAGTCCTCGCATTGCGAGAGATGGTCCTCACAGGCCAGCTTGCACCGCGGGAGCGTCTTGAAGAATTCGGCCTGAGCAGGCGCCTGGGCGTATCCAGGCCGGTTCTGCGATCCGCTCTGGACCACCTGGCCTCCGAGGGGCTGCTGGAGCCGGCGCCCTCCGGAGGATATGCGCCCCGGCACTTCACGCTGGAGGACATCCGGGACGCCATCCTGGCGCGTTCGGCGGTGGAAGCGCTGGCCGCTGGTCTTGCAGCCCAGCGCATCCAGGATTCTTCGGAGCTTGAACCGGCACGCAAGCTAAACATTGAGTTGGCTCAGGCGATCCCCTCCCGCAAATCCTCCCCGCCAACCGCGGAAGAGATGGCCCGATTCGGCGATTTAAACGCCGCGTTCCACGGCGCATTCATTGCCGTGGCGCAAAGCCCGATGCTGTCCTGGTGTCTCCAGCGTCTTCAATCGGCGGCGTTCGCATCTCCGGCAGCCGTTGTGATTCCAATGGAAGGCGATGGTGTACGGCGTGCATTTGAAGAGCACGAAGCAATCTTGAACGCCATCCAGTCTGGCGACGCCTCCCGGGCCGAAGCCTTGGTGAGACAACACGCGGGCCTGGCGATCCACGGGATCGAAAGCGCTTTGGAAGGGCAGCCACATTCCAGCCGAAACATCGCGTTGCAGCTGGTGAGCAAGAAGCCGGCCCCGCTCACGGCGAACCAGCCGGGCGGGTTTCCGAGGAAGAAGGAAAACGCCACTGGCGCTACCTCAGCACGTATCCTCGAGGCAGCGGCGGATTTGTTCGGCGAGAAGGGTTTCTACGCTGCCACCACTCGCGAACTCGCCACCCGGCTGAACATTCAACAGGCTTCTCTATACCATCACGTAAGCAACAAGGAGGAACTGCTTCACCGTATTTGCCGCCAGGTGATGGATAGTTTCCTGACCGACCTCCCCATCGCCCTGAATCAGGCCGAGACCGCAAGCGGCCGGATTAGCGCTTTCATTGACGCTCATCTTCAGGTGATGGCGCAGAACCCGCGCCAGACACTCGCGGTGGTCACCGAGTTTCGAGCCTTGTCGCGCCTTCACTTCGCGGAGATTTCGGAAAAGTACAAAGAATACTCACGCCTCCTCGATTCGGAGCTGAATGCGGCACGAGGATTAGGCCTCCTGCGAACCGACATCCCTCCGAAGTACATCCGCCTGGCTCTATTGAACACCCTGAACTGGACACCACGCTGGTTTCACTCCTCCGGCCCGCTTTCTTGCAAAGACCTAAGTTCCATCTATAGCTGCATTTTCTGGGAGGGTGTCATCAGCCCCGAGTTGCGCGAAAACTCTGCCCTTCCTCCGCTTCCGATGTCCACCAGCCGGCTACGATCGCGCGCTTTGCATCGAGGTACGCTCGGCAAGTTCATTCGTGGGGCAGCCGAACTATTCGCTAAATGCGGCTATGAATCGACAACTACCCGCGATCTCGCCACGCTGCTCGGAATGGAAAGGGCCACCTTGTACTACCACGTCGAAGGCAAGGAAGATCTGCTCTACGCGATCTGCAAATCATCCATCGAACAATTGGGCAACGACGTGATGGAAGCCACCGAGGGCATTTCCGATCCCCTCGCGCAAATTCAGGTTGGGATTCAGGCGCACGTTGTGAGCCTCCTCCGCGACCAGACGCAACATGCCACCTCGCTGGCTGAGGCACGCGCCCTCTCTCCCGAACGGTTGGCGGAAATCGTGAGCATGCGAAAGGCGTATCAGGCGCGCGCCCGGTCGGTCCTCGAAGCCGGACAAAGGGCCGGATCCATCCGCAAAGATATCTCCAGCAAATACCTCGGCATGATGCTGGAAGGGCTGCTCGATCGCACAGTAGTCTGGTTCAAGCGGAATGGCGAACTCAGCCCCTCGGAGCTGGGGGCAACCCTGTGCCGACTGTTCCTCGAGGGTGCGCAGCACCGTCCTGCAGACATGCAGCACGGAAAATGAAGATTGCGCGAGAGCCTGCGTCCTATAGACGTCGGCCTCGCTACCGGGCGCTACAAGCGTAGGAGTCCGCCGCTGCCACCTGCCCCTTGCTGTATTTCGGAAACTCCGGATAAGAACACATCGGGAGGCTGCGTTCGCCGGCTGTGACTTTGATGGACTTGCCAGGAGCCACGCCCTTTTCCACCCAATCCGTCAGTAGCGCTAAGCGATCAAAGGTGTTCGGGATAGGCCGCGCTTGGATGGTCTTCCCTTCCCCGTCCACCCCGTAGTTCGTGCCGGTAAGTCCGTGGCCGGTCTGGGGTATGACGTACAGCCGCGCGAATCGGTCGACCGCGCCGCGGCCCATCTTGTCGAGAACCGATTGATAGAAGTCAAGCTGCGCCCCGGGCGATGCCAGCGTATCATTGGTGCCGATTGCCACAATCATCTTTCCGCCCCGCTTCGCAAACGCGGACAGATCAGGATTGGTGGCGTCGAGGATCGTCGAAAGCTCCTGGCGTCGCGCCGCGAGCTTGCCGCCTTCAACATAATCCAGCGGATTGGCTGAGAGGTCCTTCATCAGGAAACCGGTGACGCCGGCAACCCCCAAGTGGCTGTGCATGGCAGAATCCGCCCCTGCCCCTTCCTGCGCCCGGAAGCGTCCGCCAAGGATCAAACCGCTACCGCTGGGGTCCGTATTCGGCAGCCACATCCCGAAGGACTTCACCTCATTCGCCAACGGCTGCGCAAATGGATAACGGCTATAAACGAACTCGAGCGTTGCGATCTGGCCGTCTGTCAGGCAGGCCTCTGCACTGGTATCAGCCGGATTCGGGTCCACATTGTTCGGGCAGCGTTTCGCCGCCCATGGATGCCGGCCGGACTTGCCTTGCTTGACGTCGAAGATGGCGCGGCACGCCATGTAATTGTTCATGATGCCGTCCACCAAACCATCCAGTTTGTCGCACTGACGAATGAACTCGCCGCGAATGGCGTTGATTTTCGCCGGGGTGACCCAGTTGGCGGCGGGCTTTTCCTGAATCCGGATCAGTTCCGGAGCCAGCATCAGCGAAGAAAAACTCACGATCGGAACGTTCGCGGCGATTCCGTCATAGTCGTTCGGGTAGCGCTGGGCGACAGTCAACGCCTCCCGTCCGCCCTGCGAGGAACCGATGTAGTAGTTGTATTTGGGCCGCTCGCCGTACATCCGCTGGATCAGGACCATCGCGGCATCGTGCGTCTTCTTCATCTGCATGTAGCCGAGATTCTTGATCGCCTCGTCGTTCAGCGCCCAATCGTTGGAGGGCGGTGCGCCCTTCGAGGCGCCTTTTGCAGCGCCCGGACCAAAACCAAAGCCGCCGGCCTGGTGGCCGGAATCGCTGCCGTAGGTGACGAATCCTTGGGCAAAAGGACTACCCCCTGGACCGCCGGTTAGGCCCGGAATGGTTCCGTTCATGCCGCCACCGCCAAGCTGCGCGGCACGCTCATTCCATGCGGATGGAAACGCCACCTGAAAGTTAATCGGCTTAGCGTTCGGGGCGCGATCTACCGGCGCCATCGCGCCATTCACAGTGCAGTAGGCTGGCAATCCTTTCGCGGCGGCGTTCCAGCGAGGAGCGCTGAGGGTGACCGCGGATACGGGCTCACCGATTGCCGTAATCGGAATGCTATCGCCCAGTTTGGCAGCGGTGCAATCCGCCTCGGTAATTGCTCTGGAACTGGACGGAGCTTGTGCGCCGGCGCCCACAGACCAGATTAAAGCGGCTGCTCCAGCGCCGAGAACGACCCAGAAACGTGACTCCGTCATAAGAACCCCTGTATGCGGCTATTTGCCGCGTTCTTCCATTAGATCTAGGATTCCATTGACAATAGCAGACTCCGCACAACCCGGCTGTAAGCGGGACGACAAGACCTCGAATGTATACATCCCGAAGCCCGCATCGTTTGGGATGTAGCCGGAGCGCGCCGATCCATTGGTAAGAGTCGCCATCATGGTCCGCGCATAAGGCGACTCTTTCTTCAGGCGTTGGGCGATCGGGTTGAACACCTCAGCGTTCACGGCGCCGATCATAATGTCGCCAAGCTGAAGCAGTCCCAGCCGGATATCCACCGGACCAGCCTCCTTATATTCCCCCGGGAAGCCCGCCCGACCTTCATTCGTACGCTGGCGCCCCGGGCAACTGACGGTCTTGAACCGTCCGTCGACCTGGATGCTCGACTCCATGCGATCCATGCCGCGCATCACATGCATCACTTCTTCGCCCAGGAACTGCCCCATGGACAGGATCATCTGCTTCTGCTGGTTCATCAGCTTGATCACCGTGGGGTCTTTCCGGTCCAGACCCTGGCCGCCGGGAGGCATCGAGTTGCTGATGTCCTGCCCGCGCTTGGCGTAGTCCTTGATGCGGATTTCGCGCAGGTCGTAAGTCTGTTGAAAGTAGATTGGATTCTGATCGCCGGCAGCGCCGCTGGACCATAAAGCGACGATCTTGTCGTCGAATGAATCCTCGATGTATTTCGACGTAGTCCCCGGTGCGTCTCCGCTCACCAGGTCGAGCTGGCCCGCGGCAACCCCGTGCATGGCGTAGTTGTAATAAACTGCCAACGGCTCACCGCTCAGGCTTTCAAACTTGATTACGGCAACGGTCTTGTCGGAGGGACCCTCGTAGTTGGGCCCTTCCCACCAACGCCTGGTCTTGGGATCGATAATGTTGCGATTGACGTTGATGTAGGAAACACCCGTTCCATAGCCTACGCGAGCGGGTGCGAGCCGCTGCTTGGCGAGGCGCACCGATTCCACGATCTTCTGCGTGTATGGACCGGCTGGCTGGCCCGGCACACTATGGCTGTGCGTCGCGGTCAGAAGTACATTTTTCTCGGGAATTCCAAGCTCACTTTGAAGTTGCTTAGAGACGGCCTGCCAGACCGCGTCGGGCACACCCCCCGCATCCACAGTGATAAGCGCAGCCGTGGCGCTTCCGTTGTCGATGACGATCGCGCGCGAATAGATGTGATCGAGGATGCCCTCGTAAGTCTTCGGTAGGTCGGCCTGCGCCGGAGTCACATCCACTTTGGCCGCGCCCACCCGAAGAGCCGCGTTCTGGGCATACGCCGTGACAGACGTTCCAAGGCCGATTGCTATCCAAGCAGCCGTGAGCAATTTTTTCATAGTTTTGTCCTACTGCGCCTGGCGCTTCTGATTTTCCATAAACACATCGCACGCCTGCCGCCGCAGGCCTTCTTTGGCCACCGGGCCGGCATCGGTGAAATCCATGTATGCGCGCGCCGTCGCATCAAACTTCGGCCACTTCACCAGTTTCCCACCATTGGGATCACCGGTCTTGGCAAAGTTGGTCCAGTATTCCTGCATCTGCGGCGCGTAGTGTTGATCCGAATCGTTGTATTTCCGCATATTCTGCCAAACGGATAGAGTGCCGAAGATAAACGGAATTTCGGAAGCATGCGGCGCGCCCAGCGCTTCCTGGCCGTGCACCGTGCGCGAGAACTGATACTCGTAGCCGGTATTCTTCGCGGCGGTGTGCCAGATCAGTTCTTGGACCGTGCCGCAGCGGAACGAATTATCGGTGGTGAACTGCAGCATCACAGTTCCGTTCTCGGGGTCGGGCTGCGGATCGTTTGCGCCGTTCACTCCGTATGCTGCTAGAGCACGATCGGCGAGCGGGCCGTAGCGTTGCGAAATCATCTGGCGGATATCGCCCGGCGCGCCGCGCGGCTGCATCTCCTGGGAATTGTTGCCGATCAGCAATGCCACCTTTTGCTCGCGGCCTGCGGCATAAGTTTTCGAGGCGGGCTCGGGAAGCACCCAGCCATCCACGTTAATTCCCAAACCTATCCCCGGTCCTGCTTGCGCAACCTTCGCCATCAACTCCGTGTCGGGAGTCGCGCGCAGTTTCGCCAGTGCATCCTCACCCGTGAAGCCCAACTTTGCCGCCAGGTCTACGCCTCGCTTCTCCGAATCGGCCAGGGAGGCCTGAGCGCCCACCGGACCGCTCTGCGCCATCACCCTTACGAATAAACCTTTGCTCAATGGCGAGGCGATCAGCGCGTTGACATCGCTCGCGCCTGCCGATTCGCCGAAGATCGTGACATTCGCGGGGTTGCCGCCGAACTTGGCGATGTTGTCCTTCACCCAGTGCAAGGCCATGATCTGGTCGGCCAGCCCGTAATTTCCGGCAGCATGATGGGGCGACTCTTTGGTGAGCCCCGGATGCGCGAAGAAGCCAAAAATGCCGAGACGGTAATTAACGTTCACCACGACCACGCCGTGGCGGGCCAGGACTTCGCCATTGAACAGAGCTTCCATGCCCGAGCCGGCGGTGTTCCCTCCCCCGTGGACCCACACCATGACGGGAACGGGTGATGCCTGGGGCCACTTCGGCGTCCATATGTTCAGTTGCAGGCAATCTTCGCTGTGAGGCAATTGCTTGTTGTCGTTTTGATTGCACATCGGACCAAAGGCGGTCGCATCACGGACCCCGGTCCAGGCTTTCGCCGGAAGCGGCTCCTTCCAGCGCAGTTCGCCGACCGGCGGCTGTGCAAATGGGATGTTCTTGAAAGCCGCCACGCCATCGGCAGTCAGGCTGCCGCGCAGCTGGCCGGTGCTGATCGAGACGATCGGATCAGACCCCGCGGCCTGTGCTGGCATCTGTGCAAAGAGCCCTAAGCAGAGGGCGCCAGCTAGTATGTCGGACACTTTGATGGATTTCATGATCTTCCTCTCTTTTTTACTGTCGGCAAGAGTAGTTCGCGCCGTCTTCCGGATTGCCCGAGCCGTTGTATTGCGCGTGCGCAGGATAAGCGCACAGCGGACGGCTGCGCCCCGGAAATGCCCGTCCAGTAGCCATAACCGATTCGGGAGCCTGGCTCTTCTCCACCCAATTCACCGCCGCGCTCAGCATGTCGAAGCTATCGAGCGTCGCGCTGCCGCCACCGCAATGGCCCATGCCCGGGGAAAGAAACAGGCGGCTCCAATCCGTGACTTTCGGCGCGCCGCCGTTGGCGACTGTCATTCGCTGATAGTAATCGATGGTGTCTTTCGCGGAAAACCATGGATCGCTCACGCCGTGATAGAAGATCAGCTTCCCACCGTGCGAAGAGAAGCTGTTCAGGTTCACCCAGCTGTAGCTGTCGCCGATACGCGCCGTCGGATTGTTGTCCACCGTGGCGGCCTCGGCATCCACGTCTTGAGTTGTGGCCACGGTGGGACCACCCACCGGACTTGGGCCGGGATTCAGCAAGCCGGGGATTCCGCCGCCCTGGGCCGTGATTCCCGTGTCGTAGAACCAACCGGCATAAACCTGCTTGCCGCGCGAATCCTTGGGCCCCGCGAAACCTTTTTCAATGGCGGCCACCTGCTCCGGCGACAGACATCCTTCCGCCTTCGCGCCCTGGCATTGGAGATCGCGAGGGCGGAAGTTGCAGCCTGCCGGATCGAAGATCATCCCGTCCTTCACGCCGTCGCGCGCATCGCATGTGTCCAGCAGTTTTGCGATAAAGGCTTTCTTCTCGCTATCGGTCAGCGCGGGGCCTGGCTTACCGCTCGCATCCTTGGGCGCGACCGAGTTCAAGGCCACGGTCACCGTGCGCGTCGCGAGATTCGAATGGCCCGTGCGCATCGCAGGCGAGCCCACGACGATCCCGTCGAAGTACAGCGGATAGCGCTGCGACATCAGCATTGCCTCGCGTCCGCCCGTCGAACATCCGACGTAGTAAGAATGTGCGGGCGGCTTACCATAGTAGGCTGCGATGATTTGCTTTGCGAGCACCGTCAGCCGTCCGATCGCGACGAACTCGAAATCGAGTGCGGCCTGCTGATCCTGCATGAAGGCGCCGTCGAAGCCGCCGCCGCTACTTTGATGTCCAGTGTCGCTGCTGGCGACCGCGAAACCGCGTGCCAGCGCCGGCTTGTCTCCGACGGCCTGATTACCGATCGGCTCCCCCACGGTTCCGTTCAGGCCACCGCCGCCCTGTTGCAGGAAGTTGCCGTTCCAATTTTCCGGCAGAGCCACCGCGAATCGAATGCCGTAGGTCTTGCCGTCCGCACCCGTGCGCTTGTCGACGATGCCATTCACGCGGCAATGCGCCGGCAGCATGGGACCCGGACCTCCGCGTCCGCCAGGAGCTGGTCCCGCAGCCACCATCTCGGCCCGAGTAATCTCGATGGTCGCGCCGGGCATCTGGAACTTGGATAGATCCGCGCACTGCTTCGCAGTCTGGGCGAAGCCGGTCGCAGCTGCAAGAACAAAGACGATCCATTTCATAGGCACCCTCATTTCTGAAAAACTCCCAGATCAAACGCATTGGCCATCGTCTGATTGCCGCCGTCGTTCGGATGGATGTGGTCGCCGGAATCCGCTTCGGCCTTGAGCCTTGCCGGACGTTGCGTATCGCGCAGCACCGCATCCAAATCGACCACCGCATCGAAATTCCCCTTCGTCCGGATCCAACGATTCGCTGCCACCCGAACCTCTTCGCCATGCTCGGAGTAGGTCGGGACTCCTTCAGCCGGGGTGAGTGTGGCTCCGATCACCCGGATGCCCTGCGCATGGCAGCGCTCAATGATTTGCCGGTAGCCCCCGATCAGTTCGTCGGCGGTCAAAGGATTCGCTCCGCCCGGCCTGGTGCGGATGTTGATGTCATTGATGCCTTCGAGCAGGATCACCCACTTCACGCCGGGTCGAGTGAGGACATCCCGATCCAGGCGAGCCAGCGCACTGATGCCCGCGCCATCGCGCAGCACCTGGTTGCCGGAGATGCCTTGATTCACCACCGCGACGTGTTGTGTGGACTTGTTCTCCTTCAACCGCTTAGCGAGCAGCGTGGGCCAGGCCATATTTGCATCTCGCGTCGTCGCGTAGCCATCGGTGATCGAATCGCCCAACGCGACGACTGTGGAGGCATCACGCGGCGCAGCCACGTCGATACCCGCCAGCCAGACGTACGCGAACATATTCGTGGGGTCAGGCATGTTTCGCGAACCCGCGACATTCCCTTTTGAGATATAGCCTGTGTGTAATCCGACCGTGTGGTTAGCGGGAGCTCCGGTATCGCGTGGGAGATACAGCGAGACCGCCAGGTCCGAAAGCGGGACAACCTCAAGGTCCACGGGGTCGCTGAGCGCAATCGCCCCAGCGGGAATCGTGAAGGATGCGCTTCCTCCGAATTTAAGAACGCGATCTGTCCCGTCAGCGATCTCTCCTCCGCCCTTGGCCACGGCCAGATGGGCGGCTCCGATTTCGAGTGGCGGCGCGTTCAGCATGTTCGACAGCTCCACGCGAACGCGACGGCCACCTACACTGACATGCGCCACCATCCGGACCGTTTGGTCCGCCAGCGACGCCGGCAAATTCGACGCCTCGGGGCCTTTCTGTCTGGCTGGCCGCGGAGGACCCGTAGGGGCCACCAGTTGCTGAGCTGTGGTCCACGTCGTCACCCAAGTGTCGAGCCCGCTCTGCGCCGGAAGCATCGCCGCAGCGGCGAGCGCCGCCATTGCAACCTTCCCGAGCCTGAGCATGATCATTGTCCGAGAGCTTTCTGAATCGCGGGGACAAGCGCGGCTGTCATCGCCTTGTAGCCTTCGGCATTCGGATGCAGCCCATCCGTGGACATCGGGTCTTTCAGCCAACCCCGCTCATCCACCGTCGCGCTGAAATAATCCACGTAGACCGCCCCGACCTTCGCGGCGTAATCCTTCATCCAGGCATTCAGCTTCAGAATGTCGCCCGCCGGATGGCTGTCCGTCATCTTGGCGGCGATGCGCGGGGGGCCGCCCCGGCCGGCAGCAGGGGCTGCTGCAGGCGCGTTTTGCGACCGCAGGTACGGATAATCACTCACCGGCAGAACCGAGCACAGGACAACTTTGATTCCGTGGTGCTGCGCCAGCTCCGTCATGGCCATGATGTTCTGCTGGATCATTTCCGCGGTTTCGGGCCCCGTGTTCCGGGCAACGTCGTTGGTGCCGGCCAGCACCACCATCGCCGCAGGCTTCAGATCGATGACGTCGGGATACATGCGGACCAGCATCTGTGGGGTCGTCTGGCCACCGATGCCGCGATTCACGTAGGGCTTGCCCGGAAAGTATTCTTCCAGGTTCCAGAAGTCGGTGATCGAATCGCCCATGAAGACCACTCGATTGGCGGGCGCCGCTTGCTTCTTCAACTGCTGGTTTGCCTGGTGATAACGGCTCAGTTGATTCCAGTCCTGCAGTTGGTCGGCGAGCGCTCGCGCGTTGTTGAGGAGACAGCAGGCCGCACGGGGAGGACTAAACTCCTCGGCCAGCTGCGCGTCAGCGGGGAGCGCTGCACATGCTAGTCCTAAAACGAAAACAAGTTTTGGAATTCTCATAGTCAAAAATGGGGCCATAACCTGTATTGACAAGTTCAAAAGAGTGCGGGGCAGCTTGGACCCAACAGATCGCAATATAAACTGGCATTAGCAACAAGTCAAGCCGATTGCTGGGGAAGGGTCAACCTGTATGATCAGATTTATGACTCGGCAAGGGCTCCTCGCCAAAATACGCGGACATCGGAAAACACTGGTCGACCGGATCATTTCGGGACAGCAGAGAGGAACTCGTGGAGGGGACCCAGAAGGAGAAATAAAAAGAGAAGGAGATTGACAGTCGTCCCCCGAACCCCGATACTACGTTGCGTGATTCGTGCACGCGCCGAGAAAGAGAATCTGTCTTTACAGGTTGGCCCACAATCACTTCCGACCTAGCGCCCGCTGCCATGAATAATCAGGTTCAATTGATCACCTACGTCGACCGTTTGTCGGGTGGCGGCTTTCGCGCTCTCCAAGATCTGTTCGAAGGACCGTTCCAGGGGCTGTTCGGAGGTGCGCATCTTCTTCCCTTCTACTGCCCGATCGATGGCGCCGACGCTGGCTTCGATCCGATCGATCACACGCAGCCGGATGCCCGGCTAGGCTCGTGGGAAGATGTGCGCGGCCTGGCTGAGGGCCGGGACCTCATGGCCGACCTGATCGTCAACCATGTCTCCAGCCGCTCACCACAATTTGAGGATTTCCGGCAACACGGCGAGGGTTCCGCTTACAAAGACCTGTTCCTGACTTACGGCCGCGTCTTTCCCAACGGAGCAACGGAGAGGGAGCTGTGCCAGATCTATCGCCCGCGTCCGGGGCTGCCGTTCACCAAGACGCGCCTGGAAGATGGCACCGAGCGGCTGCTGTGGACTACCTTCACCTCCGAGCAGATCGACATTGATGTGCGCTCGTCCGGCGGACGGGCCTATCTCAACCAGATCTTGAGCGAGTTTCAGGCCGCTGGGATTCGAGCGATTCGTCTGGATGCGGCTGGCTACGCGATCAAGAAACCGGGAACCAACTGTTTCATGATCCCCGAGACCTTCGACTTCATCGACGAACTCACGGCGCAGGCCCAGGCACTAAAGATCGAGGTGCTGGTGGAAATCCATGCATACCATCGGGATCAAATCAATATCGCGAAGCAAGTCGACTGGGTCTATGACTTTGCTCTGCCGCCTCTGGTGCTGCATGCTTTGTATTCGCGTAGCGCCGTCAGACTGAAACACTGGCTAACGATCAGCCCCCGGAACTCCATTACGGTGCTCGACACACACGACGGCATCGGTGTAATCGATGTTGGGCCAGATCGCAGGGGCGCGGAGATCCTGCCTGGACTACTCACGGCGGAGGAGATC
>Ga0105239_10007263_pt1 | contig 12726 bp, 13 predicted proteins | sample KBSC44metaG_FD_92761 | JGI IMG/M metagenome (GOLD analysis project Ga0105239, IMG submission 92761) | Corn rhizosphere microbial communities from Kellogg Biological Station, Michigan, USA - KBS C4-4 metaG | ecosystem: Host-associated > Plants > Roots > Rhizosphere > Soil | place: Michigan, USA...
AGCCCGACCCGGCGCACGTGCGCGCCGTCGACGCCTACTGGTCCTCGGCCGCCGAGCACGGCATGAACGCCTCGACCTTCACCGCACGGGTGATCACCTCGACCGGGGCCGACGCCTGCGCCGCCCTCTCCGGCGCGGTCGGGGCGATGAGCGGCCCGCTGCACGGCGGCGCGCCGGCCCGGGTGCTGAGCATGATCGAGCAGGTCGAGAAGACCGGTGACGCCACGGCGTACGTGAAGAAGCTGCTCGACGACGGGGAGCGGCTGATGGGCTTCGGCCACCGGGTCTACCGGGCCGAGGACCCGCGCGCCCGCGTCCTCCGCCGGACCGCCAGCGAGCTGAACGCACCGCGCTACGAGGTGGCCGAGGCACTCGAGAAGGCGGCGCTCGCCGAGCTGCGCGAGCGTCGGCCCGACCGGGTGCTCGAGACCAACGTCGAGTTCTGGGCGGCGATCGTCCTGGACTTCGCGCAGGTGCCGCCGCACATGTTCACCTCGATGTTCACCTGCGCGCGGACTGCGGGCTGGTCGGCCCACATCCTCGAGCAGAAGCGCACCGGGCGCCTGATCCGGCCGTCCGCGATCTATGCCGGCCCGGCCTCGCGCAAGGCCGACGAGGTCGAGGGCTGGCACCAGGAGTGGGCCTACTGACGAGGGGCGGGTCGATGCTCGGGTCTCGACTCACCGCGGCGGCGACCGTCGCGACACTGACAGGCACACTCGCGGGTTGCAGCTCGCACGCCGACCTGACGGTCGCGCGAGCCGCCGACCTGGGCACGAAGAAGCTGGCTGCGCTCGAGAGCACCCTCGTCGCGAACGACGAGCCCACGGTCGCCTGGCGCGCGAGCAGCGGCAGCACGCCGAAGGCGGGGTGCGCCAAGGGCGAGGAACGCTGGACCGGGGTTGCCACGGTCACCGTCCGGGCGAGGTCCGCCGACGGCGACTCCGCGTCGACCGAGGTGGTCGGCCGTCTCGGCGGCGCCGGCTGGGACCCGGGCCTCCAGGCCGGAGACCTCGACACCGACCCGGCTGCGGCGATCCCCGCCGTCCCGCGCGGGAGCAACCCGGCCGGCCTCGACCTCACGGTGACCATCGAGCGCGGCCAGGGCGCCTGGCACTACGTGGCCACCATGACCAGCGACTGCGTCACGCGGTCCTGACGCCGGATCAGTCCCAGCCGTACCTCGTCGCCTGCCTCTCGGAGTCCAGCTGACCTCCCTGGAACTCGCGGGAGTCCAGCGGTCGGACCGCCTGCATCAGGAGCTGACCGGATCGGCCGGTCGCCGGTGCGCCCGGACCCGCCACACGACGACCAGGCCGACCACGACCACCGCGAGGGCGATGGCGATGCCGCGGCCGACCTGGTGCTCGACCTGGTGGTACGACGCGCCGGCGACGTACCCGACGACCACGAAGACCGTGCCCCAGACCAGCCCGCCGAGCGCGTTCCACACCAGGAACCGCCGGTAGGGCATGTGCGAGGCTCCCGCGAGCGCCGGCATCATCGCGCGGAAGAAGGCGGTGAACCGTCCGAGGAACACCGCGAGGCCGCCGCGACGGCGCAGGAAGGCCTGTGCCCGCTCGATCCGGTGCCGGTGCGGCGCGAGCAGCCTGCTGGTGAGCACCCGCGGCCCGAAGAACACCCGGCCGACCTCGTAGCCGACCGAGTCGCCGACGATCGCGGCGACGACGACCACCGCGATCGAGAGCGGCAGCGCGACGTGGCCGAGCCCGGCGCCCACGCCGGCGATCACCGCGGCTGTCTCCCCGGGGACCACGAAGCCCACGAAGACGGCGTCCTCGGCGAAGACCAGCAGCCCGGTCAGGACGAGGATCAGCGCCGGGTCGAGGCCGAGGATCCCGTCGAGGAGGTGGCTCACCGTGCCAGTCTGCCCGAGCGCCCTGACGGGCGGCTGACACTTTTCCTGCTCAGTCGGGCGGCCGGAGCCCCGACTGGAGCGCGAAGACCACCAGCTGGGCGCGGTCGCGGGCCTGCAGCTTGACCATCGCGCGGCTGACGTGGGTGCGCACCGTGTCCGGGCTGACGACCAGGCGCTCGGCGATCTCCTGGTTGGAGCGGCCGGTGGCGACCCACGCGACGATCTCGCGCTCGCGCTCGGTGAGGTCGCCCAGGGAGGGGTGCACCGAGGCGGGCCGGGCGGCGCCGGCGAAGTGCTCGATCACGCGACGGGTGACCGAGGGCGCGAGCAGGGAGCCGCCGTCGGCGACCACCCGGACGGCGTCGAGCAGGGCGGTCGGCTCGGCGTCCTTGAGCAGGAACCCGCTGGCGCCCAGGCGGAGCGCCTCGAAGACGTACTCGTCGAGCTCGAAGGTGGTCAGGACGACCACCCGGACTCCGGCCAGGTCGGGGTCGGAGCCCACCTCGCGCAGCAGCCCGAGACCGTCCAGCACCGGCATCCTGATGTCGCACAGCACCACGTCGGGCCGGGTCGCACGCACCATCGACAGCCCGCTGCGACCGTCGGCGGCCTCGCCCACCAGCTCCAGGTCGCGCTCGGACTCGATCAGCGTCGTCAGGCCCATCCGCACGACGGCCTGGTCGTCGACGACGGCGACGCGGATCACGTGGTCTCCTCTCCCAGCGGCAGGACCGCCCTCACGGAGAAGCCGCGGTCGGCAGACGGGCCGGCCTCGAGGGTGCCACCGAGCGCCTGGACGCGCGAGCGCATCCCGGTGATGCCCATGCCGGGACCGGCGACGGGACCGGTGGCGCCGCGACCGTCGTCGGTCACCAGGATCTCGAGCGCGCCGCCCACGGGACCGACGTGCACGCGGGCAGTCGCTGCGCCGGAGTGGCGCAGCACGTTGGTGAGCGCCTCCTGGACCACCAGGTAGCCCACGGCGTCCACCTCCGCGGACACCGGCACCGGCTCGCGGTCGAGCAGGACCTGGACGCCGCCCGCACGCACCCGGGCGGCCAGCACCTCGAGGTCGGCGAGGCCGTTGCGCGGGGCACGCGGCGCCGGCGCGCCGGTGTCCGGGGACAGCCGGATCAGCTCGGCCCGCAGCGCGTCGAGCGACTCGCGGCTGGTGTCCCGGATCGCCTCGAGCGAGCGCCGGGCAGCTCCCGGGTCCTGGTCGAGCACGTGCAGCGCGACCCCGGCCTGCATCGCGATCACCGCGAGCCCGTGTCCGACGCCGTCGTGGAGGTCCTGTGCCATCCGGAGGCGCTCCTCCGTTGCCGTCCGGCGCACGTGCTCCTCCCGCGTCTCCCGGCGGCTCCGCAGGGCGACCGCGAGCGCGGCCGCGGCGGTGTCGACCATCGCGAACCAGATCAGGCGGGCCGCCGTGCCGACCGTGCTCGTCGAGTCGACCCTTGCCTCGCGGACGAGGAGCGCGACCACGATCGCGACGAGCGCGGCACCGGCGTACGGGAGCCAGCCGCGCAGCGGCCGTCGGGCGGCCACTGCATAGGTGGCCAGGAACACCGAGAGGTAGATGGGGCCGTCCGGGAAGCGCGGAGAGGCGGCGAAGTACGTCGAGACCGCGGCGGCGTTGGCGACGACGACCAGCTCGGGGCGGGAGTGCCGCCAGAACAGCGGCACGACGGCGACGAAGGCAAGGACGCCCGCCCACGCGCTCGGCTGTGGGTAGCTCTCGTGGACGCCCCGCATGACCGTGCCGACGACGCTGATCACCAGCACGACCAGCACCCACCAGTCGCGACGCAGCCGGTCACCGAGCATCTCCACGCCCCGACCCTAGGGCGATCGGCGTGCCCCGTCGTCACGTCGTCGGCGTATCCGGTCTACGCGGACCTGCGTACGACGGTGCCGCTCGGTGGCGGACGCGCGGAGCACCTCGACCGCGGAGGGTGGGGGCATGGACGATCCAGTGGTGCAGACGAAGGACCTGACCAAGGCCTACGGGAAGGGCGACGGGGCACGGCTCGCGGTCGACCGCGTCTCGATGACCGTACGGCGGGGTGAGGTCTACGGCTTCCTCGGACCGAACGGAGCCGGCAAGACCACGACGCTGCGGATGGTGCTCGGGCTGATCCGGCCGACCGCGGGGTCTGCGACGGTGCTCGGTCGGCCTGCGGGTGTGCCCGAGACGACCGCGCGGATCGGCGCGCTGATCGAGGGGCCGGGGTTCTACCCGTACCTCTCGGGCCGCGACAACCTCCGAACGATGGCCCGCTACCGCGGGCTCCCCGACGCGCTGGTCGACGCCGCGCTGGAGCGGGTCGACCTGGCGGACCGCGGCGACGACAAGTTCAAGTCGTACTCCCTCGGCATGAAGCAGCGTCTCGGGGTGGCCGCGGCGCTGATGGGCGACCCCGACGTGATCGTGCTGGACGAGCCCACCAACGGCCTCGATCCGGCCGGCATGGCCGACATGCGGGCGCTGATCGTGGACCTCGCGCGCGGAGGACAGACCGTGCTGCTCTCCAGCCACCTGCTCGCCGAGGTGGAGGAGATCTGCGACCGGGTCGGGGTGATCGCCCGCGGCACCCTCCTGGTGGAGTCGACCGTGTCCGCACTCCGGGGCGGGCGACGGCTGCGGGTGGTCGCGACACCGCTCGACCGGGCGCTCGCCATCGCGATGCGGATCGCCGGGGAGGAGGCGGTCCGGCTCGACGGCGACGCCGTGCTGCTCGACGTACCTGCCGAGAGCACGCCGCACGTCGTGCGGGCCCTGGTCACCGAGGGGCTCGACGTGCACGAGGCCCGGATCAGCGAACGCACCCTCGAAGAGGTGTTCTTCGAGATGACCGACACCGGCCTGCACGCGCCGACCGGTGACCCGAGGACGAGCCTGGAGGCCGTGCGATGACCACCGTCCTGGAGACCCGCGACGACACCACCTCAGGCAACCCCGTGCTGCACAGCACCCGGGCCGACCTGCTGCGCCTGCGCAAGTGGCCGGCCGTGTGGGTGACGGTGGGTGCGTGGCTCGCGCTGAACGCGATGTTCGCCTACCTGTTCAACTACATCACCTACAGCAGCGGCGACACCAACTTCTCCACCGAGGGCGAGAGCCGGGCCGAGCTGCTCGCCGGCCTGCTGCCCTCCGGTCTCGCGCACACCATCCCGCAGGGAATGCCCCTGTTCGGTGGGGCGATCATGATGGTGCTCGGCGCGATCGTCGCCGGCAACGGCTACGGCTGGGGCACCTGGAAGACCGTGCTCACCCAGGGTCCGTCCCGCACCAGCACCCTGCTCGGTTCGCTGTCCGCCACGAGCGTCCTCGTCGCGGTGGTGGTCGCGGCGACCGTCGTCACCGACTACGCGATGTCGCTCGCGGTGGCGGTGGGGCAGTCGCAGTCGACCGCGTTGCCGGCCCTCGGCGACCTGGCGCAGAGCGTCGGGATCGCGTTCCTGGTCATGGAGATGTGGGCACTGGCTGGCTACCTGCTCGGCACGATCGCCCGGAGCCCGGCGGTGTCGGTCGGCCTCGGCCTGGTCTGGGCCCTGGTGATCGAGCAGCTCCTCCGCGGGGTCGGCGGATCGCTCGCCTGGGTGGACTCGTTCACGCACGTGCTGCCCGGTACGGCGGCGGGGTCGCTGGTCGGGCAGATGGTCGGCGCGAAGCCCGGCACTCCCGACGCGACTCCCGGCCTGCTCGACGCGCTCTCCTACGACCGGGCACTGCTGACGGTCGCGGCGTACCTGGTGGTGCTGCCGCTGACCACCTGGTGGATGGTGCGCCGGCGGGACGTGACCTGAGGTCTCAGCCGAGCCGCCGGGCGAAGCAGCGGGCCAGCGGCGCGTCCTTGTAGAAGCCGAAGCCGGGGATCGGGGCGTAGCCCGCCGACTCGTAGAGCGCGATCGCCTCGGGCTGCGCCAGGCCCGTCTCGAGGACCATCGCCTCGGCGCCCGCGGCGCAGGCGGTCGCCTCGAGGTGCGCCAGCATCGCCCGGGCGAGGCCCCGGCGGCGGGCGCCGGCCGCGACGTACATCCGCTTGATCTCGGCAGTGGCCGTCGTGCCGTCGACGACCACGTCGGCCCGACGGCGCCACGCGCCCGTGGCCACGGGGGCGCCGCCGAGGTAGCCGACGAAGAACGCACCCAGGGGCGGCTCGAAGTACGCCGGGTCGAGGGGTGTCTCGTCCGGGCTGCCGTAGCGGACGACGTACTCCTGCTGGACCTCGGTGACGAGTGCTGCCGCGTCGGGATGCGTGATCGGCCGCGCGACGACGCGCCAGGTCGGCGGCACCTCGGCGACGCTGTCCATCGGCTGTCCCTCTCGTCATTCCCGTTGCGGCGTCCTGACACAATAGGGACCGGGTGACAGCGTCGTCGCCAGCCGACGGCTCACCCATCGACCCGAGGACACACGTGAACGACGCGATCCAGATCCCTGACAGCCTGAAGCCCGCCGACGGCCGGTTCGGCGCCGGCCCGTCCAAGATCCAGACGTCCCACCTCGACGCGCTCGCCGCGACCGGTGCGTCGCTGATGGGCACCTCGCACCGCCAGGCACCCGTGAAGGACACCGTGGGCCGCGTTCGTGACGGCGTCCGACAGCTGTTCTCGCTGCCCGAGGGCTACGAGGTCGTGCTCGGCAACGGCGGCGCGACCGCCTTCTGGGACATCGCGACGTTCGGCCTGATCCGCACCAAGAGCCAGCACCTCAGCTTCGGTGAGTTCTCCTCGAAGTTCGCCAAGGCCGCCGAGCTCGCGCCGTTCCTCGACGCACCGACCGTGATCAAGTCCGGGCCCGGCTCGCGGCCGGTCGCGCAGGCCGAGGCCGGTGTCGACGCCTACGCCTGGGCGCACAACGAGACCTCGACCGCCGTGATGGCGCCGGTGCAGCGGGTCGAGGGGGCCGACGCCGACGCGCTGGTGCTCGTCGACGCCACCTCGGGCGCCGGCGGGCTCCCCGTCGACATCAGCCAGGTCGACGCCTACTACTTCGCGCCGCAGAAGTGCTTCGCCTCCGACGGTGGGCTCTGGGTCGCCGTGATGTCCCCGGCTGCGCTCGACCGTGCGGCCGAGATCGCTGCCACCGACCGGTGGGTCCCGGCGTTCTTCGACCTGCCGACCGCGATCGACAACTCGGCGAAGAACCAGACCTACAACACGCCCTCGATCGCCACGCTGTTCCTCTTCGCCGAGCAGCTCGACTGGATGCTGGGCCAGGGCGGCCTCGACGCGATGGTCGCGCGCACCACGGCGTCGTCCGACGCGCTCTACGGGTGGGCGGAGAAGACGTCGTACACGACGCCGTACGTCGCCGACCCGGACCACCGCTCGCTGGTGATCGGCACGATCGACTTCGACGAGTCGATCGACGCCGCCGAGATCGCCAAGGCCCTGCGCGCCAACGGCATCGTGGACACCGAGCCCTACCGCAAGCTGGGCCGCAACCAGCTGCGGATCGCGATGTACCCGGCGATCGATCCGGCCGACGTCGAGGCGCTGACGGCGTGCATCGACTTCGTGGTGGACGCGCTGTAGCGCTGTGACGCTGGCCAGGACTCTGCCAGGCGGGGACGGAACCTAGAGCCGAGCGGCGATCAGCTCGTACACATCGGGCGAGAAGGCGACCATGCGCGCCTCCTCGACGGACGTCGGCGTGCTCCGCAGCGTGTCGACCGCCGCGTCGACCGCGTCCTCGCGCGGCCAGCCGTAGATGCCGGCCGAGACCAGCGGGAACGCGACCGTGCGCGCCCCCAGCTCGTCGGCGACCGCGAGCGCTTTGGCGTAGCAGGAGGTGAGCAGGCCGCGGTCGCGCTCGCCGGCGGTGAAGTTCGGGCCGACCACGTGGATCACCCAGCGCGCCGGCAGGTCGCCGGCCGTCGTCCAGCCCGCCTCGCCCGTGGCGAGCCCGTGCGGGAAGCGGGCGACGCAGTCCTCGAGGATCGCCGGTCCACCGGCGCGGTGGATGGCGCCGTCGACGCCGCCACCGCCTCGCATCCCGCGGTTCGCGGCGTTCACGACGGCGTCGACGTGCTGCTCGGTGATGTCGCCCCGCACGACGGTGATCCGCATGGTGGGTCCTCCTCCGCTGCCGGGCTCTCGCCCTCACCGGTCGAGGCTAGGCCCTTCGCGCGACCTGCGTCGCGGCACCAGCAGAGCCAGGAAGACGCCCGACGCGACCAGGCCGGCGATCCCGGCGACGAGCAGCCACCGCGGCGCCGCGGTGGTCCCCCGGGCGGGACTGCCGTGCTGCGGGCTCGGCCCGGGCGAGAGGGTTGCCGTCAGCTTGCCGCCGTCGATGATCGTCTGCACCTCGGCCGGCAGCTTCACCTCGAGGACCGCGCTGTTGCGGCCCTCCGAGCTCAGCCGGATCCGGCCCGAGGACCCGATCGACACCCCTTCGCCCTGGCGCTGGCGCGGGAGGTCCAGCGACGCCAGCGGCTGGAAGTCGGGGAAGCTGTAGACCACGGCCGAGTCGTAGCCGCGCACCAGCAGGTGCCGGCCGTCGGGGAAGAGCGCGGCGTCGGTGGCCCAGATGTCGACCGACGCGACCGGCTGCAGCCGGTTCGGCCCCGCCGGGTCGAGCCGCTTCGGTGCGACGTACGCCGTCCCGCCGAGGAGCCCCTTGGTGATCACGTAGAGGCGGCCGTCCGGCGCTGCGACAAGGGACTCCGCGTCGTGGGGGCCGTCGGGGTAGACCAGGTCGTACGACGGTGCCTCGACCCGATGATCGCCTCGGGTGACCGGCACCCGGTAGACCTGCACCGAGTCGCGGCGCTCGTCGTTGTCCCCGATGTCACCGACCCAGACGATGTCGCCACCGCCCGGCGCGAGGGCCTCGACGTCGGTGACCCGGTCGGCGTACGTCGTGCGCCCGACCGTGCGCCCGGTCCTCGGGTCGACCACGAACACGTCGGGATCGCCCCCTGAGTCGTTCATGGTCACCATCACCGAGCCGAGGTCCACCAGGCCGCTCGACTCCGTGATCGACGGGTCGACGAACGAGAAGACCACGCGACCCACCAGCGCGAGGACGACCGCCGCCCAGGTCATCGACCGAGCAGCTCGGCGAGCTTGGGGATGACCTGCCAGGTGCCGGTGAGCTCGGCGTACTCCTCCTCCGCCCGGCCGGCGCTCGCACCGGTCGCGAGCGCGCGGATCAGCGTGTTGCGGTGCGTGTGCTCGCTGCCGACGAACTCGACCACCTCCACCCGGTAGCCGCGCGCGCGCAGCAGCGCCGCCCGCAGCGCGTCGGTGAGGGTGTCCGCGAACCGCTCGCGGAGGATCCCGTCGCGGGTGAGCAGGGAGTACGGCTCGGGGGCCGGGTGCTCGCGCAGCTGGCGGGAGATGTCCTTGTGGCAGCACGGCGCCGCGAGCACCAGCGGCGCTGCCCACTCGACCGCACGGGCCAGGGCGTCGTCGGTCGCGGTGTCGCACGCGTGCAGCGCGAGGACGACGTGTGGTGCCTCGTCGAGCTCGACGTCGTCGATCCCGGCTCGGACGAAGGTGACCTCGTCGGCGACGCCGAGGCGTTCGGCGACCGCGGTGTTGTGCTCGCGGGACTGCTCCTTGACGTCGACGCCGACGAGCCGGACCGCCAGGCCGCGACGCCGGAGCCAGGCGTGCGCGGCGAACGTGAGGTAGGCGTTGCCGCAGCCGAGATCGACGACCCGCAGCGGGTCGGACTCGCTCGGGCTCAGCCGTCCGGCCGCGATCGCGTCGTCGAGAGCGGCCCGGAGCTCGCGGAGGAACTCCTCGACCTGGCGGTACTTGGCACGGCGGCTCGGCTTGACGCGGCCGTCCTGGTCGCTGATCCCGAGGGCCACCAGCACGGGATCGTCCTCGGGGAGCATCCTCGTCTTGGGCCGATCGTGCTCGCGGGCCGGCTCGTCCTCGGCGTCTCGCGCGCGCACGCCGACGACCGCGTCACCGCTCTTCGTCACCCGCAGCTGCAGCGTCTGCGCGGTCGTCTCGACGTGCCAGTTGCCGAACGGCTCGGCGAACAGCTCGTCGAGGACGGTCGCACCGTCGCGGTGGTTGGACACGTGCGCCTGCGTCTCGTCGTACCGGGTCACCTGGAGTCGCCGCCCCGCCTTGAGGTCGACGTAGCGCAGCTCGACTCGACGCCAGGCCGGTGTGCGCCCCTTCCGGCGACCCGTCGCCAGCGCGCGGACCAGCGCCTGGTCGTCGAGGACCAGGTCGCGCACGCGGGCGAGAGCGTCAGGGAGTGGCTCGGGCATGGTCTACTTCAACACGCTTCTACTTCAGCAGCCGTGCGACCACGACGATGACGATCAGGCCCACGAGCGCACCGGTGATCACCAGACGCCGGTAGCGGGGATGCATCCGGCGAGTCTAGGTGCGGTGGCGCGGCCTCAGGCAGCGAGGGCGGGATCGTCGTCGCCCCCGGACACCGGGAGCGGCGCGCCACCATGGCGCAGCGACCGCAGCGGGCCGCGGAAGTCGTGGAAGACGGCAACCGCCAGGAGGACGCCGAGCACGGACATCGCACCACCGCCGATCAGCGTCCAGCGGGCGCCGAACGTGGCACCGACCCAGCCGACGACGGGCGCACCCAGTGGCGTGCCGCCCATGACCACCATCATGTAGAGCGCCATCACGCGACCGCGCATCGCCGGGTCGACGCTGAGCTGGACGGTGGTGTTCGCGGCATTGAGCATGGTCAGCAGACTGAGCCCCAGAACGGGGGTGACCAGCGCGAACGTCAGGTACGACGGCATCAGCCCGAGCACGATCTCGACGGACCCGAAGGCCAGCCCGGCCAGCACCACCAGGCGCTGCCGGGGTCTCCCGACGCGGCGGGCCCCGAGGAGCGCGCCGGTCAGCGAGCCGACCGCGAGCGTGGTGCCGAGCAGGCCGTACTCCCCCGGGCCCTTGTCGTAGACCTGGGTGGCCATCAGGGCCGAGGTCATCTGGAAGTTCATCCCGAAGGTCCCGGCGAAGAACGCGGCGACCATGATCAGCATGAGGTCGGGCCGCCCGCGGACGTAGCGCACGCCGTCACGGATCATCCCCTTGCTGCGGGGCGCCGGCACCACCGGCGTGAGGTCCTGGGCCCGCATCACCTGCAGGGCCGCGATCACCGCGAGGTAGCTGACGCCGTTGAACAGGATCACCGCACCGGTCGCACGCACCCCGGAGCCGAGCGCCGCGATCAGCACGCCGGAGAGCGCCGGGCCGATCACCCGGGCGAGATTGAACGACGCAGAGTTCAGGCCGACGGCGTTGGAGAGGTCGTCGGGCCCGACCATCTCGCTGACGAAGGACTGCCGGGCCGGTACGTCGAACGCCGAGCCGACGCCGAACGCGAAGGCGATCGCGAACACCATCCAGGTGCTCACGACGCCGGTCAAGGCGAGCACGGCGAGCACGAGGGAGGCGACGCCCATCGCCGCCTGGGTCAGCTGGAGGAGGCGACGCTTCGGCATCCGGTCGGCCACCAGGCCGGCGTACGGGGAGAAGAGCAGGATCGGCAGGAACTGCAGGCCGGTGGTCAGGCCGAGGGCCGTGCTCGCCTGCGCGGCGCTGCCGTGGTGGAGCTGGAGCACGAGCCAGTCCTGCGCGACCCGCTGCATCCAGGTGCCCGTGTTGGACACGACCCCGCCCAGTGCGTAGAGGCGGTAGTTGCGGATGCGCAGCGCGCGGAACGTCGGGCTCAAGGCCTCCCTCGCTCGCTCATGACGACGCCAGCCTCTCGATCAGGGGCGCGACCTGGCGCAGCAGCTCGCGCTCGTCGGGAGTGAGGTCCTTCAGCCGACGCGCGAGCCAGGCGTCGCGCCGGCGACGGTCGGCGAGCAGCACCTCACGGCCCTTGTCCGAGATCGCGACCAGCGTCGAGCGCCCGTCGGTCTCCGAGGGCCGGCGCACGGCGTAGCCGTCGTCGACCAGGCACGCGACCGTGCGGGTCATCGACGGCGGCTGCACCCGCTCGTGCGCCGCGAGCTGGCCGATCGTCTGCTCACCGTGGCGCAGCAGCACGCCGAGCACGCTGATCGAGCCGATGCCGAGCTGGTTCTCCGGATCGCGCTCGTTGCGCAGCCGGCGCGCCAGGCGCATCACGCTCACGCGGAGCTGGCTGGCCAGGCCCGCATCGGTGCGGGTCACTGATTCGACGGTCGGGGTCATGGTAGTGAGCATAACTAGTTAGGCACACTAAGTATTCCAGCGACCAGTTGCAACGGAATTACCGAGGGCGCCCGACCCCATCAGGAGATCGGGCGCCTCGGCGCGGCTCAGGTCAGCCAGCGGGTGATCGGGTCGATCGCGAAGTAGAGGACGAACAGCGCCGAGATCACCCAGAGCAGCACGTGCACCTGGCCGGCCTTGCCGCGCACGACCTTGATCAGCGTGTACGACAGGAAGCCCGCACCGATGCCGACCGTGATCGAGTACGTGAACGGCATCAGCACGATCGTGAGGAAGGCAGGGATCGCGATCTCCACGTCGTCCCAGTCGATGCCCTTGACCTGCTGCATCATCAGGAAGCCGACCAGCACCAGGGCCGGCACGGCCGCCTCGCTCGGGATGATCTTCACCAGCGGCGCGAACACGATCGCCACCAGGAACAGCACCCCGGTGATCACCGAGGCGAGCCCGGTGCGGGCACCCTCGCCCACGCCGGAAGCGGACTCGATGTAGGACGTGTTGGACGACACGCCGGCCGCACCACCGGCGGCCGCGGCGATCGAGTCGACGATCAGGATCCGCTCGGTGTTCGGCGGGACGCCGTCCTCGTCCAGCAGCCCGGCCTCGGCACCGATCGCCGTCATCGTGCCCATCGTGTCGAAGAAGTCGGCCAGCATGAGCGTGAAGATCAGCAG
>Ga0105239_10007266_pt1 | contig 12723 bp, 15 predicted proteins | sample KBSC44metaG_FD_92761 | JGI IMG/M metagenome (GOLD analysis project Ga0105239, IMG submission 92761) | Corn rhizosphere microbial communities from Kellogg Biological Station, Michigan, USA - KBS C4-4 metaG | ecosystem: Host-associated > Plants > Roots > Rhizosphere > Soil | place: Michigan, USA...
ACGGCGCTACGAACTGCTCGACGCCCGCCTGTCCGACGCGGGCTTCGACTGGTACGAAGTGTCGAACTGGAGCCGTCCCGGCGGCGAGTGCAGGCACAACCTCGGCTACTGGGATGGCGGGGAATGGTGGGGCGCCGGGCCAGGGGCGCATGGCTACGTCGGCTCGACACGGTGGTGGAATGTCAAGCACCCCAACGCATATGCGAAATCGCTTGTCGACGGACAGCTGCCGGTCGCGGACTCCGAGGAGCTGACTGCCGCTGACCGCCACACCGAGGACGTCATGTTGCGGCTCCGGCTGCGCCAGGGTCTGCCGGTGGGCGCGCTGACCGACGCCGAGGCCGCCCGCGCCGCCGTCGCCGTGGCCGATGGGCTGGCCGTGAATCGCGCCGACCGACTGGTCCTGACCGACCGCGGCCGCCTGCTCGCTGACGCAGTCGTGCGTGACGTGCTGATCGCGGGGGAGTAGCTCGTCGACTTTCGCCGCGTGTCGGAGGGTAGCGATAGCCTTCGAACATGAGTTCGACTAGAGAAGAAGTCATCGATGCTCTGGACGCCGTGGAAGCCAGTCAGCGGAGACTTGCCGCGCTGCCGTTGGAGGCGCTGACTCGGCCGGAAAAGCAGGCGCTGCTCAAGCGGCTCGAGGACCTCGACAAGAAGATGAAGGCCTTCGACCGGCGGCTGATTGGACGGCTGATCACGGAAGCCGATCCAACCGTGGTTGGCGGCGCTACCTGGGACGAGGTGTTGTCCAGGCGATTGCGAATATCGCCAGGCGAAGCACGGCGACGAATAGCCGAGGCGTCGAGCGCCTAGTCAGATAGAGGCGGCACTTAGGTGCGTCACTCCGTGGCGCTCACCAGGTTGTTCATCTGGGCGATCTCGCGCTGTTGAGCGATGATGATCATCTCCGCCAGCTTCTTGGCGTCCGGACTTCGACCGTCGGCCAGCTCAGTGCGGGCCATGGTGACTGCGCCCTGGTGGTGGTCGATCATCGAGGTGATCCAGAGTTGGTCGAAGGCGGGCCCGTTGAGCGACTTGATCTGCGCCATCGTCGCCCCGTCGACCATGCCGGGCATGACGCCGTCGACCATGCCAGGCATACCGGGCATGCCGCCGTGGTCCATCGCCTCGGGCTCACCCCACTGCGCGAGCAGTCCCGTCATCGTCCGAATCTCGGCCTGCTGATCCCACGAGATGTGGGTCGCCAGCATGCGGACGTCGGGGTTCGAGGTCCTGGACGGCACCATCGCCGCCATCTCCACGGCTTGCCGGTGGTGCGGGATCATGCCTCGGGCGAACGCCACATCGGCGGCATTGTGATCGGCAGATTGCGAGGCATCGGCGGGGTTGTCGCCGGCGTGCTCGTCGTGACCGGTCGAGCCGCACGCGCTGAGAAGCGCGACCATCGCCAGTGCCGCGGCGACCCGCAGAAACTTCGGCGACATAAACCCAGCCTAGGCTTCGCGCTAACGTGGCCGGGTGGGGACAACTCCGAAGTCGATCGCCGTCGTGCTGGCCGCCGTGACCGCGCTGGCAATGGTGAACGCGTGTGCCCGCGGGTCCCAGCCTGCCCAACCCAGCGCGCCAACGTTGCAGGCGAGCGATTTCGCGGGAACCTTGAAGGATCGAGTGTCCACCGATGCGGTGATGGCGCACCTGAACAAGCTGCAGCAGATCGCCGATGCCAATGGCGGCAACCGCGCGGCCGGTACGCCCGGCTATGACGCCAGCGTCGACTACGTCGCTGACACGTTGCGGGCCAAGGGCTTCGACGTCCAGATCCCCGAGTTCGAACTGCGGCTGCCGTTCGCGGACGCACCGGCCGTCACCGTCGGTGGCAAGGACGTCGACGCGAAGCCGCTCGAGTACACCGTTGGCACGCCACCCGAGGGTGTGAGGGGACCGCTGGTGCCTGCCCGCGTCGAGGCCACCCCAGGCTGTACCGCGTCCGACTACGACGGATTGCCCGTCGCAGGCGCGGTGGTGCTCGTCGATCGCGGTCAATGCCCGTTCGCGGACAAGCAGGTTGCCGCTGCCCAACGCGGAGCGGTCGCCCTGATCGTCGCGAACAACAGTGATGGCAAGCAATCGCTCGGCACGCTCGGCACGGACACTGCGGTCAAGATCCCGGTCGTCAGCGTCAGCAAGGCCGACGGAGCTCGGCTGCGTGCTCAGCCCGGCGACACCACGATCAAGCTCAACGCTGGGATCAAGACCGTGACGACGCGAAACGTCATCGCCCAGACCAAGACCGGGTCGCCCCACGACGTCGTGGTCGTCGGTGGCCACCTGGACAGCGTGCCAGCAGGGCCGGGTATCAACGACGATGGCTCCGGGGTCGCCGCGGTGCTGGAAACCGCTGTGCAGCTGGGGAGTTCGCCGAACGTCAAGAACATGGTCCGGTTCGGGTTCTGGGGTGCCGAGGAACTCGGCCTTCTCGGTTCGGGGAACTACGTCGAATCGTTGGACGTCGAGGCGCTCAAGGACATCGCGCTCTACCTGAACTACGACATGATCGCCTCGCCGAATCCGGGCTACTTCACCTACGACGGCGACCAATCGGCGCCCGTGGAGCGCGACCAGATTCCGCCGCGGGTGCCCGAGGGGTCGGCAGGCATCGAACGTGCGTTGGCGGCATATCTCAAGAGCGCGGGGAAGACACCTCGGGACGCGCCGTTCTCGGGTAGCTCCGATTACGAAGGGTTCATACGAGCGGGCATTCCCGCTGGGGGAGTGTTCACCGGTGCGGTGTCCGACATGACTGCCGACGAGGCCAAGTTGTGGGGCGGGACCGCTGGCGAGCCGTACGACCCGAACTACCACCAGAAGACCGACACCGTCGACCACGTCGACCGCGCCGCACTGGAGATCAACGGCAAGGCGGTGGCGTACACCGTCGGGCTGTACGCCCAAGATCTGGGCGGGCCCAACGGCGTTCCGATCCGCGACGACCGCACCCGGCACGTGGTGGCCAAGTCCTGAGTCGCGGCACGCCGTGCGAGACAGGAGGAGCGCATCGATGACAGATCCCGCTGTAGCCGGCGAGCCATTGCCGGAGGAGGCAGATCGCTCCGAAGGGGAAATGCGTGCCGACGGACGCCTGGTGATCTGGCGCGGGTTGGATGCATGGCGAACCGAGAGTTCGCAAGTCTTTCTCGGACCCAACGGAATTGAAGCCCATGGCACTCAAGTGGGCGTTGATCCCGTGCCGTACCGGCTGGACTATCGACTGGATGCGTCCGATGGTTTCGTCACGCGGCGCCTTGCGCTCACCGCGGCGGGCACCGGGTGGTCTCGCAGGCTTGATCTACGGCATGACGGCGCGGGAGCTTGGACGATCGACGCGGATGCAGTCGGCACCGTCAAACTGCCTGAGCCTGGCGGAGATCCGGCATCGCTTGGGCAGGCGCGCGATTGCGATCTCGGCTTCTCGCCTCTGACGAATCTGATGCCAATCCGTCGGTCAGGTCTCAATACGCAGCCGGGATCAGCTGACTTCGTGATGGCATGGGTCGCCGTGCCAGATCTCACGGTGGTGACGTCGGCTCAGCGCTATGAGCACATACGCCGCACGGCCACCGGATCGGTCGTGCGCTACGTCGACCTAGGGCTCTTCCCGGGTTTCGAAGCGGACCTCGAACTCGACGAGTCAGGTATCGCGCTTCGTTATCCTGAACTCGCCGAACTGGTTTCGTCGAATACAGACGCCTGACGCGATGCCGTTGCCTCGGGGTCACCGCCGCCTGTTCCGGCACCTCGAAGTCAATCGGGACCGGACCAGCACAGTCTGTGGCCGACGTTCGCCGAGGAGTACGGGACGGACATGCGGCGACGCAGCCTTGGCGAAGCCATGGCCGACTGACCAGGGACGCGGTCACTACGTTGGAACCGTGACCCTCCGCATCGGGGCCCTGTCGTGGGTCGTCTCCGCACTGACGTACTTCGTCGCCGAAGCCGTCGCCGCCGCGGCCATGCCCAGGTATGGCTACGCGACCGACTACATCAGCACGCTCGGTGCACCTGGTCTTTCGCCGCTTGCCCCCTTGATGAACGCCGCGTTCGTCGTCCAGGCGATCCTGTTTCCCGTCGGGGCGGCGCTGATGGTGAAGGGGAGTCGGGCCAGCAAGGCGTCGGCGTTCCTGGTCTTCGCCGTGCTCAACGGCATCGGGAACTTCCTCGTCGCGACGTGGCACAGCGGTCCGTCTGGCGGCGGTCCGGATTGGCATGGGGTCGGGGCGTTTCTGGCCATCGCGGGCGGCAACGTCGCGATCCTTCTCGGCTCGTTCGTGTTTCGGCGGACGGGTGGGTCCGGCGCCTACTTCGCGGTGGGCGTTGCCCTCGGCGCGCTGGGTGTGGCGTGCTTTCTGGGGCTGACCCTCGACACGTCGCTGACCATCCTGCCGATCGGCGCCTGGGAGCGGGGCTGCGTCTACTCGATCTACGTCTCGCAGGCGGTCACCGCGGTGTACTTCCTCCGCCGTAGCCGCCGCAGCGTCGAGCTCGCGCCGCAGGCGGCCTAGACCTGCTGGGCCAGCGGCATATCCATGTCGAACACCCTGGCGTGCAGGACCGTCCGGTTGCGCAGCGCCGCACGCACGGCGCGGTGCAAGCCGTCCTCCAGATAGACCACGCCCTGCCATCGCACGGCGTGCGGGAACAGGTCACCGAAGAACGTCGAATCCTCCGAGAGCAGGCGGTCCAGCGCCAGCACCGTGGTGGTCGTGACCAGCTCGTCGAGGCGGATCTGTCGTGGCGGGATCTGCGCCCATTGCCGACCGGACAGGTTGTGCTCGGGATACGGTTTGCCGTCGCGGACGCCCTTGAAGATCACGACAGGACCTGCGCTGACAGGCATACCCGCAACCTCGGCGTCGACATGAAAGCGAGATTAATCCTCCGCGCGCGCGTTGTCCTCGTCACCCGAAGTCCCTCCGGCGCGGTCAGCGCTGCTAGTGGCCGTAAAATGAAGGCAACTGGGAGGTGAACCATGGGAAGTGCCGACGATCGTCGCTTCGAGGTGCTGCGCGCCATCGTCGCGGACTTCGTCGCCACCAAGGAGCCGATCGGGTCGAAGAGCCTCGTCGAACGCCACAATCTCGGGGTTTCGAGCGCCACCGTGCGCAACGACATGGCAGTGCTGGAGGCCGAGGGCTACATCGCTCAGCCCCACACCAGTTCGGGTCGCGTGCCCACCGAGAAGGGCTACCGCGAGTTCGTCGACCGGCTCGACGACGTGAAGCCTTTGTCCTCCGCCGAGCGACGCGCGATCCTGACGTTCCTGGAGTCCGGCGTCGACCTCGACGACGTGCTGCGGCGCGCGGTGCGGCTGCTCGCGCAGCTCACCAGGCAGGTCGCCATCGTGCAGTACCCGACGTTGTCGACGTCGAGCGTGCGTCACCTCGAGGTCGTCGCGTTGACGCCGGCCCGGCTGCTGCTGGTGGTCATCACCGACACCGGCCGCGTCGATCAGCGGGTCGTCGAGCTCGGCGACGCCATCGACGATCATCAGCTGGCTCAATTGCGCGAACGCCTGGGTTCGGCGCTGGAGGGCAAGCAGCTGTCGGCCGCGTCGATCGCCGTTGCGGACCTCGCAGGCCAGCTCGACGGCAGCGGCGGGCTTGGCGACGCCGTGGGCCGGGCCGCGACGGTGCTGGTCGAGACCTTGGTCGAACACAGTGAAGAGCGTCTGCTGCTGGGTGGCACGGCGAACCTGACGCGCAACACCGCCGACTTCGGCGGATCGCTGCGGTTGGTGCTCGAAGCGCTCGAGGAGCAGGTGGTGGTGCTGCGGTTGCTGGCCGCACAGCAGGGAGCCGGTAAGGTCACGGTGCGAATCGGGCACGAGACCGAGGCCGAGCAGATGGCGGGAACCTCGGTGGTCAGCACGACGTACGGCAGCCTTGGCAAGGTGTACGGCGGCATGGGTGTGGTCGGTCCCACGCGAATGGACTATCCGGGAACCATTGCCAACGTCGCGGCGGTTGCTCTCTACATAGGCGAAGTCTTGGGCACCCGGTAGGGGTGCGAGTAGCCGCGTGACGCGGCATGGGAAGGGTTTGGCGTGGCACGCGATTATTACGGCCTGCTCGGAGTGAGCAAGGGCGCGTCCGATACGGACATCAAGAAGGCGTATCGGAGACTGGCGCGCGAGTTGCACCCCGACGTCAACCCCGACGAGACCGCGCAGGCGCGGTTCAAGGAGATCAGCGTCGCCTACGAGGTGCTCAGCGATCCGGAGAAGCGCCGGATCGTCGATCTCGGTGGCGACCCGATGGAGAGCGCCGGTGCGTCGGCGGGCAACGGGTTCGGTGGATTCGGCGGACTCGGTGACGTGTTCGAGGCGTTCTTCGGCGGCGGTGGCGGCTCCCGCGGACCGATCGGGCGGGTGCGGCCGGGTTCGGATTCGCTGCTGCGGATGCGGGTCGATCTGGCCGAGTGCGCGACGGGTGTCACCAAGCAGGTCACCGTCGACACCGCGATCCTGTGCGACGTCTGCATCGGCAAGGGCACCCACGGCAACTCCACCCCGGTCACGTGTGACACCTGTGGTGGGCACGGCGAGGTGCAGAGCGTGCAGCGCTCGCTGCTCGGCCAGGTGATGACGTCGCGGCCGTGCCCGGTGTGCGGTGGCGTCGGCGAGGTCATCCCCGACCCCTGCCACCGTTGCGGCGGCGACGGACGCGTCAGGGCCCGCCGCGAGGTCAGCGTCAAGATCCCTGCTGGCGTCGGCGAGGGCATGCGCGTCCGGCTGGCTGCCCAGGGCGAGGTGGGACCCGGCGGCGGCCCGGCAGGCGACCTGTACGTCGAGGTGCACGAGCAGCCCCACGAGGTCTTCATCCGTGACGGCGACGACCTGCACTGCACGGTGTCGGTGCCGATGGTCGACGCGGCGTTGGGCACCTCGGTGTCCGTCGACGCCATCATCGACGGACCGACGGAGATCGCCATCGCGCCAGGCACACAGCCGGGATCGGTCATCTCGCTGCGCGGCCACGGCATGCCGCACCTGCGCTCGGGGGTGCGCGGCAATCTGCACGCCCACGTCGAGGTCGTCGTGCCATCGCGGTTGGATCCCCAGGACACCGAGCTGCTGCGCAAGCTCAAGGAGCATCGGGTCCGCGACGCGGCCGAGGTGAAGTCGACGCGTTCGGCGCAGGCAGGCGGCGGGTTGTTCAACCGGTTGCGTGAGACCTTCACCGGTCGCTAGTGAGTCGCGCGCTTTTCTACGTCGACGAGCTGCCCGACGTCGGTGGGCTGGCCGTGGTGGACGGTGACGAGGGCTTCCACGCCGCCACCGTGCGCCGGATCCGGCCCGGTGAGGAACTCGATCTCGGCGACGGTGCGGGCACCGTCGCGCAGTGCGTGATCGAAGACGCTGCGAAGGGCCGACTTTCGGCGAAGGTGCTGGCGCGCCGGACCGTCGAACCACCCCGCCCTCGGGTGACCGTCGTGCAGGCGCTGCCGAAGTCGGACCGTTCCGAGTTGGCGGTCGAACTGGCCACCGAAGCGGGTGCGGACGTGTTCGTCGCGTGGCAGTCCGAACGCTGCGTGGCCCGCTGGGACGGGGCGGCGAAGGTCGACAAGGGGTTGAAGCGGTGGCGCGCCGTGGCGCGTTCGGCAGCCCGCCAGTCGCGCCGCCCGTACGTGCCCGATGTCGGCTCGCTGGTGTCGACCAGCGAACTGGTCGCCAAGGTCGGCGCTGCGACGGCGGACGGCGCGATGGTGCTGGTGCTGCACGAATCCGCCGCCCGGCCGCTGACCGACGTCGGCCTCGAACGCGCTGAGTCGGTGATGCTCGTCGTCGGGCCCGAAGGTGGCATCAGCGACGACGAACTCGCCGAGCTGTCGGCGGCGGGCGCGACGGTGATCCGCCTTGGCCCGACGGTGCTGCGCACGTCCACCGCCGCGGCGGTGGCACTTGGCGCGCTGGGCGTGCTGACGCCCCGCTGGGCGTTCTGACGCAACCACTTTCCGCGGTTACGCCTCGGGCGCTCGAAGGGTCGCGTGGTCGACGGCGGCCATGTCGATGGTCTGACCGCTGAGCGCGGGCGCTTCGGGGGCGGCCAGCCAGTGTGCGAGCCGGGCCAATGGCTCACCGCCGGCGCCGCCGGTGACGACGAGCAGGCAGCGGACGCCGTCGGCGGCCCAATCCACCGCGAACAGTTGCACACTCATGGCGAGCGCGGCCGAGACGACGCCGTCGCCTGCGGAGCGCACCGCCGCCCGGCCGGGTGGGGCGGCGACCGCAACCAGCACCAGACCGCGACCGGACCGCAGACGTTCCCGGCACTCCGTGATGCGGAGGATGACCTCGGCGGTTGCGTCCATGGCCGCGGCCGCCGACCACGTCCCGTCGTCGCCGTCCTGCGATGCCGGAGTGACGATCAGCAAGCCCAGCGGCGTACTCGCGTGCGGGTCGGCCGGTGTCCAGCCCAGCGCGCCAAGCGCCTCGATGAGCGCGACGTCGCTGCCGGGCCCGTAGACCAGGACCTGGGAATCGGTTGGCGCCGTCACTTCGGGCGCCCGGCGTCGAGGGCGGCGTGCATGCCGCCGTCGACGAGGATGTCGGCGCCGGTCGTGAAGCCCGCTGCCTCCGACAGCAGGAAGGCCACAGCTTCGGCGGTGTCCTCGGGGCGGCCGAGACGCCCTAGCGGGGGCAGCGTGGGGAACGCCTGGTCGCCAAACGCATCGAGGCTCGGGGCCATGCCGGGTTCGGTGTCACCGGGGTTGACCGCGTTGACCCGGATGCCCTGTCGGCCGTATTCGGCAGCCAATGCGCGACACGCTGCCAGCAAGGCGGCCTTGGACACCGAGTAGGCGCCGATCTCGGTTTCACCCCAAGCACCGGCGTTCGACGCGACGGCGACGATCGCGCCGCCCGCGGGCATCAGCGCCGCCGCCGTCCGAGCCTGGGCGACCGGAACGGTGACGTTGACCCGCAGCACGTCGGCCAGCTCGGCCGGTGCGGTCTGGTCCAGGCGGCAGTGCACGATGGTGCCCGCGTTGAGCACCAGGCCGTGCAGCCCGCCGAGAAGCCGCGCGGCCGCCTCGACGACGGGCGCGCCGTCGCGGTGGTCGTCGTGCGGGACGTAGGTGGCGCCAGTGGCCGCCGACAGCGCCTCGCCGCGGCTTCGGTCGCGGCCGCTGAATGCGACCCGCTCACCCGCACTGACCAGCGTGTGCACGATCGCTTGTCCGATTGCTCCAGTCCCGCCGCAGACCAGTACGGCGCGGGTCATCGCCGCCGCTGTTTCGCGCTCGCCCCTGTGCACACCCGATGATTATCGCCTCGACCTGCGACGGCGCGCCCGCTGGATGGGGTCACTAGGTGGCATAACCATTGGGGCGTGACGGTGACCAGCGGTAAACTCGAATGCAGACGCTCGACCCGACCAGATCCCAGGAAGCAGGCACTGAACCCCACGTGACACCCCGCGAGACGAGCGCTGCCGCATCGGACACGTCCGTTAGAAGCAGCATCAATGTTCCGCCCGATCTCGTGGTGGGCCTGCTTGGTTCCGCCGACGAGAATCTGCGGGCGCTGGAGCGACTGCTGACCGCCGACATCCACGCCCGCGGCAACGCTCTCACCCTGACCGGCGAACCCGCCGACGTGGCCCTTGCCGAGCGCGCGATAACGGAGCTCATCGCCGTGGCGGCCGGTGGGCAAAGCCTCACTCCCGAGGCCGTACGTCACAGCGTCGCCATGCTGACCGGTACCGACGACGAGTCGCCCGCCGAGGTGCTGACTCTGGACATCCTGTCGAGGCGCGGCAAGACCATCCGCCCCAAGACGCTGAATCAGAAGCGTTACGTCGACGCCATCGATGCGCACACCATCGTGTTCGGCATCGGCCCTGCTGGTACCGGCAAGACGTATCTGGCCATGGCCAAGGCGGTCAAAGCGCTGCAGACCAAGCAGGTCTCCCGCATCATCCTCACCAGGCCTGCCGTGGAAGCCGGTGAGCGCCTTGGCTTCCTGCCCGGCACGCTGTCCGAGAAGATCGATCCCTACCTGCGTCCGCTGTACGACGCACTGCACGACATGATGGATGCCGAGCTGATCCCGAAGCTCATGACCGCAGGGGTGATCGAGGTCGCGCCGCTGGCGTATATGCGTGGGAGGACGCTGAATGATGCGTTCATCATCCTCGACGAGGCACAGAACACCACCGCCGAGCAGATGAAGATGTTCTTGACCCGCTTGGGTTTTGGGTCGAAGATCGTCGTCACCGGCGACGTCACGCAGGTCGATCTGCACGGGGGAGCGACGTCGGGCCTGAAGGCGGCGGTCAACGTCCTCGACGGCATCGACGACATCTACGTCTCGCAGCTCACCAGCGCCGACGTGGTACGCCACCGCCTGGTGTCGGAGATCGTCGACGCCTACGCCAGAGCCGAGGAGCCTGCGTCGTTGAATCGCTCCCAGCGCAGGGCCAGTCCCGGCCGGCCCCGAAGGTGATCGCCGCATGAGCATCGAGGTATCCAACGAGTCGGGCGTCGACGTCTCCGAGACCGAACTCATCAGCGTCGCAAAGTTCGTCATCGAGAAGATGGACGTCAACCCGGCCGCCGAACTGTCGATGGTGCTTCTCGACACCTCGGCCATGGCCGATCTGCACATGCGGTGGATGGATCTTCCAGGACCCACCGACGTCATGAGCTTTCCGATGGACGAGCTGGAACCGGGTGGTCGCCCCGACGCGCCCGAGCCGGGCCCGTCGATGCTCGGCGACATCGTGCTCTGCCCGGAGTTCGCGGCCAAACAGGCTGAGAAGGCCGGACATTCGCTCGGTCACGAGCTGGCGCTGCTGACCGTGCACGGCGTGCTGCACCTGCTCGGCTACGACCACGCCGAGCCGGATGAGGAGAAGGAGATGTTCGCCCTGCAAGGCCAGCTGCTCGAACAGTGGGTGGCCGATCAGGTGGCGGCATACCACCAGGAGCGCCAGACCGAACGGGACAGGCGTCTTCTCGACGAATCCCGATTCTTCGACCACCCGTGACCGGAATCGCTTCACTCCTAGGCGCTCTCGCGCTTATTGGGCTCGGCGGTCTGTTCGCCGCAATCGACGCTGCCGTCAGCACCGTCTCCATCGCCAGGGTCGACGAGTTGGTGCGCGACGACCGCCCGGGCGCGGTGCGGTTGGCGCGCATCGTCGTCGATCGGCCGCGCTACATCAATCTCGTCGTCCTGCTGCGCATCACGTGCGAGACGGCCGCGACCGTGATGCTGGTGGCCTACCTCTACGACCGCCTCGGGCTGACGTGGGGTCTGCTGGCCGCCGCGGGCATCATGGTGGTGGTCAGTTTCGTGGCCATCGGGGTGGGCCCGCGCACGCTCGGCCGCCAGCATGCCTATTCCATCGCATTGATCGCCGCCCTTCCGCTGCAAGCGATCTCGGTTCTGCTCACGCCGCTGAGCCGCCTTCTGGTGTTGATGGGCAACGCGCTCACCCCGGGTCGTGGGTTCCGCAACGGTCCGTTCGCCTCCGAGATCGAGCTGCGCGAGGTGGTCGACCTCGCACAGCAGCGGGGCGTGGTGGCCGACGACGAGCGGCGAATGATTCAGTCGGTCTTCGAACTTGGTGACACCCCGGCACGCGAGGTCATGGTGCCGCGCACCGAGATGGTGTGGATCGAGTCGGACAAGACCGCGGGCCAGGCCACGTCGTTGGCGGTGCGCAGCGGGCACTCCCGGATCCCGGTGATCGGCGAGAACGTCGACGACGTCGTCGGCGTCGTCTATCTCAAGGACCTCGTCCAGCAGACGTATTACTCGACCAACAGCGGCCGTGACACCAAGGCCACCGAGGTGATGCGCCCCGCGGTGTTCGTGCCCGACTCCAAGCCTCTCGATGCGCTTCTGCGCGAGATGCAACGCGACCGAAACCACATGGCGCTGCTGGTCGACGAATACGGTGCGATCGCCGGTCTGGTCACCATCGAGGACGTGCTTGAGGAGATCGTCGGCGAGATCGCCGACGAGTACGACACCGACGAGGTCGCTCCCGTCGAGGAATTGGGTGACCGCAACTATCGCGTTTCCGCCCGCTTGCCACTGGAGGATCTCGCCGAGCTGTACGACCTCGAGGTCGACGAGGACCTCGACGTGGACACCGTCGGTGGTCTGCTCGCCCACGAGCTGGGCCGGGTGCCGCTGCCTGGTGCCGAGGTGACATGGGACTCGCTGCGGTTGCGTGCCGAGGGCGGTCAAGACCACCGCGGCCGGGTGCGCATCGGTACCGTGCTCGTCCAACCAACCGAGCCGGAGGAGGAAAGGGCATGAGCCCGAACGACCTTGATGCCGAGGACAACAAGCTGGTGGTTCTCGCGCGCGGCGCGATGGGCCGCGCGGAAGCGGCCAGCGGGGCGGCAGTGCGCGACGCCGACGGCCGGACTTACGCCGGCGCTCCCGTCGCGCTGAACGCGTTGTCGCTGACCGCATTACAGGCCGCCGTCGCCGCGGCGGTGTCCAGCGGCGCCACCGGGTTCGAGGCGGCGGTACTGGTCGGCGGGACCACCGACGACGCAGGCGTTGCGGCCGTGCACGAGTTGTCGGCCGACGCGGTCGTCATCGTCACCGATGGTGCGGGGAACCCCACGTGAGCGAGTTTCGTTCCGGCTTCGTGTGTTTCGTCGGGCGGCCCAACACCGGCAAGTCGACGCTGACCAACGCGCTGGTGGGCACCAAGGTGGCGATCACGTCCAACCGCCCGC
>Ga0105239_10007268_pt1 | contig 12722 bp, 12 predicted proteins | sample KBSC44metaG_FD_92761 | JGI IMG/M metagenome (GOLD analysis project Ga0105239, IMG submission 92761) | Corn rhizosphere microbial communities from Kellogg Biological Station, Michigan, USA - KBS C4-4 metaG | ecosystem: Host-associated > Plants > Roots > Rhizosphere > Soil | place: Michigan, USA...
CCTGCGCGACTTCGACCGGCGGCTCACGCAGGCGCACGACTCGCGCACCGGCGGGCTGCTGGTCCTCGTCGGGTTGATCGTGGCACTCGGGCTGGCGGCGCTCGCCACCCGCTCCCCCGGTCTCGGTCGGGCGGCGTTTCTGGCCGCGCCGTCCTGCCTCGTCGTCTCGCTCCTGCTGAGCGCGTTCGAGGTGACCGCGGCGAGGGAGGTCGTCCTCGCCCTGGCGCTGGGCTCGGCGGGATTGGCCCTCGCCGGCGGCCTGCTGCTCCGGCCCCGGCTGCCGCTGGCGCTCGGGCTGGTCGCGCTGTTCGCGTTCCTCTTCGCGGCTCTCTGGGTGGAGCCGCGCTGGAACAGCCTCGCCGCGCTCGGCGCCAGGCCGGACGGCGGCGGGCGCTTCTACGGGATCAACAACCAGGTGTCGACGCTCCTCCTCTCGCCCGCGCTCGTGCTCGGAGCACTCGCCGGCCCGCGCGCTCTGCCGGCGGTCGCGCTGGCGGTGGCGGCGGGCCTCGGCGTGAGCTCGATCGGAGCGAACGGTGGGGACATGGTCGCCTACCTCGCAGGCTTCCTCGCGCTCGCGCTCCTGCAGCGAAGCCCGAGGCCGGGCCCCGTGCGCGTAGGCGTCGCGGCCGCGGTGGTGGTCGCAGCCGCGTTCGCGCTGATCGGGATCGACGCCGCGCTCGGCGGCTCGAGCCACGTCACCCACGCCGTCGGCGGCGGCCCGGGCTCGCTGCTCGGCGACTTCGGCCACCGACTGCACCTTTCCGCCGTTTTCATCGCCTCCGGCTGGAACGAGGCCCTGCTCTTCGCGCTCAGCGTCGCCGCGCTCGTGTGGCTCGCTCTGCGGCGGCCGCGCCTGGCGGTGCTCGACGCCCTGCTCGTAGCGCTGGCGGTCTCGCTGCTCGTGAACGACACGCCCACCGACATCGCGGGCCTCGGCGGGCTGTCAGCGCTCGTGCTCTGGGCCTGGCTCGGGAGAAGCGGCGAGCGCCTCGAGCCGCTTGACTAAACTCGCGGGCCTATGCGCCGCCTCGCACCGCTGATCGTCCTCGCAGCGCTCCTCGCGGGCTGCGGCAGCGGCGAGACCGTCTCGCCAACCGCGCAAACGGTCGTCGGAACCGTCCCGACGACGTCGACGGAGGCGACGGCACAGGGCGACGCGACGGCGGGCGCCGCAGCTTTCAAATCGAACGGATGTACCGGCTGCCACACGTTCACGCCTGCAGGTAGCAGCGCAAGCATCGGCCCCGACCTCGACAAGCTCGCCGACTACGCGAAGAAGGCAAACCGGGGCTCCGAGGCTCATTTCGCGGCGGAGTCGATCAAGAATCCCAGCGCCTACATCGAGCCTGGCTTCACCGGGACGCCGATGCCGGACCTCGGCCTGAGCGACAAGCAGATCGCAGATCTCGTCGCCTACCTGACGAAGGGTTGATCGACCTCCGGGCCGCGCGGGCCGACCCGGACGGCTTCAGGACGGCCGTCGCCCGCAAGGGCGGCGGCGAGGCATTCGACGAGCTGCTCGCGGCCGACGCGCGCTGGCGCGAGCTCGTGCCGCAGGTCGACGAGCTCCGCGGCCGGCAGAAGACCAAGGGCAAGCCGACCCCCGAGCAGGTCGAGGAGCTGAAGCAGGTCAAGGATGACCTGCGCCGGCTAGAAGGGGAGCTTTCGGAGGCGGAACGGAATCGTGAGGAGCTGCTGCAGAAGGTGCCGAACCCGCCTCACGAATCGGTTCCTGACGCCGAGAGCGAAGACGCCGAAGGCGACGTGGTGCACACCTCCGGCGAGCCGCCCCAGCTAGCCGATCCAAAGGACCACCTCGAGCTCGGGCGCTTCGAGATGGAGCGCGCGGCGCGGCTATCGGGCTCGCGCTTCGGCTACATCGTCGGCGACACGGCGCGCGTCGCCTTCGCGCTCTACCGCTGGGCCCTCGACCGGGCCGCCGCGCAGGGCTTCGTGCCGGTCATCCCGCCCGTGCTCGTGCGCGAGGAGGCGATGTACGGCACGGGCTTCTTCCCCGCCGAGCGCTTCGAGATCTACGAGGTCGCCGACGAGGGCCTCTATCTGACCGGGACCTCCGAGGTCGCGCTCGCCGGGCTCCACATGGGCGAGATCCTCGACGCGGCCGACCTGCCCCTCCGCTACTCGGCGTACTCGACGAACTTCCGGCGCGAGGCGGGCGCGGCCGGCCGCGACACGCGCGGCATGTTCCGCGTCCACCAGTTCAACAAGGTGGAGATGTTCTCGTACGTTCGCCCGCAGGAATCCTGGGACGAGCACGATCGGCTGCTCGCGACCGAGGAGTCCCTCGCGCAGGAGCTCGGGCTCCCCTACCGCGTCGTCAACATCGCGGCCGGCAACCTGAGCGCCGCGGCGGCAAAGCGGTACGACCTCGAAGCCTGGTTCCCGTCGCAGGAGCGATACCGGGAGCTGACGTCGGCGTCGAACACGACCGACTACCAGGCGCGCCGCCTCGGGATCCGCTACCGCGCCGACGGCGGCACCGAGCACGTGCACACGCTCAACGGCACCGCCGTCACCGACCGCTGGCTGCTCGCGATCCTCGAGAACTTCCAGGACCAGGGGGGCAAGGTCGCCGTCCCCGAGTGCTTGATCGAGTTCGGCGCGCCGCAGCGGCTCGAGTCGGGTAGCTAGAGGCGGCCGGCGAGCTCGCGGTCGCGATGCGTCTCGATCGTCGCCGACGCGTAGAGGGCGAGGGTGAAGACGACGAACGCGGCTGCGAGGATGGCGGCGAAGAGGACGCCGGGGATCGTGACGAAGAACTCGACCAGCATCAAGGGCACCCACACGTAGAGCAGCGCGCCGATCGCTCCCATCGCGGCGCACGACCCGAGCATGCGCGCGTTGCCCAGACCGCTCGGCAGCAGCAGGTCTTCCGGCCGGACTGCCGCACCGGCATCGCTCCGCGACCAGAACCTGATCGACGCTCGGTTCCAGCCCCTGTGGTCATGTCCCGACCAGATGTCGTCCGGCGCGGAGACGAAGGCTTCCCTGTCGCCGTCGCGCTGCGGGTCCACGGGCAAACTATAGGCGCAGTGACACCAGGACTCGCTCGGCGGGGTGCCAGAGCGGACGAATGGACCGGTCTTGAAAACCGGAGGCGCCGTAACAGGCGCCCGTGGGTTCGAATCCCACCCCCGCCGCTGCCTGCGGAGGACTACGATCGCCGCGTGGGCTCGACGACCCGATCCGCGCGCGTCACAACGGTCGGACCCGACGGCCTACCGGCCGCGGCGACGACTCCCGGCCTGACCCGGGAGCTGGCCTTCGACACCGAGAGGGGAATGCTCACCCGCGTCCGCGCCGAGGGCGGCGTCACCTCTGGCTGGCACCACCACGGCGACCGCGAGGTCCTCGGACACGTGATCCGCGGCCGCGCCCGGTTCGAGTTCGGCCCCGAGGGTGGCGAGCACACCATCGTCGAGGAGGGCGGCTTCTTCCACATCCCGGCCGGCCTCGTCCACCGCGACGTCAACCCCGACGCCGAGCCGCAGGAGATGGTCATCTCGTTCGTCGGCACGGGCCCGCTCGTCGTAAACGTCGACGGGCCCGACGACTAGTCGCCCAGCGCGCCCAGGAACCGCGTAACCGCCGCCGTTCGGGTGTGCACTCCGAGCTTTGCGTAGATGTTCTCCAGGTGCTTCCGCACCGTGCTCGGCGTCACCCAGAGGATCTCCGCCACCTCGGGATTGGTCTTCCCACGTGCGACCCAGGCGAGGACGTCGCGTTCGCGGGATGTCAGGCCGAGCTCGTCGCGCGTGGGCTCGAGCAGGAGCATCCCGTCGCCGCGGCTGATGGTCAGACGATCTCGCCCCCGGCGACAGACGAAAGTCGGGGACCCCGACTCGAACCAGGCGAAGAGGGCTTCGGGGGTCTGGTCGTTCGGCTGCTCGCCGAGAAACTGCTCGAGAAGTCGCCGGGCGGCAGGCGAGGCGAACTCGACGTGCGCTCCGCCCGGCGCGAGCAGCAGCACGCCTTGCCCGTCCTGATCCGACGACTCGTCGAGGCTCGCGAGCGCCGCCCCGAGCCGACGGCGGAGCTGCGCTGCGCGCCAGAGGCGAGCCAGGTGGGGTTGCAGGACATCGAGCACGCGGCGGTCCCGCTCCGTGAAGTCCCGTCCACCCCTGCGCTCGAAGAGAAACGTCTTCGTGTGCCACGGTGGTGACGGAATCGCCACATTGAGCTCGTGCTCGATGCCCGGGCGCCTGAACCAGAGCGCGTAGATCCGGCTCTTCCGCAGCTCCTTGCGAGTCATGAAGTCCGAGAGCTTGAGTGCTCGAAAGTCGCCCGCGTTGTGCCGGCTGCAAACCGGATGCTCGGCTGCGATCTCCCAGTAGGTGGCGTCCCCCTCCCAGAACTCGTCCTCCGGCCGGAAAGCTCCGTAGCCGAAGCGCTGCCGCACCCGGTCCATCTCGGAGTACGCGACCCAGTCGGCTTCCACGAGCCTGCCGAGCTCCGCCAGGACCTCCGGGGTGAAGGCGTGGTCGCCTGCAACCTCCTCTGCGGCGGCGACGAAGCGGAGCACATTCTCCGCGTCTCGGGCGGCGAGCGCGGTCACGGTCTCCCAAAGATACGACGAATGACGAATGGACTCCAGTCAGCCCGCGGCCGATCGTTCGTGATGTTCACGGAGGCTCGGCGAAAGCCGAGCGGAAGGGGGAGAGATGAGATCCGCACGAATCGGCCGCATCGTGGTGCTCGCGGCGTTCGCCGCGCTCGCCGTCCCGGTCGCGGCCCAGGCCAACGAAGTGACGAACTGGAACTCGATTGCACAGAGCACGATCCTCGCGCAGCCGCCGATCGCCTCGGCGCCGCCTGCTTCCGCGGTCATGATGGCGATGGTCCAGGGGGCCGTCTACGGCGCCGTCAACGCGATCGATCGACAGCACCGTCCGTACCTCGTCCACCGCAGGTTCCCGCAAGCCTCGAAGGAGGCCGCTGTCGCAACGGCCGCCTTCCGCGTCCTCGACGCGCTGTTCCCGGCGCAGCATGCAGTGCTGCAGGCGCAGTACGACACGTCCCTGGATGACATTCCCGACGGGCGACCCAGGAACCAGGGAATCGAAGTCGGGACGTTGGCGGCCGAGGCCATGCTCGCCGGAGGGCACGACGGCCGCGGCGGCCCGATCCCGCCGCTGCCACCCCCCGGGCCCGGCCGCTGGCAGCCGCTGATCGGCCCCGACGGCAATCCGCTGCTCGACCCGAGCCCCTGGGTCGCTCTCGCGCAGCCGTTCCTCATCCGGAGCGGCTCCCAGTTCCGCACGTCGGGGCCAAATCCCCTGAGCAGCCCGGCCTACGCCGCGGACGTCAACGAAACCGAGCAGCTCGGCGCGTTGGACAGCCTGTTCCGTACGCCCGAGGAGACGCACCTCGCCGTCTTCTGGCAGAGCAACCCGACGGCGACCTTCAACGGCCTCGCCCGGCGGCTCGTCGACGAACGACAGCTCGACTTGACCGACAGTGCGCTCTTGTTCGGGATGCTCGACCTGACCGCGGGGGACGCACAGATCGCCTGCTGGAACGACAAGTACTACTGGGGGTCCTGGAGGCCGATGGCTGCCATCCGAAGCGCTGACCAGGACGACAACCCGGCTACGACGGCCGACCCGAACTGGCTCCCGCTGTTCGTTCCGACGCTCGACCCTGCGATCGCAGGCGCCGGGCCGCCGTTGATCACGCCGCCGTTTCCGGAGCATCCTTCCGGGCACCTCTGCTTCACGAGCTCGGTGGCACATGCGCTGCAAGCGTTCCTGGGCGCCGACGAGGTGACGTTCTACGTGACCAGCAGCCGCTTCCCGGGAGAGCGTCTTCATTTCAGCCGTCTGTCGGACATGACGAACCAGGTGACGGAAGCCCGCATCTGGGGAGGGATCCACTTCCGAACGGCGGACGAGCAGGGAGCACTGCTCGGCGAGCGCGTCGCGCGCTACGCCCAGCTCCATTACTTCGAACCCCTGCACTGAGAGGTTGGGCGAGGGGCCGCAACCGCGGCCCCTCGCCCACCGCTTTGTGGGAAACTCGTTCTGGTCGGGGGGCCGACGATAGGAGACCGGGACGATGGGATGCATCTTCGTACTGATCGCAGCGCTCTCGCCTCGGCTGGCGCTGGCGCTGATGTGGATCTTCACGCCGTGGGTCGACCGCACGTTCGGCCCCTGGATCTGGCCCCTGCTCGGCCTGCTCTTCCTGCCGCTGACCACGCTGCTCTACGTGATCCTCTGGAACACCGGCGGACACGGCGTCACCGGCTGGGAGTGGATCTTCGTCTTCTTCGCGTTCCTGGGTGATCTCGCCTCGTACGGCGGCGGAGCCCGGCGCGGGCGCTACGCCTAGTCTCGCCGCGCTCTCCCGCGGAGACTGACCGCCCGAAACGCCTGTGCCACGATTCGATGATGCGGGCGCGCTGGGCATCGGAAACCAGAGACCGCCTGGCGCGGGCGTTCGCGTGGGTCGAGCGGCGTCCGACGCTCGTGCTGTTCGTCCCGACCGCGCTCGCGCTGGGCGCGGTCGCGGGGCTTGCCGACATCGCCGGCGCCGAGCGCCTCGACCGTGCTGCCCGCCACCTGCACCCGATCTGGCTCGTCCTCTGCTTCTGCGGCGAGCTCGTCTCGTATTTCGGCTACGTGCTCGCCGTGCGCGACACGGCGAAGGTCGACCAGGGACCGAAGCTCAGCTTCGGCGACTCGGGGCGAGCCGTGATCGGCGGCTTCGGCGTGTTCGCCGCGACCAGGACGAGCGGCGGCTTCGCCGTCGACTACTGGGCACTACGGAACGCCGGCGACGACCGCGACGGCGCCGTGGCGCGCGTGCTGGCGCTGGGAGCGCTCGAGTACGCCGTCCTCGCGCCCGCAGCCCTTTGCGCCGCGATCGCCGTCATCGCCAGCGGCGAAGACATCTCGCTCGGTCTCACCTTGCCCTGGCTCGCCGTGATCCCGGGCGCGGCCTTCGCGATCTGGATCAGCTCGCCCAAGCGAGCCGACCGCTTCACCCGCCCTGGGCGCGAGGCCGGCCGCCTCAAGTCCGCCTTTGCCCACTTCGTGCGGGGCCTCCGCATCCTCCGCTCGATGCTCGTCGCGCCGCCGCGCGAGCACGGGCTCGGCGTCCTCGGGGCTGCCCTCTACTGGGCCGGCGACATCGCGTGCCTCTGGGGAGCGCTCGCGTTCTTCGGCAATCCGCGGCTGTCCGTGCCCGCGCTGATCATCGGCTACGCGACGGGCTACGTGCTCACGCGCAGGTCCCTCCCGGCGGGCGGTGCCGGCGTCGTCGAGATCGCGCTGACGTTCGCGCTCCACTGGATGGGTCTCCCGTTCGTGCGCGCCCTGCTCGGCGTCGTGGTGTACCGGCTGTTCAACCTCTGGCTGCCGATCGTGCCCGCGCTGGCGGTGATGCCGCCGATCGACGAGCTCCGCCGGGACTTCGACGCGGCGGACCAGGCTGTAGAGCAAGCGCGCTAGCAAGCGGAAGCCCTCGGTCAGGTTCCCCTTTCCGGGGGATCTCGGCGGCCCGAATTCCCATGAAACTGAGCCGGATGCGGAACCTCTTCGCGGCCGAGGTCCCTGTTCGCGACCTGGAAGTCATTCCGGGCGCTGTTCGCGTACCCCGGTCCGAGGGGCTCGTCCAGTCGTACCGCCAGCTCGCCGACGTCTTCCACGAGATCCTCTCGGAGCACTCGATCGACAACCTGCTCGAGCGGATCGCGGACACCCTCGGCGAGCTCGTCCCCTACGACACGCTCTCGATCTACCAGGCGGACGAGGCGCAGGCGACTCTGACGCCGGTGCTCGCCCGCGACCAGTGGGCAGAGAAGATCATGAACAGCCCCCGGAAGTTCGGCGAGGGAATCACCGGCTGGGCCGCGCTCCACCGCGAGCCCGTGCGCACGAATCAGGCGCACCTCGACCCGCGCATGAAGGTCGTTCCCGGCACGCCTCCCGACGAGCCCGAGGCGCTGATCACGATCCCGCTGATCGCGCGCGACGCGGTCAAGGGCGCGCTCAACATCTATCGCCTCGGCGAGGAGGCGAACTTCTCCGACGAGGAGTTCGAGCTCGCGCGCCGCTTCGCCGACGCGGCCGCGCTGGCCCTCGACAACGCGCAGATTCGCGCCCGGCTCGAGTACCAGGCGCAGACCGACTCGCTCACGGGCCTCTACAACCACCGCTACTTCCACGAGCGCCTGCGCGCCGAGCTGACCCGCGCCAGCCGGGCGCGCGACTCCGTTGCGGTGCTGATGCTCGACATCGACGACTTCAAGCGCGTCAACGACGTCTACGGCCACGGCACCGGCGACCAGGTCCTTCGTGACCTCGCCGACCTGCTGCGCGCCGCCCTGCGCGGCTCGGACGTCGTCTGCCGGCTCGGCGGCGAGGAGTTCGGCGTGATCATGTCTTCCTGCGACGCCGGCGACGCCCTCAACCTGGCCCGCCGCCTCACCGACTCGCTCTCGTCGATCGAGTTCGGCCCCGCCGGGCAGATCACGACCTCGATCGGCATCTCCCAGGGACCGCAGCACGCGATGAACCCCCGCGAGCTCGTCGCCTGCGCCGAGGCCGCGATGATGACCTCGAAGGCCCGCGGCAAGAACCAGATCGTGCTCTTCGACGAGACCGCCAACGAGCGGCCCGAGACCCCCGCGGCGACCCGCCGCGACGTCCGCTCGATCGCCCACATGAAGATGCTCCAGGGGCTAGCGGGCAAGCTCAACCGCCTGAACGACGTGCGCGAGATCGGCTCGGTGATCGCCGACGAGCTCCGGCTCCTGATCGATTACCACAACTGCCGCGTGTCGGTCGTCGAGGGCGACGAGGTCGTCCCGATCGCCTTCCGCGGGGAGCTGATCTCACGAGACGGCGAGCGCGTGGACTTCCCGAGCATCAAGATCGGCAACGGCATCACGGGACGCGTCGCGGAGACCGGCGAGCCGATGCTCGTCGCCAACACGCTCGAGTGCGAGTACTCGGTGATGATCCCCGGCACCCACGCAATCGAGGAGTCGCAGATCGCGGTTCCCCTCTGCTACGGCACGCGCGTGATCGGCGTGGTCGGGATCTCCAAGCTGGGTGTCGGCCAGTTCGACGAGGACGACGTCCGGCTGCTCGAGGTGCTCGCCGGCCACGCTTCGGTCGCGCTCGAGAACGCGCGCCTGTACGAGGCGCAGCGGCGCGAGGCCGACCACCTGAAGGCCCTGCTCGAGTTCACCGGCGCGATCTCTGAGGCAGAGACGCTGCAGGACATCGCGCGCGAGACGGTGACGGCCGCCTCGCGGCTGCTCTCCAAGAGCTGCGCGCTGTGGCTGCCGGACGCGGACGGCAACTTCCGAATCGCGTCGCACTCCGACCACGATGGCGTCTCTGAGCTTCGAAGCGTGATGGACGTGACCCTCGACGGCGCACACGTCCGGAAGGCGATCGGCGGGCGGAGCGAGCCCTTCCTCGCCGGCGCGGAGGAGCTGGAGGGGGTCCTGCCGTCGCCGAGCGGTCGTCCGTGGCCCGACATCGCGCTCGCGCCTCTGCGCGCCGACGGCGAGGTCGACGGCTTCATCACCATTCGCGAGCCCGCGACAGGCGTTCTCCCGAGCGACGAGCTTCTGCGCCTTCTGGGCGGCCTCTCCTACCAGGCCTCGGTCGCGCTCCAGCGCGCGCGCAGCTTCGAGAGCCTCGAGGGCACCTTCGTCTCAACGGTCGAGGCGCTGGCGAACGCACTCGAGGCGAACGACGAGTACACCTCTTCGCACACGCGCTCGATCACCGACATGGCGCTTCAGGTTGGGACCGAGTTCGGCTTCGACGCGCATGGGCTGAAGCGCCTCGAGCTCGGCGCGCTCTTCCACGACATCGGCAAGATCGGCGTCCCGACGAGCATCCTGCTCAAGCCGGGGCCGCTGACGCCGGAGGAGCGGCGCGTGATCGAGACGCACCCCGAGCTCGGCGAGCGGATCCTCGAGCCGATCGAGCGTCTCGCGGAGGTGCGGACGATCGTCCGCGGGTGCCACGAGCGCTGGGACGGCGCCGGCTATCCCGACGGCAAGGCCGGCGAGGAGATTCCGATCGAGGCCCGGATCATCTTCGTGTGCGACGCGTTCCACGCGATGACCACCGACCGGCCGTACCGCAAGCGTCTCAGCACCGAGGAGGCGCGGCTGCGGCTCCGCGAGGCCGCGGGAACGCAGTTCGATCCGAGCGTGGTCGACGTCTTCCTCGGCATCTCCTGGGATGCCTCGGAGGACGACGTACGGCCCGACCGGCTTGCTTCCTGACCCTTCCGAGGGTCAAGGACAACTCTCCGGTTTCCGATGTACTCTGGTATGCGGGGTCTGTCTGGCATGCGAAATCGTCTCGTTCTCGTCGCTTGTGTTCTTGGCTGCGCCGGCGCATTCACCGGGCCTGCGTACGGCTCGCAAGTGATCGCACGCAACGCGACCAGCGTGCAGCTGGCGGTGAACGCGCAGGGCGTCGCGCTCGTCACGTTCCGCGACCACGGCCGGGGCAAGCCGTTGCACATGATCGCGCGCGGTGCGGTGAACGCACGCGTCCGCCCGCCGCGGGCCGGTGTTCCGCAGGTGAAGTTCCGGCTCGACTACACCGGTGGGCGGCTCTTCTACGGGCACGGCGTCTGGCGGCACTTCCGCAACGGCTGCCAGCCCTACGACGGGCCTGCGCTCGAGTGGCTCGTCGCCGCGTGCAAGGCGCCGGACGGCTCGTACTGGGCGCTACAGAACTGGCAGACGCAGCTGCCCGGACTCGGGTTCAAGCCGTGGCTCGCCAAGCAGAAGCTGTGGTGGCTGCACCTCTCGCACTGGACCGGCGCTCTGGCTCAGCTCGACGCCTACCAGGACTGGGTCTACAGCCACCGCGTCGAAGAGGTCTTCGGCCAGTTCACGTACCTCGGGGTGGGCGTGCGTGGGTACGGCACGACGCACTGGGGCGCACCGACCGACAACTACGGCCGGCTGCTCTACCTCGACACGCACAACTCGAAGTACGGCCGTGGGTGGAAGCGCGAGGAGGCATTCGTGAGCAGCGGCCCGCCGGGGATCTTCTGCTTCGGCTTCTTCCGGCGCGATCCGCTCATCAACGGGCACCCGCATCCGCCGGGGACGACGCACAAGCGGCGCGGGCCGGCTCACGGCGACCAGTACCGGATCACGGCGGTCGGGCCCGGCGTCACGCCCGACATCGTTTGGCACGGGCCTGGGCTGCACAAGTACGACGCGGGCAACCCGAACGACGTCCAGCTCGAGGCGTCGATGAACGCGAAGCTGGACGAGATCCGCGGCGGCTGGCGCAAGTGCCACCAGCACTGAGCTAGCTCCCTCATATGATCCGGCAGTGGTCGGGGCTGACGAGCTGCGCACGGTCATGGGGCGCTTTCCGGCCGGGGTGGCGGTCGTCACCCTCGTGGTGCGTGGGCAGCGCGTCGGGCTGACTGTCGCCTCGCTCGTCTCGCTCTCGCTCGAGCCGCCGCTCGTCGGCTTTGCCATCCGGAACGACGCCGCCCTGCGCGAGCTTCTCCGCGACGCCGGCCGTCTGGCCGTGAGCATGCTCGCCGAGGGGCAGGAAGCGGTGGCGCAGCACTTCGCGCGCGGCGTTCCCCCGATCGCGCTCTGGACAGGGATCCCGCTCCGCGAAGGCGCAGCGGACGACCCTCCGGAGCTGGAGGGCGCAGTCGGCTGGCTGCGCTGCGCGGTCAAAGCCGAACACGAGACCGGCGACCACACGTTCTTCGTGGCGGAGGTCGAGCAGGCCGAGCTCGCGCCAGGCAACGCCCAGCCGCTCGTCTTCCACCGCCAGTCGTACGCGAGCCTTTGATCGAAGGCGTCATCTTCGACCTGGACGGCGTCCTCCTCGACAGCGAGCACGTCTGGGACGAGGTCCGCGAGCAGCTCGCCCGGGAGCGCGGCGGCCGCTGGCACGAGCGGGCGCAGCGGGAGATGATGGGCATGAGCTCGCTCGAGTGGTCGCGCTACATGCACGACGAGATCGGCGTCCCCGACCCACCTGAGGAGATCTCCGCCGAGGTCGTCCGCCGCCTCGAGGCCGTCTACCGCGACCACCTCCCCACCGTGCCCGGTGCCAGAGAAGCCGTCGAGCGCATGGCCGAACGCTGGCCCCTCGCCCTCGCCTCCTCGTCGAACCGCGAGCTGATCGTCCTCGCGCTCGGGTTGCTCGGCGTGGCCGACCGCTTCCAGGCGACCGTCTCGTCCGAGGAGGTCGCCCGCGGCAAGCCCGCGCCGGACGTCTACCTCGAAGCCGCCAGGCGCCTCGCCGTCGACCCGAACCGAGCCGCGGCCGTCGAGGACTCCCACAACGGCATCCGCTCCGCGAAGGCCGCCGGCATGCGAGTGATCTCTATCCCGAACCGGCGCTTCCCGCCCGGCGAGGACGCGCTGGCGGAGGCCGATCTCGTGGTGGAAACGCTAGCGGGGCTCACCGCCGAAGCGATCGAGCCCCGCTAGCAACGCTCGTTCCTACCTGTGCCGCGGTCCCTTGCCGACGGTCAGGTTGACCTTGTGGCCGTTGGCGAACCGGCGGCCTGCGCGCGGGCTCTGCTTGATCACGTGGTTCTTCAGCCTGCGCGAGGAGAACTTGCGCGTGATGTTGCCCACGCGGCAGTGGCGTGCCCGGATCTTGGCCTTCGCGCTCGCCAGCGTCCTGCCGACCACGCTCGGGACCGTGCAGGGCGGCCTGGACGGCGGGGGCGGA
>Ga0105239_10007269_pt1 | contig 12721 bp, 8 predicted proteins | sample KBSC44metaG_FD_92761 | JGI IMG/M metagenome (GOLD analysis project Ga0105239, IMG submission 92761) | Corn rhizosphere microbial communities from Kellogg Biological Station, Michigan, USA - KBS C4-4 metaG | ecosystem: Host-associated > Plants > Roots > Rhizosphere > Soil | place: Michigan, USA...
CACATTAGTGTGATTGTATCCATAGCCATAATAAGCGCGTATCAGCTCGTAGCCGAGTATTTTTATCTGCCCCGGGCCAATACCCCACCAATAACTCTTTTGTTTCAGCAGCTGTTCAGCCAGCCAGAAAGCCTCAAACGTTCTGCCCTTAGCAGAAGGATCTTTGCCATTGAGCACATTGGCAATGCGAATAACAAGAATATTATCAGGAAAGAAAATAACGGTTATACCAACCGCTGCTATCACCAATATACCGGTTAATGCAAGTAAATTAAGTACTCTTCTGTTAGTAATGAACGTTTTAAAATAGAACAGAAAAGTTATACCGGCTGCTATTGCAATGGCGCTGATCACTCCCAGTGAAAATGAAAGAATATAAGGAAGAATGATCATCACCAGCAGCCACCACGCATTGATAGTATTACGGCTGAAAATGATCTGAAGAAAGAAATACAGGAATAAAGGCGTAAACAGCAGGGCATAATATGAAGGTTCATAGGAGAACATACTCAACCTAAGAAAATCATACACACCGGTAGTTAAAAATTGCTTCGACCAGAAAATAAAATAATATGGCGTAAAGTAAAAAGGGATAGCTATCAGGCAAAGAACAAAGTTGATGATCAGCAGTTGTCGTAATATCGATTCTATATCATCGCACTTTTTCAGAAACGTATAAAAGGTTTGGCAAAAAATATATACGGCTGCAATACTTATCAATGAAGTGAAATAACTTTTTCCATCTATACCCAATGCAAGATGTATAAGCACAAGAGGCATTAACGCCAGTAAAAACGGCCACAGAATTTCCTGCTTTCTGGCACCAACAACCCAAACATAAAAGACCGGACTTAAAACAGCCGTCCAGGTTAAGCCAAGTGGCAAACCCAGTGAGTTAATAAAGAAATAAACAAAAGCAAACGGAAAGTACTTATTAATTCTCATGAAAATGAAAAATGAGAAATGAAGAATGAGAAATGAAAAAGGAACAATTCAGTTTTACTTTTATTTCTAATTTCTCATTCAAAATTTTTTGTTACAAAGGCTGTTAACCGATGCTTGTACAATTCTCTGTTAAACGCCACTGTTATAAACAATTCAGTTAATAAAAGGCTTATGGCGGTTCCTACAGCGCCCCAAACGTTTACCAGCAACAGGTTACAGGCTATATTAACTACAGTTCCCTGGCTCAACACACGCAGATAGGTTTTCTTATTATTAAAAGCCATCAGTAACTGGCTGGCCGGAATATGCAGGCAAACAATCACCGGGCCGATGGCAAACATGCGCAACAACAATACCGACAATTCACTTTGATTTCCCAGAAACAATGAAATGATAAAAGATGAAAACACAAACAAGCCAATACAGGCTACCAGCACCAGCAATAAAAAAGGCAGGTATACCGATTTAAAAAACCGGCTGGTTTCGCGCTTTCCTTTCTGCACCAACTGGCATAGCGGCGGATAAATAACCTGTGAGTACAACACAGGTATTTGCCGCATGGCGATAAATATTTTTTCAGCAACGCTGTAATAACCTGCTGTAAGGTCGTTTGTAAACATTCGTAAAACGAACACATTAATACTTAAGAAAGTGTTTATTGAAATATTCGACAGCATTACCGGCCAGCCCTCTTTCAATTCATGAACAATATCATTCCACGAGGGCTGTATAAAAGGCAGCTTAAACATTCTAATGGCCTGGTAAATGCTAAAAATGCCGGCAGCAATACTTCCTGTTCCCATATAGAATATAAAATACCGGTTATCTTCTTTATGCCTGATAAACACAATTATCAGTATTACAAACAGCAGCCGGGCCATTAATGCAAAAATGGTAATGTACTTCATCTTTTCTACCCCCTGAAAAAACCAGGTTACCAGCAGCGACTGCCCTATTACATAAGTAAACCCAAGCAGATATAGCTCAATATGTGGTCTGAAAAAGGGAATGAGCGTTACCAGCAGTATCAATACCCCCAATAAAACAAGGCAGATAAACATTTTACATGCCAGTACCGTAAAAAACAACCGGGCATTTTTTAATACATCTTCCCGGTGCAGGGCAATTGACCGGGTAGCAGTAAGGTTAAACCCGTAGTCGGCTACGGTAACAAAAATGAGTATCACTACCTGTGCTACGGCCACCACACCATATCCATCGGCCCCTATTCGTTTTATTACAAATGGCATCACCAGTACCGGCAGCAAAAAGTTCGCCCCCTGCAGAATGCTCAACGCCATAAAATTCGAAAATAGCCGGGTGCGCCCACTGGTGCTTTCCATAATTAATAAAATTGATCAAATATAGGCCAACGCAACCTTTATATTTTAATTTCCGTATAGGCTGTTAATGAAACAGATATCGCACGTACAGCGAACACCCGATGAACTGGATTTAACAGTATTACTGGGAAATGCCATCAATTTCTTCAGGCATTACGGCAAATTAATAGCTGTAGTTGCCTTAGTGGGTTTGGTGGCCGGTGTACTACGATTTGTGTATTCGCCCAATACATATTCTTCATCGCTGGTAGTACAGCCAGTGCTGCTTAGCGATCCTGAACAGATGGAAGTGATCAACAGCTGGTCGGCCCTTTTAAAAAAGAAAGAATTACCGGCCCTGGCCCACCAGCTGAACATGGATATACACCAACTGAAAAAAGTAAGCGCCATTTCAGTAGAAGAGCTGCAAAAATCCTACGCTCCGGGCAATTTTACCGCCATTACCATCACGGCGCTGGTAACAGATACCGCCGTACTGAATCCTTTACAAAAAGGAATATTGTATGGGTTAGATAACAGTGAGTATGTAAAAGAAAAACTGGTCGCCAAGAGAAATAGTCTAACAACATTAATTCAAACAACATCGCAGGAAATAAACCGGTTGTACAAATGGCAGTCAACTGTTGAAACCAGCATGCAATCGGATAACAGTAACAGCGGGCGCGTAATTGTTGACGTATCAAATATCAGCAGTCAGATAGCTGCCCTGCAGGAAAAAAAGTTATTGTTTGAAGAAAATCTTTCTTTTAATACCGCAGTACACCTATTGCAAAACTTTTATATTCCTTCCAGACCCGAATATCCCATACTGCTTAAGCAATTGTTATTGGGCCTTGCAGGCGGATTGATGCTGGGTGGGATACTTGCTTTTTATTTGCATCTGAGAAAGAAATTGAAACCTTAAAACTTATGTTACAAGTTGCAGGTTACCGGGCGCCAGTTGCATTTACCCGTGTAACCTGAAACCTGTAACTTGTAGCTGTAACCTGTGGTGCTATGCCTCAAGAAAATAAAGTAATCAACTCCCTCCTCTTTCTTTTTTACCTGGGTTTCCTGGTATGCCTGATGTGCGCATTCAGGTACGAGAGCAGCCTGGCTATAGTGGCGATATTACTAACAGGATTCATCAAAAACAAAACGGATACCGGTTCTTTTTTCAGCAGCCGCCTACGCAATTTTTACATGGCGGCCTGTGCGCTTTTTTTCTTACTGCAAATAACAGCCCTCTTCTACACCAATGACGTAAATGCCGGATTGAAACACATACAGGTTAAAAGCGCATTGTTATTCATTCCTCTTTGCTTTTACTGCTGTAATTATTTAAATCATTCCCGGTTTGGTAAGTTAATGACTGCTTACATCGCTATTCTGGCCATTGTTATAAGCTGGTGCCTGGTAACAGCTTTTATCAAATACGGGTTTTATCATGAACCCATAACCGTATTTTTTTATCATGCACTCGTTAGTTCGCTGGGGCATCATGCAGTACAATTTTCGATACTTGTTTTTGCAGGGCTCATATACTTATTGCAGTCAGCCGATGACGGCTTTTATATAGTAAACAGGGGCATTCATTTTATAATAGTCGCTTATTTCATTGGCAGCATATTGTTGCTTTCTTCCAAACTGGTTATCATTTTTACGGCCTGCTATCTATTTTATTACCTGTTCACGACCATTAAAAAAAATGCAGGCGCCCGTATTACCGTTGCGATAGCAGTTATTACCGGTTTATTATTTGCCAGCATCATATTCTTTACCGATAATCCTGTAAGCCGCCGGTTCAGTGATATCATGCACGGAAATATCAGCATAGTTGAGCAGGAGTCTTTTAGTCCGGCCAATTATTTTAACGGCGTGCAGTTCAGACTGCTGCAATGGCGCTTTGTAAAGGAAATATTACAGGAAAACAAAGCATGGATTTTCGGCGTATCGCCCGGTGATGCACAAAACCTGCTTAATCAGAAATATATTGCAACCCATATGTATACCGGTGCACCAGGCAGACAGGGTTTGGGATATTTGGGATATAACACCCATAATGAGTTTCTGGAATCTCTGCTGCAAACGGGTATTATCGGATTGTTATGTTTTATATTCATTTGTGTGGAAATGATAAAAATGGCCATCAGGCAAAAGCAAAGGCTTTTATGGGCCATAGTGATCCTGCTAATCGCCTATACCTTTAATGAAGCGGTGCTTGAAACCCAGTATGGATTGATAATTTTTATATTTCTGCCTTTATTTTTCTATTTTGGAAAGGAAAAAGTGAACCATCCTTCACAGCGTTTACCCCCTTCATAACCAGCCTTTTAAGGACAATTCACCTTTCAGGTTGCACTTTTCCGGGTTTTATCTGCACTCTTCCATACTGGCTGGTTCATTTTAGCAGTTTTGTATAACTTGTAATACAATTTCAATTACTATAGCTAAACATTCATACTACTCAACTGTTAAATGCATTTATGAAGATTTTACTTACTTATCTCAAACCTTATAAATGGCTGATAGGATTAACATTACTCCTGGCTGCTATAAATCAGGGGTTTTCGTTAATGGACCCGATCATCTTTGGTAGCCTGATCAGGCTGGCGGGCGATTATAATTCACACCACGAACACTACCCAACCTTTTGGTCATTCCTTACCACTGTACAACCGTATAAAGGGGTATTTTGGTTATTAGGCGCCTCTATTGGAGTAGCGATGGTTAGCCGTATTGCCAAGGCCTTTCAGGATTATTTTTTAAATGTTATTGTTCAAAAGTTCGGGGCAAAAGTATTTACCGATGGATTAAGACACGCTATGAAACTCCCTTATCAGGAGTTTGAAGATCAAAGAAGCGGCGAAACCCTGAGCGTATTAACAAAAGTGAGAACTGACACTGAACGCTTTATTAATTACTTTATCAATATACTGTTTGGTGTACTGGTAGGTGTGCTCGTAGTAATGGTGTACGCATTCAGAATACACTGGTCGGTTCCTTTTGCCTATTTTATCGGCATTTTCTTACTTACATGGATCACCAACGTGCTGAGCAAAAAAATAAAATCGATTCAAAAAACTATTGTATCACAAACAAATGCGCTGGCTGGCTCCACTACTGAATCTTTGCGCAATATTGAATTGGTAAAAAGCCTCGGTCTCACAACCCAGGAAGTAGAACGATTAAACAAAAACACATATAAAATATTAGGACTTGAGCTTACCAAAGTAAAAAGGGTTCGCAGTATCAGCTTTGTACAGGGAACTTTTGTGAATACTTTACGTCAGGTGATCCTGTTTATTTTAATGTGGCTTATTTACCGGCACCGTATGGATTTTGGCCAGCTGGTTACCATGCAGATCTATTCGTTTTTTGTATTTGGTCCCCTGCAGGAGATCAGTAACATATTGATATCGTATCGTGAAGCGGAAGCATCTTTAAACAACTTCCATAGCCTGATGCAGAAAACGCCTGAACAACAACCCATTCATCCAAAACATTTGGGCGAAATTCAAACCCTTGAATTCAATGCAGTAGGTTTTAAACATCAAACAGCACAGCAACGCGCCATTGATGATATCACCTTTTCAGCTAAAAAAGGCGAAACAATTGCGTTTGTAGGCCCGTCAGGATCAGGAAAAACAACCCTCATGAAACTGCTGGTAGGCTTATATCGCCCGCAGCAGGGAAAAATTTTATATAACGGTATAGACGAAACCGATATCAACTTCGAAGATCTGCGCAATCAGATAGGCTTTGTAACACAGGACACACAACTGTTTTCAGGTACTATTAAAGAAAACCTGATGTTTGTAAATACATCCGCTACCGAAGCCGATTTGATAGATGTATTGAAAAAAGCTTCCTGTATGAACTTACTGGCCCGCGCCGAAAAAGGTCTTGATACCATGATTGGTGAAGGCGGTTTAAAATTATCGGGTGGTGAAAAACAAAGACTGTCTATAGCAAGAGCTTTATTGCGCAGACCGCATCTGCTGATCTTCGATGAAGCTACTTCATCACTCGATTCACTTACCGAAGAAGAAATTACCAATACGATAAAAGAGGTTTCTTCTCAACAGAATCAGATCACCATTCTTATCGCACACCGCCTGTCGACCATTATGCATGCCGATCGCATATATGTGCTGGAAAAAGGCGATATCGTAGAAACAGGTAGCCATGAATCACTGATCGATGAAAAAGGACTGTACTATGCCATGTGGCGGCAGCAGATCGGTGAAAGAAAGAAAACGTGGGCCGCAGCATCGTAAGAGTTTGAAGTTTGTGGTTTGAGGTTTGTAGTTGCTACGCGCTTTGTAAATCCATGATTAAAATCAAGTTACTTTTATTCAATGTAAGGCGCCGCACTTTTGAAGTGCGGCATTTTTTTAAGCTCTCCATAAACAACAAACTTCAAACCTCAAACCACAAATTCCAGACCTCAAACTTTTAGTACCTTTGCGGCTCATCAACTATAGTGCACATGCCCGCTTCTTCAAAACCCAATCTCCTGTGGAGTATTTTAACCATGAAATGCCCCCGTTGCCGCAGAGGCCCTATGTTCCGCAATAACAATCCCTGGAATTTGAAAAAAGTATTTGATATGCCTACCCGTTGTGAGGAATGCGGACAACCTTTTGAACTGGAAGTTGGATTTTGGTATGGTACCGGCTATGTAAGCTATGGCCTTTCTGTAGCACTTTCGGTAACCAGCTTTGTAGCCTGGTATGTTCTGATAGGCATGAGCACAAAAGACAACCGTTTCTTCTGGTGGCTGGGCATTAATATTTTCCTGCTCATTGTATTACAACCCTGGATAATGCGACTGAGTCGCGTTATTTACCTGTACTTTTTCGTTAGGTACGACCCGGATTATAAAAAAACCGATGTAACAAAATTCGACTACGAAACAGGGTCATATTACGAGGGCGACACGCCTGCACAATAACTTGTCTGTCTTACAATTGTATTGAAGAATAAGCCATCCGCCAGCTGGCGGATGATAAAAGCTGCGCATTAAGGGTAACTCACCCTTTAATGAGTGTTACCTTATTGCCTTTATGCCTACACGCCTTGCTAACTCGTTCTTGCTTACGTTTTTTAGCAATAGCTTTGCATTACCCCAACCGATCAACATTAAAATAGAAAACAGCTCACATGAAAAAATGCTTTCTGATCTCTCTCTTCGTGCCCTTATCCATTTTCGCGCAGCAGAACGTAGTTCAGTATGTAAACCCGTTGATCGGTACCCAACGCATGGGACATACGTTTCCCGGCGCTACCGTGCCATTTGGCATGGTACAATTAAGCCCCGATACTGACACTATACCCTATGAAACCAACGGCAAATACAACCCGGATGTATATAAGTATTGCGCCGGCTATCAGTACGACGATAAAACCATTGTAGGATTCAGCCATACTCATTTCAGTGGTACAGGTCACAGCGACCTGGGCGACTTTTTAATAATGCCCACCACAGGCACCCTGCAACTTAACCCTGGTGTTGCTTCAGACCCTAAATCGGGCTTCCGCTCTGCCTTTTCGCATACTAATGAAAAAGTTGAAGCCGGTTATTATAAAGTGAAGTTAGACGACGATAATATCACAGCAGAATTAACCGCCACAACAAGGGTAGGTTTTCATCAATATACCTTCCCCAAAACAAACGATGCACATATTATACTGGACCTGATGCATGGTATTTATAACTACGACGACAAAAATGTGTGGACTTTTGTACGTGTAGAAAACGATACGCTGGTAACAGGTTACCGTCAAACTAACGGCTGGGCACGCACCCGTACTGTTTATTTCGCCATGACCTTTTCAAAACCATTCAGATCGTATGGCTGTAAAGACTTCAGTAAAAAACAGGTATACCGCGGCTTCTGGCGTAAGTTCGATCAAAGCAAAAACTTTCCCGATCTGGCAGGTAAACAATTACGCATGTATTTCGACTTTAACACCGATGAAGGTGAAAAGATAAAAATAAAATTGGCTCTGTCATCAGTAAGCACTGAAGGCGCTTTGCTTAACCTGCAAACAGAACTGCCTCACTGGAATTTTGAGAAAGTAAAAGAACAGGCACAGGCAAGTTGGAATAAGGAGTTAGCTAAAGTTATTATTGACGCCCCTGAAGCAGAAAAGCAAAACTTTTATACTGCCCTGTACCATGCTTATTTAAGCCCCACTGTATATATGGATGTTGACCACAAATACAAAGGGTTGGACCAGAACATTCATACAGCAGAAAATTTCACCAACTACACCACTTTTTCATTGTGGGATACCTACCGGGCGCTTCATCCCCTGTTTAATATCCTGCAGCCTGCCCGCAACGGCGATATGATCAACAGTATGCTGGCACATTACGATCAAAGCGTATTGAAAATGCTGCCTGTTTGGAGCCATTATAGTAACGATAACTGGTGCATGAGCGGCTATCACAGTGTATCGGTTATTGCAGATGGTATTGTTAAAGGGAATACCCCTTTTAATGCCGCAAAAGCACTGGATGCCTGTGTAACTACAGCCAGGCATAAAAATTATGAAGGCATAGGATCTTATGTAGAAAAAGGGTATATACCAGATGAAAAACTGGGCACCTCTGCTTCTACCACACTGGAGTATGCATACGACGACTGGAGCATAGCGCAGGCAGCGAAAAAGTTAGGAAAGGAAGATATTTATCAGGAATTCATAAAGCGTTCTGAAAACTATAAAAACATCTTTGATGCATCGGTAGGATTTATGCGTGCCCGCCGGGAAGATGGCAGCTTTAAAAAAGAATTTGATCCGCTGAGTACCATCGGTCAGGGTTTTATAGAAGGCAATACATGGAACTACAGCTTTTTTGTTCCGCAAAACCCTGATACATTAATAGCTCTTATGGGCGGTAAAAAGAAATTTACGGCCAAGCTGGATTCCCTGTTTACTATGTATCTGCCCGATAAGTATTTTGCCGAAACAGAGGATATTACGCGCGATGGTATCATTGGCACTTATGTACACGGTAACGAGCCTGCTCACCATGTAGTCTATTTGTACAATTTTGCCGGTCAGCCATGGAAAACACAGGAACGGGTAAGAATGATCCTGAAAAATCAATATAAGCCATCACCCGATGGATTGGGCGGTAACGATGACTGCGGACAAATGAGTGCCTGGTATCTTTTTTCTACGCTTGGCTTTTATCCTGTTGCACCGGGTAATAATCAATATCAGATAGGCAGTCCGGCTATTAACAAAGCGGTTATTCAATTGGAAAACGGGAAAACCTTTTCTATAGAAGCCATCAATCAAAACGATAAAAACGTATACGTTCAAAAGGTTGTGCTGAATGGCAAACAGCTCGATAAACCGGTTTTAAATTATGAAGATGTTATGAATGGCGGTACGCTTGTATTCTATATGTCTGATAAACCGAAGAAATAAGCTTTATACAAAGAATGAAAAAAGCCCCTGCTGGTTAGCAGGGGCTTTTAATTTTATAAGAGATGGGTTAGTAAGTCCCGTTATATAAACGTTCAAATAATTATATTATTATGTATCACGTATTATCGCATCTATTTCATTCTTAATTAATTAAACTATTTACAATTCTACTTCTTCAATATTACGGTAAACAACGACCCCTTACCGGGTTCGCTTACACAGGTGATCTTACCGTTTATTTCTTCTACAATTCTTTTTACGATAGATAGCCCAAGTCCGTTGGATGGCTCGCCATCTGTAGGGCGTGAAGATATTTTACTGTATTTCGAAAACAGGTAAGGCAGTTCTTCTCTATCTATACCAACCCCTTCATCACGTACTTTAATACTGATGGCATCCTGCTCGTCGCTGACGCTGACCCATACATTTCTTCCTCGTGGTGTAAACTTAATGGCATTTGAAAGCAGGTTTTCGCAAATACGGCTTACCAGATGTCTGTCGTTTAAGATGTATAACTGCCTTCCGGGAAATTCTGCGTGAAGCCGCACTCCTTTCCTCGATGCTAATGGTTTGAAATTATCAATTACCTCTTCGGCAAAGATCTTCAGGTCAAAATTTTCAAGTTGCATTTTATGGTTACCTATATCGGCTTTCTCTACATCAAGAATACGCCGTATAAGCCTTTCACCATATTCACCTGCCTGAACAATACGGTTGATCGCTTTTTTTTGTTCTTCAGATAACCGGTCGCCTTCATTCTGCAATACCTGCCCCCAGATCTGAATAGTAGCAAAGGGTGTATTCAAATCGTGCGATACAATGCTGATAAGAGAGTTCTTTTCGTAATTCAATTCTGACAGCTTTTCGTTCTGCTGTACGATCAGTTCATTGGTTGCCTGCAAGCGGTTGTGTGCATTACGTTTAAGAACAAAACCGATCGCTACCAACAATCCGATAATACCCAGGGCTACAGCTACCAGCGTTATTTCTCTTGTTCTGATCGTTTCCTTTTCTATCTTATCCTGCAGTAATTTATTTTCTGTTTCCCGTTCTCCGGCATTGAATCTTTCCTGCAGGGTAGCGATGGTTTTATAGGTATCGCTGTGCAGTATAGCGGTATCCAAAGCATACCAATTCTTCATGTATTGATATGCCTTGTTATAGTTGCCTTTGTATTCATATAATTTGGCGAGAATAGAATAGCTATCTGCCTCCTTGCTTTTTGAATTTAACCGTTGTGCCATTTGCATGGCGCTTTGCGCATACCAGGTTGCTGAGTCGAACTGATGTTTTTCTATATAAACATCTGCCATATTCAGCATGGCAACCCATAAACCATTCCAGTTGCTATCGAGCGAATGAGTTACCAGGTTACGTCTGAAATATGGCAGGGCGTCATCATACTTCTTTTCTTTAAAATATAAATTGCCCAGGTTATTGTAAGTGCTGGCCAGGTTCATGCGTCCCGCTTCTTCCAGAGGCTTACCAAGCCTTACTGCGCGGTATAACAACAAGCGTGAGCTATCGTATTGCTTTAACTGAGTATAAATAACAGCCAGGTTGTTGTAGGTATTGATCAGGGAAGGGATTTTGCCGTTTCGTTCTGACATGCGTGCGCATTGCAAATAAAACTCTTTTGCTTTTTCGGGTTCTTTAATAGCAAAGTAAGCAATGGCCAGATCGCTCAGTGCAGCCATCTCGTATTCGGCGGATTTAATTTGGCGCGCAGCTTCCAGCGACTTCAGGTAATATTCAATAGCTTTTTCGTAATTATTGCTCAGATCTTCATAGATCCCTTTTAGCCTGAGAGATAATACATCGCCTTTGTTGTATTGTAAACGGGTAGCTTCTTTTGAAATATAATCTGCATAAATGCGGATGGAGTCAATTTTATCTTCATTGAAATCAAGACAACGGTCGTACAGGTTTTTCAATTGGGCAGTATCTGCCTGTGAAAAAGAGTACTTGCAAGCCATCAGAGCCACTAAAAGCAGGTAGTATTTCAATGGTAACGTTGAATTGGTATAGCAAATTAGGTGTTTTTACTTATTATATCAATGCCTCTTTGCAAAAATTGCAAATCAATTACTGTGGAAATGAGTAGCAGGTGATAAGTAATAAGTAGTAACAGGGGGAAATACAGAAACCGGATACAGAGGATGAGTTGTGCTTAATTGCCGAACGCGCATCGTTCTGAAAGCGGGGGGATGATTCCCCTTTAATGATTGCCGATTCAAGCTTTTACTCAATCAGCTTATTCTTCAGAGCAAATTTTACAAGCCCTACTGTGTTGTTAACGCCCAGTTTGGCGATCAGATTTTTGCGATGGGTTTCTACAGTGCTGACACTCAGGAATAGTTTTTTGGCAATTTCTGAATTGCTATACTCTTTGCAAATGAGGGTAAGTACTTCTATTTCGCGTTTCGATAAAATTTCATCTACCTTTTTATCTTCAATGGTAACCGTATTGCGAAAGTCCTGACTGGTATCGAGTATATTGATCTCTTTGCTAAAATATTTTTTGCCTTGAGCCACCGTTTCCAGTGCTTTTGTGAGTTCGGCAATATTAGTATTCTTTAAGAGGTATCCGTGTATATCGTATTTCAGCAGCTTATGAATATAGCGCGTACCGCGCATGATAGTGAGATAAAGGATCTTGAGCGCAGGTTTTATTTCGCGGATCTTTTTTATCAATTCTTCTTCCTCCATATCGGGCAGATGAACATCAAGCAGCAGAATATCAATGTCCTGATCGGGCAGTTGTTTCAACAAACTTTCACCCGTAAAGGCAGAACCGGTTACCTGTACTCCTGGCTGTTTGTTAAGTAACAATACCAGACCTTCCAGGTATAATTCATGATCATCTGTAATAAAAACCTTCACCATAGTTAAATTAACGATCGGGCAGCGGGGTTACAGGTCGGCTTTTTTTCCGATCTGCAGCAATATAAAACTATTTAACTGTATGTTGGCAAAAAACCAAAATCCCAAACATCAAATATCAAATA
>Ga0105239_10007270_pt1 | contig 12721 bp, 11 predicted proteins | sample KBSC44metaG_FD_92761 | JGI IMG/M metagenome (GOLD analysis project Ga0105239, IMG submission 92761) | Corn rhizosphere microbial communities from Kellogg Biological Station, Michigan, USA - KBS C4-4 metaG | ecosystem: Host-associated > Plants > Roots > Rhizosphere > Soil | place: Michigan, USA...
ACATGGAAGGGTGCCGGTGTTTCAGTGCCCGTGTTCAGCTTAAGAAGTAAAAACAGTTTTGGTGTGGGTGAGTTTACTGATTTAAAATTGTTGGTTGACTGGGCAAAGAAAACCGGTTTAAAGTTGGTGCAGATTCTTCCTGTAAATGATACTACGGCCACGCATTCATGGGTAGATTCTTACCCTTATGCGGCTATCTCTGCGTTTGCGTTACATCCATTATACTTAAATCTTTCAAAGCTTGCTGACGCTGCTAACCTTCCATTGGTGGCAGAGCTGGAAGATGAAAGAATAAGGCTTAATAAACTCGATACGGTAGATTATGAAACGGTAACCAATCTTAAATGGAAGCTTATTCAAAAACTGTATCCTCTTCAAAAAGACAAAACATTTACTTCCAGTACCTACATTGAGTATTTTGAAAACAACAGGCACTGGTTAACGCCTTATGCTGCCTTTTGTTATTTAAAAGAAAAACATGGTTCCGCTGATTTTAGCAAATGGCCCGCATATAACATTTATAACGCAGAAGAAGTAAGGAGCCTGATACAGGAAGATGCAGAAGTAAGAGATGCCATCGGTCTTTATTATTTTGTACAGTATCATTTGCACCTGCAATTAAAGGAGGCGAGAGATCATGCGCATGCCAATGGAATTATTATTAAAGGTGATATTCCAATTGGTGTTTATCGCTATGGTGCGGATGCCTGGCAGCAGCCAGACCTCTATCATATGGATATGCAGGCCGGAGCACCACCCGATGATTTTGCAATCACCGGGCAGAACTGGAGTTTCCCTACTTATAACTGGGAAAAGATGAAGCGCGATGGCTTTGCATGGTGGCGGCAACGCTTTGAGCAAATGAGTTATTATTTCGATTCATTCAGAATAGATCATATCCTTGGATTCTTCCGTATATGGAGTATCCCCTATGAATCGGTAGAAGGTATTATGGGCCATTTTGAGCCTTCTATTCCTGTAAGTCTTCAGGAACTTCAGGCATGGGGAATTGCATTCGATTATAACCGTTATTGCAAACCTTACATCACAGATAAAATACTCAACGATATTTTTGGTAATCAGCAGGATTATATACGCCGCACCTTTGTAACAGGTGATGGTTTTGGCAACTACTTTACAAAACCGGAATTCAGCACGCAACGGCAGATAGAAGATTACTTCGCTAAGTTTGATAAAAATCAGCACAACAAATGGCTTAAGCAATCTTTATTAGGGCTGTTGTCAAATGTTATTTTGTTTGAAGCAAAAGATTCTAATGGTCAGCAGTTTCATTTCCGGTTTGGAATGGAGACAACCATTTCTTATAAACTGTTGGATGCACATACGCAATACTTGCTGAAAGAGCTTTACGTTAATTATTTTTTCCGCAGGCAGGATAATTTCTGGCAGATAGAAGCCATGCAAAAACTGCCGGGATTAAAACGTGTGACCAACATGCTGGTATGTGGAGAAGATCTTGGGTTGGTTCCTGCATGTGTACCTGATGTTATGAAGCAGTTAGGTATATTAAGCCTGGAAATTCAGCGTATGCCAAAAGATTCTTCTCAGGAGTTTTCTCATCCTGGAAAAGCACCGTATTTAAGTGTTGTTACTCCTTCTACGCATGATATGAGCACATTACGAGCCTGGTGGGAAGAAGACAGGGCCAAGTCTCAGCGCTTCTACAACCAGGTAATGGGCGAAAATGGTTATGCTCCTTATCTATGTGATGCATGGGTAAATAAAGCCATTGTATTACAACACCTGCATTCACCCGCTATGTGGAGCATTTTCCAGGTACAGGATCTTCTAGGTATCAATGCTAAAATAAGGCGCGATGATCCGTTCGAAGAACGCATTAATGTACCAGCAAATCCAAGACATTACTGGAGATACCGCATGCATATTTCACTGGAAGATTTACTTAAGTCAGAGGAGTATAACAACGAATTGCTGGAAGCTGTTAAGCAAAGCGGAAGGGCATAAACTGTGTTACACATATTAAATAACAAGGCATTGATTCATTTCAATGCCTTGTTTGTTTTTAATTATTGCTGATGCAGGAGTAATTGTTATTTTGTAACAAACAAGCTGTCTATCATTTGTTCATCTAAATGTTGAACAGGGTCACCAGTAACATTGTGATAGACTGCGCTAACGAAAATGGTTTCTGTAGCACTAATAATTGCGATGATAATAAATATAGCCAGCAGCGCCAGCGCTATACCAACATACACATTAAACATGGCGCCAAGAAAGTAAAGCGGCAATGCAATCAATAGACAGGCAAATATTTGAATAAAACCAAAGCTGAAAGAAGCGCCCAGGCTTTCACCCCATTTTTCTTTCATCAATTCTGTAGAGCGTTTGAAGGCATTAAGCGGACCAACATTTTCATAGGCAATAATTGGTACTACGAAAAAAGTGGCAACATTCCACATCACACCTATAATGCCAGTAATAATCTTACCAACGGAGCCAAGATTTTCCTGTAATGCTTTCAAAATGGTGCCAACGGTAGCAGCAAAAACTGCCCAGGAAAAAATTACTCCTATGCGGCTTAAACTAAATTGTATGCCCTTTTGAACAGATACTTCTTCACCGTTAAAATATAACCTTGTGCAATGGATAAGTGCCATGTTAAAAAACACTACAACAAAATAGTTAATGATATAATAAGCAAACAGGGTAATGTAAGCGGTAACCTTATCAGGGTCTTGTATATTATCAATCTGCCAGCCTGATTTTGCCAGCAATACTGTAAACAGCGAAGCCATAATAAGTATCATTGAAATACCGGATAGCACAGGGAAAATAATAAGCTGTTTATTAGCCCTGAGCACTTTTAAACTGTTGATTGAAATTGTCCAGCCGTTGGATAACCGTGAAAAGAAGTTCATAAGGATTGCTTTAATTGTTTAGAATTGATTTAAACCCAATTTAAATCAATTTATTTTTCGGAAAAATAAATTCTATAAACTTTCATTAAAGCATTTCCTGCAGCGAGGTTCATAAGTATCCTTTTCGCCCAACAGAAACTGGCTCTCCTGTACACCCCTCCGGTAAGAATTATTGGCAATGTTGCCACACTTAACACAAATGGCATGTAGTTTGGTTATAAATTCTGCTATTGCAAGTAAGTCGGGCATTGGCCCAAAAGGGCGCCCCTTGAAATCCATATCAAGGCCGGCAACAATTACCCTTATTCCACGTAGCGCTAAAATTTCGCAAACATGTACAATTTCTATATCAAAAAACTGGGCCTCATCAATGCCAACTACATCAACGTCCTGGGCATAAAGCAAAATAGTTTGGGAATTATCAACCGGGGTAGAGGTAATGACATTAGCATCATGGCTTACCACTTTTTGCTCATCATAACGAATATCTGCAGTAGGTTTAAAAATCTCAACTTTCAGGTTCGCTATGCGTGCACGTTTAAGCCTGCGGATAAGCTCTTCTGTTTTACCACTAAACATGGAACCGCAGATAACTTCAATCCACCCACGCTTATCACCACTGATATTAGGCTCAATAAACATTTTTCAAAATCTTAATATTTGTCCAGAAAAACCTTTGTAACTTTAACTGATTACTTATCAACTCCCAAATGTATTACATCCCATGGAAAGAGTGGGCGCATTAATAGAACGATTGGCTGAACAGCATGAGCAGGGTGTTCCCGCGTCTCAATTGCTTGTGACGGTGCAAATGCTGCTTGCAGAGCTGCAACAGGAACAAAAAACCGTGCCTTCTACAAAAAAAATTACGGTTATTTTACCTTCTGTAAATACACTAAATACTCACCTGGCTAATGGAACAGAAACCCATGCGCCAGATGTTGAGAGGAAAAAAACAGAAGTACCAAAGCTTGAAACGGAACCTGTACCTGTTTCAATTAAAGAGAAAACAGCTCCTGCTCCAGAGCCTGTTAAAACAGAAACAGTAAAAGAAGATTATTATAAATGGGCATATGATCCCGTAAAAGAAGTGCCTACACTTGCGCACCAGGACAAAGAATTGCTTGAAATAAATGAACTGATTGGTGTTAAAGAAGAAAGCCTTAACGAACGTCTTCGGGTAGAAAAATTAGAGCTTGCATCTGTTTTAAAAGAAACTCCTATAAGAGATCTTAAGAAAGCTATTGGTATTAATGACAGGTATTTATTTGTAAATGATTTATTCCGTGGGGATGATACTATGTATGAGCGCAGCATTAAAACAATCAATTCATTTAATATTCTGGCCGAAGCAGAATACTGGATACAACGCGAACTAAAAGTAAAGCTGGGATGGAATGAAGATACAGAAGCCGTAAAGCATTTCGATCAATTGGTCAGAAGGCGCTTCTCCTGAATATAATTAAGAATATTGCCGGTAGCCCCGGAATTTGATTTTACATAATCGCCTGCATTGTTGCAGGCTTTTTTGTATCCATCAGTATCTTTTAATAACTCATCAAATTGCTGCTCTAATTCCAGCGCATCTTCAATACTAAATGCACCACCATGCTCAAGCAGTTCAACTGCTTCAAAATATTTTTCATAAACAGGGCCAAATACAACGGGTCGATAATACACTGCCGCTTCAAGTACGTTATGTACACCGTCTCCGCCAAAACCTCCGCCTATAAAGCCAATAGTTGCATATTTATAAAGACGGCTAAGCATACCGATATTATCAATAATGAGTGTATTAACTTCCTGCAAGGGCAAGTTGCTTTTGAGTAATTGTATGTAAGTTGAGTAACGGATGGAATATTTATACAAAGCGTCGCATTCTTTTAAACGCTCTTCGCCAATATCATGCGGGGCAATAATAAAGCAATAATCACGATGGGTATTGGCATAGTGATCAAGTTCTTCATCATCTTCTATCCAGGTGCTGCCGGCGACAACAGTTGTTTTGCCTGCACAAAATTCTTCTATTTCAGGCATAGGCTTAAAAGACTCCGCTATTTCAATTACACGATCAAACCTGGTATCGCCACTTATAGTAGCTGTGGTTATATTTATATCATTCAGCAGTTGAACAGATTGATTGTTTTGAACGAATATGTGACTAAACAACTGTAACATTTGCCTGTGAAAACTACCGTACCATTTGAAAAAGGGTTGTCCCTTTCTAAAAATTGCAGAAACAAGCAATAAAGGGATATTTCTTTGCTGTGCCTCTCGTAAATAATAGTACCAGAATTCATATTTCACAAAAATTACAAGAGATGGTTTGATTAAGTTGTAAAACTTTTTGGCATTGGATAAAGAGTCAATCGGTAAATAAAATATATAATCAGCATGGTCGTAATTCTTTCTTACTTCATAACCGGAAGGAGAGAAGAACGTAAGAACTATTTTATAAGAAGGATATGTTGATTTGATTTTTTCCAGTAAAGGGCGGCCTTGTTCAAATTCACCAAGAGAAGAACAATGCATCCATATCTTTTTTTCACCGGAAGCGTCCATCGCTTTGGCAATTTTACTAAAAACGTTTTTTCTGCCTTTTACCCATTGCCTGGCCTTTGCATTAAAAATACCCACGATTGTTGCTGCTAAAGGGTATAAACGGATAAAAATATTATACATTAGTTTGCCCATACATCATAATGTAGAAATGTGAAAGTAATTTAATTAGGTTATATACAATAAGGCAATGTCAGGAAATTAATCTTTGTCGCGCTTGCCTTTTTATAACCAATTATCTCCATTGATCAACTACAAACATAAATAATTAGATTTGCCCCTCTTAAAAACGGATATATGAGGCCAATTCAGATGGTTGATCTAAAGAGCCAGTATCACAAAATAAAGGCAGAAATAGACAACGCAGTATTAGATGTACTGGAAAGTTCAGCTTTTATTAACGGTAAACAAGTACAGGAATTTGCTGATGCATTAAGTGCTTATCTTGGTATAAAACACGTTGTTCCATGTGCCAATGGTACAGATGCATTGCAGATAGCGATGATGGCGTTGGGTCTGCAGCCAGGTGATGAAGTAATTACGCCTTCTTTCACCTATGTTGCTACGACTGAAGTAGTGGCTTTATTAAAACTTACGCCTGTTTTTGTGGAAGTCGACAAGCAGACTTTCTGTATAGATGCAAATGCATTAAGAAATGCAATCACACCGAGAACCAAGGCAATTGTGCCTGTTCACTTATATGGCCAGCCTGCCAATATGGAAGCCATTATGCAAATTGCCGAAGAATTCGATTTGTATGTGATTGAAGATAATGCGCAGGCTATTGGTGCAGAATATACCTTCAGCAATGGTGTTACAAAGAAGACAGGAACGATTGGGACAATCGGAACCACTTCTTTTTTCCCTTCTAAAAATTTGGGTTGCTACGGTGATGGCGGCGCAATTTTTACAGACAATGATGAGCTTGCCGCTAAAATGAGAATGATTGCAAACCATGGTCAGAGCAAACGTTATTATCATGATATGGTCGGCTGCAACTCAAGATTAGACACGCTTCAGGCAGCAGTGCTTAATATAAAACTCAGGGAACTGGATGAATATATACAGGCAAGAAGAAAAGCCGCAGATTTTTATGACAAGGCTTTTGCCAATCATCCTAAAATAGAAATTCCATACAGAGAAAAAAAATCTTTGCATGTATTTCATCAATATACCTTAATATTGCACAACGCTGACCGGGATGGATTAAACCAACATCTAACTTCCCGTAACATCCCCTCCATGATCTATTATCCTGTGCCAGGACATAAACAGAAAATGTTCCATACCTATAATTCCAGCTCTTATCAATTGCCCGTTACAGACTGGCTTACAGAAAGAGTGATTTCTCTACCGATGCACACAGAGCTTGACGATGAACAATTGAAATACATTGTTGATTCAGTATTGGATTATGTTCACTAAATTCTTAAAACAAAAAAGTATATGAAAATTGCTGTAGTTGGTACAGGTTACGTTGGACTGGTAACCGGCACCTGTTTTTCTGAAACCGGTAATTATGTTACCTGCGTTGATATTGACGCAGAAAAAGTTGCTAAACTATCTGGTGGAGAAATCACCATCTTTGAGCCAGGCCTCGAAAAGTTGTTCTCAAGAAACCTTAAAGAAGGTCGTCTGTCTTTCACTACAAATCTCGCTGAAGGAATTAAAGAAGCAGAAGTAATATTTCTGGCTTTGCCTACACCACCGGGAGAAGACGGAAGTGCCGATCTTAGTTACATTTTAGGTGTATCAGAACAGATTGGCAAACTTCTTACAGATTATAAAATTTTAATTGATAAAAGCACTGTTCCTGTAGGAACAGCAGAAAGAGTTACTGCCGCCGTTAAGAAAAATTATGATGGTGAATTTGACGTCATCAGCAATCCTGAATTTTTACGTGAAGGTGTTGCTGTAGACGATTTTATGAAGCCGGATCGTGTTGTAATTGGTACCACTTCCGAGCGTGCACGTAAAGTGATGTCTGATTTATACGCTCCTTATTTACGCCAGGGCAATCCATTGATTTTTATGGATGAAAAATCTGCGGAGCTTACAAAATATGCTGCAAACTCTTTTCTTGCAACAAAGATTTCATTCATGAATGAAATTGCTCAGTTATGTGAAAGAGTGGGCGCTGATGTGGATATGGTAAGAAGAGGAATTGGTAGTGATGAGCGTATAGGTAAACGTTTCCTTTTTCCTGGTATAGGTTATGGCGGAAGCTGCTTTCCTAAAGATGTAAAAGCGCTTATAAAATCATCTGTAGAGCATAACTATGATTTTAAAATATTACACGCAGTTGAGGAAGTAAATGAGGCCCAGAAATTGCACCTTGTTCCAAAAATTAAAGAATTTTATAACAGTGATTTGAAAGGAAAGCATTTCGCATTGTGGGGATTGGCTTTTAAACCGAATACAGATGATATCCGTGAAGCACCAGCCTTGTATTTAATTGATGCTTTAACGAAGGCGGGTGCAACAATCACTTCTTTTGACCCTGAAGCAATGAAAAATGTTCAAAAATTGTTAGGGCATAAAGTTGCTTATGCCCATGATCAATATTCTGCTTTACAAAATGCGGATGCTTTAATCATAGCAACTGAATGGAATGAATTCAGAACTCCTGATTTTGAGAAAATTTCTACATTACTCAAACAAAAAGTAATCTTCGACGGAAGAAATCTTTTTGATGTGGAGCGCGTGCGTGAAATGGGATATCATTATGTAAGTATCGGAAGACCATAGTATCAGCAACTGATAAATCCAAGGCTTAAAACCAAAAATATAACATGTCAAAAAAAAGAGTGCTTATAACAGGTGCCGCTGGCTTTCTTGGCTCACATCTTTGTGATCGCTTTATAAAGGAAGGCTTTCATGTCATTGGGATGGATAATCTTATTACCGGCGACCTTAAGAATATAGAACATTTATTCAAACTGCCAGATTTTGAGTTTTATCATCATGATGTTTCAAAGTTTATCCATATTCCCGGAGAGCTTGATTACATTCTTCATTTCGCATCTCCGGCCAGCCCTATTGACTATTTAAAAATACCGATACAAACGCTTAAGGTTGGCTCTCTTGGAACACACAATTGCCTTGGGCTTGCTAAATCAAAAAAAGCAAGAATACTTGTTGCATCCACCAGCGAAGTATATGGTGACCCATTGGTTCATCCGCAAAAAGAAGAATACTGGGGCAACGTAAATCCTGTTGGTCCGCGCGGAGTGTATGATGAAGCAAAACGTTTCCAGGAAGCAATTACTATGGCTTATCACACATTTCATGGTGTAGAAACAAGAATTGTAAGAATATTCAACACCTATGGCCCGCGCATGAGGCTTAATGATGGTCGCGCTTTACCGGCATTTATTGGCCAGGCGCTTCGTGGTGAAGACTTAACTGTTTTTGGTGATGGAAGCCAGACACGCAGCTTCTGTTACGTAGATGACCTGATTGAAGGTATTTACCGTTTGCTGTTGAGTGATTATGTGGGCCCTGTGAATATTGGCAACCCTGTAGAAATTACTTTAAAGGAATTTGCTGAAGAAGTTTTAAAACTTACAGGGTCGTCTGTAAAGATCTCCTACAAGCCTTTACCAGTGGATGATCCAAAGCAACGCCAGCCAGATATATCCAAAGCGAAAGAATTACTTGGCTGGGAACCAAAAGTAAACAGGGCAGAAGGATTGCGTATTACTTATGATTATTTTAAGTCTCTTTCTAAAGAAGAACTTTATAAGCAACCGAAAGAATTTAAAAGCAAATAAAAACATACTTTAAAAATTCAATTGCCAGGGTGTGCAAACAATAGATAAGTTTGCACACCTTTTTAATTAAAAGCTATGTCAAAAGAAATTGTATTGATATCAGGAAGTAATGGCCAATTGGGCCACGCATTACAAACATTGTCAGCAAACAATGATAAATACAATTATGTTTTTTTAACAAAGGAAGAATTGAACCTTGTTGATGAATCTACTATCCACAAAGTATTTGAACAATATCAACCTTTGTGGTTCATCAATTGTGCCGCTTATACAGCAGTAGATAAAGCTGAAAACGACCAGGAAACAGCGTATACTGTTAATGGCAGATCTGTTGGTGAGATAGCAAGGCAATGTAACAAGTATAACACACGTCTTATACATATCTCTACTGATTACGTATTTAATGGAAGAGGCGTAAAACCTTATTTGGAAGATGAAAAAACGGACCCAGTGAATTATTATGGTTATACCAAATGGATAGGGGAAAAGCTTGCACTTGAAAATAATCCCGGGGCAACCGTTATTATCAGAACGTCATGGGTATATAGTTACCATGGCCACAATTTTGTAAAAACCATGCTGCGCTTAATGAAAGAGCGTTCCGAAATAAGAGTGGTCAGCGACCAGGTTGGATCGCCAACTTATGCGTTTGATCTTGCAGAAGCCATCTTACAAATCGTTACTAATGGTGACGCTACAGAACACACCGGTAACTTTCAACCCGGCACCTATCATTTCAGTAATAAAGGTGTTATTTCATGGTATGACTTTGCGAGTGCAATTAGAGACATGGCAGAGCTTTCCTGCAGGGTTCAGCCAATTTCAACAGAGGAATATCCCACGCCCGCAAGACGCCCATCATATTCTGCGATGAACACAGATAAAATCAGCAACGTTTATCCTGTTACATTAAAAGACTGGAAAGAAAGTTTGAAAGAATGTCTTAAACATTTGTAGAAAGATTTACCGTATATCATTTATCATAAATTAAGGCCTGGCGAGGCCATGCAATCACTTTTACGCCATCTGAATAATGTATAAGGTCCGGCTGTATCTGCGATAGGTTTATTCCACCAAGTGTATAACTTAAATTTAGCTGCTTAATTTTTATGCTTTTAAGTAGCCATTCCTTATGATGAATATCATAACGGCAAATCTGTTTTTTATGTTCAAGATATAAGCAATAGCGTTCGGTAAGCCATTTGTCCAATTCACTCTTGTTGCCTAACATATCTCCAACTTCAAACTCTACATTTAGATTAAGTCCTTTTCTTTTGTTGATTGATGAATAACTTTTGGCAGAACGTATTATAGTTGATTTTTCATACGGTAGCCCGGATGCGGATTTTGCCATAAGCACCGATATGCTTTTTTGAGCTTCTATACTTAAGAAGTAAACACCTTTTTTATTGTTATTGCTGATATAGGTTCTAAGATTTATTTCATGAAAATCAGAGATGAAAGAAACCGAAGGAAGATACTTAGGTCGTATTTTTTCCATTGTAAAAGCAACCAAAGAAACATAACACACATCTCCAAAAGTGTCAATCTCTAAATTAGCCGGAACACAATTACGCAAAGTATTATAAGGGACCTTCCAATGTAAAAACAAGACATTGTTCCATTCCTGGTAGTATCTCCATTTGTCAACTGGTAGTTCATAAGGTCTATGGGAAATTTCTGATAATATTTTTACAATTTCTGTCATTGAAAGCTGCGTTATATTGCATGTCTTAAGTTATAGCGTATGAATGTAAGCATTTTCGTGCCGTGTTTTATAGACCAGCTTTATCCAAACGTGGCGTTTGACATGGTAAAGGTTTTAGAAAAAGCCGGCTGTACGGTTAGCTATAATACAAACCAAACCTGTTGCGGGCAGCCTGCATTTAACGCCGGTTTTTGGGGCGAAGCAAAAGATGTTTGCAGTAAATTTTTAAAAGATTTTTCAGGTGCTGAATATATTGTTGCTCCAAGTGCAAGCTGCGTAGGATTTGTAAGAAATTACTATCACAAACTTTTTGATAATTCTTCTTTTCATAATGATGTTAAAAACCTGGCTGACAAAACGTATGAATTTTCTGAATTCATGATTAAAGTATTACAGGTTGATGATGTTGGTGCAAGGCTGGAAGGTAAGGCCACTTATCACGACAGTTGTGCCGGTCTTCGTGAATGTCATATAAAACAAGAGCCAAGGCAGCTTTTAAACAAGGTTAAAGGACTTGAACTTACGGAGATGAACGATGTGGAAACCTGTTGCGGTTTCGGCGGTACTTTTGCCGTAAAGTTTGAGTCCATAAGTATTGCCATGGCCGATCAAAAAGTGAGTAATGCCAAAGAAACCGGTGCTCAATATTTAATAAGTACAGATATGAGTTGCCTTATGCATCTTGGCGGTTACATTAAAAACAATGGAACCAATATACGCGTAATGCATTTGGCAGAGGTGCTGGCCAATGGATGGTAATAAGTTTTGATTGAAGGTTGCCGCGGATAGCTTTTTTCTAATTTCATTTTCCTGATTTCCTATTTTTACATCTCACATTTTAAACTTCTTTTATGGCTCACTGGCTTGTAAAATCAGAACCTTTTAAATACAGTTGGGAACAGTTTGAAAAAGATAAACAAACCTTTTGGGATGGTGTGCGCAATTATGCAGCCAGGCTCAATTTAAAGGCGATGAAAAAGGGTGATGAAGTATTGTTTTATCACAGCAATGAAGGACTTGAAATTGTTGGCATTGCAAAAGTTGCTAAAGAAGCCTACCAGGATCCTACCACAGAAGATGATTGGGTAGTGGTAGATTTAAAGCCTTATAAAAAGATAAAGAAACCTGTAAGTCTTGTACAGGTAAAAGCAGACAAACGCCTTGCAAACATGGCGCTGGTAAGATTGGGCAGGCTATCTGTTCAGCCTGTGACTGAGGAGGAATGGGACATTATTATGGAACTAGGTGAAATGAAAAAATAACATTACACAAAGCCCTGAAAAGGGCTTTTGTTTTTTTGCTACTTAAATTAATAGTGCTGAAAAAGTCACGCGTTTTATAGTTTTATGATGTAGGCGATGGTAATAAGGTTTGGCATGTTTTTGAATGAATGTATATCGCGTTACGATGATAAATTCTTTGAAGCTTACGCCCTGATGAATGTCTGTGTCCTGTCAGCGTGATTGCACGTAAAGCTGAGTAATGGAAAGAATGCACAAGAGTGCGACGCAACGATGTTCAATGCATGCAATATCGCCCGGACCATAAAATTTCTTTGCTAAACAATTTCCATGAAACCACATGCTTTTGTTTGATGCATCTTATCTGCCCTGTTGTTTTAATAAGTAAGCTTTGACGATTTTGAATAATAAAGAAATAGAATAGAAGACGATGAAAGTATTAATCACAAAACCAATACCTGCTGTTGGAATTGAAATGATTTGGAACAGCGGTCATCAAATAACCATTATTGAAGAAGACAGTATTTTGTCAAAAGAAGA
>Ga0105239_10007279_pt1 | contig 12708 bp, 7 predicted proteins | sample KBSC44metaG_FD_92761 | JGI IMG/M metagenome (GOLD analysis project Ga0105239, IMG submission 92761) | Corn rhizosphere microbial communities from Kellogg Biological Station, Michigan, USA - KBS C4-4 metaG | ecosystem: Host-associated > Plants > Roots > Rhizosphere > Soil | place: Michigan, USA...
AAGCAGAACTAGGTCATCTTTTACGTGGGGGGTATCCAATCGTACCCTTGAATCTCTGAAACTACAGGTTCGAAGGGCCAGATCCAGCCTACTCCTACTAAATACTACTCCATCTTCCATGCAAGCTCCTTTTGGATCATCAGATCTCCGAAATAGGCCACAAACTTCGGTAAAGCGCGTTGAAATCGCTCAATAGCATAATCAATCTGTTCAAAACTGGGAAACCTTGTAACCACCATTCAGGCCTGGTATCCTGGATAATTGTTTCCCAAAGATGGCTGGGGTGCTGGTGCATTTTGGCCTCGTCCATACCCGCCAGCCGAAGGGGGTGCCTGAGGGAATGCGGATTGTGGACTTTGCGCATATGGACTGACGAGAGGATTCGAATCCCAACCGGGACGACCACCAGGACTTGGACCTTGAGGATAAAGTCAGCTGTTGCCAGGAGAGGAGCAAGAGTTGTTTCAGACGAACCTTGTGGCGTGATGGGATTTGGTCCACCGTATTGCTGGAAATAGGGTGACGCCGGATTATAAGCACTTGGAGTGGTCGCCGATCCAATCGACGTTTGAGGCGAATAAGGATCGAATTGACCAGTTGGCGGTCGGTCCTTGCCCCACTGCTCATGTTAGCGATTGAAGATCAGGATGTAGGCCATCAACTTACAGAGCATTTCAAGGGCCGGCCATTGACGTTGTAGCCAGACAACTGACAAATGGCTATGGCCGCATTTTCATGGGTGTCCATCTTGATGAAGGCAAATCCACGATCTGATTGAAAGCGAGTTTCGACAACATAACCGAAATTCTGAAAGAGTGGAACCAGGTCGGCTTGAGTGGTATAGGGAGTCAGGTTGCCGACATAGCAAGTAGTCTGCCAGGAGGGAGTTTGATTGACCACCATCTCGTAAGATTGCACACCTTGGGTAGGAAAATGATGATGTCCAAAAGGAGTGGTGGGAGTCATGCCAATGACAGCCATGATCTGCTGGTGGGAGATAGAAGGCTGACCCTTTTGATTTGCCCAGTTGCATCGAATCGCGCGACTGCCCAACCATTCACCGTTCATAGATGCCAAAGCCTTTTCGGCGTCTGCACGATCGCGGAAAGCGACAAAGCCATAGCCGCGCGATCGACCGGTCTTCATATCCCACATGACTCGGGCCTCTGAAACGGAGCCAAAGGCAGAAAATGCTTGCAACATAACTTCATCATTGACTTCATTACTCAGATCACCGACAAAAATATGGTAGTGGTTGGAGGTGTCTTCCTTGTTGGTATTGTGGGCCTGGTAGGCCCGGTTGACCCTGATCTCAGCTTGGTGAACGCGACGGCCATTGAGAGTGGTCATCGCACGATCAGCAGCGCCAGGATCATCATATTCGATGAAGCCATAGTTGAAGCCTTTGGAATTGAAGTTCTTGTCCGGGATAATCTTGACACTGAGCACATGGCCAGTAGTCTCGAAGATCTGCTTTAGAACATCTTCGGTTACTCGAGGATCGAGGCCACCAACATATAGCGCACGCTTGCTGGGCTCGGGTGCAGCCCGTCGGATCTGACCGCCAGATGTTGGTGACATGCCAGAGCCAGGGCTGACAGCAGTAGGGACAGGGTTGTTGTTCTGGGGAATCACCACAGGTGGAAGAGCGGGAGGACCCATGGTGGCGCCAGAGTGGCCATTGCTCGCAGGTGGTTGTTCGTAGCCTGGAGGAGGGGGTTGCTGAGGTAGGGTGGAAGGTGGAGGAGGAACGTTTTCAGCCATTACGACTCGGGAAAATGAGGTGTTGACAATAGATATCGAACTGAGTGCGATGGAGGCGAGTGGGTGAATACTAGGTGATATTCAAGGAAATCGAAATCGCTTTCAAATAAGAGATGTCGGACAAGTCGCTATCAAGATTCAAAGCCAACCCAGCAAGACGCAGCGCTAAGTAGAAGATGAGGCAGGAATTTGAAGGATGACAGAAAGGAGGGAGGGAGGAACGAGGACGCGGCTGAGGAAAGAGAAGGATGGCGATAGAGAGTAGATGCAACGAAGAGATAGACCAAGATATAGACCAAGATGGAGATGAAGATGGATATAGAGATGGAGATGGAGATGAAAGCGGAGAATCGAGAGGTATAGGAGAGAAGGATTGGGGGGATTGAGGTGGTACTGGAGATGGTGTGCGTAAAAGAGGTGTCGGAGGCGGCAATGAGCTAAGCGAGGAGGACAAGAGGAATAGATTGAGATATCGTGCTCCGTTGAGGGAGAGAAGTTGAGAGAGCAAAGACAGAAAAGATAAGAAATCGCTCGAATCTTTGGATGCCAACGCCCAACTTGCAATACACAAAAGTCCAAGCGACGAGAAGATGAGGAAGAGAAGATGGAGATGGAGATGAAGATGAAGATGGAGAGGGCAAGAAGCAAAATTGAAAAGAGAAGAGCGAGGCAAAGAAGGACGAGTAGTGCTCCGTAATCCGTATGGAGTTACTGTAGCACCTCGTCTAACGAAACAGCCTGAGTGGTGGTGTGGCCTCGGTGTCCAGTGTGGGATGTGCGGATGTGCTCGTGCTCGAAGCAACTCGACCCAAGTACTCCGTATAGCATGTACTAATACTCTCTCGAGAACGGTCCTTCAAATGTGATTCTCATCCAGTGGTTAATAAATAATAAATGGGCGGCTACAGCTGGGCTGGCGGGAAAGAATTAAACAATGGGGATCAGTTGAATGAACGACTTGAGCACAATATCCTTGCCCTTACCTTACCTACAGACCCCTACTAATTAGTTTAAGTAGTTGATACATATGTCTCTCGGTTCCCAATTACGAACTGTCACATCAGCTGTGGTCTGTGCCTGTGGGCATCAGGGTGGCGCCCCCAGGCTCTCACCTCTCGGCGTTGAAAATCAGAGTTCTCGGGAACCAGGTCAGTGGCCCGCTGTCATGCTCATGCTCAGACCTTAACTTTCCCGGGGATGGCCTTAACCAACACCCTCCCGCCTTACTGGCACTGGTACGGACTATTACCTGGTTAATGGGCCATCCACCGCCTGCACCATTACCAGCGCACCACTCACGATTCCAACTAGGGGTCCCTAACTCAGCCAATGGTGTTAAAAGTCGGGGCAGGCACGCCCCTAGGCCCCTGTGGCCCCTGTGGCTTTAGGCTCTCTGGCGGAAGTTGACTGCCTACAGGCTAGCTTATTCTCGAACATTCACAGTTTACTGATGCTCGCAAGTCATAACAGGGATCGACCCACCAGCACTCGTGGCCACAGCCACGGGTGAGTGACGGGCCTAGCCATGGCCCATCACGCCTCCTGCTCTTCGTGCTCCTCCTCCTCCGCCGTAGTCGTGCTCTAGGCCTCTGGGTAGGCAGCCCCGTACGGAAACTCCGTCTTCTCCATCCCTGGTCCTCCTTTCGAGTCTCTACCAAGTTTCGCAATTCTCTTGACATCCACCACAAGCTGGAAACTCCACCTTTCGTCAACTCTTCACTTTTCAAGTTTGCTGCTCACTTTTCGCTTTTTGCGCTTCCAGCCTCGGCTTCGTCCATTCCTTTCTTCTATTTCTGAATGAATTCTTTCACGATACTCACCTGTAATTCTCCCCTCAGTTCCCTCCACTCCTTGTTCAAACGCGCATGCGCTCCCTCTTCCACTGATCCTCCAATTCCGCGACCGACACCATGTCAACCACAAAGCCTGCATACGACCCGGTCAAGACCGTCGAGGGCATGTTTAATGGCTCAGTGACTCGGATCGCCTATGTTTTGAAAGACCCGCTTAACTACGCTCAATCCACAAAGGCCGTTCTCGCCGAGACCGCAAAGAAGTTTCAGGATGCTCTGGATGACTGTGAGATCCAAATTCTGGATGTGAAATGGTATCTGGAACGACAACTTGCTCTCAATAAAGAGCGCAGAGAAGCAAAGGCACGAGAAGATAGTGCTGCTGCCGTGTCTGCTAAGAGAAAGCTTGATGACATCAAAGATGCCAAAGACAAGGCTCAAGACCATGCGCCCAAACGTGTCAAGACTGCTGAACCAGAAGAGCCCATCCAACCCAAACAGCTACCACCCTCTAATACTCCTGCTCCTGTCGCTCCTGTCGCTCCCAACGGTACCCCCAAACAACCCGCCAAACCCCTGGAGAAACCTACAGTCAACACCACCCCAATCAGCAAACCTGCCGATAAACCCCGAACACAGTCCCAACCCTCTGCGCCACCTGCAGTGCCTACAAGTGCTAACAGAAAACCCTCTATATCTACTGAAGCCAAAGCGCAACCACCAACAGCCCCGTCGGCTCCGGCGCGCCCAGAGGCGCAACCAACAAAGAAGCCACCTGAGCCTATCCACGTCCCACCTCCTTCTACCATTCCTACCTCGGAGCCTCTCACTACGCAGTCATTGACACTTGATGATTATCCGAGGGCTACACCACAAGATACACCCGCAGCTGGGAATGAAGACTTTAATTTCGTCTCGATGTTTGGAGAACCTTCGGGCAACGACATGATGGACGGAGCTAACGGCGACATGAATTTCGACATGAACATGGGTAACGAATTCGATATCGATCCTACTGCTGCGGCCGCTGCTCAAGACTCGTCTTTGACGTCATTACTGCCAGGACTTGAATCATACGCAAACCAAACCAACGATGACAACAGCTTCAATCTCGGTGGAATCAACATGGATGGAACAGACCCTGCGGGAACCTTGGATTTTAATGCTGATCCACAGCAGCAATCTCAACCTGCCGCCCCTGGTGTGAGCGTCAACGACTTTGGTCTTCCGACACTAGGACCAAATGAATTTGACGACTTCCTCAACTCTAACGACATGAATTTCGATGCCGTAGATGACGGCATGATGAACATGGTGAATATGGAAAGCATGGACATGGATTTTGATTCAATGTTCAAGTGAAGACGAACCAGAATACAGGACATAGCCGGAGATACTACTCCTCCGAGTATAACGCATTTCTGCCTATGGGTCTGGAAAATCCACATCCACATCATCTACTTTACTAGTCCGGAACCAAAAAAGTGGGCTTTTGCAGAGGAGTCGCTCGAGTGGTGCGAAGGACAGCAGGTGTTATGACTATCACATGACACGCAACCTTGAGTCTGCATACAAGTATAGTACGATACTATGCTATCTCCATACTAGTAACAGCACTACCTGATATTTTTTTCGGAAAGCTCTGGAATCTTTTTCTCATAGCAAGGAGTCCAGGACGCAGACACCTTTCCACATTTCCAATTTGGGTCTTCATTTTTATTTTCCAACGATACCACGGATAGCGAACATCGAATATCGAATATCGACAGCAAAAGCAAAAACGAGGCGGAAACAAATCCCCCCTTTATGTACGTGTATGCACCTTACAGATCTCCACAGATCACACAAATGCGGTTTTTGGGGGGGACATTGTGCCTGGTATGTAGTATGTGTTTTTTCCATAGTACATATGGAGTACTACTAGAAACCCACTTAGCCCCCGGTTTGGGCTGAGGTAGGTAGGTTGGTAACGACTTCACTGACTACTACTCGTACTTACTACGTACGACTGATTATATTTGGGGCCGCGGCGACTGGCGCTATGGGTGGGTGGGCGACATATCCATGTTTCTCTGGCGTTTCTTTTTCTTTTAATTTCCAATTGGGGCTTGTGAAATGTACCAACCAGATCGGAGCGGGAGTGGAATGGAATGGAATGGCGGGGCTGTTACTACCTCATGGAACTTTTACTTCTATTCCAGTTAGTCAGAGGGCTTGCTTGGGGAGGTTAAGGTGTTGTGTCTCACTGGCGTGTGGGAAGGATTTACGCCCAAAATCGTGGTTTTTGAGACAGAGAGACAGAGCCTACCAGGCCGGAAAGCACAGAAGTTGAACTTCGACTTGAACCTGACCTCCCTAGTGGTTGAATCCATGATATCCTCGTCTGCTTGATTTCCCTTTCCCTTTCCCTTTCCTCCTTCTTCTTCCCTCCCTCGGGTCCTCATGGCTAGCAGCAGGGGAAAGCTTACCATCAGCTTTCGATGCCCTTCGGCGTTTCAAACTTCTGAGTGCCAGGAAGCAAAGGAAGCCGTCACTTCTCTCTACCTTGGCCCAAGCACATGGCTCAACCTATCGATACTGCGCGGGCTCTGGGATATTTGATTGTTGAGTAACCGATACCTTATACCTACTTAGTACTGGGACGTGGTATTGCTTAACTATCTACCACGCCACGTACAGGTGTAGAAACTAGGGCCCACTGCTCAAAATGAAGGTGTTCGTTGCGTGTGCAAGAGCTCAAGGGGTTTTTATTTAAGATCGCAGAGGGCCCTCCTTCCCTTCTTTTTTGGGGGCTTCCCATTTTTGAATTCCCTACTATAACCACTATAACTAGCAGAGCGGCGTAGAAAAGCAGCATTCTTCAACGCGTGTGGCAATAACGACACGAACAATGCGAACGCTATGTGTATGCTTTCCACATTTTTGAAACGATCGTCCTTGGATGCAGATCAAGGAGCGAGATTCGCCCCCTCCAAACTCTCCCAGAAATTCGTACAGTTAACGGAGATGAAAGCTTCCCTACCCTACTAATGCATCAAGCAGCCTTACGCTTCTCCTCACCCGGCTGCGCAGCCTTATCCCTGCCAGCATCACCAGCCATGAGGTTCCGAGCATCGACGAGACTCACGCGAGACGAGCCCGTGGTACTGCCGTCCTTGGAATCGCTAATATGGATGGAGAAGTCGACTTCGCCAACGAGTTCCCGAGTTTTATTCAGGACCTGGTGCATCTCGAGCATGATGAGGATGCTGGCGACCTCGAGGACCGCGAAGGCCGCGTAGCACGGCTCACGGATGTGCTTGACGCTCAAGATGCCCGGGTCGACGGCGCCCAGCTGGTCCGCGAGGTCGACAGGCCGTGGCACGCGGATGTACGGCGGGAGCGGCTGTGAGTTGGTGATGCTTGCCGACACGAGGCACAGCGTCGATGTCAACTCGTGGGACGTGATGCGTGAGGACGCCGTCACAGCGCGGAAGTCGCGCAGCCACTCGCTTTCCTCGCCGGTTGCGGTCGCTGCGTCGGTCGAGAATGCGTGTGATGAGTAGTTTATCAGCGCCATGTAGTTGAACAGGCTTTGGAGATGTGCGATCAGGCTGTCGTACGTTTCCTTGGGGAATTTGCCGCCGAAGGTGGGCTCATATTTGGTGAATTCGGAGTGCTCGCGCAGCCGGTTCATCATCACGATCATTTTTTCGAATACCTTCATTCGTGTCTTGTCTAGCTTACGGATCGGTTCGGATTTGTTGTGCAAGGAGGCATACGCACCGTGGCGGAGTTTGTACTCGACTGTTGCGTGGGTGCAGGAGTAATACTTGGCAAGGAGATAGAGAGTGTCGCCGAGGTCTTTCCTCAGTGTTGAGTGAGTCGTGATCGGATAGGGGAAGTATGTCCAGATGAAAGCCACACCTATACCTGCAAGGACGGCGACAAGTCGATAAGGCGCAAGTAAGTATATGGGGTAGTATTGCTGACCGTTTCTTTCGAGCCGGGCAGTACCCAACTTCTTGTCTTGTAGCTCATAACCGACAATCAATATCAATGTTACGATGGAGATGACTGCAGTGATGATATGCTTGGGCTTCTTGAAGACGAAATAAAGCGCCAGGGCAAAATAGATGTAGGATAGTGGAATGATGGCAGCTGGTTTCTCGTCGCTCATATACCATATCGCCAACGAGGCGACTGACGCAATTATTGTCCCTAGGATTCTAACGAAAAATCCTTGGACTCCGGCTCCGGCGTGAGGGGACATGGAGATAGCCACCATGATAATTGCCCAGACTCCTCGCTGTGATATATAGAAGTGTGAGGTCTGGCGTATATAGGTGAGGATGCCGATCGACATACTGGCCACTGCAGCTCGAAAGCCGAAAGCTGACTCCGGCGAACCGAGAACCTCAGGGATGATTCTCAAACAATTAGTTGCACGCTGGTATAAAGTAGTCGGAGGCAGATGTTCAGGATCCTTCGAAACGGAGAGCGCATCCCCAACGCGAATAAATATCCCGGATGCCTGACTCTCTTGGAGAGGTTGTTCAGCATCAACCTTTCTGTAAGAGTTTTGCATCAATTTCCGGATCCGTCTCCAGCCCGGGAATATGAATTTATTCCTGGTCATCGTTCCATCCTGGACCTTGGAATCGGCAAAGAGGACCATATCAAGCACAGCTTTCCCAACAGAGTTCAGCAGATACTCCAGATACAGTACCAGATAGAGCTGCTGGTGATTCTGCTTCTGCCGGACGACTTCTTGGAAAACAACTGAGTCCTTAAAGTTGTACTGGGCTGATGGGTCTTCCCAAAATCTGGCAGGAATATCAATACCTTTCTTCTCGCACCATCTTTGCACGGTACCCTCTCGATGCTCTTGGAATGCGTCCAGGCTGTCCTTTAAATGTGCCGCAAAGCCAGGATCTCCTGGCGCAGGGGCATTTTGTGCATTGTTTTCGACATCCGCAGCCATAGTTTTCGGTCGTGGCACAAGTTCAAGGACATACATTATATGAGTAAGACCCCCAACCGCTGCAGCTTTCGCAGCTTGGAAAGGGCCACGAGATTCAAGGAGCAATTCGCGCCATTCCTCTGCTTCCAGGCGCCTTATAGCTTCAACAATATCTATATCTTCGACAAGATCACTCGCTTCCGATTTTTGTCGCTTCACAGATTGCAAGATATCAACAAAAGTTGATAATCCTGCGACAGGGAGTAGAATATTTTGTATATGTGTCCAGATACGGTTGAAATCTTCCGGTGCCAATTTACCCCAGCCTATCTCCTTTTTCGCGAAGCTGATCTCAATCTTCAACTGTGCGAAGACTTGGGAGGCTTTTTGGAGGGTCAGTTTCAATTTCCTTGCATCCTCTGCCGCTTTCTCAACCGATGCATATCCATGAGGGTTATTTTCCGTAATAGCTGAGAACCCACTCTCGTCAACAGGTTCAACTTCGGCGGCATGACGTGTCGTAATCCCATGCAAGTATGCTGAATGGATTGAGAGGGCATCTTTCATTGAATTGAGGACCTGGGCCATCTGCTTGTATGACAGCATCCTAGAAGAGACAGGAAAGATAATCAGCGAAACTCCGGTGGCCAGACCTTGACCAGTCAGGAAGACTTTGAGGATTCTATCAACATAATCCATTCCAGCCTCCATCGTGGGGAAAGATTGTGCATATGTGGAGGTGACAATGATGAATATGCAGTACTGTATCGATGTAAGCAGAAGTTGTGGCCTATAGGCCCGAATCGTGTTTGCTAGATATAAGTTGAAGAACAACCAGGCAGCCACTGTAACGTTGGCGGCGGTATTGTATTCTCGAGCCTGCGTACTGCCTGAAGAGCCGGTAGATGTCGATCCTGGTGCGGGAATCGGTGATTCGCGAGCCGACACAGCACAACGGATCTGCAACAATGAAATGGCAGCTGCAACGCAGGTACTGAACACCGTGACGGTGATATTTTGGATAAACTTGGCCCGCGGGAGAATTGGTAGAGACAGGATTGACAAGATTGATATGAGGTATCCGAAAGTGGTATACTCCTCCGCAAAGTGATCGCTCTGGTATCTATGGTCGTTAATTTCGATTTGAAGAACACACTGGGGTGACATACGCAGCTAGTCCAATGGCTGGCGCAATTGCTCCTCTGTATCGCCTGTTAGCCGTGCTCAGGGCCGGATTGGTTCTCGTACTTTAGCATCATCAGAAAAGTAGGCACATCAAGGTCTATCTTAGCGGCTATTTTGCCGAAGAATGATTTCCTCGGCGCTATCGAATCCATTTTGGTGTTTGTGTGTATGTATGTGTGGCGTATTTACGATCAGGCCGGTATTCCTTTTTCTAGCCTGCTTGGTTGAGAAGGTGGGAGGCGCTCGGTCAGGAGCTGACTTATTGCCAACCTGGCTCAAGATCACGGTGAAGGTGGTTTGAAGTCAATAATGGAGGGCATCATAAAGGTTAAAGAGGAGAAGGCTTTGTGTCACCACGGTTAGAGAGTTCGTGATACGTCGAATAATCAATCGGCTGGTGGTTAGCACAGAGTAACGCGGCTATGATCTCAGTGGGCAGAGTTGCATTGTTTGCTGCTGGGCTCAACCTTCGGCCAGTCCTTAAAAGAGATGGGCACCTCGGAAAGTCAGGGGCACCCTCATTTACTAAAATATATATAAGCTAGGCGGAGACTTACATCTTTGATTTGGGGAAAGGCTTTGCAGACCTCTTTCGGCTTTTACTGGGATGAGCTGTGATTAAGTTACGTTCTCCCAAAACATGGGATAAACAACCTGTCGATTGGTTAGGTTAAGCTTTCGGCCTGATCCGGGCTGAGGTAAGTTGATGAGTCAGTAACACTAGCACTCAAAGGGGTTCTTGGTCGCGCCCAGTCACGTGATACCTAGTCACATGACTACTCCAGTGCCAAGCCTTTCAGAGCTCCGATGGCCGACATGAATCTGCAACTTTTTGGATCAGTGGGAATGGAGATAGCAAAACAGGAGTTCAATTGAGAGTCGGTGCCAACACGAACATCAAAATGGCGCCCTCTCGGGCACCCAGTACTCTGTTACTTCACTCTTTACGATCGCTTACCATAGAGAAGCCCGCTTTAGCTTCAGGGACATTCTTCCGAGCTATCTCAACCTGCCCTTCAAAATCTCAAGAAGCCGAAGTCCAGAAGACCTCATACTATCGAAACCCCGACCCTGTCAACGTCCATGTGCCTCGACTAGAGCGGAAGCTGATTAGATCCGGCACGCGACTGATCGGGTCGCGACGACGGAGAGCGGCTATTGCAAAGTCGCCCGGAATCGCCTTCGACCAATTACCCTACCAGTGTTTTCAGGAGGCTCGGAAGATCCTGGTAGCAGACAGGGCAGAGAAGGTCCAGAAAATTGAAACGGAGAGATCACGTATTGCGAGATTGAATACGGTCGACCCGGCCACCTTTCCTGGAGGCGATGCCTACAAGCAAAGAAGATTGAGGAGCATGGAGGCTGAATTAGAGAGGCTTAAGATTATGGCCGATGTCAACGATCCCAATGTTAAGAGACGGTTCGAGGATGGCAACGGTATTTACAGCTCGCACAATCCTATGGACTATGGCTAATTGTTCTAGGCGACATGAAGAAACCCATATACAGATACCTTGCTGAACGGAAGTGGCAGGAGTATCCACGCAAAGTCCAGGTGCAGAGAATCAACCAGATGAACGTGATCCCCGACGTTGTTCCAGCGGTCGATCCTATCTTGGATATCAAGGTCGCATTTGGCAGGCGCTCCTTCGCACCAGGCGACTATGTTCCATCCCGAGTCAGCGAAGAACCTCCCCGGCTAACGCTACAACCATTCGAAAAAGGTGACAAACTCATCACCGTGGCTGTCGTCGACCCCGATGTGCCAAACTTTGAGACCGACAGCTTTGATTCAAGATGCCACTTTTTGGCCTCAAACATAACCATCTCTCCTACGCAGGCTGTAGTCGATTTGGCCAAGCTTGCAAGCGATTCTCAGGTGCTCCTATCATGGCTCCCTCCACACGCCCAGAAAGGGAGCCCATACCATCGTCTCTCAATTGTTGTGTTGCAACAAAAGGATAATATCCCCATTGACGTGGCAGCTGCCGCAAAGATGGTCCAACGAGGGGGATTCTCGGTGCGAAGTTTCATGAGCCGGCATCTCCTCAAGCCGATTTCCGCGTCCTTGTTCCGAACCATCTGGGATGAAAATACTACTGCTGTTATGGCTAAGGCTGGCCTCGAAGGGGCGGACATTGAGTTGAAGCGGAAGAAAGTCGAGCCATTACCTTACAAGCGGCGTAATCCCGCCAGCTTTAGATAGATTGATCTCGGGGAGTCTGTACACTATAACTTCGATCCATGTAAATTTTTGCACAAATATATATATCGACTCCTGGAGTTCTGTGGCTGCAATCTTCGTTCCTGCCAAAATCCGTCCCGACGTTAAAAATTTCTGATTCCGACATCGTCAATCAGGTCTAGCATCGCCAGGCTCCAGACGGACGATATCTCTCCGCGCGGGCGGTGTCAACTGAGGTGTGCGGAAGGAAGTCCAATTGAACCAGCCATCGCCGTTATACAGCGCCTTGCCCTTGATCAGGGCCATGGGCACAGGGCCGTAGAAGCGCGAGTCTCTGCTGTAGGACAGATTATCGCCAGCGCACCAGACATGACCTTCTGGGACCTGCACCATTAGCGGCTCTTCGCGCACTGCCTTCCCACTACCCACATCCGTTATGCCAGGCACGGTGGCGCCGCCGACCGTTGGGCTCTGGGAAGGGTCGCGCAGCACGAAATCGCCCGGCAGACCGATCACGCGCTTGCAGGCGCCTTGGTGCAGGAACAACGGGTTGTCGTAGAGGATAATGTCGCCGACTTGGAGGTTCCGTCCGCGTCGGTGCCGCCGTGAGTAGATCGTGTAGGAGAGGCCGCTCGTCATCGTCGGGTACATGGAGGGCCCGGAGCAGGGCTGTTGGCGGAGAGCGAAAGACTCGTTAGCTTGGGAGAAGGGAAAGAAGGATATTGCTTTTGGGGGGGGTGGGCGTTTGGCGCATAATCTTGTGGGGGTGCTGTTGATTGGTATGTTTGGAGAATTGTTTAATAAAGACAGAAGGGGGAGGAAACTACACAGAAAAATCC
>Ga0105239_10007282_pt1 | contig 12706 bp, 16 predicted proteins | sample KBSC44metaG_FD_92761 | JGI IMG/M metagenome (GOLD analysis project Ga0105239, IMG submission 92761) | Corn rhizosphere microbial communities from Kellogg Biological Station, Michigan, USA - KBS C4-4 metaG | ecosystem: Host-associated > Plants > Roots > Rhizosphere > Soil | place: Michigan, USA...
ACCTTCACACAGACGAGGAAAGGCTGCAGCAGGTTGTCCATATGGCAAGCCTTCAGTCGGCCCCAAAACCTGCACCCAAGCAGGCTGAAGTCAGACAGGTGAGACAGGTGAGACGCAAAACAAGGTAGTCGCTCGTCCCCTACTCGGAGGCATCAATAGATGCCTCCGATTTCTTATCCTCGGCTTCGACTCCCTCTTCTTTGGCCAATTTTCGTATCGAGGTCTCCAGTACGCCACTATTGGAAAGTCCCATCTTCTCTGCCAGCCTATCCCATAGAATCTTGCATGTTGGTGAGATCCGGACTGAAGTGGGGACTGTTTTGCGGCCTGGAGTTGGTTGTCTATTCATCATTACGCTCCTGAAATCATTATACCGCTCCCATAGCAACAGACGGCAGCAAAAAAATATTTCTTCGATTCCTCTTGCATTGTCGCTACATATGAGCTACAATGTAGCGACAAACTTCAGGAAGGGGATTTCGAAATGCTTACTGTTACTCCGTCTAATGTCTCTCAACTCGCTTGTCTGCATAAATTTAATGAACTCGCCGTGAACAAGCGCTACCCGCCCAGAGTAGAGACCGGAGGCAATCTCAGGTTCTCGAACATTTTACACGATGCCATGAAACGGCTCTACGATCCGAGCGGAGGTCCGCCGAATCCTGGACGCATTGCCCTCTACGTCCAGGCTGCGATGATGCGGCATGGTGGAAACTACGAAGACGAGGCCAGTAGAGCGTACGATGTCGCGAAGGCGGAGACTATCCTCCGCACCTACTTTGAACAAGACGAGGATTCGGGCTACACACTTGGAGTGGAGGTCAGTGGCGTCTTTCCGATCCAGACGCAGGATCTCACCTTCTCCCTATCTGCCCGCTTGGATAGAGTACTGTGCCGACCTGAGAGTCCGGATACCCTCATCGCAAGGGACTATAAAATCCGTCAGACCTATCTGCAGCCGGAACAGGTGTTCGTTAATCTCGCCGTACTCCGGTGCCTCTACCCCGGCTACCGGTCCTATGTGCTGGAAGTGGACGGCATCGGCAGTGCAGAGATTGGAGTGGATCGGATGGTGTATCGCTCCAGGCAGTTGAAAGGTGTCATTCACTTGCTTTCTGACCAAGTGCGGCGCTACGCGAATGCAACATCCTACCCCGCAGAGCCCGGCGAGCACTGCATGCATTGTCCTCTTCTCCCCTCCTGCCAGCAACATGAAGTGGTGGGAGCGGCTGAACTGGACTTCACGGATGTCTGTTGATGATCGACGTCACCGGCATTCCACACTGCCCGGCGTGTGGATCATCAACAGACATCCGTGAAGTCGAGGAGATCATCGAACACAGTGTCTCGGAAGACCAGAAAATCCTTGCCGCACCTGCATGGGCGAAGAGAGATCCCAGACTTTTGAAGTCGGTAGCGGCGTGGTGGCATTGCGGGAGATGCCACATGTGCTTTACCCTCGGCGGCAAGTTCGAACTCTGCCACGACCTCAATTTCTGGGAGTATTTGATAAAGCGGGAGAAACGGGGGAAATCTGCGTGAAATCTGTATAAGGGGGAACATCACCTAGCAGGAGCAACAAAAATGTACGACGTATCGGCGTGGAGTGATGTCCCCGCTTCCCGCACTCATATCCACAAAGTGTTTTCCCGAATGATCCACTCCGGAAGTAAAGTTTGCCCGGAGTGGAAGTATTGTTTCCCGGCCTTCGTAGCATGGAGTTTCCAAAATGGCTACCAGGAGGGATATCGGTTGCTGCGCCATGATGTGTCGGCCCCCTTCTCTCCAGACAACTGTTTTTGGGGACCGGCGACCTCTGCACACAAGCGCAAGTATGGGGGCGAAACGTCCCGGAAAATGCGCCTGTACCGAATCTGGAGTGGCATCAAACAAAAATGCCATGAAGAAGGCCACCGGGACTTCCCCAGGTTCGGTGGGAGGGGGATAAAAGTCTGCGAGGAGTGGCGTCATGATTTCAAAAGATTTGAGAGTTGGAGTCTTTCGAGTGGCTATCGGGAGGATCTGAATCTTGGCCGCTATGACTGGGACGGCAACTATACTCCGGAGAATTGCGCGTGGATGACGGATCAAGAAATCAGTGCGCTGCGTAAGAGCACTGTCCTCCTCACGGCCTTTGGAAAAACCATGTCGCTGCAGGCGTGGTCAAGTAATCCCCTCTGCCTGGTCTCCCTGTCCTGCCTCGCCAAGCGCATCCGGGCGGGCATGGAACCTCACAGGGCGCTGCGCATGCCTGCCTGTGTGCGTACCACCAGGCGCAAGGATGCACAGTCTCAGTATATTGGAGTTGCGCCCCACAGCCAGACAGGACGCTGGCAGGCAAACCTGGGGCGCAAATACCTGGGGATCTGCGCCACTGAAGAAGAGGCCGCGCGACTTTATGATCGTAAAGCGCGGGAGATTTATGGCGAGTGGATGTTGCTGAATTTCCCGGAAGAGTGGCCCGACCCTCTTGAAAATGTTGTTGTATAAGGCTAGGTGTCGGGGGTAAAAAGCCCGAAGAAGACACTAGCGAATTGCTGAGGAGAATTGATTTTGAAACCGCATAAACGACAGCTTGAATACCTTATCCCCAACGGTCTGGAGGTGTTGGTGCATCTCTATAAGATCCTGCCGAGCCTCTACATAGCGAAGGGGGAACCGATCCCGACGAGAGAGGAGTTGCAGGCGGAGGCGCTTGATCTCTACGTGGACATGCTGAAACGCAGATATCCGGCACAGGGAGGGACGAAATGAAACTATTCATGGTCTACCAGGACGAGGAATGGTATCTGGGTGGGGACAGGATCGACAGCATCCACACCGATTTTGAAGCGGCGAAGGAGCGTGGTGATGAGATGAACGCACCCTGCACCTATGTCCGCGAAATAGAGACGGGCCAGTCTTATGAGTCGTGGATCGGATGTCCTAAAACGGAATGCCAGTACATTATGCCTCCTCCGCCTCCTCCCCGCCCGCCTGTTGATCTGGGGGCTATGTCACCGATTGATCGCATAATCCACGAGGGCATAATGCGCTTCAACAGCCAGATCCGGGAAGACCTAAGCCGACCGGGTGTGGGGGATACCAGAATGGGACGACGCTTCCAGTTGGCCTGGGGAATTGACAGCGAAGCGGAGGGAAAATGACTGAGACCGATCCTACCGTCGCCCCCTCTTACACAGTCCAACTCGCCCGAACTGCCGCCCTCTATTCCGGGCTCCTGCTGCTCTACATTCCTCGCGATCAGCCTCTCCGGAATCTGATGCCGGTATTTGAAGAGGCGGCGATGGAATGGAAGCGCCGGATCTTGGAGGGGGACGTCAACGCCAAGCACGTTCCCTTCGGCGCTGTCCCGAACCGCCGCCACGAGACGCACAGGCTGTTCCAGATAGCGCTGTATGTTGATAATTACGACAACCCGCGCACCCCGTACAAGCCCACCAGCAATTACCCTACAGTGGCTTCCTGGATCGACTTCCTCCTGGGCATTGATCGGCAGAGACTCATACATTACCTCCAGCACCAGAGAGAGTATGCAGTCCTGGTGCCGTAGAACCGCACAGAGGGCCGTGAAGAAATTTCTTCACGGCCCTCTGTGGTAAACTTGGAGGCGGAGGAGAAACGACATGGACGATGAACACAAACAGAAGATTCGGGCGGCTCTGGAACGTGTCCTGGAGGCCGAGGGGGATCAATTCCGCAGGATTGAGGCCCTGGTGGAAGAGGCCACGGGAGACAACGTTATTAGACGTCAGATCATTATGACTCTGATCCAATCGGTGAGAATTTCAGGGGCATACGACGGAATCGCGATGATGCTCGATGGTGGGGACATTGCAAAAATAACGGCACAACTGTCGCAGGAGCAGCGGGAAGTGACTGCCCGCATATTCGAGCTTTTTGAGATGGAGGCGGAACAGATGGAAAAGGAAGCCGGGAAGGAAGAGTGAAAACAGGCCCTAGAAGAAATTTCTTCCGGGCACTTTAATTATATTTTCAATGGTATACTTGCTTGTCTGACGGCTTAATTTTTAAGGAGACTATGCCATGTACCATTTTCATCGTTTTCCACTACTTGCGACTGCAGTGACGCTCTGCAGCATTCTCTTAGCTCCAGCCGCCGGTGGGCAGGACTTGTTTGTCGGCAGTGGTGCGTCGATCTACAGGATTACGCCCGGCGGAGTTAAAACCACCTATGTCACAGGATTAGGCGGCGTACAAGGTCTCGCTTTCGACAGCAGCGGCAACCTCTTCGAAAGCGATTTCGCATCGCAATGTATCTATAAGTTCACTCCCAGTGGATCTGTAAGCATTTTTGCCACTGGATTGGATAACGGCACGGGATTAGCCTTCGACGGTAGCGGTAACCTTTTTGCCGCCAATTACAACTCAATTTACGAGTACACGCCATCCGGTGCGAGAACTGTGTTTGCCACAGGACTAAGTTATGCTGTCGGTCTGGCCTTCGATAGTAGCGGTAACCTTTTCGAAGCCGATTCAGGTAGCTTCAGCATCAATAAATTTACGCCTGATGGGACAAAGACCTCTTTTGCTACTGATCTGAATCGCGCTAGTGGTCTCGCCTTCGATAGCAGCGGCAACCTCTTCGAAAGCAATTACAATACCAACGACATCGACAAGTTTACTCCCGAAGGCGTAAAAAGTACCTTCGCCACCGGATTACATGGCCCTAACCCACTGGCATTTGATGGCAGTGGCAATCTCTTTGTTGGCGACTGGTACGATGGCCCTATCGTAAACTTCTTCTACAGCGGCACCATTCATGAGTTCGCCCCTAACGGAGTAGGCGGCGTATTTTCCGATGGGACTGGTGAAGCCTACGCTCTAGCATTTACCCCATCAGGAGTCGTCTACCAAACCCCAGGCCCGATTCCATTAGCGCCCCCCATCCCAACCCCTGAGCCTGGCGCTTTGGCAACCCTCGGAAGCCTGGCACTGGTGGGGGCAGGGTTACTAATTCGCCGCAGGAGATAACCTTGTAGGAGGACGGGATGACCTAACCGCGCGACCCATTCGGCTCATGTTCTTTAGTATAGATATTCAATTAAGCCCCCAGGGAGAAATTTCTCCCTGGGGGCGCTTTTTTAAGTTTACATATCTTGTGCGCTTTCCTGAAAAGAGCACGATAGTAAAGTGTGAATCTCTCCTTGCCCGCCGCTCGTTTTCTTTCCTTTTTCAGAGCGGCGGTTTTTTTCGGCCATGTGATTTTTTCGCGAAACCATGTAAGAACAGGGGTGAGAGATCCGGCCCTTTACCTAGCCTTAAGGATAGGTGCCGGAGCAAGGGTGACGGGCGAGAAACCCGGAAGAACACTCTGTACGCACAATTTTTGATCCTGGGACTCGTCATCCCGCTGGATCACAATATTACAGTCATAGGGTGCCACCTATGATTAACCCCCTGTCAGCAGCTTGACCGCCGCTGATTGTCCCCCGACTCGTTGGCACACGCGTCGGGGGATAGTTGTTTTTAAGGATAGAAATCGAATGTATACCCTCGTCACTTTCGGCAGCAACGCACACCGCGATGCCGCTGTCAATTTTCTCCCCCTCACCTCGTGTATGCCAGCGCTAACCTGGTATTACGAGGCGCAGTGCCAGCCAGTCGAACTGCGCGATCCTAGCGACGACAGCCTGATCCTCTCAATCTCTTCCATCGCTGATTACCCCGCTGATCGCAGTGCCCCTCTCCAGGTGTCTGACGGCGGCTCACTGGAAAACAAAATCCATTGCGCGGCGGCGGTGATATTGCTCGCCAAACACCTGCCAGACGGAGATAAACGACGAGAGGCGATGCAGGCGCTGGCGGGGCTACTGCTCCGCGACGGCAACGACGTGGAGGATGTGGAGGATTGGCTGACACGCACTGCAAAGACCGCAAAAGATCCGGTCCCTGACAGCTACGCTCCCATTGCCAGGAACTCCAAAAGGAGATTGGCGGACGGTTCGCCTGTCGCCAGCAGCGCGAAACTGCAGGAGTTGGTTGGGGAGGCTGTTGTGAAAACGTTCTGTCGGTGGGTGGATATCAGACGCTCTTATCGCGGCATTCTTCCTGGCGATCTGGATGCGCGGCTGTCGTCGATGAGCCTGAACGATATTGGTAACGCGGAGCGGCTGGTGGCACGCTTTGGAGACCGCATTCGTTACTGTCACTCCTGGGGTTGCTGGCTGGCCTGGACCGGCGAGGTGTGGGCGCGGGATGAAGATGGGCAGATCATGCGGTACGCGAGAGAAACTGCAGTGGCGATCTACAGGGAGGCGGCGAGTCTTCCAGTGGTGCTCGATGGTTCCGGCAAGGATTCCAACCAGGGGCTCCGGGACGAACTTTCTAAGCATGCCAGTAAAACAGGCAACCATAACCGCCTTACTGCCATGATCCAACAGGCAGAGACACACTCTAATATCTCCATCGTTTCGGCCAGTCTCGACCAGAACCCGTGGCTGTTCAATGTTTTGAACGGCACCATCGACCTGCGGACAGGACAGATGACTCCGCACCGGCAGGAGGATCTGCTCACCAAGATCGCTCCCGTTGCCTACGATCCCGACGCGACATGCCCGACGTGGTTGAGATTCTTGGACCGTGTGCTTCCGGACGCAGACCTGCAAGAGTACGTGTGCCGGATCGCAGGTTATACGCTCTCCGCCGATACACGCGAACAGTGCCTCTTTTTCCTTTTCGGCGGCGGGCGGAACGGTAAGAGCACGTTCATGGAGACGGTGATCGGCATGGTCGGCCCCTATTCCACGAAGACACGCAGCGAGACCTTAATGACCAAGAGGGGCGGAGGGGTGCCGAATGATGTGGCCGCGCTCTGCGGCGCTCGGCTGGTGTCAGTGGCGGAGGTGGGCGAAGGACAGAGACTCGACGAGGCATTAGTGAAAGACCTTGTGGGGCAGGATACGATGCAGGCCCGGTTCCTGTTTAAGGAGTTCTTCAGCTTCGTCCCATCGCATAAATTGTGGATGTACGGCAACCACAAGCCTGCTATCCGGGGGACGGACACAGGTATCTGGCGGAGAATTAAACTGATCCCTTTCGAGGTGACGATCCCCTCGGATGAAGTCGATGCGAACCTTCCCACGAAATTACTGGCGGAGAGGTCGGGCATCCTTAACTGGGCGCTCGCGGGTTGTCAGAGATGGCAGCAGGAGGGCCTGGGTGAGCCGGAGGCGGTAAGAGCAGCCGTCGCAGAGTACCGTTCTGAAATGGACACGCTGTCGCAGTTCTTGGCGGATTGTTGTGTGACCGGCAAGCGACAGGAGGTGACAAAGGCCGACCTGTACACCGCCTACAAACGGTGGTGCGATGAAAGTGGCGAGTACCAGGTGACCAGCACGAAATTTGGCCTGCAACTCAAGGAACGCGGCTTTCTGGATACGCGAACCATGACAACCCGTGGTTGGCGGGGCATCGGTCTCCTGGCGCACGACGCCACTGTCCAGGTTGCACCCTGGACCGCACCTATGGAAGGGGCCACCCAGGAAGAAACTGCGCGTTTTGAAGAGGAAACTCCCTGGTTAAACTGATTCATGTCAAGTTATGACAGGTTTAGGGTAAAAAACGAGAAGTTTCTCAAGCCACCACCTCTCGCGAGGACTTTATGTAAAAAACTGCCCAACCTGTCATAACCTGTCATAAACACCCGTAGATTCACAAGATTTCAAGAAGGTAACTCAAATGGCAAAAAAACTCCATAAAAACGAGACGCACATAGTTTCTCCGACTCCCCCTATTAAAACCTTGCCCTCCCTCTCCTCTACTCGGCTTCCCCTTTGGACCAAGAGCCATCCCTCGCCACCGGAGTTCCTGCCGGTGGAGGGGATGGATGAGGAAGCGCAGGGGAATCCGTTGCCCGGTTATTTTTATCGAGCGCAACTCACTGGCATTACTGTCCAGGGCGATCACTACGTCTGGCACTGGACGATCTGCAAGGATGCGTCCGGGATGAATACTCCGAGGTGGCGTCTGGTGTCCGTCACCGATGCCTTCTACGCGCCCGGCACCACTCTGAAGCAACACCTGGACACTCTTATTGGAAGGGCTGTTGATATAGACGCCTGGAAAATGGTGGGGTTAGGAAGACTCATCGGGCGCATGTACGTTCTCGATATCAGTTCTGGCTACTATCCCATCGTCCCTCACACTGGCGACCACTGGAAGGACGGGCCGGAGGTTATAATCACACATGCCAAAGGGATTCGCGTCGATTCTGTGGTGTGTGTGGATCGGGACGCATCACTCTTCGCCTCCTGGGTGAAAGAGGTCGCTCCGAGATCCAACTGGTATCCAGCACTTGATTTACGAAAGGTTATTTCCGTGGTATGATAGTAGCAGACGTACGTACATTCTGGAGAGGGAAGTAGGAATGACACGCCGAGACCCCAACAAAGAGGAACGTGGTCCTCAACTATTGATGAATCACGCCGTTGCAGAAGAGAGCCTCCGGGAACAGATTACAATGGGTGCAGATTTACTCAAAGAAATGGAACGCGACGACTATGACATGGCCGAAATATATTCATGGCAATCGTGGATAACAAACTGGTCTTCAGATAATGCAGCACTTCTGGAACAGATGTTCGACAATCATGACAGGGCCGTACAATACCGCACCGCCACACCTGTCTTCTCAGTAAACCTGTCTGGTGACGCGCGTACAGAATACCGAAAGGGAGTACGCGTTTGCATAGCATTCATTGATGAAGTCCGCAAGAGCCTTTCCAGTTACGACTTGAAAAACACAGCAGAGGCCATATTCCGTGGGCCTGACGAACAAATTACTGATGAGGTGGCAGCCCCAGAAAATACCCCTATAAAGCCGTCCAGGAGAATCGTGCCTAAGAACGATAGTCTGCCCCGTGTGATGATCCCGAAAGCAGAGGCCGCAGAAATACTGCAAGAGCGGATTGACGCGGGGCAGTTTCTAATGAGTTCTTCTAATCCAGTTCCGAATCGACGACGCCCCTGGTTGATTGAGAGAACTACTTGGTCAGAATACAACGAGATTTTGTTGAGGCAGATGTTTAGCAGCGATAGCTATTGGCGGAAGTATAAATCGTCTGCTGATCTCAGTTCACAAAAAAATATTAGTGACCTATATGTGAAAGCGAGCATTCAATCTTATCTCAACACCCTTTCTATGATAAAGGAGATGCTAGAACTTATCGACGAACACCCAGATCTTAACTCTGCGCCTTCACAACAGGAGCCTGCGATGTCTACACCAATCTCTCGCAATGTCTTCATAGTACATGGACACGATATATCTCTGCGGAATGAAGTCTCCTTATTACTTCATGAAATCCAACTTCAACCAATCGTGCTTGCACAGAAGACCAATGAAGGCAGAACCGTCATTGAAAAATTCGAAGACCATTCCGATGTGTTATATGCGGTCGTGCTACTTACACCTGATGATCTTGGAGCAGTGAAGACCAAGCCCGAAGAGTTGAAACCCAGGGCAAGACAAAATGTGATTCTTGAACTCGGCTATTTCCTCGCCAAACTGGGTAGATCGAAGGTGTGCATTCTCTACAAAGGTGATGTCGAACTACCGAGTGATATAAATGGCTTCGTCCATATTTCTGTAGATGAGGGCGATAGTTGGCGGTATCAACTCGGTCGTGAAATAAAGCAGGCAGGCAGTAAGGTAGGAATTGTAGTAGATCTCGATAGGCTCCACGGATAGACGCAATGAAATCCCCGCTTACAGCGCCCGCATCCCCTGGTCCGTGGCTCCTGTATCGAGAGGGCTGGCAAAAACGGCTCAGATTTGAAATTTCGGCGTGGGGACAAGCACGATTTGCACAGATCCAGCGCACTCCGGTATACTCTGACTAATTGCCCGCCAGGACAAAATTAGTCTAAAGGAGTGGAAAATGCAAGTCTTCATTTTCGGCGCAGGAGCTTCAAAGGGTTCTCAATTATCAGATGCGTTCGCAGAAGATCACCGTGCGCCTCTGGTCAATGATATCTTCGATCCAAGATATAACTCTCATGCGCACAACGTCCATCTTCCCTTGTCTCAAATGGAAGAGTATAGAAACAGCCTTCCTCCGGATGGATCTCTTGAGGAATGGTTGACTGATTGGTGGGAGCGTTCCGAATCAGCAGGCAGACAACGCCAACATGCGGATAAGGCAGACTTTGGACGTATAAGTTTCTACATGTGGCAACTCTTTCAAGCAGTCTCGAACACCTACTCCGAAAACAATCTTTATCGCCTTCTCCTGAAAAAGATCCGTGCTTCTAACAGTGGTGATTTTGGCCTTATTAGTTTTAACTATGACACTCTATTGGATAAAGCCTATCAAGAAGTGTTCGGATATCCGTCAGGCCACTCCATAGAAAAGTACTTCGAGGCAAATTTCATTAAGCCTCATGGATCTGTCAACTGGTTTATGTTAAGGCGGCACCTAGACCCCGTTGTACCTGGACACATATTTGTGTCAGATCCAGGGGTACGTATAAACATTGCGAGTAACAGCATGTATAACGGCGGTGAACTACCGCTTGCAAATGTTGTGGTTATGGACCCCACCGACGATGCAATTAAGCATCTCAACTTCATCAATAGCCCTGTGTTCCAACAGACTTATTTTTATCCACTCATCCTCATGCCTCTGTCTGTGAAACTCTACCCTCTTGTCGCCGCCTTTCATGGAAATGTTATGCAAGCGTCGAAAGATATGATCGCTCAGGCCACGGACATCTACCTTGTGGGTTATCGTGCAAGTGATGAGATCGCCAACACTATGCTCTCCAATGCGCCCGATGGAACTCACCTCCATGTCGTAGGAACAAACAGTGCGCCGGGAATTATGGCTGCTGTCTTAGAAAAGCGTAAGAACCTCAAGAAGGGGAAGCTCTATCAAGACGGCTTTGAAGGGTTTGTCGAGAAGTACTGAACCATCCCCAATCCCTTCCCGACCTAGAATCGCCCTACAGCCCCATCAAGCGGACATACCGCTTGATTTTCCGGGTGCTGTAGTGGCAACTTTTCGTGTCCGTTGGTTGTCATTGAACAGGAGGTGGGAAAATGAACTATAAAGAGAACGACCTGTTCCGGTCTGGTGAGCCCAGGTATCTCAACGCATGCGTGGGTCGGAATGGTGGGCCGTACACTCTCCATGCCTATTCGACCGGCTACTTTCAGGCAGCAGAGTTTCTTGTTGAGGGAGTTAAGGCCGACGCACTGACCATTGACCTGGCTGTATACCCTATCACCTACAATTATCGCCACGCCATTGAACTGTCACTAAAAGACATGATCGGCAGACTCCCGCAACTCTGGGACGAACAAGTAGCTTACAAGCATACACATGACATCTCGAAACTGTGGACGCAACTTCGCCCCTATATTTTACGGGATGCAAATTTTCACGATGATAACACTGTGCCCTTCATGGATAAAATCATCGCGGATCTAGGTGAATTTGATCCGACAGCAGAGGTGTTTCGGTTCCCGACTGATCGACAGGCCGCCTTCCATCTGCAGGAATCAGCATACATCAATATAGTGGTGCTATCGGAGGCGATGGGGAAAGTCCGCGAGATATTTGAGACGTGGTTCACCGCAGTGTGTGTGTTACAGGACTATAAAGATGAAGAACTGGCCCAGTATAACTTCGCATAGGCACAGAAAGGCCCTGGTCGCGCTACGTGCGCGACCAGGGCCTTTCCAATTCACGAACAGCCTACTGACCCTCCAGACGTTTGGCCCGCTCATAGGCATCCTTCTGCTCCGGCGTCATGTTGGCGACTTTCTGGTCCAGTTCTCGTGCCTGAGTTTTTAGACCGTCCAACAAAATAATGGCGGCGTCCTTGTCAGCCTGGGACTTATTGGAGTGTTCAACGGCGGCGATCTCCGTATCCACAGCACGCTCGTTTTCGCCTCGCCGATCACACCCCGGCAGCGCGACCACCAGAACCACAGCGCCCAAAATCCAGTGCAGACGTCTTTGTGCCGCCCTCATGCTATCCCCCCCCCTTCCTCACCGGTTGAACGCCATCCATGTCAGCCACACCGCAACAATAACACCCATCACACACCAGAAAATCATGGACGACTCTGCCCGTAGCGGTTTTTCCCATTTCTCGCTGTCCACTCCAAGTGCCGCGACTTTCTTCTTCAACTCGGCTTTAGTCTGCGCCAGAGTGATACCGTGCGCCATTGAGGCCCATCTTGGTAATGGAAGGTATTTAAGTCGATCTGCTCGTCGCCACTCCCGCCTGTATTGTTCCAGGAGGCGTTTCTTCTTTGCACGAGAGAACGAGGACGGATCTGTTGGTGACTGCTGAGCGGGAACGGATTCTGCGGGCTGTTGCATACGAAATGCTCCTCCGGGTAATGGCAAAATTATATCACAATATTGCCCGCTTTATGTCCTATAGGACATACTGTTTTTTCGGCTATCCCTCTATGATTGGAACATGGAGACAAAGGATCAGCAGACAGGGCAAAAGGAGTTCCTGGCAGCATTAGGCCAGAGGATCAGGGATGCGCGGCTTAAAAAGGACTTCACTCAGGAGGAGGTATGTTTTGCGGCGTCGATGTCCCAACACTATCTCTCCCAGGTTGAGTCAGGCCATCGCAACATCACGGTGGGGGCTCTACGCAGGATCGCGGGCGTCCTGGGAGTTTCGGTGGCGGAGTTGCTGGCGGGGCTCGAATAGCCCCGCC
>Ga0105239_10007285_pt1 | contig 12699 bp, 17 predicted proteins | sample KBSC44metaG_FD_92761 | JGI IMG/M metagenome (GOLD analysis project Ga0105239, IMG submission 92761) | Corn rhizosphere microbial communities from Kellogg Biological Station, Michigan, USA - KBS C4-4 metaG | ecosystem: Host-associated > Plants > Roots > Rhizosphere > Soil | place: Michigan, USA...
CATCGCCAACGGCGCCTGGGGCACGCTCGGCGCCGTCTATGGCGCGCGCATCGGCATTTCCACGGCCGAGATCGCGCTGATGATGAGCCTGGTGGTGGTTGCCGGTGCAGCCATGCAGCTTCCTGCCGGGCGTCTCTCGGACAAGACTGACCGGCGCTTCGTTCTGGCGGGTGCTGCCTTCGGCGCGGCTCTGTTCGCCATTGCGATCTTCCTGTTCGAGCCACGCTCCAGTGTCTTCGTCATCGTCTGCACTGCCGCCTATGGTGCCTTCGCCTATACGCTCTATTCGATCGCTGTGGCGCATGCCAACGACCACGCCCGCTCCGAGGATTTCGTCAAGGTTTCAGGCGGCCTGCTGCTGCTCTACGGCTTTGGCACGATGATCGGCCCGCTTTTGGCCGCGGCCTTGATGGGTTCTGTGCGTCCGGAGGGGCTTTTCCTTGCAACCGCGCTCGCGCATCTCAGCCTCGCCGGCTACACGCTGCTGCGCATCCGCGCCCGCGCGCCCGTGCCGATCGAAAACCGCGATGCCTTTAAGACGCAGCCCGCGGATCGCGCGGTCACGCCTGAGGCAACGCGGCTCGATCCACGCAGAAAGGTTGAAACCAATAGTTGAGATTCGGAAAACTTTGCCCCACAAATAAAGGCATGAAGTTTTCTGACGCCTTTTTGGCGATAGCCGATCCCAACCGGCGCTATCTCTTGGAAGAACTCCGGCGCGGCCCGAAGACGGTGAACGAATTGGCGGCCGGATTGCCCGTCTCACGACCGGCCGTTTCCCAGCACCTGAAAGTCCTGCTCGATGCCGGCCTGGTCAATGCCAAGGCCGAAGGTACAAGGCGCGTCTATACTGTCAGCAGCGCCGGCTTCCTCAGGCTCAACATCTGGCTCGACCAGTTCTGGGAAACATCGCCGGGGGAATGATTTATGGGCGTCGAGCCCCCAGGCGCGGGAAGGTATTACGCCTTGGCGCCGATCGGCGACACTTACACAAGACCTCCATCGGCTGCCGCCAGTGCTGCGCCGAGCTGATCGAGCAGTTCGCCCGTTCCATGCTCGCGCGTGGCCGATGTGTCGATGCCGTCGAAGAAGGCCCCTTGCTCCGTCAGGATAAGTCGCGTTCCCTTGCCTTCCGCGACGAGCTCGATCGTCGCAAGCGAAACCGAGACACGGGTTTCGCCGAACAGCAGCTCATAGCTGTAGACGATGCGCTGGTTCGGCACGATGTCCTGGTAGACTGCGTTGTAGAAATGCATCTGCCCGTCGCCGGGACAGCCGGCGTTCACCTCCTTGCCACCGATACGAAAGTCCATTTCATGCCGGCCCGGCATCGGGTTGTCGGGATCGAAAAACCAGCGTTTCTTCGCCTCGGCGTCGCTCAGCGCGAAATAGACCTTGGCCGGTGCCGCCGGATAGACGCGCTCTATGACGAAGGTGGAGTGGACGACGGATCGTTCGCTCATGATGGCTTCCTTTTGTGATCGGTTTTCCGTCCGGAGAGCGGCTCGCCGTTTCCGTGAGACGGTGAAACGCACTAGCTTTCGTCTTTGGTTTCAGCGAGGAAATCGCCGAGCCGGTCGAGCCGGCGCTCCCAGGCGAGCCGCCGCTCATTGATCCAGCGCTCGGCGGCGCTCAGCGCCTTCGGTTCGATCTGGCAGGTGCGGACCCGGCCAAGCTTCTCGGTCCTGACCAGGCCGCTTGCCTCAAGCACGTTGAGATGCTGGACGACCGCCGAAAGCGACATCGCCAGCGGCTCGGCCAGCTGGCTGACCGATGCCGGCCCGCGCGACAGCCGTTCCACCATGCTGCGCCGGGCGGGATCGGCGAGCGCCTGGAACATGAGGTCGAGCTGGGCGGAATCGTGCAGCATCGCGGGTCAGCCGTTGTTGTAAGGGAAGAACTTGAAATAGGGCTGCGCCTCCTCGATGACGCGGGCGAAGGACGGGCGCGCGAGCAGCCGGTCGTGGTAGCGTTTCACGGCCGGGAACTTGTCGCCGAACGGCTCGACCTTGTTGGCGTAGAACAGCGCCGGCGAGGCGGCGCAGTCGGCCATGGTGAAGGTCTCGCCCACCGCCCAGGTCTTGCCCTGCATTTCCTCTTCGATAATGGCGTAGGAATTGCGCAGTTGCGCGCGCGCCTCCTCGACCCCGAACGGATCGGTCTGCTCCTTTGGCCGCAGCCTGTCGCCGACGATCTTTTGCATCGGATGCTGCACATAGAAATCGTGGAAGCGATCCGCCTGGCGGACCTGAAGGGCGAGATCGACATTGGCGGGAACGAGCGCGACCGGCCCTGGATAATGCGCAGCGAGATATTCGACGACGATGGTCGATTCCAGCACCGTGCGATCCCGCGCATCGTCGCGCAAGGCGGGCATCTTGCCGGTCGGCGACACCTTCAGGAAGGCGGCGCGCGATGCTTCGTCACCGAGGTTGACAATGACCGGTTTGAAGGGCGTGTCGTTCTCGTAGAACGCAATCAGCGGCTTCCAGCAGAACGAGGCCAGCGGGTGGAAATGCAGCGTCAGGGACATTCCAGCTATCTTTCACATTCGGCGATCGGATCAATACTGAAGTAACTACTTCACTATTGCCGCGGACGGTTTGTGTCAAGGCCGCTTCTTGTCGGCGCTACCCGTGCTCGGCGATGGCTTCGACGATTTGCGGCCAATCATTGCGGTGCAGCTCGTGGCCGCCGCCTTCGATCCGCACCAGCCTTGCGCCGGGAACGGCCCCGACAAGCGTTTCGCCATGCTCGACCGGGAAGATCGGATCGGCAGTGCCGTGGATGACGAGCAGCGGCACGCCCAGATCCCGCACGGTCCGCTGCGGACCGCCGCCCTTGAGCAGGAAATGGTTGGTCGCGCTGGCAAGACCGCCGGAGCGATCATAGTCGGCCTCGATCATCGCGCGTGTCCGTATCTCGTCGAATGGATGAAGCGTGCTTGCCAGCGCACGAGCGTCCTTGACCATGAAGCCGAGCACCTGCTCCCGGTTCGACCAGTCGACCTCGGCGCCGTCCGCCGAGTGCTTTTGATAGGCTTGCGTGGTTCCCGGCAGACCGGACGTATCGATGCCGAGTGGCGAGCTGCTGATCACGGTGAGTGCGCTAATGCGTCCGGGGTATTTCAGCGCCACGCTCTGCGCGATCATGCCGCCCATCGACATGCCGGCGACATGCGCCTTGGCGACGTCATGGTCATCAAGCACGCGCATGGCATCGTCCACCATGTCCTCGAACGTATAGGACGGCGCGCCCGGCGGATATTTCGTCGACAGGCCGGTGTCGCGGTTATCGTAGCGGATGACGAAGCGGCCGCGCCCGGCGAGCTGCCGGCAAAAGGCTTCGGGCCACCACAGCATCGAAGCCATGGCGCCCATGACCAGAAGGATCGCCGGATCGCCCGGGTCGCCGAACGGCTCGGAAGCGATACCGGGGTGCGCCGCAATGGTCATCTGATCCTCCAATCCGATTGCATTTTGCAATCAGTTGCACGATAATAAAACTGATATCATAATGCAACTGGTTTTTCTGGAGACTGCCATGAGCATCGACCGTCGATCCGGCTGCCCGATCAATCTGTCGCTGGAGGTTTTCGGCGACCGCTGGAGCCTGATCATCCTGCGCGACATGATCTTCGGCGGTAAACGCCACTTCCGCGAACTGCTCAACTTCTCGCTCGAGGGCATCGCCTCCAACATCCTGGCCGACCGCCTGAAACGCCTGATGGAACTGGGTCTGCTGACCAAGGCCGACGACCCCAGCCACAAGCAGAAGGCGATCTACAGCCTGACCGAAATGGCGATCACGCTGGTGCCGATCATGGCGCATCTCGGCGCCTGGGGCCGCGTCTGGCTGCCGGTCAGCGAGGAGTTGTCGATCCGCGCCGAGCTGCTCGAAAAGGGCGGCTCCCCGCTATGGGAACAATTCATGGACGAACTGCGCCACGAGCATCTGGGCGTGCCCCGGAAGACGCCACCTGGCACGCCGACCGTGCGCCAACAGTTGCAGGCAGCCTATGAGGCGGTGGTCGCGCGGAAGGCCGAGGCTGTCGCCGGCTGACCGCGCCCTCTGCAGGTCTAGTTCAGGTTGATGTCCCGGCTAGCGGACCGCATCGACACCGAGAAGCCGGCCAGCACGTCGAACAGCGCGATGACCATCAGCGTGAAGAACACCGAATGCGCCGCGCCCTTCACCAGCAGGAACTCGACCAGGAAGGCGATGAAGACCAGCGTCGACAGAAGATGGTCCAGGATCGAGGCATTGGTCGTGCGCACCGATTTTGAGATCTCGACGAACAGGAAGATCAGCCCGATCAGCACCATCAGGTCGCCGAGCGTCATCGAGAAGACGCCGCCCGACATCATGCGGAACGAGAACATTTCCGTCATCCAGGGATCGTCGCCGCCGCCGAACAATCCCAGCAGGCCGAGATTGTAGAGGACGAAGGGCACGATCAGCAGGGGGACGGCACCGAACATCTGGGCGACTCCAATGGGGCACCCCTTTTGTAAAATCCGCGGCAAGCGCGCCGTCAAGGCTTTTCGCTGACGGCACGAACACGCTGTAAGACCTAATGAAATAACGATGTCAGCCGGTTGCCCGGCTGACATCGCGCTCCTCATATCACCCAGCGGATGACCCTTCAGGTCATTCGGCGGACCGACAGGATCGCCAAAACAAAAAGACCGGCCAGGGGCCGGTCTTTTGAAACGTCACAAACCGTGGAAGCTCCTCAGCTTTCCTTCGGCTCCAGAACCTGACGGCCGCGATACATGCCGGTCTTCAGGTCGATGTGATGCGGGCGGCGCATTTCGCCGGAATTCTTGTCCTCGACATAGGTCGGGGCCTTGAGGGCGTCGGCCGAGCGGCGCATGCCGCGCTTCGACGGAGAGGTTTTTCTTTTTGGAACGGCCATGGATATGCTCCACTACATGGTCAAAATGCCCCGGCAACCCTCGCGAAAGGGCCGCATCGAGGCCATAATCTGAGAAAGTCGGGTGCCTATACACGCCTTGCGCCGTTTTGGCCAGCGCTGGCCACGAATTTTTTTGCCTGAGCAGGAAAGAGCCAGGTGTGTCGAGATTCAAGTCAGGCCGAGCCGAGAGCGGCGGCTCCCGAGAACCGGAGCGGAGCGTACTCCAAGTACGTGAGCACCGGAAGCGCAGGAAGCCGCCGTTCGCAGGCCGGCCTCACTTGAATATCGATGCACCTAGTCCAGGCAGCCGACATAGGCGCCCGACCGACTGGCGCGCCGCTCGATCAGTGAAGCCAGCCGCCGCAGGCCCGGTCCCGGCTTGGCCGGGTTGCGCGCGATCGGGTTGGGCAAGCTGACGGCGAGCAGCGCCGCCTGCCGGCGCGACAATTGCTTGGCCGAGACGCCGAAATGGTGTTGCGCGGCGGCCTCGATGCCGTAGATCCCCGGCCCCCATTCGGCGACGTTGAGATAGATCTCCATGATCCGCCGCTTCGACATCACCGCATCGAAATAGACGGCCAAGGGCAGCTCGACCACCTTGCGCACGCTGCTGAGCGGCCGCGCCCACAGAAAAAGGTTCTTCACCGTCTGCATGGTGATGGTGGACGCGCCGCGCGTCGCCTCGCCGGCCAGCGCGTCGTCGACGACGCCGCGCAATTCGCCCACATCGACGCCGCGATGGAAGCAGAACTGCCCGTCTTCCGACATGATCACCGAATGCGCCAGCACCGGCGCCACGTCGTCGATCGACACCCAGCGCCGGTCGTAGCCCGAAAAGGTCACGAGGTCCTTCAGCATCAGCGTCGAGACCGGGTGCACGAAGGACGGCAGATAAAGGAAGGTGAGCACGACCGGGATAGCCGCCAGCACCAGCGCCACGACCAGGCAGCGCCGGGCGATGCGCTTCAGACCGGCGCGGTTCAGGCGCCGCGATCGCGCCATGTCCAGCCCTTCGCTTTCATATTCGACGATCGGTTCCGTCAAGCCGTCCCACCCGTGCCTCGCCCCCTTCGGCATAAAGGCGCGAGCCTGCTTGCGCAATGTCTGTGTGTCGGCTACCGCTCCCGGCCATGGAGAAAGACGACCAGATCGCCTTCGAATCCGCGCTTTTCGCGCGCGCCGCTGCCGTCGAGACCGAGCTGCGGCGGATCCTCGACGCGCGCCCGCTCTCCGGCGAGATCGCGCGGCCCGAGCGCCTGATGGCGGCCATGCGCCACGGCGTGCTCAACGGCGGCAAGCGGCTGCGCCCTTTTCTGGTCGTGGAAAGCGCGGCGCTGTTTTCGGCCGATAGTGGCGCGGCGCTCCGCGTCGCTGCGGCGCTCGAATGCGTGCACTGCTATTCGCTGATCCATGACGACCTGCCGGCAATGGACGACGACGATTTGCGCCGCGGCCAGCCGACCGTGCACAAGGCCTTCGACGAGGCGACCGCGATCCTCGCCGGCGACGCGCTGCTGACGCTCGCCTTCGACGTCATCGCCGACGAGGCAACGGCATTGCCGGCCGACCGTCGGGCGGCGCTCGTGCTCGCGCTCGCGCGTGCCGCCGGTGCCGGCGGCATGGTTGGCGGCCAGATGCTCGACCTCGAAGCCGAGCGCAAACGGCCCGACGAGGCCGGCATCATCACGTTGCAGGCGATGAAGACCGGCGCTCTGATCCGCTTCGCCTGTGAGGCGGGCGCGATCGTTGCCGGCGCGGCGCCGACAGACCGCGAAAGGCTGGCCGAATTCGGCTCGGCGATCGGCCTTGCCTTCCAGCTCGCCGACGACCTGCTCGACCTCACCGCGGACGCAAAGCAGATGGGCAAGGCGACGAACAAGGACGCCGCCGCCGGCAAGGCCACGCTTGCCGCGCTGCACGGACCCGACTGGGCGCGCGGCCAGCTCCACGGCCTCATCGACCAGGCGCATGGGTTGCTTGACCCGTATGGCGAGCAGGCCACTTTGCTCAAGGCCGCCGCGACCTTCGTGGCGGTGCGCAATAGCTGACAAGATGCTGAAACGGAGAGCAATCCAAGCCAGGGTTGGCCCTTCCAAGCCGCAATCTCGTTCTGTCCTCAAGCGGTGATCATCCGCACCTCAACCGTCGACAGAAAGAGAGGTTTTCCATTTTGACGATAAGAACCGGAGTTTAGCGCCTGCGGAGCCTTCCTACTCCTTGCCCAAGTCATCGGACGGTTTCGATGATGATTTGGGAAAAGGATGCGTCAATGAGCAAGGAAGAAGACAACAAAGCTGTCGTGGTGCGATGGTTCACCGAGTTCTGGGGCAAGGATGTCAATCTTGCCGTCGTCGACGAGATTGCCGCTCCCGACATGCTGCTTAGATACTCCCTGCACGAGCCGCGCCGGGGCCGCGCCGACATCAAGGCGTTCATGGGCGATTTCCGCGCTGCCTTTCCGGATCTGAACTTCTGGGGCACGGCCGACCTGATTGCGGAGGGCGACTATGTCGTCGGCCAATGGGAAGGCGGCGGGACGCATACCGGTTCTGCATTCAGCGATTTTCTTGTCGGCGGGCTTCCCGCCGCGACGGGCCGAAAGATGCATTTCACCGGCACGACTGTCCTGAAGGTGATCGACGGCAAGATCGTCGAAGAGACTGGCCTGGACGATGGTGTGACCGCGCTGACCCAGTTGGGTCTGCTCAAGGCTGCCTGAGTAGGCCGTACGACCGGCTCTTCCAGGAGCTCCGAGGCTCGCGGACGCTGCGAGCCTCTCATCCGCTTCGAGCCGCACCGGCCCGCAAGGCGCAATTCCAGCCGTCCGGATCCTGAGGCGCCAAAGCCCCACTGTCAGGGACCAAACATGACTGAGCACGTTTCAACCTTGAATGCCTCTGCCGCCAAAGAGGAACATCTACACTCGCTGGCCGAGCCACGCCGCCTCGAAGGTTTCAGCGATGCGGCTTTCTCGATCATCATCACGCTGCTTGTGCTGGAGATCCACCGCCCCGATGCCGCTGTCGGCCAATTGGGAAGCGCCCTGCTTGGCGAATGGTCGTCCTATCTCGCCTATGCGGTGGCCTTCGTCTATGTCGGCGTGATCTGGCTCAACCACCACTATCTGTTTGAGCGCCTTTCCAGGATCGACCTTCCGACAAACTGGATCAACCTGGGAATAATCGGAACCGCCGCGCTGATTCCGTTCCCCACGGGTGTCCTGGCCGACGCCTTCCGGGAAGGAGATCTTTCCGATCAACGAGCGGCTGTCCTGCTCTATGCATCAATCGCCAGTTTGATGTCCGCGGCATGGCTGCCCGCCTTCTGGCATATGTTCAGGCATCCGGAACTCGCAAAGCCACAGTTCTCCAGGGCAACGCTGGCGGCCGAACTCTATCGGCCGATTGTCGGCATTCTTCTCTACGCACTGGCTGCCTTTCTTGGCTGGCTGATCCAACCGGTGCTGGCGATCGGCATCTTCATCCTCGTCGTCGGCTACTACGCCTGGACCAGCCAAGGCCTTTATTCGCACCGGCCGGGATCGCACTGAATCGGGTGGCGGCAATCCGATTTGGAGGCAAGGATCGGAGTGCATCACACCAGTCACGCGAGCATCGTCACCGGCACGGTTTCGGGAAGACGAAAATGAGGACTGCAAATTTCCCAATTACCCGCCATACCGTCGCGGACGATCCGCGCTGGGCGCGTATCGTTGCCCGCGACAAGATGGCAGACGGCCAGTTCTGGTATTCCGTTTCGACAACGGGGGTCTACTGCCGCCCCTCCTGTCCTTCGCGCACCGCCAATCCCAGCAACGTCACATTGCACGACAGCCTGGAGAGCGCGCGAGCCACAGGCTTCCGGCCGTGCAAGCGCTGCAATCCCGAGGGACGCTCGCTTGAAAGCGAGAATGCCGCGCTGGTCGCCAAAGCCTGTCGGATCATCGAGGAAAGCGAGGAGGAGCCTTCGCTGGATGAGCTGGCGCGGGAGGTCCACCGCAGCGCGAGCTATTTCCACCGCGTGTTCAAGGCCGTGACCGGGTTGACGCCGAAGGCCTACGCTGCGGCCCACCGGGCGAGGAAGGTCCGAGAAGGCCTCGAGGCCGGCAACAGCGTGACGGAAGCGATATACGGCGCCGGCTTCAACTCCAGCGGGCGCTTCTACGAGAAGTCGACCGGAATGCTGGGCATGACGCCGACGCAATACCGCGCCGGTGGTCTCAATGAGGATATCAAGTTCGCGGTCGGCCAGACTTCGCTCGGCGCCATCCTCGTCGCCTCCAGTGCGAAGGGCGTTGCAGCGATCCTGCTGGGTGACGATCCGGACAAGCTGGTCCGCAATCTCCAGGACCGGTTCCCTCGTGCTCGCCTTGTCGGCGCCGATCGCGCGTATGAAGCCCTCATCGCCCGCGTGGTCGGCTTCGTGGAAAATCCAGGGCTCGGCCTGGATTTGCCCCTGGATGTGCGTGGCACCGCATTTCAGCGCCGTGTCTGGCAGGCCCTGCAGGAAATACCGGTCGGGGAAAGGGTGTCCTACTCCGAAATAGCCCGCCGCATCGGCCTGCCCGGCTCCGCTCGAGCCGTGGCGGGGGCCTGTGCGTCCAACCATCTCGCCGTCGCCATCCCTTGCCACCGCGTGGTGCGCAATGACGGCTCGCTCTCAGGCTATGCTTGGGGGGTCGAGCGAAAGCAGGCTCTTCTCGAAAGGGAGGCGCCGTAACTCGAACAACGTAGCGGCCATGACGTTCGTCAGCCAAAGATCAAATGCATTGCCGGTGGCACGGTCGATCCCTGGAAATTCAAACCGCGCGGACGTGTCGATCGGCTAAGGAAGTTCATTCATGTTTTCTCGTGGCGGGTTCGACGCAAAGAAAAAACGGCGCAGGCTTCCCGGAACGCACACCGCCCCTGAAGCATTCGCCGGAGGCGACCCGGACAAGGCGCTGGTCCTGAGTTACGTCGGCCGGCTCGCCGCGGGCGGTTTCGCCATCTGGAAGCTGCTGGACAACGGAGAGATTGAAGTTCGCCTGGTCTCTGGAGAGACCTACCTTTTGTCGCAAACAACCATCCTCCGGATCGCTTGACGCTGCAAGAGAGCGGCCCCCCGGCCCAGGCGCCCGGCCTTTTCGTTTGCGCTTTGCCGAAGCCGATCATTTCTCGATTTAACGGCAAGTACCGGAGTTTGGAGGCGCATGGGGTGAACTAGCTTCGATCGTGAGGACAGAGCAAGGAGCTACCACCATGACCCTCATGATCACCAAAAAGCCGTGCCCGGCCGTTCAGTCGACGGCAGCGCCCGCCGATGTTCTTTCCTACGCCGTAGCTGACAGTGAGCTCGGCAAAGTGCTGGTCGCGCGCAGCGTGAAGGGCGTCTGCGCAATATTGCTGGGCGACAGCGCCGAAGAACTTGTGGACGACCTCGCTGGCCGCTTCCAGCAAGCCATCATTCTGCCGAAGCCGGCGGCGCTCAGGAACGACATAGCCAAGGTTCTCCGGTTCATAGACCAACCCGCGGATGGCCTTTTTCTTGATCTCGACATGCGGGGCACGCCTTTCCAGCGCCGTGTCTGGGAAAAACTGAAGGCCATCTCCGTCGGCAGGACGGTGACGTATACGGAGCTGGCCCACTGGATCAGCCCGTTTGCCAACCCCCGCGCTGTCGCTGGCGCCTGTGCCGCCAATCCCATCGCGCTTGCCATCCCCTGCCACCGCGTCGTCCGCGCCGATGGCGGCCTCGCCGACTATCGCTGGGGCATCGACCGCAAGCGCACACTCATCGAGCGGGAAGCAGCGTAATGCTTCCGCCGCGACGTCTTCCTCCGCGGTGCCATCCGCGGAGGAATGCGTCGCCGCCGGTGACTAGGTGAAAACTCACGAGCGACCTCGTCGAGTTTGGTTGCGCTGTTTTCCGCTGTTGACGGCGGGCCAGGCAATCGCAGCACAAAAGAAAGCCATTCGACACCCATTGGCGGAACGCGCCGACGCATTCCTTGCGGTCGCGCCGGCCTTGCCGCATCCGCTTCTTGTTAATCCATCAGACCGGGCTGTGTCCCAATCACCCCGGCATCAGGGGCCGTCTGTCAGTGTTCCTGCCGCTGCTCGCGCGCCAGCAGCGCGCGTTTGCGCCTGACACCCCAACGATAACCGGAGATCGACCCGTCCTTCTTGATGACGCGATGGCAAGGGACGATGACAGCGACCGGATTGCCCACGATCGCCGCGGTCACCTCCCTTGGGTCTTTCGAACCAAGCCTGGTCGCCAGGGCGCCATAGGTCGTGGTCGCGCCTGGGGGTATATCTCTGAGCATCAGCCAGACCTTGACCTCGTAGGACGTCCCGCGCAGGTCGAGCGGCAGATCGCAATCCGTCGCCGGATCGTCGATCACGCCGGCCACGATTTCCAGCACGGCGGAGAGCTCTTCCTGGCTACGCTCCAGGTCGGCCTCCGGAAAGCGGATGCGCAGCGCATCCTCCATCGCGGAGTGCAGTGAACCGAATTCAAGAGCCACGATACCCTTGTCGGACATAGCGACCACGAAGTCGTCGAGGGAACTCAATCCCCATGCAAAGCGAATGATTTCACGCATCGTCTTAACCTTTGAATATCTTTGTACACGAACAATAATGGTCGGTGCGGCGCGCCTCGCCCCGGTCCTTGCTTCCAAATCGAAAAGGCGAAAAGCGGCTTCCGCGGAGACATCTCCCGGTCGCTCCACTCCCGACTGGATCCGGGTCTTTTCGATTTGAAAGCAATATTCGGATCGCGCATGTGGCCGAGGGCCTTTCTGATGCACGGGAGCATCAGCGGAGGCTGCAAAAGTGCAGGACGCGAACACGCTGGAATTCGAGGCGGATGACCTGGATGGGCGGCAAGAACTGGCCGCCGCCCGGCGCCGGCGCGAAAGTGAGCGCCAGGCAGTGCTGGAACAGTTCGTCGATGCGAAAAGGCGCGTCGACGATCTAAGGCGCTGGATTGACGACTGCGCTGCGGCTGACGGCGCTCAACCCGAACTGCAGCGCATGCGTGAATGGGCGAAGGCCAGGCTTAGGGAGCAGGAGCATTTCCTAGATCTCGATCGGCTCTCCAAGATGCTGCGGCAATGCGACCTGTTCCCGGAGATCGACCCGCTGAACGATCCGCTCGGCGAGCCGCCGCGACCCCGGCCTAGGGGCCGCCCAGGGCCCAGGACTCATGGGCGCCGGCCGAACATCGTCTAGCCGTTTTGCCCGCTTTCGACTGCGTATGGAGATCACGATGATGACACTGTTGCGTAGTTTGCATTCCATCGCTGCCCGTCGTGGAGATGGCCTACGACCAGAACTTCTGGCGATGACCACGCCGGCTCATGGCTGGCCGCCCAAATTGCGATTGGTTGGCTCGTCGGACAAGATCGAGCCACCGGAGTGTTCGAAGCCGGTTGCCCCCTGCTCCCGTCACACGAGAATCACGAAACGACCGCTGGGCGACGGATAATCGCGCCGGCCCTATTCGCTCGCGACCAAAGCAGCTGTACCGCCTGCTTTTTGGGTATCGCCGCCAATGGCGCGGCCAGCTCCACGGCCTCATCGACCAGGCGCATGCGCTGCTCAATCCGTATGGCGAGCAGACGGCCTTGCTGAAGGCAGCAGCGACCTTCGTCGCGATCCGCAGCAGTTGATGATGCGGGCAACCGAGACCACTGCGGCTTGAGCAATTTCTGTCTACTTGCGGGGGTTTGCGATGCGCGGATCCGGAATGGGCACGGCGGCGATCAATTCTCGTGTGTACGCCTCGCGCGGTGA
>Ga0105239_10007287_pt1 | contig 12698 bp, 6 predicted proteins | sample KBSC44metaG_FD_92761 | JGI IMG/M metagenome (GOLD analysis project Ga0105239, IMG submission 92761) | Corn rhizosphere microbial communities from Kellogg Biological Station, Michigan, USA - KBS C4-4 metaG | ecosystem: Host-associated > Plants > Roots > Rhizosphere > Soil | place: Michigan, USA...
CATGAGGCGTCGTAAGTCTGTGTCCACGCTTTCCATGCGGCCGGGTCCACCGCGTGGGTGGGCGATCCGAGCGCGAGCACGTACAGCATCATCGCTTCGTCGTAGCCTTGCCAGTCGACGTGGATGAAGTTCGCTTCCGGCGTCCAGCCCATCGCGACCAGCGGCGGACGCGGCGTCGCCCATGCCCAATCCACGCGGCGATAAATTTCGTCGGCGAGCTGACGGATTTCCTTTTCGTCCTTCGTGTTCTTGTCGTAGTACGACTCGGCGAATAGCACGCCGCCGAGCAGCAGCGTGGTGTCGATGGTGGAGAGTTCGACCCAGGTCTTCGGTCCGTAGCGGTGGCCGGTCTGCATGTCGAGGAAGTGGTAGAAGAAACCGTGATCGCCGGTGGCGTCGGCGTTATCGCTTTGCGGTGCATCGTGGAAGAAACGCAGCGTGGTCAGCGTGCGCTGTGCTGCTTCGCTGCGCTTCATCCAGCCGCGTTCGGCGGCGATGCCGTAGGCGGTGAGTCCGAAGCCTGACGAAGCGATCGACGCGAAGAAATCGCCCTCGCCGCCCGCGTTGCCGTCCCAGTGATCCGGCGTGATGCCGATCTTCGGATTCTCGCTGTCGCGAAACCATTCGAAGGTGCGCTTCTCGACGTCGTCGAGCATGGCCTTTTGTTCTTTCGACAGGTCTTTGTAGTCGCCGATGCGTTCGGATTGCGGGATCGACGGCGGCGGCTGCGCAACGGCGAAGCCTGCAAAGAAAATCAGCAGCAAAGCGCCGATGAAAACGTTTACATCACGTCGCGAAAAAATTCGGTTTCGTATTGTCACGGACAGCTCACGTCGAAGGTGGAAATGATGGATCGCCGAGTCCGTGTGCGATCCGCGCTGCCGTGAAGCCGCGAGGCAGTGTCGCTCCATCGATCACTGAGTTTAGCCGAGACGATGGTTTTGTGCAGGTCCTGCATTCAGCCGGTTTTCACGCGGCGCAGTAGCGCGCGATGAAGGCTTCGTGCGGCGGCATCGCGTCGACGCATTGCGAAATCACATTCTTGACGTCGCTCATGTATTTGGCGAGCGTGGCGTCGGGCATCTGATCGACGATCGGATGATAGCCGCGCGGCATCACGCGTTGTCCGATCATCACTTCCACCCAACTCGGCAACGCGAACATTTCTTCGGCGTGACGGTAGAAGCGCCCGCTGTCGCGGAACAGTGCGATGTTCTCGCACAGCATGACGGGAATCTCCATCGTGCGCACATAGTTCCAGAACGGCGAATCGTCCCGCTCGGTCGCGCAGTAGTGCAGGATGATGAAGTCGCGGATTTTTTCGATCTCGAACGCGCACTGCGCGTTGTAGCGATCGATGACGACATCGCTGAATCCGCTGTCGGGAAACAGGTTCACCAGCCGCGCGATTCCCGACTGGATGAGGTAGATGCTGGTCGATTCGAGCGGCTCAAGGAATCCGCTGGCGAGCCCGATCGCGACGCAGTTCTTGATCCAGTTGCGCTTGCGCTGTCCCGGCACGAAGCGCAGCACGCGCGGCTCGCCGAGCGCGGGCGCGTCGAGGCACTCGCGCAGTTTCGCGGCAGCTTCGTCGTCGCTGATGTACTCGCTGGAATATACATAGCCGTTGCCGGTTCGGTGCTGCAGCGGAATGCGCCAGGTCCAGCCTGCGCTGCGCGCGGTGCAGCGCACGAACGGCGTCGGCGGTCCGTTGTTTTCGCAGGGCATCGTCACCGCACGGTCGACGGGTAGCCAATGGCTCCAGGATTCGTAGCCCGCCTTCAAAGTTTGTTCGATCAGAAGTCCGCGGAAGCCGGAGCAGTCGATGAACAGTTCTCCCTCGATCTTCTCGCCGCTTTGCATCGTCACCGATTCGATGAAGCCGTCGTCGGCGCGCTGCTCCACGCTGACGACTTTGCCTTCGGTGCGGATCACGCCGCGCGCTTCAGCAAACCTGCGCAGGTATTGCGCGTAAAGGCCCGCGTCGAAATGGTAGGCGTAGGCGATATTGGCCAGCGGCGAGGAGGGCGGCACGTCGGACGCTGACGTCATGAATTTGCCACGCATGGCAGCGGCCGTGCACAAGGTGTAGTCGTCGAGCCGGCTCGCCATGCCCTGCTGGAACGCCCTGATCCAGTAATGATGGAACGGGACCATGCCGACATCGTGGCCGATCGCGCCGAAACCGTGGATGTAGCGGTCGCCGATGCGCGCCCAGTCCACGAATTCGATGCCGAGCTTGAAAGTGCCTTTGGTGTGGCGGACGAAATCGGTCTCGTCGATTCCGAGGATCTGATTGAAAAGCTTCAAGTGCGGCACGGTCGCCTCGCCGACGCCGACGGTGCCGATCTCTTCGGACTCGATCAGACGGATGCGAAGTCTTTCGCCGAAAATTTTCGACAACGCCGCCGCGGCCATCCAGCCTGCGCTGCCGCCACCGACGATGACAACCTTCTGCAATGGACGTTGCGTCACAAGCTATGCTCCTGAAAAAACGAAACCCGCAGCGCGGGTTTCGTTTACACCAATAACGAAAGCTATTTTTAGAATCGGAACGTGCCCTCGAATTTGAGCGTACGCGGGAACCCAGTGATGTTGCCGGTGGGAATGTACGCGACGGGGAAATATCCCGGATACATGGATGAGACATCGACGAGGTTCTTGAAGTTGAAAACGTTCAGCGCATCGATGCGGAACTGCAGACTCATTCCGTGCGTCAGGTCGAACGTCTTGGTCGCATCGAGATCGACCGAACGATAACCCCAGATCGGACCACCGATCAGGAAGCTCTTGGCGCCCGACGGAATGCCCGCAACCGGCAGATTGTTAGCGCCGTTCGCCGCCTGTGGGCCCGGGAACGGATAACTGATGAACCCGTTGTTCGGCGTCGGCGTGGCGAGCGTTATCTTGGCCGCGTACGTGATGCCCCAGCCACCGTCGAACGAACCTGTCGTGACAATCCGGTGCTTGGGTGCCGCATTGGACCGAATGAACGCATAGTCGTTGATGGTTTCCTGATCGAAGGCGTAGTGCTCGTTGATATCTCGGTTCTGGAACGCACGCGTGAAGGTATAGGCGACACTCGCGCTCCAGCCGGATTCTTTGGTGTACGGTTTGTCCGCCGACAGCAGTACCTGCGAGGTGCGGGTTTCGATGCCGTTATCGAACAGAATCAGCGCGCCATGGTTGGGGATTGCAGAGCCCCACGGCTGGCCGCCGTTCATCCAGAACGAACCGTCCGGATTGCGGTTGCCCAGATGGCCATAGATTCCGTCGTAGCTCAAAATGCGCGAGAACGTGGCACTGGTATCCCAGTCGCCCACCTTGTTGCGCATGCCGAGGCTGAACTGGTCGGAGTACGGCGCCTTGAGGTTGTTCGTGAAGGCATCGAGTTCATAACCCGCCGTGCTGCCCGCCACCAACGCCTGCAGCGCCGATACGCTGCTCAGATATGAGGGGTTGAATGGAAGGCACGGATTGCCCCTGCAGGGTTGACCCGGACTGCTGAAATACAGCGTCGGTTCGGCAAGTGCGAATTTGGTCTGTTCCAACTGCAGATAGTCGTAGAGATCACGGTCGTACGCACGCCCGGCTCCGCCGAAGATCACGTGCTGCTCATCGCCACCGAGATCGTACGAGAAGCCCAGTCGCGGCTGCCACTCACCCTTGTAGGAATGACGGTTGTGACCGTTGCTGATGTAGTCGTTGATGTTGACGCCACCTTTGAGCAACGACTGCGCATAGGTCTGACCTGCCGGCGCATTCGGGTCCTGGCTGTTGATCGCGTTGACGAAGTCCTGCGGCGTCACCCAGTTCAGATACGAGGGATTACTTTCCATATCCCAGCGCACGCCCAGATTGAGCGTCAGTTTGTCATTTACCGCCCAGTCGTCCTGGATGTACGTGCCGTATTGTTTGTCTTTCGACTGCACAAACGGAGTGGTTCCGGGATTGGTGATTGCGAAGACGGCCTTGTACGGATCCGCACCGGTGCCCGGCGGGCACGCCGGATCGGCGCTGCCGAGCGGACATACGTTGTAGAACACCTGCGCCGTCGCGTTGCCAGCATCCTGTGCGAACAGCTTCACGTCCTTGTACTTGAACCCCACCTTGACTGTGTGGTCACCGTACCAGTTGAAGTTGTTGAATGTGAGATCGTCTTTGAACCCTGGACCTTTTTGGCCCTTGTTCTGCGCGGCTCGCGGATCGGGCGCACCGGTCTGGATGATCAAACCGTCGTTGGTCGGACCGAATGTATAAGCCTGACCGATTCCACTCGTAATTGCCTGCGGCACGTTGGCTGCATTTTCGTACGTGATCAACGCTTCGTTGGTCCAATGGTCGGCATTGTGTTCCCAACGCAGATTCACGCGCTTGTCGGTGTTCTTGACGTTCAGACCTGCGTTCGCCGTGGTCTGGTCGCCAACGTTGTCAATCGTGCTCTCGTCTCGGTACTGGCCGCTCAATTCAAGTCGGTCGCGATCGGTGAGTTCCCAATCCAATTTGCCGAAGTAAAGTTTCTCGGTAAACGGATTGCTGGCTGGGCCGAACAGGGATTGAACATTCGTCGGCAAAAGCGGCACCGCATCAAGCACGCCGGGAATGACGGTAACGGGGTTGTTGAGGTCCTTCCGTTCGTAGGTCAAGAAGAAATGCAGCTGGTCCTGAATGATTGGACCGCCGATATCGAAGCCGTATTCCTTGTTCTGAAACGGAGTCTTCTTGCCAGCCGCTTTTTCCGCAGGCGTATCGGCCTGCAGGCTATCGCTGGTGTAGTCGCCGAAAACTTCGCCGTGGAATTCATTTGTGCCCGACTTGGTGACCGCCGTCACTGCCGCGCTGGAAATCTGGTCGTATTCGGCTTTGTAGTTCGACGTGATCACCTTGTACTCGGAGATCGCCAGCTGCGGGAACGGATTGCCCTGGCTGGAGAACTGGCCGCTCACGCCGCCTTCCTTTACATAGCTTTTCTGTCCTACGCCGTCGATGTAGACGTTGACGGAACTCGTGTTTTGCGCACCGCCCTGCAGCTTGGTATGGCCGGTCGAGTCGGTACTGAAGATCATGCCTGGGACGGTATCGGCGAATTCGAGGAAGTTGCGCGTCACCTGCGGCAACGTCTCGATTTGGTGCATCGACACGTTCGCGCCCACTTCGGAGGTCTTCACCTCGGTCAGCGTGGTAGCGGTCACCGACACGCCTTCGAGCGTCGTCGCCGCACCGCTGGGCGCCGGAGCATTCGCTCCGAGATCGAGTTCGGCCGTCGAAGCGACGGTCAGCGTGACGGTGCGTTCGGTACCCGCACCCGCATCCACCGTGTAGGTTCCCGGCGGCAGACTGACCAGCGCATAACTGCCGTCCGCCGCCGCCTGCGTGCGACGAACCACTCCGGTCGCAATGTTTTTCGCCGTGATGGCCGCATTCGCCGGCGCATGACCGCGCAGGTTCGCGTCGGAGCTTTGCGCCATCGCGATCACCGGCGCCATGGCCGTCGTGATCACCGCCGTGCGGATCAATGATGCGAGCAATTTCTTTCGCAACGGTAACTGCTTTCTCATGACTCTCCTCCCGAGGATTCTTTCGTAATCTGGATATGTGCGTAGCTAGGTATGTCTTGCAAAAGTGTGGCTCGTGGTTTGTGAGCCCGCAGTGGATGAATCGCTTCCGCCGCACGAGGCACGCACGACGATGTCGCAACTGGGTCTCTGCTCGCTCGGACCGGTTGCATTGGGCATGTCGAGCTGCAGTACGAGCTGCTCGAGCGCGCTGCGGCCGAGGTCTGCGATGCGCACGCGCACCGTCGTCAGCGGCGGGCTGACGAAACGTGAAATCGGAATGTCGTCGAAGCCGGCGAGCGCGACGTCGTCAGGCACGCGCACGCCGTTCTCGTTGAAGGCGAGCAGCATGCCGATGGCCATCATGTCGTTGGCGGCGAACACCGCGCGAGGGCGCGATTTCGATTCGCTCATCCGCTGGCCGACGCGATAGCCGGATTCTTCGGTGAAATCGCCATGCAGGATCTGCGCGTCGATATGTTTTTCGCTGCGCGCGATGGCGTCGTTGAAGCCGCGCAGGCGTTCGCTCGCATCGAAGTTGGCGTCGGGGCCGGTGACAAACGCGATCGAACGGAAACCGCGGCCGATCAGGTGCTGCGTCATCGCGAACGCGCCGCCGTAGTTGTCGATGTTGAGCGTGGCGTACTGGCTGTCGTGCACGGGCGTATTGATCAACACGGCCGGCAGCGCTTGTGAAAGATGATCGGACAAAAACGCCGCGTCCACGTGCGGCGACATGACGAGCACGCCATCGACGCGCCCCTGCATCGCGCGCAGCGCGGCAGCGGCTTCCGAGGGATGTCCGTGCGAACTGGAAACCAGCAGATGCAGTCCGCGCGCGCGCGCGGCCAGATCGATGCCGCGGATGAGTTCGGAGAAGAATTCGCCGAACAGATCCGGCAGCAAAGCGCCGACCGTCTGCGTGCGGCGCGTGATCAGGCTGCGGGCAGCGCTATGCGGAACGTAACGCAGCCTTTCGGCCACGCCGATGATTCGACGACGCGTGATTTCGGTGACGTTGGCGCTGCCGTTCAGCGCCCTCGACACCGATGCAACGGAAACTCTCGCTTCCCGTGCAACGTCTTTGATCGTCACGGCCATGCAACTCTCCGCCCCTGGTGCCGCCTCGCTTGTAAATTTTTTGCAAAGTCGCGGCCGGGCGGAATGTAAACGTTTGCATACCGGAATGCAAAAGCACTGCAACAATTTCCGGATGAGGGGCTGGAAAGCGCGCACGCGTGGGACTTCGGCACGATTTCCCAGGCGCGCGCGCGCGACCTACTTTGTGCATCGCGCCATACTTCGGCGTATGGAAAATCAGGTCGACAGCGACGCGTCACCCTCGTCCACCCGCACGGACAATAGCGGCGCCTCGCCCGCTTTCCACGCCGCGACGGTGCTCGTCACGCGATAGCGCAAAGGGCCGCCGCTCGGCTCCGCGTGGCGATCGACTGGCCGCGGTATGCAGACGAATTCGACCGACAACGCCTCCGGTGCCGCGCGCACGACGGAATAGCCGTGGCCGCCCATATCGACGAACGACACATGCGGCGCGTTGTCCGGATTCGACAGCGCTTTCGCCTTCGCCAGATCGCCGTTCTTGGCGTAGTCGAGTGCGGTGCGCACGCCGTGCTTGAGCAGCAGGTTTACGCTGGCCTCGGGTTTTCCGTCAGGACGATCGGCGAGAAACAACGGTCGCAATGGCGAGTCTTTCGGAAATTTGTGTTCTTGTCCTTCGACCATTCCGGGCGCCGAAACCGATCCGGTGACGAACGCCACACCCACGGGCGCGAACTTCTGCGGCGGCAAATCCTTAGCCGCGTAACCCGCCCAGAAGCTGTGGCGATCGCCGCACACCGTTGCGAATCCGGTGATCTTCTCGCGCGCGACGAAGTCGTAGATTTCCGCGCGTTCCATGTACGCCGTGCTGAAATCGCCGCCGCCGAACGCAGCGTAACCGCCCGGCCATTTGGACGGCCAATCGGCGGGCAGGTTCTGCGGATCGGCACGCATGTCGAGCGTGGCCACCGTGTTGCCCCACACTTTCCACGTCGCACTGGACGCTTTCAACCGATCAAGAAACCAGCGCTTCTGTTCGGCGCCGAGGATGGTCTGCGGCGAATCGTTGCGCGCGTAGTTGTCGATGGCCTGCCCGAACATGATCTTCTGCGGCGGCTTGCCGCCATTGAAGGCCTTGCCGCCGTCGACGATGCGCTGCGCGTTCTCGTCGACGAACTGCGAAAACTCCTTGCTGGTGAGGGGCGCCGACTCTTCGCGGCTCAGCGGCTCGCGCGATCGATAGCTGCGCTGATCGGTGATGATCAGATCGACATTGTGTCCCCAGCGCAGCGCGCGATAGCCGGTGAGACTCTTCAGCGCGATCAGATTATTCGGCTCGGTGCCGAGTCCGTGTTCGTCGAATTTCTCGATCGGCGCATCGACCACATGCGGCGCCTCGAATTTGTCGAAACCCGGCGACGGCTTGCGGATGCGCGCCGGCAGGAACTCGAACCACGCCTGCATCGCGGCGACCTTGCGCGTCTGCGCCGGGCGCTCCTTGCCGTCGAATTCCTGCAGGCTCTGCCAGCCGAGCCAGGAAAATTCGTGGTTGTCCCACATCGGCACGAACGGGAAATGCGCGCGCGCATCCTGCAGGTCCGGATCGTGTAGATACGCTTTGTAAACCGCGCGGTAGTCCTCGAGTGTGGTCGGGATGTGGAAATCTTCGTGCTTCTCGCCGTGTGCGTACTGGAGAATGTCGCGCACCTTGCGGTCGTAGTACTCCGCGCGATCCTGCGGATACCAGACCAATTCGTAGATGAAATCGCCCAGATGCAGCACGAATCCGAGCCGGTCTTCGCGTGCGGCTTTCTCGTCTTCGAAGATCATGCGGCGATACGCATTCTGCGCGCCGAAGTTCGCGTTCTGGCAGGACACGAATGCGAAACGCACCGGGCGCGGATCGTCGTCGCGCGGCGCGGTCAGCGTGCGGCCGATGCGGCTGCCAGCGCCGTCGTCATCGGTGAACCGGTACCAGTATTCCGTGGCGGGCTTGAGGCCGCCGACGAGCACACGCGTCGTCCAGTCGCTATCCGCCGACAGGACCGACTTCGCCTTGGCAACGATGCGCGTGAACGACGAATCGTCGGACACTTCGCACAGCAGAGTCACTTTCTTGCCGCCGGCGGACGGGCGTCGCGTCCACAGGATCACGCCGTTGGACGTCGGATCGCCGGACGCGACACCTTCCGGATAAAGATCGCGTTGCTCGCGCCATTTCACCGTCGAGGCCAGCCCCTCGTGCGCGAACGCGGCGACGGCACCGATGGCGGCGGCGGATTGCAGAAAACGACGGCGTGAAATGGACATGGCGATGTCTCCGTGAATCGCGTCGTTGTACGCGCTTCCCGGCACCGCGTCGTATGCAATTGGTCACTTCACGTGACGGCGGCTGGTGAAAAACCCATTGAGAGTGAGCCGGCCCTCCCCCGGATCGGGGCTCATCCGCTCGGGCACGCGGATATCGCCGGAGTGCAGCAGGCCGCCATCGTAGAAAATCAGCCGGTTCCATTTCGCCGGAACGCTGGCGACGCGTTCGAAATAGCGGTTCGATTCACACAGATAACCGGGCTGGAGATCGTAGCGTCGCATGAATTCCGCGTTCGGCATGTCCGCCGCATCGCTGAAAAGCTGACGCACCTGCGCCGACTTCGCAACATAGAAACTCGTTCCGCCAAGCGATTCGTCGCGAAACAGATACAGCACCGACGCCTGCAGCGAATGCTGCGGATCGGGACTCATCGTGTCGCTGTGGCAGATGCGCTGATACGGCCGCAATTGCTCCGGCGGCAACGTGACCATCGCCAGACGGCTGTGCATGTGCAAAACGCGGCGCGCGTCGAACAGTTTGCGCAGGTGATCGACGAAGAACGCGTTGAGTTTGTCGCTGATTTCACCGGGCGTCGGCAGCAGCAAACCCGGATACGCGTTGTAGTCGACGATGTGGAATTCCGCGCGCTGTTCGGCGGCGAATCGCACCAGACGGTCCGGATCGAGCAGCGCTTCGTCGATGACGTAACACCACTGTCCATTGACGATCGGCACGCGCTCGATGCGCGGATTCGGATTGAACTGGATCAGCGATTCCGTCATGGCGGCAGTGTAGCCGCCACCGGAATTACGCGCGACGCAACACCAGCAGCGGCGACGAGCGGGTGAGACGGCGCGTGCCCGCCAGTCCCGCGAGCGCGACGAGCGCGGCGCCGGCGACGATCGATATCGCCAGCGCGGTCAGCGGCGGCACGTACGAGGAAATACGGAACACGCTGCGCGCCATCCACGTTCCCGCGCCTCCCGCGCCGACGGCGGCGATGACGCCGGCGAGCAATCCGACCACCGCGAATTCGGCGAGCACTGCCTGCACGAGTTGTCCACGATGCGCGCCGAGCGTGCGCAGCAGCGCCGATTCGAAACGCCGTTCGTCCGCGGTCGCCGCGAGTGCGGCAAAGAGAACAAGAATGCCCGCCGCCAGACTGAACCCGAGCACCGCCGTCACCGCCGTGCCGATGCGCGTGATGATGTCGCGAATGCGGTCGAGCAGCGCATTCAGATCGATCATCGACAGATTCGGATAATCGCGCGACAGCGTCGCCAATGCCTCCGTCGAACCCGGTGGCAGATGGAAACTCGCAATGTCGCTGTAGGAAATTCCTTGCGCGCTAGAAGGATCGAGCAGCAGGAAGAAATTCACGCGGAACGAATCCCAGCGCACGCCGCGCACGCTGGTGATGCGCGCGACGATGTCGCGGTCGCCGACGCGCAGCGTGAGCGTGTCGCCGAGTTTGAGGTGGAACATCTCGGTCCACATTTCGTCGACCGAAATCTGCGGCTCGCTCGGATGCGGCTCGAACCATTTGCCCGCGATCACGCGATTCGACGGCGGCACCTGCGCGCTCCACGACATGCGCGTTTCGCCGTTGATCCAGCCGGCGGCGCGGCGGTCCTGATAATCCTCCGCGCGCGGCGCCTTGCCGTTGATGGCGACGAGTTTGCTCACCGCGAGCGGCAGCGTATTGATATTTTCCGCACCCGCTTTCTTGAGCGAGGCGGAAACGCCGTCGAGCTGTTCGGGCTGGATGTTAATCAGGAAATAGTTCGGTGTGTCCGGCGGCAATTCCGCGCGCCAGGCGGACAACAACGATGGTCCGACGACGGCCAGCAGATCGAGCGCGGTGATCGCCAGCGCGAGCGCGACGATCTGCAACAAACTCAGCGCGCGGCGCCGCGCGAGATTCGCCAGACCGAACCGCAACGCGCCGGCCAGCCCGCGCGCGTGACGCACGATGCGCATCAGCAGCGATCCGGCGAGCAACGCAACCGCCGCGACGCCGAACAGGCTGGCGCTCAAGATGGTCGCGAGTTTCGGCGTATCGCTTTCGATGAAGATCAGCAGCGCGCTGACGACGAACGGAATCAAATAAAGAAAATCGAAGCGCCGCACGCGCGCGCCTGCGGCGCGCTGGAAGATGCGCACCGGCGGCACATCACGCAGGCGCAGCAGCGGCGGCAACGAAAATCCGAACAGCACGGCCAGTCCAACGGCGAACGACGCCGCACTCGGTCCCAGCGGAATCACGTTCGATGCGACCGGCAACAAATCTTTCGCGAGTGTGAACACGACCTGCTGCAACCCCAGACCGAGCAACGCACCGATCGCGCAGGCCGGCACGGCGAGCATCGCCAGCGTCGTCGCGATCGCCAGCGTGACTTCGCCGCCGCTCGCGCCGAGACAACGCAGCAGCGCGACTTCATCGGTCTTGCGCCGCGCATAGCGTTGCGAGGCGAGCGCCACCGCGATGCCGGACAGCAACGCAGCGAGCAACGCGGCCAGACGCAGGAACGCATCGCCGCGATCGAAGGCGCTTTTCAGATTCTGCTGCGACTGCTCGACGGTGATCAATTCGCCGCTGTCGGGTTTGTGTGTCTTGATGTACGCAATGAATTCGGCAACGGCACGCTCGTCGCCCGCGGCCATAAAACGGTAGCGCGCGCGGCTGCCGAGGCCGAGCAATCCGCCGGATCGCGCATCGTCGAGCGACATCACCACGCGCGGCGCCAGCGCGAACAGTTCGCCGCCGTCGGGTTCGCGTTCGATTTCCCCGGCGATTTTCAGCGTGCGGTCGCCGATCTGCAGATCTTCGCCGGGTTTCAGATCCAGCGCGACCAGCAGGCGCTGCTCGGCGTAGACGCTGCCCGACGGCGGCGTGTGCGCCGAAAATTCAGCGCCGGTCGCACTGCGCACGCGCAATTCGCCGCGCAGCGGATAGCCCGCATCGGCGGCGCGGATGTCGGCGAGCTGGCTCTTGCCGTTGGAGAACAGCACGGTCGGAAACGTCGCTGCCGCGTTCGTGCGCAGTTTCAGTCGTGTGGCTTCGGCTTTGAGCGCATCGGACGGCGGTTCGCGCGAACTCAGACCGACGTCGCCGCCGATGAACTCCGCTGCAGACGCAACGACGCTGCGCTGCACGCGCTCGCCGAGCGTGGCCACCGCGCCGAGCGCGGCGACGGCAAGGATCAGCGCGATCGCCAGTGTGGCCAGTTCGCCGTAGCGGAATTCGCGGCGCAGCGTACGCCACGCGAACGACAGCGGCTTCATGCGCGACGCAGCCGCTGTTCGATGTCTTCGACGATCTTGCCGCCATCGAGATGCACGGTCGTCGCGCAGCGCTGCGCGAGCACCGGATCGTGTGTGACAAGCACTAGTGTCGTCGCGTGTTCCCGATTGAGCTGGAACAGCAGATCGCCGATGACCTTGCCGGTGCGCTGATCGAGATTGCCCGTCGGCTCGTCGGCGAACAGGATGCGCGGGCGATGCACATACGCGCGCGCCAGCGCGACACGCTGCTGCTCGCCGCCGGAAAGCTGATGCGGATAGTGGCCACGGCGCGCGTCGAGGCCGACGTCGTGCAGTGCTGCGCGTGCATGCTCGCGCGCATCCGCGCGGCCGTCGAGTTCGAGCGGCAGCATCACGTTTTCCTCGGCGTTGAGCGCGGGCAGCAGATGGAAGCTCTGGAACACGAAGCCGACGCGGCTGCGGCGCAGGCGCGCACGCGCTTCCTCGTCGAGCGCGTCGAGGCGTTCGCC
>Ga0105239_10007288_pt1 | contig 12698 bp, 7 predicted proteins | sample KBSC44metaG_FD_92761 | JGI IMG/M metagenome (GOLD analysis project Ga0105239, IMG submission 92761) | Corn rhizosphere microbial communities from Kellogg Biological Station, Michigan, USA - KBS C4-4 metaG | ecosystem: Host-associated > Plants > Roots > Rhizosphere > Soil | place: Michigan, USA...
GTGGCAGTTCCCCGACCAAAGCAAGATGCCCGGCGCAGCGTACTTCTTCGGGCTCAACGCAACCCCGCCGCCGAGGTACACCATCGGCGGCACAGTCAGTGGTCTCGCCGGCAGCGGCCTCGTGCTGCGGCAGAACGGCGGTGACGATCTCGCGGTCAATGCGAACGGCAGCTTCACGTTCGCCACGCCGCTCAACACCGATGCCCAGTATGCGGTCACCGTGTTCGCTCAGCCGAGCAATCCGGCGCAAACCTGTTCCGTCACGAACGACAGCGGCACCATGGGAACTGCGAACATCGGCAACGTGACGGTGACCTGCACGACCGACATCATCGATCCCATTTTCGCCGACAGCTTCGAGGGCACGCTCGCGCAAACGACCAGTTCGAGGCCAGTGGCGCAGAACTCCGTGGCCTGTCCCGGCGACGCCAATGACACCACGTCCGACAACCAGTACTGGCGCCGCTACTACTTCAGCGAATACCGGGTGACCACCGCGGTCAACGTCACCAGTGTGGACGTGGCGATCGAGCAGACCGTCGGTGCGCCGAACATGACGGTCACGCTGTATACGATTCCGCATTCGGTCGCCGTCGACACGATCGACGTTAGTCAGCTGACCCAGATCGGCCAAGCCGTGATCGCCTCGCCCGCCGACGCCGCGCTGACGTCGGTCAACGTGCCGATCGCCGGAACGATCGCCGACACCGTCGGCAGCGATCTGGTGGTGGAAGTCTCCACCGCTGACGGTAGTACGGATGGAACGGCCTTTTTCATCGGCTCGACGAACTCGACCGAGACGCACCCGAGCTTCGTCAGCGCGGTCGCGTGCCGCATTCCCAATCCGACACCGACCGGCATGATCGGTTTTCCGAACATGCATATCATCGAGGCGGTCCACATCACCAGGTAAGCGGTTCCCGTCGCGCCGCTTCGGCGGCGCGACGATACACATGAACGATTCTCCTGCAGCGAATCGACTGCAGGTTATAGCGAAATCAGCAGTGCGGGGTTCACCCTAGAAAACAGGTGCGTCCTTCAGGGACAGTGCTCCGTCAAGGTTTGATCGAGCGGACACAGCAAATTCGTGCGGCTCGGAAACGCTGCAGCGTAATTGGCGAGCACACCCGCGGTGACGTTCGCGTTGACGTAGTTCACCGCATCGAAAGCAAGCACGGGAAGTCCTTGCAGCACCGAGCCGTCCTGCGCGGGTCGCATGCGGTGCGTGCCATCGCTATGGAAATCGAGATCGGCCGTGCCGACCGTTATGTCCGGATTGTCGGGATCCGCAAAATAGTGCGGCGCGAAGAGGTTCGAACCGAGCACGAATGATGCGCTTGGCACAGTGTCGCCAAACCTCAAGAGCGAAAGAACCTGGACTTCGATTCCGAGCACAGGCTGAGCAACGCCCGGCGGCGGGGGCTCGATAACGATCGACCCCGAACTCAGGTAGGCGCCTTCGCGTGAATACGCCGCCACGTCCGCGGCTTCGTCTTCGTTGCCGTACTGAACGTCGAACGCATCGCTAAAGGGCGCGTTCGACATCTCTGGGCTCGTATAAATTTGCGCGTCGACATAATAATGTTTGGTAGGAAACGTCAGCACCCAATCCGTGCGGGCACCGATGCCGGGAGAGAGATCCCAGTCGGTATTAATCGTCGAGGCCATCAGCAAGGCGCTCACCGCGTCGATGGACTGGTTGGTCAGCGGATCGCTCGTGACTGGGTAGTTCAATGAAACTTCGCTGCCATGAACCAGGAGATTGGCCGTGACGACGCCAGCACTCGATGGCGTGGCGTCGGTGAGATCGGGATGCAACTCGACCGTCGGCACGAATAAAATCTGCTTGGTGAATCCGTCGATAGCTGTGGCGTTCGTCGCGAAGAACGTGCCCCGCGGCGCGTTGATGATCGCCGCGGTACCGGCGATGCCGCCGCTCGGCGGAGCGAAATCCGGACTGTCGGCCGTGAGATCGGACACATGAGTGCAATCGGCGCTTGGGTTATCGCCCGAACTCACTTGCTGGAGTGTCGCGCCGCTGATATCGGCCATCTCCAGTACTTCGAAAAAACCTTCGCGGGTGCGGCTATCGTCGGTCGGCCCGCCATCGGCGTTGTAGGATTGATACGCGTACGACAAAAACGGCTGGTAGACATCGCCATTGGAAAGGTGCGTCGGCAAACTCGTGAAACTTGGAGTTGTGCACGACTTATCGTCAGTCGCAAGCGCCGCGCCCGCGCCGGGCAGTGCGGCGTCGCTGAGCGAAAAAAGCGTCCCCGTCCACGTGTCGTGCGAACCCAGATACAACACGAAGCCGAGCACTTCGCGGCCGTTGTACGCTTCGCGAAAACGCACGCGCACGGCTTTGCCTTCGTTGCGCGTGTTGGTGATCGTCAGCAGCGTCTGCTGATGCGCATTGACGGTGAAGTACGGGTACAACAACACCTGACCGGTACCGCCGGGATTGATCGTCATCGCGCCCGCACTCACGGGCAGCATCGAGGCGATCAGCAATGCCGACAATGGCTTCATCCGGAACTCCGAACGTGCGAAAGGATGCCGTTTCATCCGATTCTCCTCGCTCATTTCACCGAGCATTCGCCCACGCGCCGACCGCGATAGGTCGCTTCCATCGTACCGCCACCGGGCACGTCCGAGTACGACAAATGACCTGTGTAGGTATCCCCATCGACCACGAAATCGGCGATGCCATGCATAACCGTCCCGCCGACATTACAGGTCATCGACCATGACGCCTTGCTGCCATCGACTGTAAAGTGATCGAAGCTGCATTCCTTGTCGTGGCCGCCGCCAGCGGCGAGCGCCTGACCCTTGTCGATCTCGGCCTGTGTCACGCAATGCCCGAACGTATTCTCCGGCATTTTGTTTCCGGCGACGTTCATCTGAATCGAAACTTCCCATTGGCCCGGCCGCATGCTGCTCGGCGCCGATGCCGCCGCGGGCAGCCCAGACATAAGCAACACGAGGACACCGGCCTGCAGCGACGACATGACTTCTCCCGCCGCGATCGCTAAACGCTGCTGTTTTACGCGCGCACGGACACGGACGTCATCACCCGATCAGGTGACACGGTTTCATGCAATATCCCGCCGCCATCTACGTTTCACGGATGAATGCTCTTCCGCGCGCTCGTGAGCCGGTGCTATCGTGATGCCACTGCCGGTGCTGGGCCATGCTGGCGCGCGGCCTGGAACGCGCGAGTGTTTCCGCCATGCCGACACGAATCCTGATCGTCGACGATGAACCGCGATTTCGCGCGTCGTTCAGCGAGATCATCGTGCGTGAACCGAGCTTCGTGCTGGTTGCGGCATGCGCGACGGCGGCTGAAGCCTTTGCGCTGATCGAGCGCGAGCCACTCGACGTCGCGCTGGTCGACCTGGGTTTGCCGGATGCATCCGGACTCGACGTCATCCGCGCACTGAAACGCTCGCCAGCGCAGTGCGAGGTGATGGTGATCAGCGTGTTCGGCGACGAAGATCTGGTGCTCGCCTCGATCGAAGCCGGCGCGACGGGGTACCTGCTCAAAGACAGTTTGCCCACGCAATTCGTCGCCTGCATCCAGGAGTTGCGCGCCGGCGGCGCACCGATCAGCCCGATGATCGCGCGCCTGCTGCTCAATCGCGTTCGGCCGCTCGCCGCCCCTGTCGCGCCGCTGGAGTTGTCCGAACGCGAACTCGAAATTCTACGCATCGTGGCGAAGGGCTTCAGTGTCGCGGAAATCGCGCAACTCCTGGCGATCTCCGCCAACACCGTGAAGACTTACGTCAAACGCATCTACCAGAAACTCGCCGTGAGTTCACGCAGTGAAGCCATCTATGAAGCCGGTCGCATGGGTCTTCTGGACGCTCGCGTTTCTGACGACTGAGTCCGGCGCAGCGCAGGATGTCACCTTCGGCGACGCATCCGCACCGGACGCGGTGCAGATCACGACGCTCGCTTCCAACACTCCGCCATCAGCCGATGCAACATGGCAAACGGCGCAGTTGCCGCTGCTGTCCGACGAGAGCGACTTCGGCACGGACGGCGCCGTCTGGCTGCGCCTGCGTTTCGAGTTGGCGCGGACACCGCAGGCGGCATGGGCCGTCTACATTCCGCGGCAGCGGCAGAACGTCGCGGTTTACATCGGCAACAATCTGATCGGTACTTCAGGTCGGCTGGAAGAACCCGCGAGCGAAACCTGGAACTATCCACAGCTGTTCGAAGTGCCGCCGTATCTTTTGCGCGCGGGAAGCAACGAGGTTTTTGTCCATTGGTTCGCTTCCACTCACAACGAAAGCTATCTGTCGCAGATCCGCATCGGCCCGGAGGCGCTGCTCGAACCGTTGCAGCGCGAGCGTTATGCCCTGCAGGTCGAAGGGCCAGTCGTGGTCAGTGTGATCTGCGGCGCCGCCGCGCTGTTTATGTTGGCTCTGTGGGTGCGGCAGCGGCGCGATGTGGTGTTCGGCTGGTTCGGTCTGGTCTGTCTGCTGTGGGTCGTGCGCAACGCGCACTTGTGGGTGCAGGAACCGCTACTGACGGCGACGGCTTGGGAAGTCGTCAGTCACAGTTCACTCGGCTGGCTCGTTGCGGCGTTGTTCCTGTTCGCGTTCCGCTTGATGGGCCTGCGCTATCGGCGCGTCGAATTCGCACTCGCGCTCTACCCCGCTGTGGGCACGCTGGCGCTGGCGCTGGCGCCCGACGGTTCGTTCTCGCTGATCGAACGCTGGTACTTCCTCGGTCTGCTGCCGATCGCTGCCATCCTGATCGGCTACTTGTGCTGGAAGGCCTGGAAGATCCGCACATTCACCATCGTCTTGCTGACCTTCGGCGCGATCGTTTGCCTCGGGCTCGGCACCTTCGACTTCTACGCGCTGACCGTACTGTACGAGCGCGTCGAGCAGGTTTACATGATGCCGTACGGCGCGCTGCTGTTCACGCTGACGGCCGGGTGGGCGGTCATCGATCGCATGGTTTCCGATCAGCGCGCGTTGCAGACGCTCAACGCGGATCTGGAAGCGCGCGTCGCTGCGCGCGAAAGGGAACTTGCGCAGACCTACGCCCGCACCGCCGAACTCAACCGCGAAGCGGCCGTGTTCGAGGAGCGCCGACGCATCACGCGCGATATGCACGATGGACTCGGCGCGCAGCTGATGTCGTCGATCGCACTCGCCGAGCGCGGCACGCTGTCGGCGGCGGAGGTGGCGCAACTGCTGCGCGAATGCGTCGACGATTTGCGCCTGGCGATCGACTCGCTCAAGCCGCTCGGCGACGATCTCAATGCGATGCTCGGCAACTTCCGCTATCGATTCGAGACCCGCCTCGCCGCCGCCGGACTCACGCTCGACTGGGCCGTGGAGGAATTGCCGCGCCATCCGGCGCTGACGTCCGAAGTCGTGCTGCAGATCATGCGCGTGGTGCAGGAAGCGCTCGCCAACGTCATCAAGCACGCCGGTGCAAAACGCGTGCGCATCGAAGCGTTTTTCGATGCTGCGAAAAATGCTGTCTGTCTCAACGTGAGCGATGATGGCCGTGGCTTCGATGCGAACAGTGTTCGCGCGGGCGACGGACTGGCCAATATGAAAAGTCGCGCCGCGCAGATTGGCGCGACGCTCGATGTGGTGTGCGAATGCGGCACGAAAGTCGTGTTCACTCTGCCTCTAGCTTTGGCTTCTGGCGACTATCTTTTCGGCATGCACCGGTAATCAGCCGAGCGGCATGCCCGCCGCCGCTCTATCGTTTGCACGAACTCTAACGTGACCGGATCGACCCTACGCCGGCTAGGGCTCGAAATCGTTGCAGAAAACCGAGTCAGCCCGACCACAATGGAACAGATTCTGTCGTTCGTACGCGCCGACATCGCGCGGCCCGTTGACGTTCGGCACCGAAGGCAGATCGATGTCGCGAGGATTGTTTTCGCGATCGACGGTCGGAAGTCCGGCGATATCGTTGTTGCCGTAACTGAAATCTACGCCAGGCGAACTCGGGGCGAGATGGTAATCGCCGTCTGCCATATCGACGAACTGCGCCGTCGCCTGAATGACCGCCGGCGACGCCGGCAACGAACTGATGTCGTCAGACACGACGTAGTTCACGTAGATGTTGCCGATGCTGCCGGTGTAGTCGAGCGTCAGCGTCCCCGGTTCGTAGAACAGGCTGGTTTGCAGGCTGATGTCGTGCGCGTCGTGAATGACATGCGTGGCGCCGATGAGATCGTGCGCGAACGTGCAGTCGTCGATGGCGAGCGAATAGTCGCCGTTGAGATAGAGCATCTCGTGGGTGGTTTGGTTGTCGGCGAAAAGGCAGTTGCGCAACTTCATGCCGTTGCCATCGTCAATCGCGCGGATGCCGTAGTCGCCCTGGTTGTGGCTGAAGGTGAAACGGTTACCGTCGAACGAGCTTTTGTCCTGCATGAGGATGACGGCCGCATCGGCGTCGGTCGCGACGTTGGAATCTATCGTGCCGCATAAGGCGTTGTTGGTGCAGTTGACACCGCCCAGCGTCGCGCGGTCGGCAAGATCGCCGGCGCATGCGTTCAAATGCACGTCTCCGCCCAGATCGCCCAACGCCGACGTTGCCACGTCGCTGTAGATGGCCCCGCCATTGGCGGCCATGTTGTCGTACAAACGGAAATCGAAGGCGCAAAACGTTGCGTAGCTGTGGTTGCTGACGCTGTTGTACGGTTTGAGATAAATCCCGCCGCCGGTATGGGAGGCGCGATTTGAACTGACCTCGACCGGGCGCCGCGCATCATTGCTGAACAGTTGTGCAGTGACGGCGTACACGCCGCCGCTGCTGCCGACGAGCGCCAGTCCACCGCCATATGCGGCCTGGTTCTGAAACAGCACCGGCGTCGCGGCATTCGCCGAGGCAATATTGGCGCTCGCCGCGCCGAAAACGAAGATGCCGCCGCCATAGCCGTTGGGAGCGAGATTGTCTTCGATCACTGCGTCGGGTCCGAGCACGTTCACGACGGCGTTGCCGGTTGCCGCAATGCCGCCGCCGGAGACGTCGGCCTGATTGGCCGCGAGCAAAACGTGGGGGCCGATCATGAGCACCGAGGAGCCTTGTCCGTTGAACGCGATGGCACCACCGTTGGTGGCGTGGCCGCCGCGGATCCAGCTCGTGTCGACAGTGAGATTCCCCGTGCCATCGAAAGCGACGCCACCGCCGTCGCCGGTGGTCGTGCCGCCGCCGATACTCAGATACCGCAACGTTAGACTGCTATTACCACTCACGCTAACGGTACTGCCAGAGGTCGCGTGGCCCTGCGCGTCGGCTGCGGAAATCGAGACAAGTGGACTGGTAATGGCCGGACACACGCCATCGCAGATGGGCGGCGTGGCGGGTCCGCATTTGGATGTCGCATCGCGACCAATCAACGCGACATTTTTACCAGCCACATTCAGGTGCACGCTCGTGTAGAGCAATTCATTGGTGATATAGATATTGGTGCCGGACGCGCACGTTGCCGCGTCGATGGCGGACTGGATGTTGCTGTGCGTGCATGCGGCATCCGCGTTTTTGTTGCCGACATACAGCTCGGGCGGCGGTTGCGCGGGATTGCAGGCAGCTTCGCTTAGGCGGCTCGCTGCCATCAAGCAAAGGCCAGCGAGCGCGGCAAGAATCGGTGAGGTTGATCGAATAGTCGCCACGATTTCATCGGATTCCGTATTTTTCGAGAATCCGGTAGACGCTCAATGGCGGCAAAGTGCGACATTCGCGACCACGCGCATCAGCGACGCTTGGCTGCACCCTTATCTAAGGTCGGGCTACGGTGCTTTTGAGCCCGAAAAACGAAGGTCGCAGCGCAGGTCTTTATTCGACTTCGACGCTGGACGCCAGGGCTTGCTGGATCTTCGCCGAAAGCTGACCCATCGTGTACGGCTTGCTTAGTAGCAGAGTGCCCGCGTCGACCACGCCGTTATGCACAACGGCATTGCGCGTGTAGCCACTGGCATAAAGAACCTTCAAGTCGGGTTTTATCAAAACCGCTTGGTCGGCGAGTTCCTTTCCGGTCATCTCCGGCATGACTATATCGGTGAAGAGCAAACGGACATCCGAGCCGGCACGAAGGATTCCGAGCGCCGCGGTTGGCGACAATGTTGCGATCACGTTGTAACCCAGCATTTGCAGTACGTCCCTGGCCACCTCCAAGACCGATTCTTCGTCTTCGACGAGCAAAATGGTCGGACGATCCGGCGTCGACGAAGGCGCGACAACTTCCGCGGCGACGACATCGGTATCGGCTCCTACATGGCGCGGGAGATAAATCTTAATCGTCGTCCCGTGATCGAGTTCCGAATAGATCTTGATATGGCCGCCGCTCTGCGTGATGAACCCATACACCTGGCTCAGCCCGAGACCCGTACCCCGTCCTGGTGCTTTTGTGGAAAAGAATGGATCGAATGCGCGCGCTGCTACCTCAGGCGGCATTCCTGAACCCGCGTCTGTCACCGAGATCAATACGTACTGGCCGGCACGCGCCTCGACATTTGCCGCTGCGTAGCGCTCATCTATTTCGGTATTGGCAGTCTCGATGGTGAGCTCGCCCCCGTTCGGCATCGCGTCGCGTGCGTTGAGCGCGAGGTTCAGCAATGCGCTCTCCAATTGCACCGGATCCACCAGCGTGCGCCACAAGCCGCCACCCAGGACGGTTTCAACATTGATCGTTTCGCCCAGCGTGCGGCGGAACACCTCCGTGAGATCGGCGACCAGCCGATTGATGTTCGTTACGCGGGGTTCTAGTGCCTGTTGTCTCGAAAACGCCAACAGCCGCGCGGTCAGGTTGGCGGCGCGGCGCGCGCCCTCGATCGCCTGGTCGATCGAAGCGAGCAGCTTGGCGTCCGACTCGGGTGGGGTTCGTCCCTTCGCGATTTCCAGGGAACCCAAGATCACCGCCAGCATGTTGTTGAAGTCGTGTGCGATGCCGCCGGTTAGCTGCCCCACGGCTTCCATTTTTTGCAGTTGCCTGACCTGGCTCTCTGCCGAGGTGCGCGAGGCCATTTCACGCGTAAGCCGAAGGTTCGCTTCGTTCAGCGCCGCGGCGCGTCGGCGTACGTCCCATACGTAGAAGGCAGCGACCGCGCAAAGCAGCAGAAGGGCTGCAATGAACAGGCTGCGATCGCCCGCGTTGACGCGGTCGAAGTACACGCGGCGCTTCTGCAGGTCCGCAAGTAATTCCTTGCTGACGGCGTCAAGCGACTCTCGAACCGCCAGCATGAGTCTCTGTCCCTCGCCGGTGCGTACCAGATCTAATGCGTCTGCCGCCCGGCCAGCCTGATGTAGCGCAATGGTCCGTTCCAGTTCATCGAATTTGTTTTCGATCTGCTCCCGAACCGACCGGAGCCGTTCCGATGCGGGGTCGTTCGCTTTGGACAACAACGACGACAGCACACTCGGCCATTGATGACGGGCGCGCTGGTAGGGATCGAGGTAGGCAGCCTGCCCAGTCAGCAAATAGCCGCGCTGTGCCGATTCGGCATCGCTGACCAGCCGTTCAATCTGTTGGACCTCACGGCCGAGGTCGTTTATCTGGCGCGCTGCCATCGTCGCGCGACGCTGTAAGTCGCTCAAAAAAATCCCGGCAACTGCCGCGACGAGGAGCAGGAAGAATGCACTTGCCAACAGCACATAGCGTCTAATCAGCGTAGGCATCAGTCTGGGCGACAGGCGGAGGTTGTACATGATGCCAAGTCCATCGTCCAAACGTCGTGAAAAGTTTGGCGCGTCCGGCAGCGAGACGCCGCAACTTCGCAACACCGCCGGGACGGTGCGCGACGGTGCTGCCTATCCAGCTGGCAAAGACCGAGCAGATAACCCGGAGCAATCGCAGTGACCTTGCGCTATCAGCATATAAAGCCCACCCGCGAGTTTTGTCGTATCCATTTCGTTGCGAAGTAAGCGACAAACGGTTGCCCTATAGCGTTTGATCACACCGCGACTGCAGTGCGATTTGCAACATCAGATGTCGCCAGACCTCTCATACAAACAGCGGGTGTTTGACAGGCTTGCTAAGCTGGTTCGTCGCTCGATGTGGCTGGAAACATCATTGGCGTGTTTGTCTTCGAAACAGCGTTACCTGGGCTACCACAAGCTCGGTCGAGCGCGTCACAACAACTAAAAGGAGATTGCCGTGCTTCGCAGTACTGCCGCAGCCGTGACGTCTATTGCGAGTATCCCGGCAATATCCGCGTGCGTTTCGATACCGAGACTGATCCAATCGTTACGTCGCCGTCTGTTCCTTGCCCTTTGCTCTGCTTTGCTAGGGGTGTTAGCGTTCACCTCGGGTCCGGCCCGTGCCCAGAACGTCAACGACGGCTTCGATCCGAACGCGAACGGCACCGTCTATGCGATCGCCAAGCAGACCGACGGGCGCACTTTGGTCGGCGGTGATTTCTCGACCGTTGGCGGCCAGACGCACAAGTACCTCGCTAGGCTCAACGCCGACGGCAGCGTCGACACGACGTTCAACCCGACTGTGAACAACGATGTTTTCGCGGTGGCCGCGCAAGCCAATGGCCGCGTCGTTATCGGCGGTATCTTCACCAACGAGGTCGCGCGGCTCAACGCCGACGGCAGCGTCGATTCAACCTTCAACCCGCCTGCCCCGAACAACCGCGTCACGGCCCTGGCCCTGCAGGCCGACGGCCGCATCCTGATCGGCGGATTGTTTACGATGCTTGGCGGCCAAGCGCGCAATCACATCGCGCGACTCAACGCGGACGGCACGCTCGACGCTACGTTCAATCCGAACGCGAACGGCTTCGTCTACGCGATAACCGTGCGGCCCGATGGCAGTATATGGGTGGGAGGTGACTTCACGGTGATGGACAATCAAGTGCGCCATTTCATCGCGAATCTGAGCAGCTCAGGCACCGTCACAGGTTTCGATCTGGAGCCGGACAGCTTCGTTTCCGCGATCGCCTCATTGGGCGATGGGCGCCTCATGATCGGTGGCGCTTTTACAAAACTGGGCACGCAGACTCACAACCGCATAGCACGACTCAACCCCAGCGGGAGCGTCAACGCGGATTTCAATACAGGCGCGAACGGCGAAATCACCGCAGTGGTCCCGCAGCCCGATGGCCGCGTCATGGTGGGCGGCAATTTCACCATGTTCGGCGGGCAGGCCAGCAATCGCCTTGCGCGAATCAATTCCGACGGTAGCCTTGATACGGCGTTCGTCCCCGGGGCTGACGCCCCGGTTTCAGCGATGGTGGTGCAGGCCGACGGCCGTATCGTGGTCGGTGGGCAGTTCACAGCGGTCGGCGGGCAGGTGCGCAACCACGTGGCAGCGCTCAACGCCGACGCAAGCCTCGATGCTCCCTTCAACCCGAATGCAAGCAATACCGTCCTGGCGGTGGCCGAGCAACCCGATGGTCATATTGCAGTCGGAGGTGCGTTCACAACCCTTGGCGGGCAGACGCGCAACCGCCTCGCTCGGCTCAACGCCGATGGCAGCCTCGATGCCTCGTTCAATCCGAACGCGAACGGCACCGTCCAGGCGGTGGCGACGCAGAGCGACGGCCACATCTTAGTCGGCGGCTTTTTCACGATGCTGGGCGGGCAGACTCAGAACTACATCGCGCAGCTCAATGCCGACGGCAGCCTTACAGCGTTCAACCCGCACCCCGACGGCGCCATCCAAGCCATCGCTGTGCAAGGCGACGGCAATATTTTGGTCGGCGGCAACTTCGTGACGGTCGGCGGACAGACGCGCAACAGCATTGCGCGACTCAATAGCTTCGGTGGCCTCGATGCCACATTCGACCCGAACGCGGATAACACCGTCTACACGATGGCCGTCCAGGCGGACGGTCGCATCGTGATCGGCGGCGCCTTCAGAAATGTCGGCGGGCAAACGCGAAACCGCATCGCGCGACTCAACGCGGACGGCAGTCTCGACGCTACGTTCAATCCGAACGCGAACAATGCCGTCTATGCGATAACCGTGCAGCCCGATGGCCGCATCCTGGTCGGTGGATTTTTCGGGACACTCGGTGGGCAGGCTCGCAACTGCATCGCACGGCTCAACGCTGATGGCAGCCTCGACACCACGTTCGATCCGCAGGCGAACGGAACGGTATACACACTGGCCCTACAAACCGACGGCCGCATCGCCATCGGTGGCAACTTCTCAGCACTCGGTGGCCAACCGCGCAACTACGTCGCGCGGCTCAACGCAGACGGCAGTCTCGACACCACGTTCGATCCTGGCGCGAACAACGTGGTCGATGCTCTGGCCATCCAGGCCGACGGCCGCATCGCAGTCGGCGGCAACTTCACCCTGATGGGCGGACAGCCGCGCAACTTCTTCGCGCGGTTGAGCACGCCGCAGGCCGCCGTGAAGTCGCTCTCCCTCGTGCTCTATGACAACGGTCGCAGCCAGATCATCTGGCGACGTTCCGGCGCTGGCCCGGAACTCACGTCGTCGCCGCGCCTGCAGTTCTCGCCAGACGGCACCACGTATTCCGAAGTGGGCACCATGCAGCGAGGCGGAGGCGGATGGCGCTACGCCGGATTCGCCGGCCAAGGCGGATATCTGCGTGCGCTCGGCCAAACCGCGTCCGGCATCTACAACGGCTCAGGAGGCGTCATCGAAAGCAGGCTTCAGTTCGCGTTTGGCCCTGAGGACTATGAAGGCATTTTCACCAGCGGCTTCGACTGAGCGTGCACACGTCGCAGGTCGATGCGGCCCA
>Ga0105239_10007290_pt1 | contig 12698 bp, 9 predicted proteins | sample KBSC44metaG_FD_92761 | JGI IMG/M metagenome (GOLD analysis project Ga0105239, IMG submission 92761) | Corn rhizosphere microbial communities from Kellogg Biological Station, Michigan, USA - KBS C4-4 metaG | ecosystem: Host-associated > Plants > Roots > Rhizosphere > Soil | place: Michigan, USA...
TGATGTTCTCGAAGCAGAGGCCGTGTCGGCAAACTCAAACGGTACGCTCGAGCTGCTGACAGCGGCCGCCGCGCCCAGTTCCGTGACGTGAACGATCCCTTCGGAGTTCGGCTGAACCCACGTTTTAGGAGGGACTGCGGTCGTGGATGCCGCAAAGGGAGCGTCGTGGGAACCCTTCCGACCCAGAGGGGGCGCTCAAACACCACATTCATCGGCGCGCAGTTCGAATGCGATCTGCAATGGTCAGACCGGGCTGGCTGGACCAGAGGCAGTGGACAGCTCAGAGACCCGCCCTCGAGATCGGCGGCGATGGCGCCCGGTTCACCGATCTCCGCGCGCCAGCTTTGCGCCCGATGGGCAGCGTCCATGATCTTCTAGCCAACCGCCGCCAGTGGCAGAGAGAGAACGTCCGGGTGCGTTGAAGACGTCTCAAGGCGCGATCGGCCTCAAGGGCAAGGCCTATGGCACCGATATCGCGTCGAGACTTGGGCGTCGTGCCCCCTGCGAGAGCCCCCTGGAGTATCAGTTTGAGTACCACAACTATCACAGCCGCCGGAAGTGGTGGCATGTCGCCGGATCTTTCCGTCTCGTCGGGGGGCCGCCTGGGCGAGTTCTTTCGTTATCACGGCGTGTGGGCGCCGGGCATCCGCCTGTTTCGCGCGGTGGGATTCAAGACCAAGGCCTCGATCATCGCCCTCACGTTCCTGCTTCCACTGGCCTTGCTGGCCCGGAACTACTTTGGCAGCCAGGCGGACCAGATCGAGTTTTCGGCGAAGGAGCGTGCGGGCGTCGTCTACGCGCGCGAGGTCATGCCCTTGCTCGTGCTGCTGGAACGTCGGCGGCTCCAGACCATGGACGGTCCCGCTCACCCTGGCACGTCGGGCGACATCGGCGCGGCCATCGATGAACAACTCGCCAAGCTGGCCGCCGTCGAGAAGGTGCACGGTGAAGCCTTGGGAACCGCCAAGGGGTACAGCGCGTTGATCGCTGCAGGCCAGGCGCCTGTGAACGGCCCGACCGAAGCAGCTTCAGCGGCGCAGACGGCACAGATCCAGGCTCTGCTGGACCTGCTCGGGCTGGCGACCGACGGCTCCAATCTCACCCTCGACCCCGACATCGACACGTATTACCTGATGGATGCGTCGATGTTTCGGCTGCCGTCGATGATCGAGTCGACCGGTCGCCTGCGCAGCGACGGCATGACCATCCTGCAGGCCAAGTCAGGCACACGGTCGCAGATGCGACACGTCGTCGAATACATGGACCAGTTGGCCACCAACGCGTCGGCGGTGGGCATCGATCTTGACAAGGCAGTGGCCTACAACGCGGGGGTTGCCGCCGCAGTGAAGGCAGAGGACGCACAGCGCGCGGTGCGATCGCTGGCCGAGCAGGTCGATACCTCCGTGCTGCACCCAGACGGTGTTCAGGGTGATTCGCGCGCGTACGCGGCGCAAGCGACCCTGGCACTCGACGAGATGGTCAAGCTGGCCGGCGCCGCAACCGACAAGCTCGACGACTTGCTTGCAGCACGCGTGCACAGGCTCGAAGCGGGTCGTAACGTCACCGCTGGCGTGCTGGTCGTCGGTTTGGCGGCCGCCTTGTATCTGTTCATCTCATTCCGCAAGGTGCTGGACGGCGGCCTGAAGGAAGTCGCGTTCCATATCGACGCGATGCGCGACGGCGACCTCACCACCCGTCCGCGTGCCTGGGGGGCGGACGAGGCCGCCAACCTGATGCACACGCTCGTCGAGATGCAGCAATCGCTACGCAGCATCGTCGATCAGGTCCGTCATGCGTCGGACAGCATCGTCGGAGCCAGCGGCGAGATCGCCAGCGGCGCCCATGACCTGAGCGGCCGGACCGAGCAGTCGGCGGCCAGCCTCGAGGAAACCGCCTCGGCCATGGAGGAGATCTCCGCGACGGCCAAGCACAACCAGGAGACCGTCGACGAGGTCGCACACCTGGCCATGGAAAACGCGCAGGCGGCCGAGCGCGGCGGGCGGATCATTGGCGATGTCGAGCAGACGATGCAGGCCATCAACAGCTCCTCGAACCGCATCGGCGACATCATCGGCACCATTGACGGCATCGCCTTCCAGACCAACATCCTGGCCTTGAATGCCGCAGTCGAAGCGGCTCGCGCCGGCGAGCAGGGGCGGGGCTTCGCCGTGGTAGCTTCCGAGGTGCGAGCGTTGGCCCAACGCTCCTCGCTCGCAGCCAGAGAGATCAAGACCTTGATTGGCGGCAGCGTCGAGCAGGTCGAAGGCGGCGTGCGTGTGGTTCGTCAGGCAGGCGAGACGATCGGTGAGCTGGTCGCCACGTCCCAGCGAGTACGGGCTCTGCTTGCGGAGGTCTCCGTCGGTGCGCGCGAGCAGTCGACAGGCGTTGCGGCATCGACCAAGGCAGTGCAGGAGCTCGATACCGTCACCCAGCAAAACGCGGCCTTGGTGGAGCAAACGGCAGCCGCCGCGAGTTCGCTCAAGGATCAGGCACTGAACCTGGCGAGCGGGGTGGCGCAGTTCAAGCTGCCTCGTCTCGGGCCCGGTCCTCGGCCAAGCTCCGATGGTGTTCGTTCAGCGCTGCCGCAGCGGCCGGCATGACGATCTTGAGGTCGAGGTCTTGATGGAAAGCAATATCCTGCTCGTGGATGACAACCCTGGAATGATCCAGCTGATGGGCCGCATCCTCTGCGGGCTCGGCCAGCTGCGGTTCGCCACCAGCGGCGAGGCAGCGCTGCGGCAGTTGCGCGACATACCGCCGGACCTCGTCCTGCTCGACGCCGAGATGCCGGGCCTCAGCGGCTACCGATGATCGGCGCCACGCATTTCAAGCGGCATGCACTGCATTCCAGATTGCGGGCACAGCTTGGCCTTGGACGCGCAGACGACCAGGCGAGAATTGAGCTGCGGATCCGATGGTGCAGCTCCACGCCGTCGATCGTGATCGCTGCGTCGTCGAAGACCGGCCTCCTTCGTCTGCAATCGCCACGTGGTGGATGGACCCGACGGTGTCAGTCTTCGCGTCGATGCGATGCAGCGTCTGTCCATCACGCCGTGTAGTGACCCTGTGAGCGTCGCGCCGTGGCCCTTGCGGTCGGCACATAGGAATACTCTGATCGGGTCATACACGACACGCTAGGCCGCAGGGTCTCACCTTCGCTCTTCTTTAGAGCCCGTCAGCGCCTTCTACGCTGTCGCCAGATGACCAACAGCCCGCCCGAGTGCAAGCTTCGGGCGGGTTGCTCGTTTCTCGGAACCCCTCTCCGGGCAGCGAAACTGACGCCAAATAGCATCGGCACGGCCGCCACGCACAGCATCGGCGATCGAAACGGTGATGCGCTCTCACGAGCGCATCAGGCATCGCTTCAACCGCTCTGCACTCAGACCCAGCGGGCCCGATTGGGCGAACAGGGCTCTTGACGGCGCGCTCATTGACCCTTCGCTTCGGCACTGTTTTGGTTCCTGAAGACTGGCACTCTCCGTGCTTCTCCCGTGTTGCCCGGGGCAAAGTCGCCTGGAAGGTTCGTAGCCGTCAAGAAGTCATCATGTGGTCAAACACCCGTGACACGGTGATCTTGCTGGCCGGGTGTTCGCACCGAGCTGCCATCAAAAACAAGGAGACTGTCGTGGGAATCAATGTTCGAGTAATCGGGCGTCTTCAAGGCGTCGCATTCGATCTGGAAGTAGACGGCGCAACGGTGGTTGCGCTGGCGCCGGCGGACTACCTCGAGGCCCTGCGCGGAGCGCTAGAGGGGACCGACACTTCGCTACAGACATACCGGCGCCACGAGGACGAAATCGACGGACATGTACGACAGATCGCACGCGAACGCGGTCGCCGTGCTGTGATCCTCACGCACGAGACGGACGCTGTAAAGTCCCAGCCGGTCGTGCCCTCGAGGCACTGATCCGCCTCTCTGAACACCCTCGTGTTGATGCCGGTGCCGATTTGAGCCACGTGCCGACGCTGCAGTGAGCTAGGTTTTCGAGGCGGGACATCAAGCACGGCGCGGTTCGCAGCCAGATTGCAGTGGCTCACTCGCCGGCCGGTACATGGCTCAAATCAACACCGGCGCCCACAGGTCAGACCATCTCTGGCGTCGTCAATGTGCTCGACGCGGTAGTGACAACAAAAAATCGAGTTGCCCGGTGTCCTCGGCATGATCGCCAGCGGCCTCAAAAGGCGGCTTGAAAAGGCGGGGCAGCTGCTCTTGACGAAGAAGTAGGGCCGCCTGGCGACCTCTCGGCTTGGCGGTCCCAGGACCTGGCTCGCCGCCCTACCCGATGAGGCTGGGGCGTCGCAACGCCGAAGCAGCAGGCAATGCTCCCGTGCAGTCTGAGATCCCGGCGCTCGGCGCGGGTCACTGGCAGCGTTCGCCGATCGGCGTCGCCGGGCAGGTCGTCAGGTTGCTCTGCAGGTCGACGCCTTCGCCGTTGCGCCCATAGAGCGCGAGCGTCTTCGAATCGGTGGGCGCAATCGCGCCACCGTGGTTCGCCAGCGCCACGTCCGCGTCGTGCGCATTCGGACGAAGGGAACGCTCGCCGACGCGGCCGCTGCCACCTTGGCCGCACTCGGCGCGGCTGCCGCAGACCGTGATGCCGTTCAGGCCGAGCGGCCCGCGCGGAAAACTCCAGCCGACGTGCAAGCTGCCAGTGGCGCCGGCATCGAGCTGCAAGGCGTCGAGCGCGGCGATGCTGCTGGCATCGACCTCGGGCCACGGCAGGTTCGGCATCGCCGACCAGACCGGCGGCACGCCGTCGACCTCGACCTCGAACTCGCTCTTGCCGGCAACGGTGAACGGTTGGCTGCAGGCCGCGTCCGCGAACAGCGAAACCAGCACGCTGCGGCCGCCGCGATAGAAGTTGCGAACCACCGCGTCGCCGGCACTGCCTTCGGGCAAGACGATCCAGCTGTCGTCTGCCGAGCGCGTGGCACCGACCAGCGGATCGAGGCTCGCGCCCCAGCTCATGCTGTTCGCCGACCACAGCGACAGACGCTGCTGATCGGTCGCGCCGGGGTGGCGCTTGTAGTAGCCGACCGTCGTGAGCGTGCCGCCCGCGTCGCGCTGCGCCACCTGGGCGCAGGCCAGCCCCGGCAGGGCCGCCACCTCGAATGCCAGCGCGCGGTTGTAGTCGATCGGGGCGCCGGCCGAGTCGCCGCGCACCGTGCGCTGCGCCTTCGCGCTGGCGTGGATCTCGATCGGAATGAGGTCACCAACGAACTTCCAGGCACCGGCCTCGACCGTCACCCCCATGCCGCTGCCGACCGGCTGCACTGCGCCATCGGGGCCGCGCAGCACGAAGTCGACCTTGCAGACCGGCGCACCGGCGCTCAGGTCGCAGCGTCCGAGCGTCGGGCTCAGCAAGGTCGAACCCCAGAGCGGGGTGTTGCCGTCGTCTCCCTGTGCGAAGAAGCCGCAGAGCGCAGCCGCCACGTCCGACGCGCCGTGCGCCGCTTGGCCACCGCCCATTGAGAGCTGCGCGGTGGTCGCGAGCGAGCGCTGGATACCAGTGCTCGCGGCACTGCAGGCCGCCGGGCCGGCGAGCGCGGCGCTCATGTCGCGGAAGAGGCTTTCCAGGCCGGACATCTGCAGCGAGGCGGCGCTCGTCGTCGAGGTGACGCTGCCGCTCGAGCTGCCTTGCTCAAGGTACAGGTTGCCACTGCCGAGGCGTGGCGTGATCTGCACGAAGGGATGGTCGTCGACGCCGAGCTCGACGCCGACCGCGTCCAGCACGCCGTCGTAGCCGCTGCGCGAGCCAGCTTCAAGCGCACCGGCAATGAAATCGAAGCCGCTGGCCACGTTGGCGCTCGCCAGCACATTGGCGAGCGCGTTGCGCAGCTGGGCCTGGGCCGCGGCGACCGCGTCGGCGGTGAGCGCGGGGGCTGCGCCGCTCATCAGCACGTTGGGCGACTGGCCGGTGGCGAGCAGCACCGTCGCCGTCGTCAGCGGCGTGACGTTGGCGGTACCGGCAGCGCTGGCGGTCGAATAGACGCAAAGATAGTTCGGGCCGGCGTTGCCGCAGGCCTCGATGCGGTATGGTGCCGGGCCGCTGAGCGCGATGCCGGCGTAGCTGCCGTCTGCACCGATCGCGATGTCGCTGGCGACCACCCCACCATCCGCATCGAGGATGCGCAGCTTGCCATCGCTGATCGGTGCGCCGACGGCGACGGTGCCGCCGAGGGTCGTCGCGACGACGGGTGCCGGCGCCTCGGCGACGGGCGGAGCGGCGACGGACGCGTCGCTGCCGCCGCCACCGCAGGCGGCGAGAACAGCGATCGAGGCGAGCGATAAGGCAGTCGCGAGAGGCCTGAACAGCGGGACGGTCGACATGCGGGGAGTCCTCGAGGCGCGAACGGTCGCGCGAGCGGGTGAAGGAGCGGGCACACCGACGGCGTGCAACGAACTCCTCGTTGTCGGCGGCGCAGCGGCGAGACTGAGAGGGCCCGGGCGATTGGCGCCGGTGTCAGCACAGCGACAACTGTTCAGTGATCCGGGTGCGGCCAGCGGCACGATCGGTCACCTTGCTAACGCTCAATAAGCGCTGCTTGTTCAGTCCCTTATTGTAGAAAACTTGTAGAAAACGGCGGCGGGGGAACGATCTCTGTCGCCAGGAGGAAGCTGATCCCGTGTGCTGCCACTTTGCCAGAATGCGAAGATCAGCCGGGTTTACGTCCGTCGGAATGAGTGCTTCAACGCTCGGCGTCGTCCATCTCTTTCAGTCGATCTCCGATCTTTGCGATCCGCCCTGCCGGCCCACGTAAAAGCTCCGCCGGGCCCGGGTACCAATCGCTGATGTCGACGAATCGCATCGTCGATGCCTTATCAAGCCCCGGCCCGGGGCCGCTCCGGTGCCAGACGTTGACCGCGAAGATCAGCGAGTCGCGGCGCGGCTTGCCGTCGTGCACCGCCTCGATCGGCGTGTTCGAGTAGATGCCGCCGTCCCAGTACGGCTCGCCGTCGACGCGGATCGCGCCGAAGGGCCGGCGGCAGCGCGTTCGAAGCCATCACGTGATCGACACCCAGGTTCTCGTTCCGTTTGTCGAAGTAGCGCAGGTAGCCGCTGCAGAGCTGCAGACACTCACTGCACTGCTGGTCATGCGTATCGGCTCCTGTCGAGGTAACCGAAGTCGACCAGCGTGTTCAGGGTCGCACGCGGCGGCATCGTGCTGCAGTAGGCCGCGGCCTCGACGCCGAGCGCCGCGCCCGAGCCGCGGCCGTCCTACTCATGCCGCAGGATCGACGTCGCGACGTCGGAAGATTTGATTCTTGGCCAGGGTGTCGGAGCTGGGCCGCCCCAAATCGTCCGATTCCCCCGGGATAGAGGCATCTTTGCGATCTTCCAGTGTCGGTCCAACATAGCGAGCCCGCGGCCGGATAACCATGCCGACGCGCAACTGCTCCATACCATGCGCCAAGAGACCAGTGCAGCGCGCAACGGCAAAGAGGGCAAACGCCGCATCCGGCGGCAGATCGAATCGAGTTGCCATTGTCGCCAGTGCAAAGTCGACGTTGGGCTGCAGACCTGTCAGGGCCACGACGCGCTCGACGAAAGTTGCGATCTCCGCAGGTGGCGACACGTTGGCCATCAGCGCTTGCGCGCGCGGATCGCCATCGGGATAGAGATGGTGCCCGAATCCGGGTATCGCGATGGCCGAGCGCAAATGATGCGCAGCCACCTTCTCGGCGCCTCGCTGTTGGACGTCGTCCAATAGTGCTCGTACTCGTCCAGAGGCATCACCGTGGAGCGGCCCTGAAAAGGTCGTCAGCCCGGTTAGAAGACAAGCAGCGAGCGAGGCGCCCGTTGAGGCCGTGATGCGAGTTGAAAACGCCGAGCTGGTGAGCTCGTGATCAGCCAGCAGCACCATCGCCTGCCGCAGACGCTCGGCCACCTCGGCGCTCTGACCCCAGCCTCGAGCAAGCTGAAGGTGAATCGCCTCGCCGGGTGGTGTCGCGACCGCACCGAAAGCCTTGGCAACCAATCCCACCAAGCCGCCCGCTTCGGCATGCAGGGCGCGATCAATTCGACCCAACGTGGAGTTGCCTCGCACGGCGAGATCGCTGAGTGAGACGAACGCCCGGGATCGACCGCTCGGCAGTCCCTCGAAGGGCATATCCGCGGTGTCGAACGAAATGTCAGCTTCAGCACCCCAGAGGATTCTTGCAACGTCCTCCAGTCGCGCGCTCTCCGAAAGACGTATCGTGTCCTGGCCGCGGTAGTAGAGCCGCCCCTTCGAAATGGCCGTTATCGCGGTGTAGATGCAGGGTTCGGCACCGAAGATCGTACCGGCGGCAAGTGTTTCCCGCTTCCGCCCGACCTGCTTGCTCCGCGACAGACCCGATACGTCTTCGGCCCGATATAGGCTCTTGCGCGGATCGCGCGGGTCGGGCATGACCGTAATACGGCCGCGGCTGGCGTAGGCGTAGACCGTCTGCGCGCGGACACCGAGTTGCCGTGCTGCCTCTGAGAGAGTGATCCATCGTGCCATGGAGCTGAAAGGTCAGCGACGACGCTGCCTTGATAGTGCGGCGAGTCGCCGACAGTTCAATTGAACACCATCTCCGCGGGCCGGCGTTCCAGGATTTCGATCAGGATATCGCCTGGCGCCCGGACGAAACAAGCCCGCACGCCGGCACGGATCTGCCGAATCGGCTCGACGATCTCCACCTGGCATTGTTGCAGGTGAGCAAAAGCCGCGTCGAGGTCGGCCGTCGTGACGCCGAAATGATCGATGCCCGGGACGCCCGGGCCGGCCGTGGCCCGGGCAGATGCGGCAGGCGCCACAGGCGTGATGAACAGATTGATCGAACCAATGCGCAGGTCAACGCGACCCGGACGACGAACGATCTCGGCATTCAGACAGCGAGCGAACCAGGCAGCGGTAGCCTCTGGATCCGGCGAACAGAGCTGAAGGTGGTCCCAATGGAATTGCATGATGGTTGGCCTTTCAGAGGCTCGGTCAGAGCTCGATACGATGCAGCTTGCCAAGCAGCACCGAATAGGACAACGCGCCCAACAGGCACAGTGCACCCATGAAATTCAAGGCCCAGAAAAACTGGCCAGTCGTGTGGATGATGTACCCGATCACGATGGGTGTGGTGACGCCGGCGATGTTGGCAGCAAGGCTCGTGACGCTGCTCGTCAGTCCGACGTATCCGCGAGGCGCGATCTCCGACACGGCGGCCCAAGACGAAGCACCGACGCCCTGCGCGAAAAAGGCGACAGTCAAAATCGCAATCACCGCGGCGTTCGACTCGACGAAATTGACCAGCACGATGGAAGCGCCCAGAACCGTGCCGATGATCAGCGGGGCTTTGCGGGCTGCCGACATCGAGGTGCCGCGACGGATGAAAAAGTCGGACGTCGCGCCGGCGAGCAGGATGCCAACGGTAGCTCCGATGAAGGGCAGCGCCTGGAAGATGCCTACCTTGATCATCGACATGTGCCGCTCCTCGACGAGATAAGTCATGAACCAGGTCGTGAAGAACACGAGCACGGTGTTGTTGCAAAATTTGCCGAGGCAGATCGCCAGCACCTGCCGATAACTCAGCAGCTTAAGTGCGAATCGCCACGTGAACCTCTCGCGAGGCTTTTGGCGGGCATTGGAATCGTCCTCATTGAGGTAGGCCAGTTCCGCGGAATTGACCTTGGGATGGGCTTCCGGGTCGCGATACACGAGCCACCAGACCAAGCCGAACAAGATGCCGAAGCCGCCAGTCACGAAGAACACGGCGCGCCATCCGTAGCCGAGTGAGATCCACAGAAGCAAGCCGGTAAACAGAGGCGTCCCGATGTACTGGCCCATGACATAGACGCTGGTCGCGAACCCGCGCTCTCGCGTCGGGAACCACATCGTTACCGCGCGGGCGTTTGATGGGAAAGCGGGTGACTCCAGGGCGCCGACCGCAAGGCGCGAGCCAAAGAGCATCGCGTAGCCGTTGGCGAAGCCTTGCGTCAACGTCGCCACCGACCAGCCGATGAGGGATATCGCGTAGGCCATGCGCGACCCGAGGACGTCCGCTAGGATTCCGCCCGGCGCCAATGCAACGGCGTATGCGACGCCGAAGGCCGCGAAGAGTTCGCCCATTTGGAGCTTGGTCAGTCCAAGGTCCTTCGAAAGGGTTGGGGCAACGATCCCCAACGCCGATCGGTCCACGAAATTGAGGATTGTCGCTACCAGCAGCAGCAGCAAGATCAGATACCTGATGCGCGTAGGTTTGGCAGTTTGCTCTGCAGCCAGGGGCAGCGTGTGGGTCGTGCTGATCTCGATGGCACTCATGATGTGTCTCCGGAGGCTAGTCTGCGTGCACGCAATGTGCACTCGGGTGTACGCTCAACCGCGGCCGACGAAAGGCATGTTCGTGGCCATGATGGTCATCGTGAGAATGTTGGCCTCGAGTGGCAGTTCGGCCATATGCACGACGGCGCGCGCGACGTGGCGCTCATCCAGTCGGTCTTCTGGCGTCTTGCGGCCGTCTGCTTGCAGCACGCCTTGCGTCATCCGCTCGGTCAAAGACGTCGCGGCATTCCCGATGTCGATCTGACTGCACGCGATGCGATAGGGGCGGCCGTCCAGCGCGATCGATTTCGTTATCCCGGTGACGGCGTGCTTGGTCGCCGTGTAGGCAATCGTGTGGGGCCGGGGCGAGTGGGCCGAGATCGAGCCGTTATTGATGATGCGGCCGCCTCGCGGGGACTGGGCCTTCATCAGGCGATAGGCTGCGCGAGCGCAGAGGAAGACGCCGGTCAGATTGGTGGCAACGACATCGTCCCACAGCTGCCTCTCATAGTCCTCCAGCGGAACGGCGCCAGCATTGCGACCTGCGTTGTTGAAGAGGACATCGAGCCGACCGAGGTCCGCGGCGATGTGCCCGAAGAGCGCATCGACAGCAGTCTCGTCGGCGATGTCCGTCGGATAGGCCTGCGCTTGACCGCCTGTACTCGCGATGCGATCCAGCGTCTCGTTGAGGGGTTGTTCGCGGCGACCGATAAGAGCCACGGTGAACCCGGCCTCGGCAAGCGCAACGGCCGAGGCCTGTCCGATGCCGGAACCTGCGCCGGTGACCGCGGCGACCTTGGTGGGAGAAGTCATTTGGCGTCCTTTGGCGTTGAATTTCGGAGAGGATTTCATCTGCGGCCGGATGCCATCAAGCTTGATTGGAAGAATCAACATCAATAGATCCCTGTTCTCCTGGGAGAACCAAGGGTTTTCCTGATGCGAGGCACGCTTGCTCTCCAGGCATGGGGGGCCTGCACACATCCTTGGAGGTGGCTGCGACGGCTTCGACGTCGAACTCAGGGCGGCCTTGACTTGACTGTTGATTAAATCAATCAACATTGACGCATCAGGACGCGATTCCTTAGCCTCGCGCTCATCATGTAACCGTCAAGGAACTCACGATGTCCGAGAATCTTCAAACCCGACTGTTGGTTGCCCGCCGGGTGCCCCAAGCAGTAGCGGAGCGCGCAGTTGCCCAGTTCGACGCGCATGTGGTCGACAGCGACATGGACGCCTGGTCGACGGTTGACTTCTGCAAGACCCATGAGGTCTCCGCTGTGCTCATCGGCAAAAAGTCCGGTTTGCAGGCGGAACACATCGGGCAACTGCCTCCGAGCGTCAAGATCATTGCAAACGCCAGCGCAGGCTTTGATCACATGGATGTGGCTGCAGCCCGGGCGCGCGGGATCGTCGTCACCAACGCGCCCGACGCGCTCACGGACTGCACAGCAGACTTTGCGATGCTTCTGATCCTCACGGCCAGCCGACGGGCCTCCGAGTACGAGCGAATCATGCGTGCCGGTTGGCAGAAGTCGTTCGGGATGACGGACATGCTGGGTCGGCGCGTCAACCGCAAGACACTCGGCATCGTCGGCATGGGCCGGATCGGGCGCGCGGTCGCACGCCGAGCGCAAGGCTTCGGGATGAAGATCGCGTACACCGATCGCACCCTTCTTCCGGCCGCTTTCGAAGGTGATGCGAAGTACTACGAGCGTCTCGAGGACTTGCTTCCCGTGAGCGACATCCTGAGCCTGCACGTGCCGGGAGGTGGAGCGCCGCTGATGACGAGCAAAGAATTCGCGCTGATGCCGCGCGGCTCCGTTTTCGTCAATGCTGCGCGAGGCGGACTGGTGGACGAGGACGCGCTGTACGACGCGTTGACCACGGGTCAGCTTTTCGCAGCCGGGCTTGACGTCTTTCGCCAGGAGCCGGCCTTCGATCGACGATTCGCTTCGCTCGACAACGTCTTCCTGACACCTCACATGGCCAGCGCCACCGTGGAGACGCGGGACCAGATGGGGTTCACGGCGCTGGACAATATCGCTGCGGTGCTGGCTGGGGAGCGTGCACTCGACGCGGTGGGGCGATGACAGACGGACCGATCTTGACCAACCGCTCAGGACGGCCTCGCATTTGCCCGGGTGCACGCCTTCTGCCCAGGCCCTGAACGCCCATGGCGACCACGCGAAGGAACCATGTCTCCTCTTCGGTGCGCGACTTCGCAGCTTCTCGCGCAGACGGCCTCGGGCTTCGTTAAGTCTAATCCTTGCCAGGCGCCGCCACCACGCTATGGTTCAGGAACAGCCGATCGTCAGCCCCGACCAGTTGCAGTCGCCTCCGAAAGGCATGCTGTCAGAATTCAAACAGGTACTGTTGTCAGTGAGCGAGCAATGACGAAGCAAGAACGCTGGACCATTGAA
>Ga0105239_10007291_pt1 | contig 12697 bp, 11 predicted proteins | sample KBSC44metaG_FD_92761 | JGI IMG/M metagenome (GOLD analysis project Ga0105239, IMG submission 92761) | Corn rhizosphere microbial communities from Kellogg Biological Station, Michigan, USA - KBS C4-4 metaG | ecosystem: Host-associated > Plants > Roots > Rhizosphere > Soil | place: Michigan, USA...
CTATAACCAGGAAAGGACACCCATGCCTCTTTACGAGCATGTTTTTCTCGCACGTCAGGATGCGAGCCCCCAGCAGGTTGAAGAACTCACCACCCAGATGACCGGCATTGTCGAACAGGCCGGCGGCAAGGTCGTGAAGACCGAGAATTGGGGCGTTCGCTCGCTGACCTATCGCATGAACAAGAACCGCAAGGCGCATTTCGTCCTGCTGAACATCGACGCACCCTCCTCCGCGGTCAGCGAAATCGAGCGCCAGGAGCGGATCAGCGAAGACGTCATTCGCTATCTGACCGTCCGTGTCGATGAGCACGAGGAAGGTCCCTCGGCGATGATGCGCAAGGCCGAGCGCGATCGCGATCGGGACGATCGAGGCGGCGGTTTCCGCGGCGATCGCGATGGCGGCGGCTTCCGAGGCGGCGACCGCGATGGCGGTGGCTTCCGCGGCGATCGCGGCCCGCGCCGTTCGCGTGACGACGATGCAACCGCAGCGGTAGAGGAGTAACAACCATGGCCGAGGCTGGTGCACGCCGTCCGTTTTTCCGCCGTCGCAAGACCTGCCCGTTCACCGGGCCGAACGCGCCGAAGATCGATTACAAGGATTCCAAGCTCTTGATGCGCTACGTCTCCGAGCGCGGCAAGATCGTGCCGAGCCGCATCACGGCGGTCTCTGCGAAAAAGCAGCGGGAACTGGCGCGCGCGATCAAGCGCTCGCGTTTCCTCGGTCTGCTTCCCTACGTGATCCGGTAAGACTTTTCCTTGTCCCGCGGCATCGAGCGTCGCGGGACAACTAATCTTCATAAGACTTCCGGGTCGTCCGGTCGTCGATGGTTGGGGTTGTAACGACCTCTAACCGCTCGAAAGGAGCGGGACAGCTGATGATAGCGACACTTCCCATTGCGTTGGCCGCCGGCGCGGCTTCGGCCCTGATGTTCGTCTCGATTCTGTCGGGCGCGCCGGTCTCGTTGCTGCTCTTTTTCTTGGCGCCGCTGCCGCTGATGGTCGCCGGACTGGCCTGGGGGGCGCGCGCCGCAGCGCTCGGCGGCGTTGCTGCGACGGCCATGCTGAGCGGGCTGATCGATATTTCCTATGGATTGGGTTTCGCAATCACCGTCGCGCTTCCAGCCTGGTGGCTGAGCTATCTGGCGGTGCTTGGGCGTCCACACGCCCACGTCACCCCAAATCCCGAATTGGAATGGTACCCCGTCGGCCGAATTGTACTGTGGATTGCCGGGCTCGCCACGGTCACGACCGCGGCGGCCTTGCTGACACTCGGGACGGATGCGGCGACCATTTCGGAAGCGCTGCGGCAGCTACTGATCCGTTTCGCCGGTCAGACGGAAATGACAGCGGAGCTGGAGGCGTTGGCCACTCCCTTGGTGAGCCTGGCGCCGGCTGCCGCGATCATCTTCGCCTCCGTCCGCCTATTGCTTATGCTCTGGCTGGCCGCGAAAATTGCCCAGACCTCCGGCCGGCTCAATCGACCTTGGCCTGATCTCAAGGCCACCGAATTGCCGCTCGCAGCTCTCGCGATCGGCGCTCTCGCCATCGTGATCTGCTTTTTCGGCGGCCTGCCCGCGATGCTCGGCAAAATGGTCATTGCCGCCCTTCTCACCGCTTATACGCTGACCGGCCTTGCCGTTCTGCATACGCTGACCCTGCCGCTGAAAGGCCGGGCGCTCTGGCTCGGCTGTGCCTACGGACTTATCGCCATCCTTCGCTGGCCAGCGCTCCTGATCGCCTTGCTGGGTCTCGCCGACGCCATATTCAGCATCCGTCGCCGCGTTCAAAAACCACCACCTCTTGCCGCTGCATGAAAGCGGCTGATCACCGAAAACTCAATTCACAACCTCAATTGGAGAACAAAAATGGAAGTTATTTTGCTGGAACGCGTTGCCAAGCTTGGGCAAATGGGTGAGGTCGTCCGCGTAAGGGACGGCTTCGCGCGGAATTTCCTGTTGAAGCGCGGCAAGGCCCTGCGCGCCACGGCCGATAACCGCGCCAAGTTCGATGGCATGAAGGCCGAACTTGAGGCGCGCAATCTTCAGGCCAAGAACGAGGCCAGCAAGGTCGCCGAGAAGATCGACGGCCGCAACGTCGTCGTTCTGCGCCAGGCTTCGGAGACCGGCCAGCTGTTCGGATCGGTTACCGTGCGCGACATCATCGCCTCCTTCGCCGCTGATGGCGTCAACATCGCGCGCAACCAGGTTCTGCTGGATGCGCCGATCAAGACCATCGGCAAGCATGGAATCCAAATCGCCGTTCACCCCGAGGTCGAAGTCGGTGTCAGCGTCACCGTAGCCCGCAGCGCCGATGAGGCGGAGCGCATCAACCGCGGCGAGGACATCAGCACACGCCAGGAAGACCAGGATGCGGCGGCGGAAGCCATCGCCGCTGCCGGCGAATTCTTCGATCCGGAAGCGCAACACGACGACGTTCAGCCCGAGGCGAACAGCTGAAGCTCTATTGCTCGCCGCGTCGGCGCCGTCCCGTTCAAGACCGTCCAGGCCCGGCTCACGCCGGGCTTGTTCGTTTGCGGGGGCGCGGGCGAAAGCGCGCCGAGACGACGGGTCTTCTCCTCGCCTTTTATTGCGAGATGGGCGGCGCGGGCGGCCCTGCCGGTGCGACCGGCGGTGAAGCCGCCGCCACCGGAGCGGCCGGCGGAGACGCCGGAGCGTTGGGCGCGCTCTCCGCTTTATCCGTCGATGAAGCCGATGGAGTGCTGGAAGCCGGTGGCGCAGCCGTCACGGCCGGTACGGGGTCAGCGCGCAGCGGAGGCGGGGCCGGCGGCTGTTCGGCTTCTTTCGCCGCCTCTGGTTTAACATCGGACTTGGCGGCCTCGACACCTGCCGGCTCAGAACTTGCCGGACCGGTACCGCTCTGGTCGGACGCTTTGTCTGACTCCGGCTTGGCCGCTGAGACGTCCGAGTTAGCAGGCCCGGTTGCAGCGGTCGGCTTGGTCGCATCGGTGGCTGGAGCCTCGGGATGACCGGCCGCCTTGGGAGCGTCTTTCGGAGCTTCTCTGCCGGTTTCCTGCGGCCCTTGCTTGCCGCGCTTGTCCGGCCGCGGCTTGAAGGCCGAGGGCTCGCCTTCCGTTCCCCGCTCCCCGGCGACCGGCAACCGGCCATCCGCGTCCGGCGTCGGACGCACCTGACGCTTGCTGCGACCCGGGCGCCCCGTTTCGACTGAGGAGGCCGCGTCATTGTCCGGTCGGGAGGCTTGCTGTGGTTCGCCTTCCGGTCTGGCCGATCGCGAACGGCGGCGATCAAGCTGATCCGGGGTGGCCTGGGGCCGGTTTTCAGCGCCCTGCTCTCTCGCCTGTCTTGGTTGTCCCCCGCCGGAACGGGTGTCGGCGACGCCACTGGCCGCGAGATAGCCGGCCAGGAGCGAGGCCATGTCGGGGCTGGTCGTGTAGTGCTCGCGCAGGAAACCCGCCAGCGATCCCGGCGAAACCGTTTTAAGCAGACCGCGCGGGCTCTTGTGGCAGGCCGCGCAGGTCCCGGCAAAAATCTGCGTTGGACTTTTGCCCGCTTCGAGATTCTGGGCCGCAACTGGGGCAGCTACAAAAAAGCAGGCGATCAGGAGCATCACCGTCGCTAAACTGAGCGCTCGGCTCGACATTCTTCCTCTCCAGATGCGGAAAATCGCCGGAAACCGCTCCTCTCGGGGGACGGCGACGGTGACCTTTTAGCGGATTATGGGGTGAATGGAAGCTCACAGATGTCGCGCCATCGCGTGAAGCACCAAAGGTCGATTATCCGTATTGTTAGCAATGCACTAGCGCGATCCCAAGGCTCCCACTATGATTTGATCGGCCTTCCGGAACCCTTGTTTTTCTGGAGGGTCGGTGACCATGGATTTATAACCATGGCCGCTACAGCCTTGCCCGGGATTCGCGCATTGGGTGAGTTCGATGGACCGATTGTTGCGTTTTGCTCTCGAGAAATTCGTTCGCCGCGGCTCGATAACCTTCACGACCGCGAGCGGGATGCAATTTACCTGCGGTGACGGCACCGGCGATCCGGTGGCCGTACGTTTCCTCACCGAGGAAGCCCAGCGCCGAATCCTCCTCAACCCGGAACTGGCGTTGGGCGAGGTCTTCATGGATGGGAGCTTCGTGGTGGAAAAGGGCTCGCTGGCGGATGCGCTGGCGATCCTGATGGACCAGCCCGAAGCGATGCCCCGCTGGGCCAAATTACGCTGGCGGATGCGTTTTCTCACGCGGCACGCCCAACAGTTCAATCCCCGGAAGCGCTCCCGCGAGAATGTCGAGCGGCATTATGACCTCGACGGAAGACTCTACTCGCTCTTTCTGGACTCCGACCGGCAGTATAGCTGCGGCTATTTCGAATCCTCGGATTCCACGCTCGACGACGCCCAGTTGGCCAAGAAGCGGCATCTCGCAGCCAAGCTTCTGGTCAATCAGGGTGACCGCGTCCTCGATATCGGATCCGGCTGGGGCGGATTGGGCCTTTATCTGGCTGAAATAGCCGGCGCCAACGTCACGGGCGTGACGCTATCGACCGAGCAGCTCCAGGTCTCGAACGCCCGTGCCGCCGAAAAGAACCTTGAGGCGAGGGCAAAGTTCGTCCTGCAGGATTACCGGGACATTGCGGGACCCTTCAATCGGATTGTTTCGGTCGGCATGTTCGAACATGTCGGTGTTGCCTTCTACGACCGCTTTTTCCAGCGCTGCGCCGAACTCCTGACCAATGATGGCGTGATGGTGCTGCATTCGATCGGGCGGTCGGAAGGACCTGATGTCACTAATCCCTGGATTGCCAAATACATCTTCCCGGGCGGATACATTCCGGCGCTTTCGGAGGTTCTTCCGGCCGTGGAGCGCGCCGGCCTTCTGGTTTGCGATATCGAGATCCTGAGGCTGCATTACGCCGAGACGCTAAAGGCCTGGCGTGAACGCTTCATGGCGCGGCGCGAGGAAGCCGTGCGGCTGTACGACGAGCGATTCGCGCGGATGTGGGAGTTTTATCTCGCGGCCTCCGAAATGTCGTTCCGCAAGCAGAACCTTATGAATTTCCAGATCCAGCTCACCCGACGACAGGGCGTGGTACCGATGACCAGAGACTACATCGGTCATGAGGAAGCCAGGCTACGCGGGATCGAGCAGGGTCAGCGGCCCCGGCTGCAAATCGCCGGCGAGTGAGGCGCATTGGTGGGAGCCGGCGCTTGCCGGCCTCATCGCCGCCATCAACGGGGCTTAATTGATTCCGCCGCTGTCCGGAGGGATCATTCCTCCGGTACCGTCGCGTAAGTAGTTCTTGCGTTCTGTCGTCAAGCCACACGCTGACCAACCGCGGGATTCATCCACTCTTTTAAAGACCGGTGCATAAGCGTCGAGTATCCGCTTCCGCTTTTCGTGCCGCAGGCGCTTTATCACCGCCCGATTTGAATCAAATAAGACCAGATTAGAAGTATTATCGAACTCATGGCGCTGACCGATTCGAACGTTTTCAAATTGAGCTCGGATGCGGGAACTCCGACCTATCGGAGCGCACCGCACAACATCGAAGCAGAACAGAGCCTGCTCGGCGCCATTCTCGTCAACAACGACGCTTTTTATCGCGTCTCGGACTTTCTCGAATCGAAGCACTTCTTCGAGCCAATCCATCAGACCATCTTCGAGACGGTTGGCAGCCTGATCCGGATGGGAAAGATTGCAACCCCGGTCACGCTGAAGACCTTCCTTCCGGCCGACATCGATCTCGGCGGCATGACGGTCAGCCAATATCTCGCGCGTCTGGCCGCCGAGGCGACCACGATCATCAACGCACAGGATTACGGTCGCACGGTCTATGATCTTGCGCTACGGCGGGATCTGATCCGCATTGGCGAAGACATGGTCAATGTCGCCTTCGACGCTCCGGTCGATTTCGCGCCGCGCGCCCAGATCGAGGACGCCGAGCGCCGTCTTTACGAACTGGCGGAGAGCGGACGCTATGACGGCGGTTTTCAGCGCTTTTCCCAGGCGCTGACCACCGCCGTCGACATGGCCGCCAATGCTTACAAGCGGGACGGCAAGTTATCAGGCATCGCCACCGGGCTGCGCGATCTCGACGTCAAGATGGGCGGATTGCAGTCGTCCGACCTGATCATCGTTGCCGGCCGCCCCGGCATGGGCAAGACGGCGCTCGCCACCAACATCGCTTATAATGTCGCGAAGGCGCATCGCTCTGACATCCAGGCAGACGGTACCTCTAAAACCGTCAATGGCGGGATCGTCGGGTTTTTCTCCTGCGAAATGTCGGCCGAACAACTGGCCACCCGTATTCTCGCCGAACAGACCGGCATCGCCTCAAGCCTTATCCGACGGGGCGGCATCACCGAAGTCGATTTCGAAAAAATCCGCGACTACTCCATCGAGCTGCAGTCGCTGCCGCTTTTTGTCGATGAAACCGGCGGCCTCTCCATCGCCCAGTTGGCGGCGCGCGCCCGCCGGCTCAAGCGGCAAAAGGGTCTCGATCTCATCGTGGTGGACTACATTCAGCTTCTTCAGGGTTCGCAGCGGCGTTCCGACAACCGCGTGCAGGAAGTCACCGAAATCACCACCAGCCTCAAGGCACTGGCCAAGGAATTGGCGGTTCCGATTATCGCGCTGTCGCAATTGTCCCGTCAGGTGGAAAATCGCGACGACAAGCGGCCGCAGCTCGCCGACCTCCGTGAATCCGGCTCGATCGAGCAGGATGCGGACGTGGTGTTGTTCGTGTTTCGCGAGGAATATTATCTCGCCAACAAGGAACCCCGGATCGGCACGCCAGAATACGAAAAATGGCAACTTGACATGTCGCTGGTCCATGGCCGCGCCGAAGTCATCATTGGCAAGCAACGTCACGGACCTACCGGCACGGTAGACCTCCAATTCGAAGGTCAGTTCACCCGGTTCAGCGATCTCGCCCAGGACAGCCATCTGCCAGATCGAGTGTAGGTCTGGCATTCCGAGTTCCTGCTTTTCAGCAACTCGCGCGGGGGATGCCTAGTTGGAGCGCCTGACGGCGCGGTTGAATGGCTTCGGCGGCGCGCGTACAGTCAAGGCATGAACTTCGCTTCCAAGCCGACATCGGTTGATCCCGGAAATTTGTTTTCACCGGAGGCCAACCTTTTGGCAAAGCTCGTTGCCTTTCCCGGCATCGTCACGGTCGATCTCGATGCCATCGTCGCGAATTGGCGCAAGCTCGAAAAAACTGCGGTTCCGGCGGAATGCGCGGCCGTCATCAAGGCCGACGCCTATGGCTGCGGTCTTGAACCGGTCGCGCGCGCGCTGGCGCACGCGGGCTGCAAAACCTTTTTTGTCGCCACCATCCAGGAAGCTCGAGTCACACGGGCAGCAGCGCCCGAGGCCATCATCTATGTGCTGGATGGCTGCTTCCCCAATTGCGGCGATGCGTTCGCGGCGATTAATGCCCGACCAGTGATCGGCGACCTCAACGAACTCGCCGAATGGGACGTGTTCTGCAGGCGTACCGGCTGGAAAGGTGGCGCCGCTATTCATATCGACACCGGCATCAACCGACTCGGACTCTCGATCGCCGAGGCGCAAGGAATTGTCCCGCGGATCGCCGCCGGCGATCACGGGGTGACCCTCGTCATGAGTCACCTCGCCGGCGCGGAATTGCTGAACCATCCGCTGAATGCCAGACAGCTTTCGAGTTTCCGGGAAATCGCAAGCCTGTTCAGCGGCGTTCCTGCATCGTTGTCGAACTCTTCCGGCATCTATCTTGGACCCAGCTTTCAATTCGATATGGTGCGGCCGGGCGCGGCGCTCTATGGCGTCAACCCAACGCCCGAGGCCGATAATCCCATGCAGCCTGTCGTCGACGTAAAGGCGCGGATCATTCAGGTGCGGCGAGTCGGCCGCGGCGAAACCGTGGGCTATGGCGCGACATGGACCGCGCGGCGCGAGACCCGGCTTGCGATCATTTCCGCCGGCTATGCCGATGGATATTTCCGAGCGGGCGGCAGCAATGACGGAACGCGGGGCGCGGACGTGATGATTGCCGGCAAGCGCTGTCCGGTCGCGGGCCGCATCTCGATGGATTTGGTAGCGGTCGACATCACCGATTTGCCGGCTAACGCCGCGCGACGCGGACAGCTCGCCACCCTGATTGGAGATGGCATCACCGTTGACGAATTGGCGAGGCATTTTGGCACCATTGGTTATGAGGTGCTGACCAGCATCGGTACCCGGTACGCTCGCATCTACAAGGGTGAGGACGCACCCGATGCCGCGGCCTCGACCTGAGTCCCGGTTCAAGCCGGGGCCGGAATGAAAATTGCGAGCTTCAACATCAACAATATCAACCGGCGGCTGCCAAACCTGCTGCGTTGGCTTGCGTCAGCCAAACCGGACATTGTCAGCCTCCAGGAATTGAAAACGACTGACGATGATTTTCCCTCGGACGCGATCAAAAAGGCGGGCTATGGCGCAGTCTGGCGAGGGCAGAAGACGTGGAATGGTGTCGCCATTTTGGCGCGAAAAACCGAGCCGATCCTGATCCGCGACCGGTTGCCGGGTGATCCCCTCGATCACGAGGCGCGTTACGTCGAAGCCGCGGTCAAGGGCATGGTCGTCAGCAGCATCTATTTGCCGAACGGCAACCCGCAGCCCGGCCCCAAATTCGACTACAAGCTAGAATGGTTTCGCAGGTTGCGCGCGCATGCGGCAAAATTCCTCAAAGACGATCTGCCTGTGGTGCTGGCGGGCGATTACAATGTGGCGCCGGAAGAAATCGACATCTACCCCACGCGCTCCTGGGACAAGGACGCGCTGATCCAGCCCAAAAGCCGCGCGGCGTTCAAAGCCCTGCTGAAGCAAGGCTGGACGGATGCGCTGCGCGAAATGCATCCGCAAAAGCGCCTCTACACATTCTGGGACTACAAGCGAAACCGCTGGCGGCGGGATGCGGGGCTCCGGCTCGATCATCTGTTGCTCAGCCCCCCGCTGGCGTCCCGCCTGGTGAAGGCCGGCGTCGACCGGGCCATCCGCGGCGAAGAGGGAGCCAGCGATCACGCCCCCGCCTGGATCGTCCTGCGCTGATCGAGTGGATCCAGCGGCGGCAAACCCCACCTTTGTTCGCGTTCTGTGCTATGGGGAGCCAACGCCTCCTCCTGCCCCGATTCCCCGATGGCCAAGAACACCCTCTCCTTTGTCTGCCAGAACTGCGGCGCCGCCTATAACCGCTGGCAGGGCAAATGCGACGCCTGCGGCGAATGGAATACCTTGTCGGAGGAGGACATCACCGGTGCTACCGCCATGCCGGCGTCGGTCCGTTCCAAACGCAAGGGAAGAACCTTCACACTGGAGAGCCTGACCGGGGAGAGCCACGATGCCCCGCGTCTACCCTCCGGCATGACCGAACTCGATCGTGTCACCGGCGGCGGATTCGTGCGTGGCTCGGTGCTGCTGGTCGGCGGCGATCCCGGCATCGGCAAATCCACGCTGCTGACCCAGGCCACCAGCCTGATGGCGCGCGCCGGCCATCGCGCCGTTTATATTTCCGGCGAAGAAGCGGTGGCACAGGTGCGGCTGCGAGCAGCGCGGCTTGGATTGGCGGACGCGCCGGTTCAACTGGCCGCCGAGACTTCGGTCGAGGACATCATTTCCACCCTTTCGGATGGCGCCGTCCCCCGCCTGATCGTGATCGATTCGATTCAAACCATGTGGACCGACACGGTGGAATCCGCGCCCGGCACCGTCACGCAAGTCCGCGCCTCGGCTCAGGCGCTGATCCGTTTTGCCAAGAAATCCGGGGCGGCCATTATCCTGGTTGGCCACGTTACCAAGGATGGGCAGATCGCAGGTCCTCGTGTCGTCGAACACATGGTGGATGCCGTGCTCTCCTTTGAGGGTGAAGGGTCGCAACAATTCCGCATCCTGCGCGCGGTCAAGAACCGGTTCGGCCCCACCGACGAGATCGGCGTATTCGAGATGACCGGGCTCGGTCTGCGCGAGGTCTCCAATCCCTCGGAATTGTTTTTGTCCGAGCGTGATCTGGGCAGCCCGGGAACGGCGGTATTCGGCGGCATGGAGGGGACGCGCCCGGTCTTGGTGGAATTGCAGGCCCTGGTAGCACCGACCTCGCTTGGCACTCCTCGCCGCGCGGTGGTGGGATGGGATCCTAACCGGCTCTCGATGGTTCTGGCGGTGCTGGAAGCCCATTGCGGCGTCAAACTGTCCGGCCATGATGTGTATCTGAACGTGGCAGGCGGACTGCGCATTCAGGAGCCGGCTGCCGATCTGGCCGCCGCAGCCGCGCTCGTCTCCTCGCTGGTGAACGCCCCGCTGCCGACCGATGCGGTCTATTTCGGCGAGATATCGCTTTCAGGGGCGGTTCGCCCGGTGGCGCAAACCTCGGCCCGGTTAAAGGAGGCGGCCAAGCTCGGTTTTGGCCGGGCCATATTGCCGGAATCCGCGCGGGGTGAGCCGGGCGGAGATGGCGGGCTCCTTCTCAACAGCGTCGGCAATTTGGCCGCCCTGGTGGCCGATATCGCCGCCCTGGGGACGCCGCGAAAAAGTCAGGGGACAAATCGCCCGGATGCGCCCTCTGACCGTCCCCTTGAAAAAAATGCCACACCCGCAAGATTCCGGCGTCCGGAGCGCTAGGCGAGGGTGACCGCGCGTTCCCCCGCCGCTATACAGCCCGCGATGCGTCCGAGGGCGCGATTTTCCGGCCTTGCGGGTAAGGCCATCTGGCCTTCACCTAGGACGAAGCCGATCACCGATTCGTGGCCTTAACTTAGCGGACCTGACCATCCGATGCCGATAACGCTGCTCGATCTCGTCCTGCTCGGAGTCATGCTGATTTCGGGTCTGCTTGCGATGGTGCGCGGCTTCATGCGGGAGATCCTCTCGATCGCCGCCTGGGGCGCCGCCGCTTTGGTCACCGTTTATGCTTTTGGCAAGCTGAAACCTACCGCACAGGCCTATTTCAACAACGAGACCGTCGCCAGCGTCGTGGTTGTGGCGGGCGTCTTTATCGGCACTTTAATAGTGGTTTCGATCATCACGGTGCGAATTTCCGACATGATCCTGGACTCCAGGATCGGGGCGCTGGACCGTACGCTCGGGTTCATTTTCGGGCTGGCGCGCGGACTTCTGATCGTCGTGGTGGCGTTTTTGTTCTTTAACTGGCTGGTTCCCGAGAAGCAGCGCCCGGATTGGGTAGCCAAGGCCAAATCGTTTACCGTATTGGATTCCAGCGGCCAATGGCTGATGTCGCTCTTGCCGGATGACCCGGAAAACACCATCTTGAAGAAATTCAAGAAGAATAAACCGGATGAAGAGCAGACCGATACCGATGCGGCGCCACCCGCGACGAGTGATGGGTATAGTAAACCTGCGCGCGACAGCCTGAAAAAGCTGATCGAGAAACCCGCCGGTCAGTAACGAGCAACGCTAGAGAGCCAGGCAAAGAGAGGCGCGATGGACCAGAGCCCTTCCGACGACTCCGCGCAATTTGACCTCGATCTTGGCGACAGGAGGTCAGTCGCGGACCCGGACCCTCTCCATCTCACCGATTCGGACCTTGAAGGAGACACGCTGCGCGAGGAGTGCGGCGTGTTCGGCATTTTCGGGCATCCCGATGCTGCAGCCATCACCGCGCTTGGACTGCACGCCTTGCAGCACCGTGGTCAGGAGGCCGCCGGCATTGTTTCCTTCGACGGAACCCGGTTCCACAGCGAACGGCGGCTCGGCCTTGTCGGCGACACGTTCTCGAACCGCGAGGTGATCGAGCGGCTGCCGGGTAATGTCGCCGTCGGCCATGTTCGCTACTCCACCACGGGCGCCACTATCCTGCGCAACGTGCAGCCGCTATTTGCCGAACTCTCCACGGGTGGATTTGCGGTCGGCCACAACGGCAATCTCACCAACGGCCTGACGCTGCGGCGCGAACTGGTCCGCAACGGCTCCATGATGCAATCGACCACCGACACCGAGGTCATCCTACATCTGGTCGCCCAATCCAGGCGCAGCCGCTTCATCGATCGCTTCATTGAATCGCTGCGGGCCATCGAGGGGGCCTATTCCCTGGTGGCGATGACCAACAAGAAACTGATCGGAGCGCGCGATCCTCTCGGCATTCGCCCGCTGGTGCTCGGTGAACTCGACGGCCGTCCGATCCTGGCGTCAGAAACCTGCGCGCTCGATATCATCGGCGCGAGATATGTCCGCGATATCGATCCCGGCGAAGTGATCGTGTTCGACGATCACGGTGCACAAAGCCACAAACCATTTCCGCCGATGCCGCCGCGTCCCTGCATCTTTGAATACATCTATTTCGCGCGGCCGGATTCGATCGTCGGCGGTCGGCCGGTCTATGACGTACGCAAGGCGATGGGCGCCGAGCTTGCCCGCGAAAGTCATGTCGCGGCGGATGTCGTCGTTCCCGTGCCCGATTCAGGCGTGCCGGCGGCTATCGGCTATTCCCGCGAATCCGGCGTTCCCTTCGAACTCGGCATTATCCGAAACCATTACGTCGGCCGCACCTTCATCCAACCGACGCAGAGCATCCGCGAGATCGGCGTGCGCATGAAGCATTCCGCCAATCGCGCGGCGATTGCGGGCAAACGAATTGTTCTGATCGACGACTCCCTGGTGCGCGGCACCACCTCCAAAAAGATCGTGAAGATGATGCGCGATGCCGGTGCCCGCGAAGTGCATTTCCGGATCGCCTCGCCGCCCATC
>Ga0105239_10007292_pt1 | contig 12697 bp, 14 predicted proteins | sample KBSC44metaG_FD_92761 | JGI IMG/M metagenome (GOLD analysis project Ga0105239, IMG submission 92761) | Corn rhizosphere microbial communities from Kellogg Biological Station, Michigan, USA - KBS C4-4 metaG | ecosystem: Host-associated > Plants > Roots > Rhizosphere > Soil | place: Michigan, USA...
AGGGACAACATGCTGCCATCCCTGGCTACTTACCCAGTATGAGTTCGGAAGGCCCGCCCACTGCAGCGCTCCAGGACCCAAACGGCCCTCAATGCCATCGACGCACAAGGCTCCTCCAAGACCGTGGTTCCATTTATGGCCGGCGCCATAGCTCGGGGCGAGGAACGACGCAGCCTGGGGATTGTCCATCTTCTCCGCGATGTACTTGCCGTCGGGGAGCTGGTGGCTGAACAGCTCACGCGCCGTCTCGGGCTTCAGCAGCACGCCGTCGTCCAGCAGCAGCGAGCGCAGGATCTTGATGTAGTCCTCGGCGGAGCTGAAGAGGCCCGCGCCACCGTAGTCGTCGGTCGGCTGCTTGGTGAAGGACATGCCTAAATCCGGCGCGTCGCCCACGGCCTTCGCCTCGGGACTGGGCCGGAACGTGTGGCCCAACAGCTTGTCCTTGATGTCCGGGTGGTCCATGACAAACGTCGTCGTCTTGACGCCCACGGGCTCAAACACGTTCTTCTTCAGGTAGTCGCCCAACCTGATGCCCCCGTTGACGCGCTCAACGACCTGCCCTGCCCAGTCAATGCCCACGCTGTACTCCCAGCCATCACCTGGCTCATAGACCAGCGGGTACACGAGGTTGTCCTTGATCGGGCCTTTCACGATGTTAGCGTCCTTCCCCGTCGCCTCGAAATACTTGGCCGTCAACGGGCTCATGAACGTATACGACATGCCGGACGAATGGCTGAGCAGGTGCCGCAGCGTGATCGGCTTGCTCGCCTTCTTCAAGACCGGTTTGCCAGCCTCGTCGATCGCCGTCACGATGTCGGGCTCGGACCACTCCGGGAGCACCTTGCTGATCGGCTCGTCGAGAGACACCAGGCCGCGCTCGACGCACTGCAGCGCCGCGACGGAGGTGCTGATCTGATAGGCGAGGCAAGCTTCAGTCTCGCGAATCTCCTCCGGTGGGGGGGTGGGAACTCAGCATCATGCTGCCGCTGCTGCTGTTGCTGTACATACCTTCGAGCAAGACGCAAGCCACGCGACAGAATCCATCCCCATCGGCTTCGTGCTATCTCCGAGCACGCGGTTGCCAAACGCCTTTGCATATAGATTCTCGCCTGCCTCTCACGAGCGTCAGTCAATGCGTCCCCACGAACGTATTTTATTAGCTTTTCCAGGGGTTATACGGATAGTAGAGCGTATTCTATGGAAATGAAATGATGGGCAGTGGGCAAAGAGGCATTGACAACGCACCATTTTTGCCGACGGCAGCTACAGCTACGCCCGCGACCACGCCTTCTTCCACGGCCTTGGTGATGGCCGATTCGAAGCTAGTGGCCATTTTTTCTTCTTCCTTTCCCTTTTTCAAAAATCCAAATCAAATTCAAATGCCTGTAGTTTAGCGATTTGTTCTTGGGGGTCAAAATGGTTTATGTCAAAGTCTGCTCTCGTTTTGTAGATCCGGCTCGTCGAGTATATAAAACCAGACAGCGATATCGCTTGGACGTCTACGTAATACGACCAGGTACCAAGAATAGAGTAATCATCTCCCTACACATTCGACATCAAATGCTCCTTACTAAGTAGGATGCAGTTCACAGGGCCAGCGTGGGGCTCATCGGCAAACCCCCCTCTCGTGCCAACCTCCCGCGTAGGAAACATGTGGCGCTCCCCACATCCCTCGAGTGGTGCTGTTCCCCAAATCCTGCCCATCGGACCTCCGTTTTGGAGTACCCGACCACTTGAGACGCCACGTTCTAAAATGGCTAATCCTACCAGCCTTGTTTCCATTGTACCTATCAATTTGTAGATTGTGCGGATAGCGGAGCGTACATATGCACCAAAATCTCAGAAAGAATTTATATTGAACACCGAAATCTGGCACAAAGTCAGGGTCCGGCACTCTGCAACGATGGAACAAATAAGGGTACATGCCAACTTGATTTATCGGGTACATTCGGATACTGATGGGAACTGGATGCCTGAGTGTTGTTCAAAGAGAAATCCCGAAATTTTGGAGATGGATGTGATTGTATCACAAGTCAGACAGTGGATGACCTCCTCAAACGTGCGAAGGGCGAAGATATTAATGAGATGAATCCATTGACATCAAGGGACAGTCGTTGACGCTTTCGGAATTCGATCCTGCCGACCAAAGCGGGACATGGTGAGTTGATTTCGTATTCGCCCATATATTAGGCAACACCATCAGTGGACTGAATGGGAGTGCGTATTCGTGGGAATGATTTTCCTCCTCAGATACTGCGGCACTAACGTTGGACTTGGTACTCTCAACTTCTCGATCCTTCAGGAATTGCCGGCGTGGTGAATGACTCTGGCGGCCTGCCTCCTCTAGACTACGTCCGCTGGCCACGTGAAAGTCATTGGAGACATCCTTCAGAGCAACAAGAAATTGCTGGTTCTCAGAATCCGAACCGCATCCCGGCTTGGTTTCCCACAACATGGTTCTTGGCGCATGTTCAAACGTGGACCGTTGTTTCTTTCGAGGCTCAAACCCCCTGGGTGCCGTCACCAAACAATCTGATTCTGAGATATTGCTTGCCTTCCTCTTCGACGGGAACTTAAGTTGTCCTTGGTTAGGGAACAGAGTGTTACATGGTTCAATCCCATGCCAAAGATGCTCGGTTGGTAGTCTTCCTGATGCCCATTCATCTTCAGCATGATTGTACATCGATGTGTTCTTGACTTGCTCATCAAAGTAGCATTCCGCTGGGCTGGTGTACGTTTGTGAGACTGGTCTTGAGCATGGGACTGTTGGCCAAGGAGTAAATATCATTGAATTTCTTATTGTCGGAAAGTTTGGAGTGGTATCAAGTGATTGATTGAATGCTCCAGAGCTTTGTTGGCCCAACAAACTATCTCTTGTATTGTTATCTGGTATCAAATGTGGTGATCCTTCGTTTTGATCGCGTGGGCAGATTGGTGGAGCGCTGCCAAAAGAGAATTCGGTTTGGCTTTGATTCATGTTGTCCGGGAAGATAAATCCTAGCCAAGCCTCACTATCGCTATCATAGCAGTTCGCAAAATAGGCATCGGGCTTTTCGGTATGAGGCCGGAGAGAAGCTGGGAGGAAGGACTGTGTAACTCGTTCCTCTATCTCAGAGGTAGAGGCGTGTGGGCGTTCGGCACCGTATCCGTCAGATGCCACCTGGGAAGCAATACATGGGTATGATCTGTTATTGCACAGATCTGCTGTCATTTCAACAGGTGAAATCTCCCGTCGGTAACTGACATGACTGTTGCCAGCTGACCTCATCCGGATGCCCATCGGATCATTGTGGGAACTGCTCGATGTATTGCTCCTCAATTCAAGCTCGACCTGTTCATCAATTGTGAAGCGATGTTCCCGAACGAACCTAGTGGACGACTCCCCTGTTCCCCTCGGCCGCTCCACAGCTTGCTGGAAATCAAGGCGTCCTTGTCTCGAAGGCGATACATGTCGGTCATGGACGAATGCTTCGGATGCGAGGGGGCTGCTAGAATTGTTCTGGGGCCGCCCATTCTCATGATTTACGTCGATGGTGAGAATTTGAGATGTGCTGCGGTTGAGTTTTGCTGGATTTGGTTGTCGCAAGTATGTCGAGTATACTTTCCGGAGACTCGGAGAAGATCGTTCTAGCACTTTGTCGAATGAACCAAGGCTTCGGGCCTCATTCAACGGTATGAGCGTCGAAGGCGCTCTGGCTGGCTCGCTTTGTTTCCCAGATTTTACCGGTGTTGAATGGGGGTTGACTATCCATGACAAGGACCAAGTCTTCTGCTTTTTGGCTGATGGGATGGAACCGTTTCCAGAACGATCTAGCAGCATTGAACAATCACTCGGTTCATCCGATCGTACTTCTCTACTTTGTGGTGTATTTGGTCGGTCTTGCGGTGGAACAGCTGGCGAGTGTTTATTTCTGCTAATCTGCGAGCGAAATCTAGCACCACGGTCGTTCCCTTGAGACGGGGCAGTCCTGGTTTGACAAGGTTCTCCGGTACTCGGTTCGAGGCTTCGAGGGTCATGGGTGGTGCTCGTCTGTAGGCCTGTGCCCGAGTACTTTGTTGAGGGCTGTCTTTTCCGTGGTCTCCCAATCTTTCCCCCGCTATTGTGTCTCAGAAGGTAAGAAACCACTGGTCTTGTCATTGTGAGACCAACCCAGTCTGACCGGGCAAGAAGATCGAGCTTAATGGAGTTGACTGGGTGGCGGTCTTGTTTGGGTTTGGCCCTGCAACAGATGTAAGTGAAGGACGGTACAAAGTATGCAAGCCTTGCCTCAGGTCTTGAAGCCTGGCAACCGGTGATTCCCGGATCCTCGGGTTGTCCCCAGTCAAAGATGAACTCAAGGGCTCTGATTGCCCGAGTCGTGCGTCGGCTGTGCTTCTGTGGTAATCATGCTTGAGGTTACTTGTCGTGAAATTGGCAACTGATTGAAATTCTCCCAGGATGGAAAAGACAGGGTGAGGGGTGCTGGCGGGATGTTGAATTTCCTGCCTTGCTTTGGCGAAGTGCTGCTTTTGCTTTCTCACTTGCTCATTCGTATTGGCCTTGATGTGAAGATGGAGGCGACCTCCAGTCCAGTTCATCTCCAACCAAATTGATGAAGGAATCGAGAGATTTTACAATGGACCAATGTATCGGCTGGCAGCGTCATGATGTTGCACGAGCTGATTAGGCTTACAAGGGCCTTTCATGGACTCTGGAGAAGGTGCAAAAAGATGTGAAGTCCTGGATGCTCGACTTTGAACAGAACACGTTGGTACGCGATCTTCGGTCGTGGCTGCCTATTTTGGTTCCCTTTCGTGGATGCATTTCATCTTGTCCTCAGACATACTCACCATGCCAGTAGCAGCTTATCATCCTGTTTGAGTTTCTGATCTCCGAGCAGTCAAAGAGCGCACTCGTGCATCCCCGTCACGGAGCCAGGAGATAGGGGAGAGCAATAACGCTAATTACTTCTATAGCATAGCATGAGGGCCACTAGCTCAGTCACTAGGTCACAAGGCTGCGGTGCGTGGTTGATTTGGGTTGTCGTTGACTTGCCTGTTGAATATTTGGGGGCTTCACGTATTTGAATGGAAATTTGGGGTGCGTATCGCATCATACAGGTCCTATCAACCCATGCCATCGAGCACAAGCAGGATACGGAGACGGAGGAGGGTTTCACGTTCGAGGCCAGGAGGCCGTGCTTGTAAACGGGGCAGCAGGATAGAGGACCACACCAATTCCAACCAAGCTCACAAACTCGCTGGTCGGTCCGCTGAAGCATGGAACCCCCATAAGTGACGACCATATTTCGCTACTCCTACTACAGTCAGCGTTCGTGATAAATATCTCGTAGCTTAGCAGCATGGCAGAGGAGGGGAAGAAGTGCATGAGTGGTTTGGCTAGGGGACTAGGGACGAGGTGCCAAGGATTCACGTGATTTAGCACCAAACGCCACACCAAAATTTCCCCTTTCGATTGCTCGAAGGTCAAAATTCCATCTTTGCCCAAGCTATCAACTTTCTGACCTACCACAGCTGTTACAGTTTTATCTTGTTGGTACACAGCAGTCGGATTGACACCTCTTACAAAAGTAGGGTTCCCCTGAACTCTTTGTCACTTTTTGTGCAACATCCTTCCGGGATCACGATCTCAATGAGAAATGATTTGCCATCCTCGTTTCTTCCTCGACTAGGTGAGAATCCCTTCTGCAATTATCCTGTCATATGGATCGGCAGCCATGCTCTGCTATGATGAATACCAATACCAAAAGCATAGTTCAATTGAGACACTAGTCTTTGAAACGAACCTTACCATCATCAACCATTCTGAGAGAGACTTCCACCCAGGCTCTGTGATCCATGACCACAATTGCTCATTGAGTATCGAATACGGTGTACTGTCTTGCTAATCATCGCCTACGCAGGTACCTCTGACGATCTCCAAGCATCACATCACGTCTTACTCGTAGATCCGGAGAAATTTTCAATTCTCGATTCACGATACTGTTACAATGGCACCCGTGCCGGTGCAAGGGATCCAGATCGATATGGTCAAGTATTATGTATCCAAGGACTCGGTAGCTCCACATCCGGTATGCCTGTAATGATTAATGGTGCGATGCCTGTGAAGATCAGCTCTAGCTTTTCAGTAGTACCTCGTAATCCAATCCGGCGGAGAAATAGCACTTGGGAAAGCGAACTACGTTCCGAGGCTGTCACCATTGGCGCGTATATGGGCAGTAGTTAAGGATCTACCTGCTTTCCCACATTCGACATCAGGGATTTCGAGTCTTGTTTCGTGTGCAAAGTTTCATTTCAACAGGATTGTCAATGCCCAGGCAATTTCGATCATGGTCGATCGGGAGGCCACTAGGAGGTATTCCCAGCACCAATTGTGCACAAAAACATTCCGTATCGAGTGGTTCTGGAGTCAGAGGCACTGTTTGATAATGCTGATGACGTTGTGGGATCCATCCATCAACGATATGAAGCAGACTCAGGTCTACCGAGCAGTCGAAGGTCTGTACGTACCCTAGCCTGGTCAGCAATGCCAAGGTGGAACTTTGGTACCATCCAACCATCAAATTTGCGTTTGGGTGCGACGTCAGTGGGCATCCGTGGGCGGGAGTGGGCGTCGGTGAGCAAACTGTCCTGGGTCCCCCTGTCAAACGAGGCCCGTGCCGTGACAGGACGAAATGACCCGTGGTCCATTGAGGATCGAAAGGATTGAGTTCTGCAGAGGTTGCCTTCTTCAGAGGATGTTCGAGAGAGAGAGCGAGAGTGTAAGAGGGCTCAGTTGTTCGTAAAGCACAGGGCTGGAGTTTGGCATCTGACACACACAACAGAGAGCGTGCTGTATCAGAGCGTGCCACGTCAATGTGCTAGGGCTTTCCATGCATGTGCCAGCGTTTTCATCACGACCAGCTCCTCGACGCGAGTGGTTGCTAAATGCAAGCGTGGCATGCGAGGTGAGAAGCAGCGCGAAGGGGCAGCCAAGGGAAGCGAATGGGCATTCCCCTGCTGATCATGCCCCAAAGGCTTCTCAACCATCCACAGGAAGCAAACGGCAGCTCAAGGTCCCACATGTCGAATGAACGATGGACTAAGTAGAGTGGATGAGAGTGATGTCGATCTTGACTCGCCCGTTTGCCTGCGCCATGACTCGAACGATGCGTTGCTGGCTCCGTCGGTAGCGGGTCGTGTCGGACATGACAGGCGGGTTTGGAACTAGAGAGCAGACTCGAGGACAGCTGGCACAGGAGGGGTGAGGATGGGTGAGGATGGGTGAGGATGGGCGAGGATGGTTGTAGGAAGACGAGCGAAATGGGGCCACGGTGCATGGGACGCTGCATTGAGAGGCTGCAATTCCTACTCGATGACGGCTGAGTGTGTAGTTGGTAGCCCCGCCGAGCTCTGCAGGCCTCAGGTAACCCGTGCCTTGCTACCCTCACCGCTGCTCTCTCTCTCTCTCTCCTCCTATCCATCTCCTGTTCGTCTCATGCCTCTCAATCCCAATCGCTCTCATCGGACTTTCTGCTCCCTTTTTCCCTCATCTCATTCCCTTCCCACATCCCCCCTCCCTCCTGGTGTCCACTTCCAACTTCTCTGCCTCCCACCCACTTTTCTCACACACTTTCTATCCTTTATATACAACGCCCGCTATTCCTCCCCTCCTCTGCTTCTCTTTTACTCTCACCAACACCTTCTTCCCTTGAAAAACACACCCTGATACCCCCCCGGGACCCTTTTGCTCTTCTCGCCATCTACATACTTTCTCAGTCTATCTTGTCTCGACATACTGTTTGGCTTCCAAAGGATCCCATTATTATATCCCAGGACTCCCAGGAAATATCCCAGGTCTCTGTTTTTGCTTTTGTCTGACTGTTCTTGTCCGTCAAAGTCAATTGTCCAGGATTGCCCGTTGTGAGGAATTCGGCTCAACTCTCGACATCTACTCTTCAATTCTTCTCCCAACACACTAGAGGTACTACTTTTTCCCCCTCCCTTTACTACTGTTATCCCCTCGCTTGCGTTGCCTGCCATTGCGGATGTGACGCCCCGCCCTTGGCTGAGGTCGTTGACCTCTCTACTTCAGCTTTCCTCACCGCCCGCCTGGGGCCCACTCCCTGGGCCGGCTGGTGAACTGTGATGCTGAGAATTGGGTGCTCAACCCTCTACTCTCCACAGAAATAATGAAATGAAAGCAATATTTGCCCACTTGGAAAAACCCATGGAATGGAATGGACCCGGAATGACCCTGGTTATTTTGCCCTATGGACAAACCCGTTGGACATGGCCTTGCCAGGAATTTGGACCCAGTTTGCTTGCTTTGATTTAACCGGACTCGTCGACACTTCGCGCCCTACTTTGCCGTGCGTGTGAACCTGTGGATCATCAATGTTGCACCCTCACCACCCATTACACCAAATTCTTCAACCAGCGCCAGATGCACCGTGAGACTGTACTTCCCCAAGGCTCGCCCTCCAAAGGATGAACCCTTGAGCCTACAATGATTATGATGTTTTATCTTGTATGCCCTTGGGCCAACAACACTCTTGTGGATTAGACTCCTATCCAGGAAAGGAACACCAATATCCAGTTCCCAGGTCTTTGCTTTTTGCTCTGTAACAACTATACTTGTCCGATTGAACCTCCGGAATCCCATGGTTTTTGATCATCTTCTTCCCACACAAATGTGCCTGGGGGCTTTGCACGACCACTCCATCCAAACGGAAGGACGAGGTTCAGCTGTCAACCTTCGACCATCGACCCTCAACCAACAACCAAATCAACTTCATCCTCAATTCCAACACTCTCGGCCTCAGCCTGATATACCTGGACAACCAACCACCATGGCGCCACGTCACCAACATCCGCGTCTCTTGTCAAATTCCTGCTTTGAATTCATTCTGCACTCCATGTTTCGGTTGAATGACCTGAAGAACTAACTCATACCCTTTTTGGCAGATCTTCTAGCCCCTTGGATCTGTATCTTTTGTGCAATGTTGTCAAAACCACGCTCCCCCGTTGGGGTTGCTTCAAACCGAGGATCTAAAAGCCGGTCTCCAAGGACAGTCCCAGTGACCCAATCGGATTCCCTGGATTTTTCTTCTTCTACTATGGCCGAAATTCCCTCACATTATGCCTTGACATCCTCGTGCCATGGATCTCGCCGGCCTAACATGGTCAACTCAGACCTCATGTCTTGCAACAACTACCCAGGATCATCGGGAGATGACTTTTTCTTGTCTGCAACTTCTAGCATGAGCTTCAATCCCATCACCTCGGCTGCAACATTCTCTGGACCTTTGTTGCCCACCATGGGCAGCTTTGATGAGCTTGATTCGTCACCATATGACCCTTGGGTGGCCAGCGTGGTGTCGACAAGCAGCCCCACAGAAATGAATTTCGTGACCTTACCATACCACTCCCAAGGTCCCTCCCAGGATATACTGAGCCCCTATGTGGATGTATCTATGTGTGGCCCCGCTGTAATGAATCCCTGCTACGGACCAGACGCCTTCAATTGGTCACCTATTGGGCGTCCAGACACACCCCCTCCGGAGGCTTATATCGATCGAATATTGCCCCAACAGCTCTCCCCTCCCGAGGATATCCAGGACGACCCTTGCGCCGATGAACAGGACTATCATATGTTCGAGGTCACTGAAATCTCCACATCGTCGTCGCACAGGTCAGATTGTCAAAGAACTCCTGTGCACATAGTCCATACTGACCTAGCTTCCTCGAGCAGTCTCGCCAGTCGACAGCTGGCACAACCCAGGCCAATCCGATCAGCATCTGATCGAAGTGATTTACTGGATGAAAACCGAAAATCCCCGGATAGCCGGATTGCCAAGGATGACCAAGGCGATAAAGTGAAAGCCCGGAACCACCCGTTATACGATGCCACTCCCAAGGAAGATGGAAAGTTCCACTGCCCCATGAAAGACAAAGCCGGATGCAATCACGAACCGACTGGGCAAAGATGCATCTACAAGTAGGTTCATCTCCACCAAGAAGTCCGATTCCCCCCTCTAACCTTTCGCCCACAGCAAATATCTGGATTCCCATTTGAGGCCATATCGTTGCAAGTTTGCCGATCGGGAGTGCGATGAAGCCAGGTTTTCCTCCAATGCTTGCCTGTTCCGCCATGAGAGAGAAGCCCATGGATTGCACAACCACGGAGTGAACCCATTCCTATGCAAATTCCCGGAATGTGACCGAGCCCGAGAGGGAAATGGATTCCCTCGACGGTGGAACCTTCGTGACCACATGAAGCGAGTCCATGAATATGATGAGGCCAAGTGTGCCAAAGAAGTCTTCCGGCCCTCCGGGTCCGAGGCCACTAAGAGGCGAAAGGGATCCGGTGTCCCTACATCGACTCCCATGAAGAGGTCTTCATCATCGGCTCATGCGAAAGCTCAGGCCATGGCAGGGGCTGCCATCCCCAAGTACTTGGCCCGTGTTAACCAGGCTCGTTATGGGATCCCAAGAATGTCCACCAGCACCACGGAATACGCTGCTACATCACGGCCCGTGACACTGGACGACGTTCAGTTCTCGCCGACAGCCACTGTTTCCAGACCCTCACAGAACCCAGGATCATATGGACCAGTGTATCCGATATAGTCTTTTTTTCTCGCTTGTTGCATGTTAGCCAAATGATCTAATGAATCCATGTACACTTGTGTCCAACCATCCAGGAGGCTCCTTTGATTCAGTTCTTACCTTTTGCAGATTTTTCTGCCGGTTCCGGAAGTGGAGCCAGACCACCACTGCAACATATTAGAGACACCAGTACCACACGGTGCAACAGAACCAAAGGCTCATATTGGGGAGGGCGAATTAGCGCCCGTAGTACCCCTTGAGCATGATCTCAAGCCAGGCGTGATCCAGTTCACAAGCCATCAAGGACCAATATCCCGTTGGAAAAAAAATCCCAGGACAGGCCAATTCAAATCCCAGGGACATCCAAGGCTTCTAGGGCTTCTTATGATTACTGCCGTGAACCGTGAGATGAAAGCAGCTACGACGAGTACGTGGCGGAAAGCAAGCCATCTTGCTCGGATGAGGAGGATGCAGTGGTGATTTCGTGCGTACCACCCACGATGGGATATGAAGATACGTTTCTGTTAGAATAGCTAGTTTAACTTCATGACTGTTTTGAGCGAGTTAGCTCATATAAAGACGAAGTCTTGAGTGATTATTTGAGTGAGAAATGATAAATCTTTCAAAAGCTCAGACACTGATGATATATGTACTCGTGCGTCGTCCTGGGTCCATCACTGTGATATTGGTTGCGTCAGAGTAGAGGATTCCCCCGCGTGCGCTTTCCAAAACCCCGCTATCATTTTCTGAGTAAATATAATTTCTCCGAAGCCTTGTTCCGCAGCCCAAACACTTAATAGCCCTCGCGCAATCGTGATGCCGGTATGTACGGGCATGGCCATCCACAAGTCCCTAAATGTTGTCACTCACTAAAACTCCCTCATAGCTCATAATACTCACAGGTCTCCCCTGCTCAGGCAAGACCTACCGCGCACGGCAGCTCGCCAGCGACCTCGACGCCTACATCGCATTGAACCCGACGTTGTCGAAACGAAATGTACAAATCATCAATTCGCACCACTCCTCCTTAGACCCCGAGGGATGTGCACCTTCCACCGATGAGGTCGACACGACGCCCAGCGCCAGCGCCAGCGCCAGTAGTCTCCGGGATGAAATCTACAACAACGCATCGCAAGAGAAGATATCGCGCGCGGAGGAGTTCTCGGCGATCAAGCGGGCGCTGGGCAAGGACACGATCGTGGTCGCGGACGGGCTGAACTACATCAAGGGCTACCGATACCAGCTGTGGTGCGAGGCCAAGGCGGCGGCGACGCGGTGCTGCGTCGTCCACGTCGCGGCGCAGGAGGGCGAGTGCAAGGCCTGGAACCGCGAGCGCCAGAGGGCGTGGGGACGAGATGACGTTGACGGTGAGGAGGCGGATCTGACGGCGCCCAGTAGGCAGGCGCCCGGCGTGCAGGGCACGCATGTCCTGGGCGATTTGGCGCCTGAGAGTCATACTGCCGTGTATGGGGATAGGGCTGTGGAGAGGATCAGCCGCTCGAGGTCGTCGTCGATGGATGGTGGTGGTGGTGGTGGTGGTGGTGGTGGTGAAGATGGGTCAAGGAACACGAGGCGTAATATTCAGGACGACGCCATGACGCTGAAGTCGCTCTACATCAGCCACAAGGGCAATGGCTCCTCAAGCACGCAAAAAGGCTCGCAGGGACTCTCTCGAGCAACGGAGGAGACTCCTACGCCACTCCCCACAGCCCCAGGATCAGGATCAGGATCTGACGTCCCCCTCCCCTCGCCAGCATCGACACCACCGTACTCCTCCAACACGCTCAAATCTCTAATCATGCGCTACGAGCCCCCCTCGCCCTTCTCACGCTGGGACACCCCACTGTTCACCATCCCGTCGTCCGACGCCTCGCCGCCCACAGCCCAGATCTGGGAGGCGCTGTACCCGGCGCCGGCCAAGCCGACGAGCAAGAAAGCGCTCGCCCAGCTGTCCTCCTCCTCCTCCTTCTCCTCCTCCCATCGAGAAAGCAGCAACGGCAGCAGTGCCAACCCGGAAACGCCGCAGGCCGCCGCGGCGGAAGTCAGGCAGCACGCGGCCACGGTGCTCCCGAAAACGACCAGCTCAGACGCGCTGCAAGTGCTCGAG
>Ga0105239_10007294_pt1 | contig 12694 bp, 12 predicted proteins | sample KBSC44metaG_FD_92761 | JGI IMG/M metagenome (GOLD analysis project Ga0105239, IMG submission 92761) | Corn rhizosphere microbial communities from Kellogg Biological Station, Michigan, USA - KBS C4-4 metaG | ecosystem: Host-associated > Plants > Roots > Rhizosphere > Soil | place: Michigan, USA...
AGGACGGTCCGCTCCGGCTCCGGCTTCTCCGCCGCCTCTGCATTATAAACAAAGAGCCGGACCATATAGAACAGCCCGCTGAACCAGGTGACGATAAAAATAATGTGCAGCGCTTTTACATAATTATACATAGGAAAGAATTTTGGATCTCGTGGACTCTGTCCACTCTAGGCCAGCAACATAGACCTATCCCCCGCCGCATAGTCCCTGACCCACCCGGCCAGCGTCTTCACCCACAAAGGATGGACATTCAGGCAGGGGATCATGGTATAGGCTTCTCCACCGGCAGCGATAAACGATTCTTTCCCACGGATAGCGATCTCTTCCAGCGTTTCCAGGCAGTCGCTGATAAAGGCGGGACAAAGGATAAGCAATTTTTTGATGCCCTCCTTTGGCATCTCTTCCAAACGCACGTCAGTAAAAGGTTCCAGCCATCCCTTGCCCAGTCTCGACTGAAAGGAGTTGCTGTACTTGCCCTCCGGAATGTCCAGCAGCCGGACCATCTCTTTTGTGGTTGCGAAACACTGGTGCCGGTAGCAGAAGGCGTGGGCCGGAGAGGCAGTGTCGCAGCAGGTAGCCGACCTCATGCAGTGACTGCCGGTCGGATCGGTCTTCTGCACGTGCCTGGCTGGGACGCCGTGATAGCTGAACAGGATATGGTCATAGTCCTGCCGGAGATAGGGGCGTATCTGTTCGCTGAGGGCCTGCAGGTAGTGAGGCTCGTTATAGAAGGGCCTGATAAAATTCAGCTTGAACCCATAGTCTTTCTTCTTATATGTCTCCTGGGCCCATTCCACAGCGGTCTCATATGAAGCCATGGCATAGTGTGGATACAGGGGAATAGCAAGCACCTCTTCCAGCTGCGGCGATCTCTTCAAGAGCTGTTCGAAGGCCTGTTCCATCGAAGGATTGCCATAGCGCATGGCAATCTCCACCGGCTCTTCAACAATTGCCTGCAGGGCTTCCTGTAGCTGCCGCGTCAGCACGATCAGCGGAGACCCCTCTTTTGTCCAGATGGTGGAATAGGCCTCGGCAGACTTGGCCGCGCGGAAGGGCACGATCAAACCCCCGACGAGCATCTTCCTGAAAAGCCAGGGGTAATCGATGACCCTCTTATCCATGAGAAATTCCATTAAATAAGTATGAACGTCTTTGGTTGCAGTGGAATCCGGCGATCCCAGATTCATCAGAAGGATAGCGCGCTTGCCTGTAGGTGTCATATCGGCCGTAAAGGTACGGTAATGTGGAACAATTTTGCGGCGGGACGGCCCGTAGAGATTGTCTAAACACCCAGATATGGCGTATAAGACGAATATCAGACGGTGTCTGATATTCACCAGCCAAAAACATGACAGTCTAATGACAGAAAAATTCGTTTTATAGAAACCCTTGAAAGTAACTTTGCGTTCATAAAGTGAGTCACAGACTCGCTGGCCAAAGGCCCATCAAAAACGGATACACTGGGGATGGGTACTTTTCTCGAAACCATACCCGGTGTATCGAACCAAAAGAGCTATAAGCTGTAGAAATGGGTACAAGGACCTCTGATATCTCGGGATTTTACGTAGTGGGGATCAATTATAAGAAGACAGACGCTGCTATCAGAGGCCAGTTCGCCATCAATAATGAACAGTACGACCGCATTCTCACACTGGCTCCCTCCCGTCATCTCAACGAACTCTTCATCTTATCTACCTGCAACCGGACTGAAATATATGGCTTTGCAGACAACGCCAGCCAGCTGGCCAGCCTTCTCTGCACGGAGACCATCGGAGACCTGGACACCTTCATGGAGATGGCGTATGTGAAAAAGGGATCCCAGGCCATTGAGCACCTCTTCCTCGTCGGTGCCGGCATCGACTCCCAGATCCTCGGGGACTACGAGATCGTAGGACAGCTGAAGCTGGCCGTAAAATTCGCGCGCGAGCGCCAGTTCATCGGCGCTTTCACCGAACGGCTGGTCAATTGTGTTCTCCAGTCCTCCAAATCCATCAAGAATCAGACGGCATTGAGCGGCGGGACCGTCAGCGTCTCCTTCGCCGCCATTCAATACATCCGCGCGAACATAAGTGACCTTTCCAACAAGAATATCCTGCTGATCGGGACCGGCAAGATCGGACGCAACACCTGCCGGAACATGGTAGACTATCTGTCCACCCGGAATATCACGCTGATCAACCGGACAGAGAGCACGGCCGACGAGCTGGCCGCCGAAATGGGCGTACAGTCTGCTCCGTTAGAGCAGATCGAACGGCAGGCCGCCGCAGCCGATATCATCCTGGTAGCCACCAACGCCGAGCTGCCCACGCTGCTACGCCGTCATATAGAAGGACACGGAGATAAGCTGCTGATCGACCTTTCCATACCCTGCAATATAGAGGAGTCGGTCGCCGAAGCGCCCGGCATCACCCTGATCAACGTCGATGAGCTTTCGAAGATAAAGGACGAGACCCTGCAGAAGAGAGAGGCGGAAGTGCCGAAAGCAAAGGCGATCATCGCCGAGCATATTTCCGAGCTGATGGAATGGTACGAGATGCGCAAGCACGTGCCCGTCCTGAAAGCCGTAAAGAGCAAACTGAAAGAACTGCATACCAGCCCGTTGTTCAGCCAGCTGTCGGGCCAGTCCATCCCCTGTACAACAGATATGGACGAACAAATTCAACGGGTGATCAACGGAATGGCGACCAGGATGCGACAGCAGAACCAGGGCGGCTGCCACTATATACAGGCAATTAACGAGTATATTGCGGCGAATTAACTTCTTACTCCACCATGCAAACACCGATGCGGATAGGCACGAGAGAAAGTCAGCTGGCGGTCTGGCAGGCCACACAGGTAAAAGAGCTCCTTGAAAAAGAAGGCTTTTCTGCCGAGCTGGTCTTTATAAAGAGCGAGGGCGACCTCGATCTCAAGACGCCTCTGTATGAGATGGGTGTTCAGGGGATATTCACCCGCAGCCTTGACATCGCGCTGCTCAACAACAAGATCGATATCGCGGTGCACTCCATGAAGGACGTTCCGACACAGCTGCCCGAAGACGTCCGCCAGGCGGCCGTGCTTCCCAGGGGGCCGGTACGGGACCTCCTGGTTTACAAGACGGACCTGCACTTTCTCGATTCATCCGCACCTGTACAGATAGCCACCAGCAGCGTCCGCCGCCGGGCGCAGTGGCTGCATAAATATCCCACCCACCAGCTGCACAACCTTCGTGGGAATGTCAATACAAGGCTGAGGAAATTGTCCGAAGAGAATTGGGACGCCGCCATCTTCGCACAGGCAGGGCTCGAGCGGATAAGCATCCGGCCCGAAAAAAGCATCGTCCTGGACTGGATGTTGCCGGCCCCCGCACAGGGCGCCATTCTCGTCGCCTGCCGCGCAGATGACGAGACAAGCTATTTGGCCTGTCAGTCACTGAACGACCCGGATACGGCCCTTTGCACGAAGATCGAGCGCGACTTTCTCCGGACCCTGCTCGGCGGCTGCTCCACGCCTATCAGCGCCCTGGCCGAGATAGAGGATGGAGACGTCTATTTTGCCGGCGAGCTGCTGTCCCTCGACGGACGGCAAAAAGTCGCCATAGAAAAGATCCTCCCCGTTGAGTTAGCGGCTACAATAGGAAAGACAGCGGCCGAAGAGCTGCTCGACAACGGCGGAAGAGCCATCGTAGAGGCCATAAAGGCGGTAAGCTTAAATGTCTGATCCCGATATACGCGTATTATCGACCCGGCCTTTGCCCGCCACGCTCATCGAAAGCGCCAGGGACAAAGGGATAACCATCGACGTTATACCCTTCATAGCGACGGAGACGACGGTGAATGAAGATCTGTTGCGCGCCTTGAAGCAACGCCGGATGACGGTGGTATTTACAAGCGCCAACGCAGTAGAGGCGGTGGGCGTCGCGAAAGACTGGAAGATATTTTGTCTGAGCGGAGCTACCCGGCAGGCGGCTGCAAACAATTTCGGAGAGAAGGCTATAGTCGACGTGGCGGATTCGGCTGCTCAGCTGGCGCAGAAGATCGTGGACCACGCCGTCAGAGCGGTATGCTTCTTTTGTGGTGATCTGCGGAGGGAAGAGCTGCCTTCCATTTTGCGCCAGGCAGGCGTCGGGTATAGGGATGTTGTGGTCTATAAGACGATCGCCACCCCGCAGAAGGTTGACGTCAACTATGACGGCATTCTTTTTTTCAGCCCCAGCGCCGTGGAGAGCTATCTTTCGATGAACAGTGTTCCGGCAACAACCACCCTATTTGCGATCGGAAATACGACCGCTGCAGCGCTAAAAAAATATAATGTAGTGGTCAGCAGCCGGCCCGAGGCGGTCGCGCTGGTAGACAAGGTAATCGAGCATTTTCAAAACAAAATATGACAACACTCAGGAACGATCTATTGCTAAGGACCCTAAGAGGAGAAAAGACAGAACGCCCCCCCGTATGGATGATGCGTCAGGCCGGACGCTATCTGCCGGACTATATGAAGTTAAAGGAAAAATATTCATTCTTCGAGCGCTGCCAGACACCTGAGCTGGCTACCGAGATCACCATACAGCCCGTTGAGCAGGTAGGCGTGGACGCCGCTATCATCTTCTCCGACATCCTGGTGGTGCCGCAGGCCATGGGCATGGAAGTGCAGATGGTGGAAGGCAAAGGCCCGTTGCTGCCCGATCCCATCAAAAAGATCGGCGACCTGGACAAGCTGATCGTTCCCGACGTCGACGAGCGGCTGGGCTATGTCTTCGATGCGCTGCGCCTGACAAAGAAGACGCTCGCCGGCAGGGTCCCGCTGATCGGTTTTGCAGGCTCCCCGTGGACCCTCCTTTGCTATATGGTGCAGGGCAAGGGCTCCAAGACCTTCGACGAGGCAAAAACCTTTTGCTATACCCAGCCGGAGACGGCGCACCGTCTATTACAACAAATAACGGATACGACTATCGCCTATCTCAGGGGACAGGTCAGGGCCGGCGCCGACGTGGTGCAGATCTTCGACAGCTGGGGCGGCCTGCTGGGTCCCGATGACTTTGAGCATCTTTCCCTGCAATATATCCGCCAGATCGTGGCGGCGTTGAAGGACGAGGTCCTGACGATCATCTTTGCCAAAGGCGCCTGGCAGTCGCTGGACAGCATGGCCGCCACCGGCGCCCATGCACTGGGCATCGACTGGTGCATCAAGGCCTCAACGGCACGCCAGCTGGCTGGCCCACAGGTAGCCCTGCAGGGCAATTACGATCCTGCAAAACTTCTGTCGCCGATACCTGTTATCAAAAAAGAGGTAAAGGCCATGCTGGATGCCTTTAAAGGCTATCCACATATCGCCAACCTGGGTCATGGCATCCTGCCCGACGTGCCGGTGGACCATGCCAGGGCCTTCGTAGAGACAGTGAAAGAATACAAATCCTAGCATATGGCATTCAGGGACCAATGGATAGAGTTCATTCATGACCTGCAGCTGCGCATCTGCGGGGCGCTTGAAAAGGAAGACGGCAAGGCTGCCTTCGTCCTCGATCAGTGGGACCGGGAAGGCGGCGGCGGAGGCAGGACCATGGTCATCGCAGGTGGCAACGCATTTGACAAAGGGGGCGTGAATACCTCCGTGGTCTGGGGCCCCGTCACCGAGCCGATGCGCGCTCAGCTGAAGATCGGGGGAGACAATTGGTTCGCCTGCGGACTTTCGCTGGTGATCCATCCCTTAAATCCCTATGTTCCCACGACGCACGCCAACTGGCGCTATTTCGAAACCTACGATCAGGCCGGCAATATAACAGACCGCTGGTTTGGCGGTGGCTCGGACCTTACCCCCTATTATCTCTTTGAAGAGGATGCGGTGCATTTTCATAAGACATTACGGGACGCCATGGAGCCCTTTGGCAGCGACCGGTATCCTAAGTACAAGAAATGGTGTGACGAATATTTTGTCAACAAGCACCGGGGAGACGAGATGCGTGGTATCGGCGGCGTATTCTACGACCACCTGCGGCCCGCGGATGATGCAGAGGCCACGACGCTGTTCGCCTTTCAGCAGGCCAACGGGAACGCCTTTTTACCGGCGTATCTTCCCATAGTGCAGAGGAGAAAAGGAATCGCCTATGGCGACCGGGAAGTCGAGTGGCAGGAGATCAGAAGGGGTCGGTACGTCGAGTTCAACCTCATCCATGACCGTGGGACCCTTTTCGGCCTGAAGACCAATGGCCGCACGGAAAGCATTCTCATGAGCCTGCCTCCCCGGGCCCGGTGGGGATACAACTATCAGCCCGCGGCGGGTAGTCCCGAGGCACAGCTGCTGGATGCCTGTCTGCATCCGAAAGACTGGTTACACAACACTAAATAACTTTTTATATGTTCTTACAACGACGCAATAGGATCCTGAGACAGTCTCCATCGATAAGGAGCATGGTTGCGGAAACGATCCTGACCCCAAACGATTTTATAGTTCCCCTGTTCATCGATGAAGGCGCCGGCGTAGTGCAGGAGATATCATCCATGCCGGGCTATTTCCGCAGGAGCCTGGACGGCACCGTGGAAGAGGTACGTCAGCTGTGGGGGCTGGGTATCCGCAGCGTGCTGCTTTTCGTCAAGAGCAAGGACGAGCTGAAAGACAATACGGGCAGGGAAGCATGGAACCCCGACGGGTTGATGCAGCGGAGCATCAAGGCGATAAAGGACGCCGTACCCGACATCGTTGTGATGACCGACGTGGCGCTGGATCCCTACTCTTCTTATGGGCACGACGGCATAGTAGAGAACGGCGAGATCGTCAACGACGCCACGGTCGAGGCGCTGATCAGGATGAGCCTCAGTCACGCCGCTGCGGGAGCCGACTGGGTGGCTCCAAGCGATATGATGGACGGCCGTATCGGAGCGATCCGGCAGGCCTTCGAAGACAACGGCTATACGAAGACCGGGATCATGGCCTATAGTGCCAAATATGCGTCCTGCTTCTACGGCCCCTTCCGCGACGCGCTGGATTCCGCGCCGGGATTCGGGGATAAAAAGACGTACCAGATGGATCCCGCCAACCGCCTCGAGGCCATAAAAGAAGCGCTGATGGACGTAGAAGAAGGGGCCGATATCGTGATGGTCAAGCCGGCCCTGCCCTATCTGGATATCATCCGGGAGGTAAAGGAGGCGGTACACGTCCCCGTGAGCGCCTATAATATCAGCGGAGAATACGCGATGATCAAGGCCGCGGCAAAGATGGGCTGGATCAACGAGGACAAGGCCATCCTGGAGACCCTGACCTCGATAAAGAGAGCCGGCGCCGACCTGATCGCCACCTATTTCGCAAAAGACGCCGTTAAGTTGTTGAACCGTTGATACCTGAGGCCCTTCCGGGGCCTCGTCCCGCACATATTTTTCCACTATGTATACCAAGAGCAAAGAACTTTTTGAAAGAGCACAGCAGAGCATTCCCGGCGGCGTCAATTCACCCGTACGCGCCTTCCGCAGCGTCGGCGGCACGCCAGTCTTCATGAAAAAAGCGCAGGGCCCCTATCTCTATGATGTAGATGGCAACCGCTATATCGACTATATCGCCTCATGGGGACCGATGATACTGGGTCATGCCTGGGATCCCGTGGTCAAAGCCATTCAGGAATATGCCGCCTGGTCGACGTCCTTTGGCGCGCCTACAGAACTGGAGATCGAAATGGCCGAGCTGATAAAGAGCATGGCGCCGAACGTCGACCTGGTACGGATGGTCAGCAGCGGTACGGAGGCTTGTATGAGCGCTATCCGGCTTGCGCGGGGGTATACGGGTCGCAATAAGATCATCAAATTCGAGGGACACTATCACGGGCACGCCGATCCCTTTCTTGTAAAAGCCGGCAGCGGTGTTGCGACCTTTAACATACAGACCGTACCGGGTGTCACTCCTGGCGTGGCGCAGGACACGCTGACTGCCGCCTACAATGACCTCGAAGGGGTCCGACAGCTGGTCGTGGCGCACCCCGGTCAGATCGCGGCGATCATCGTAGAGCCTGTAGCCGGGAATATGGGCTGCATCCTGCCTGAGCCAGGGTTCCTGGAAGGGCTGAGGACCCTCTGCGACAGGGAGGGCATTGTTTTTATCTTCGACGAGGTCATGACCGGCTTTCGGCTGGCTCCGGGGGGCGCGCAGCAGCGGCTTGGCATCAGCGCCGATCTGGTCACCTATGGCAAGGTCATCGGGGGAGGTATGCCGGTGGGAGCTTTTGGCGGCAAAAGGGAGATCATGGAGCATATCGCTCCGCTGGGCAACGTCTACCAGGCCGGGACCCTGAGCGGCAACCCGATCGCCATGATCGCCGGCTTTACGATGCTGAACCAGCTGAAGAAGAACCCCTCCATTTATAAAGAGCTGGAAGAAAAGACGATATATCTGCGTGATGGCCTTGACAAGGTATTCAGAGCCTGGGGACAGCCATACCAGATCAATCAGCTCGGCTCGATGATCAGCGTCCATTTCAGCGATCATCCGATCGTCAACTTCACTTCGGCGTCCGGTGCCGATAACCAGCGCTTCAAGACCTTTTTCCACTCCATGTTGCGTCGGGGCATCTATTTGCCGCCATCCGCGTTCGAGAGCTGGTTCTTAAATAATGCCCTGAGCACCAGCGACCTGGATACGACGATCCACGCAGCGGCGGAAAGCCTGGCAGAGATCGGGAGTTGATCAGCAGAATATCCAGCATTGGCTGCTTCTTTTATATTCTTACTTCCAGGCCCATTCGAAGGAGGATCGTTCCTGTAGGGAAAGACGGTTTTTCGCCGGTGGGTATATTGCGGCTGGCAAAAGGTTCCATCGCGTATTGGGACGGCCTGCAGCCGTTATAGCCGGTATAGGCCAGCAGGGCAATCCTTCCGGGGAGGTCCCATCGGATGCCGGCGTCCGCGTCATATGAAAACGCCCACGGAAGCGTATATGCCTTACTATTTACCCAGTTAGTATATCCAATGGGGGGTTCGATGGCATCATCGAGGTAGACAAAGTGCGGCGTTCTCGTCCGCTGTATGCCGGCGAATTCGCCCACGGGAATGGCTGGCCCGGCGGTGAGGCCAATGGACCGGCGGGAAGGATTATCTGGGACTTTGCGGGAAATTGCAGCATCACGCATAATGCCAGCGGGAAAAACATTTCTTTTTCATCAGGAAAAAATGGTTTGGGGTTTTCCCATGAGGGATCTTTCATGCCAATCGTTGCATGACCGGAGAAAAGAACGATACTGGCCGGTAAGCGTTCTAGTGCAGCAGCAGCTCGCAGGGCTTGAGCCCCGTATGCTTCTTGAAGGCCGTCGAGAAATGGGAGATGGAGGAATAGCCGAGCATGACGGAGACCTCGGTAACGCTAAGCCCTTTTTCGTAGAGGAGATAGCGGGCGTGCTCCATACGCTGGCCCTGGTAGAAGTCGAAGATGGTCGTCCCGAACATCTCCTTAAAACCTTTCTTCAGGTAGCATTCGTTGATCGCGACCTTGCGGCTGAGCTCCTTGATGGTCAGGGGTTCGCCGATATGCTGGAGGAGTATCTCGCGGGCCTGGACGATCTTTTCGCGGTCGGCTTCGTTGGCCAGGAACTTACACTGGAAGCTTTCCACTTCTTTTTCGCCCACCATGCACTCCAGGCTGTAAAGCAGGAGCATCTGGCTTTGGGCGTTGACAAAGATATTCTCGAGGCTGTCGGTATAAGTATGGTTCAGCAGGGCTTCCAGGACCAGACGGGTCCTTCCGCAAAGTGAAAGGGTCTTGGAGAAAGAGGTCGTGTGCCTGAAGTCGAGCAACTCGTCGCTGACGGTGCTTTCGAGCTTCCGCGGGCGGGCGAACTGGGACAGGTGTACCGATAGGAAACGGAAGCTGACCACATCCACCGTGTCGACACGCTCAGAGCAGCCGGGAGTAGTGTTGACCTTACAGGAATCGCATTCGATGTCCCAGGTCGGTCCCCCATGCGCCGACGCACCGGCAGAGGCTTTTGCCGATCTGCGGCAATACACCCCACCAGCCAGACAAAAACGGAGTTCGACATAGTTCTGCGCAGGGTCCTCCTTCTTGTAGTGGTAGACCATCATCCCCGTGTCATCGAGGTTCCAGTGCGGATTCTTCTGATATCGACGGATGGCATACTGAACCGAACCGGGGATCTGGCGGTCTTTTTCCTGGAGCAGGATCAGCTGGTCCTGCATCACAGGTTGCTTATAAGCCATCATCAGAATATCAGGAGCCTGGTACATAGAAAGGCAAAATTACATTGAAAAAAGTAAATAAATACACGTCGGTAGACCGGATGGTTCAGCTAAAGGCAGTTTTGACAAAAGGATGACGGGCACGATGAAAAATATGCCTGCCAGGGGCAAGGGTCTCGCCGGAGGACGGCCGGCGCAACTCAAAAAAAAGTGCAAAATGGCCCAGCTCCGGAAGGTGCCGAGGGGGCAAATCAGTGTCGGAAAATGGGGCATTTGCGGCCCCAAAAATTGTGTGCAAAGAAGGTGAATTTGGGGATATTATAACCTCGGGGACCCCTTATTTTTCGTACATTTGTGATCCCTATTAATTTATTGTTAACTACACTATTCCAGTCAAAAACATGAGTGAATCAATACAGGAAGTTCTAAGCCCGGCAACCAATGGATATGGAGCGGACAGTATCCAGGTTCTTGAGGGCCTGGAGGCCGTGCGCAAACGTCCGGCGATGTATATCGGAGATATTGGAGTGAAGGGTCTTCACCACCTGGTATATGAGGTAGTGGATAACTCGATCGACGAAGCCCTTGCAGGATACTGTAAGAACATCATAGTGACCATTTTTGAGGACAATTCGGTCCAGGTGGACGACGATGGCCGTGGCATTCCGACAGGCATCAACACGAAGGAAAAGAAGAGCGCCCTGGAAATGGTAATGACCATTCTGCACGCTGGTGGTAAATTCGATAAGAATACCTATAAGGTATCCGGCGGCTTGCACGGTGTTGGGGTAAGCTGCGTCAACGCGCTGAGCTCTCATCTGCACGTTACAGTATTCAGGGAAGGCAAGATATTCGAGCAGGAGTACAATATCGGTATTCCCCAGTACCAGGTGCGGGAAATAGGGCAGAGCGAGAAAACGGGGACCACGGTCCGTTTCTGGCCCGATGCCAGCATTTTCATCACCACCACCTATAACAAGGACATTCTCGAAGGTCGTCTCCGCGAGCTGTCCTTTCTTAACCGGGGCGTCCGCATCATACTGAACGACCTGCGGGAGAAGGAAGAGGACGGCAGCACCTATACCAAGGCTTTCTACAGCGAGGGCGGTATCGTCGAGTTCGTGGAGATGCTGGACAAGAATGCCGGCCGGCAGCCGCTGATCCCCAATATCATCTATGTGGAAGGCCGTGACGAGGCCACCAATGTAGCAGTGGAAGTAGCCCTTACCTACAACGACAGCTATAGCGAACATATTTATTCTTACGTCAACAATATCAACACCATCGAAGGGGGGACCCACGTCGCGGGTTTTCGCCGGGCGCTCACCCGGGTCTTTAAGGCCTATGGAGACAAGCAGGGGCTTTTCGAAAAGGCCAAGGTAGAGATAGAAGGCGACGATTTCAGGGAAGGACTGAGCACGATCGTCTCGGTGAAAGTCCCCGAGCCCCAGTTCGAAGGCCAGACAAAGACCAAGCTTGGTAACAACGAGGTCAGCGGAGTGGTCGATTCGACGGTCAGCAAGGTGCTGGACAATTTCCTAGAGGAAAATCCCCGTGAAGCAAAGAACATCATCAACAAAGTAATTCTCGCAGCCCAGGCGAGGGCGGCAGCAAAGAAGGCGCGGGAGCTGGTTCAGCGCAAGAGCGTGCTCAGCGGCGGGGGCCTGCCCGGGAAACTGGCCGACTGTTCGGATCGCGACCCCAACCGCTGCGAGCTGTTCCTGGTCGAAGGTGACTCGGCTGGTGGCACCGCCAAACAAGGCCGGGATCGGAGCTTCCAGGCGATCCTGCCCCTGCGGGGCAAGATCCTCAACGTAGAAAAAGCCATGGAGCATAAGATCTACGAGAACGAGGAGATCCGCAACATGTACACCGCGCTTGGCGTGACGGTCGGTACGCCGGAAGATCCAAAAGCGCTGAATCTTATCAAGCTGCGCTATCACAAGCTCATCATCATGACCGATGCCGACGTCGATGGTAGCCATATCGCGACACTTATCCTGACCTTTATCTACAGATATATGAAGGAGATGGTAGAGCAGGGCTATGTTTATCTCGCACAGCCGCCGCTGTACCTCGTTAAGAAAGGCAAAGAGCAGTCCTATGCATGGAATGAAGAACAGAGGAGAATGTGGATCGAAAAGCTTGGCGCCGGTAAAGAAGACAGCGTTACGGTTCAACGTTATAAAGGTCTTGGAGAAATGAACTCCGACCAGCTCTGGGAGACGACGATGAATCCGGACACACGCACTCTGAAGCAGGTGACCATCGAGAGCGCAGCAGAGGCAGATCGCATCTTCAGCATGCTCATGGGCGACGAAGTTGCTCCGAGACGTGATTTTATCGAATCTCACGCGAAATACGCCAAGCTCGACGTATAATTATTGGGTGGCGTCGAGGCCTGCTGCGAATGGTGCCGCGGGCCCGCCCGGATAAATAATTCCGGGCAAATGCGCCAAAATTGTTAAGTTTACTGCAATTATCTTACTAACCAGACCTGCGATAGCAGGCGTTAAATCGATGAACTATGTCAGATGTAACACTCA
>Ga0105239_10007295_pt1 | contig 12693 bp, 9 predicted proteins | sample KBSC44metaG_FD_92761 | JGI IMG/M metagenome (GOLD analysis project Ga0105239, IMG submission 92761) | Corn rhizosphere microbial communities from Kellogg Biological Station, Michigan, USA - KBS C4-4 metaG | ecosystem: Host-associated > Plants > Roots > Rhizosphere > Soil | place: Michigan, USA...
ACGATCGACCGGGATGCCGTCGCCCTTGAGGTACATCACCGCGAGGTTGTACTGCGCCGGCTTGTAGCCCCACGACGACGCGACTTCGTACATGTCGACCGCGTACTTGAAGTCGCCGTTGCGGTACGCGTCCGCGGCCGTATAGAAGAACTTCTTGCCCGGACGCGCCGCATCCTCGGGCGTGCCCCAGGTTTCGTCGGCCGGCCGGTCGGAGTTGTCTTCCGAGTCGTGGCTCGGCGGCCGCATGCTGTAGCTGCCGGCGAAATTGAGTTGCGTCGCGGCATCGGCCTGCGACGACACCACCATCGCGGCGGCGAGAACGCCGAGCGCCATCACACGAGTGTCCATCGATCCCCCGAGCATCCGTCGTGTGGCAAGACCGTAGCACCAGCAGTGGTGACATTCAACGAATAACTTCGTACGACGCAGCAGCTTTACATCCGGACAGGTCGCCTGTGCCGCGCCTTTACATTTGGACTGCAGAGCGACCTCGGCTTCCCCGGCGGCTTCCGACCGGCGGGATCCGCCTGTCCGACCGCGGCCGGCTTCCGTCCGTGGAAGCCGGCCGTGACCAGGGGCACTCAGGCGTCGCCATCCTCCTCGGGATCGGCGTCGCGCCGCGTCGAGGCCGCAGGCGCACCGGGCACGCGCGTGCGATTCGGCAACGCACGCAGCGCGCGCAGCGTGTCGATCCACGCGCCGCATTCACGCGGGTCGAACACGCCGAGCGGGTGCGTCGATCGCGCCGTGTGGGCGTGGGTGTGGGCGGCTTCCGGCCATTCGTCGAACTCGATTGCTGCGAGCATGTCCCGTATCCATAGCAGGGGTCCTGATGCGGGTAACGCACAAAGGGGCGATTCCGCGACATCGTCGCAAGGTGGAAACGCTTGCAGGGCCCGCGCGGGGTTGGGAAACGGGGTCGGAGCGACTTTCGCCCGGCGTGGTAGCGTTTGCCATGAGCCCGCGCGCCGAAAGTCGCTCTGGCCCCGTTTCCCCGCGCGTTCAGGGCGCCTGGCGGCGCAGGGTCGCGACGAAATCGCGGTCGCGGCCGAGCCGGTCGAGCAGCGGCAGCACGAGCTGCGGTCCGTTCGCGCCATTGCTGAACAGCACGAGGCCACTGCCGCGGTCGGGGCTGAAGTACGCGAGCGTGAACACGCCCTCGTCCATGCCCGTGTGCATGAGCACGCGCGCGTCGCCGTAGCGGTACACCTCCCAGCCGAGGCCGAAGCCGGCATCGTCCGGGCAGTCGGGTGCGGGCGTCGGGCAGAGCACGTGCAGGCGGTTCGCCTGCACGTGCGCGCGCTCGGTCGCGAGCTCCGGCGTGACGCCGTCGCCACGCATGACGGCGACGATGAACGTCGCGTAATCGGATGGCGTCGAGTAGACGAGGTCGGAGGCGAGCGCGTGTTCGGCGAACGCGGGCTCGAGCGCTTTTCCGTTCGCGTCGGCGGGCCGCGCCATGCGACCGTCGAACCACGGCCGGCGCGTGTACGCGGTGTCGTGCAGGCCGAGCGGCTCGAGCACGGTACGCTCGGCGAGGCGCTCGAACGGCGTATCGAGTTTCTCCTCGATGAAGCGCGCGAGGTATTCGTAGCCTTCGCCGGAGTAGCCGAACGCGACGCCCGGTGCGCGCAGGAAGGCGAGTTTGCCGCCGGTTTCACGACGCCAGTTCGGCAGCCCGGTGCGATGGCTCAGCGCGAGCCGCGGCGTCAATTGCAGGCGGCGCGCGTCGCCGGCGATGTCGGGATCGGTCCACGCGTTCGCCATCGGCTCGTCGAGCGTGATGCGTCCGGCGGCGACGAGGCGCAGCGCGAGTTCGGCCGACAACGGCTTGCTCAGCGACGCGATGTTGTAGAGCGTCTTCGTCGTCGCCGGCTCGCCGGGCGCCTGTTCGCCGTACGCGGCGACGACGGCGACGCGGCCGTGCTCGATGACCGCGATCGAGGCGCTCGGCACGTGCTTGTCGGCGAGCAACGGCGGAACGACCGCGTCGAGCGTCGCGCGCGCATCGACCGCGCGGTCGCCGCTCGCGTTCGCAGGCGCGTCGACACCGTAGTGGTCGTAGCTCGCGACGCGCGCGACGCGCCACGTGCCATGGTCGTTGCGCCACACGTGCAGGAAGCGCGCGGCGCCGACGAGCTTGTCGCCGCCCTTCGCGTCGCGTTCGTAGAAGCGTTGCACGCCGGTCTCGATCGCGCCGCTGTCGCCGACCGGGTACACCGCGAGCGTGCCGGGCACGAGTTCACGGCGCGACGCCGGCTCGTCGCCGCGTCGGCGGCGCTCGCACTGTTGCCGGATCACGTCGGCGAAGCGTTCGCCGGAAGCGGCGACGAGGCCGCCGCGGTCGTGGTGGAATTCGAAGTCGTCGGTGACGAGCGCGCGCACCGTCGTCGCGTCGCACCGGTCGAACACCGCGCCGAACAACGCCGCGTCGGCGCGCGTGATCGCCTCGACGAGCGCCGGCGTCGCCGATGCCTGCGCGTGCACGCGCACGCCGGGTGGCAGCGCCGCATCGCGCAGGATCGCCGCGTCGCGCGTCACCGTGTCCATCGGCGCAGCGACCGGCGGCTCGGCCGGCGAGGATGACGCCTGTGCCAACGCGCACGCGAGCAGCAGGCAGGGAAAGGACACCGCGAAACGGTTCGACATGGTTCGGACCTCGAAGGAGATGACGGGCGCAGCCGCCCGTGCGCCGCGCGGGCGCCACGGGAACCGCGATGGGAATGACTCAGGACCGGCGCGCGAGCGCGTAGAAGACGAGGTGGCCGACGCCGGTCGCGCCGACGAGCACGGCGACGACGCCCGCGTTGATCTCCTGCCAGCCGATCCACTGCACGAGACCGAAGCCGGCCGCGATGGACACGAGCAGGATGCCCGAGCGCAGCGCGGCGAGGCGGCGCTGCGCGCGCTCGCCGGCGAGGATGAGGTCGATCGTCTCCTCGCTCGCGCGCTCCTTGAGCAGGCGTTCGCGCATCACGGCGTCGAGCACGGCCTTGAACGCGTAGGTCACGCAGAGGAACAGCGCGAGCGGAACGAGGGTGTGCTGGATGTCCACGCGATCTCTCCGGCCGGGGGCGCGACGGCTGCGTCCCGTTCAGGAGCCTAGGAGACGCAGGGGGGCGGATCGGTTGCAACCGCGCGCGATTCCCCCTCTCCCGCTTGCGGGAGAGGGTTGGGTGAGGGCGATCGGAGCGTCCCACTCCGCCTTCCCGTCACCCGCCGCGCTGCGCGCGCCGGCCTCTCCCGCGAGCGGGAGAGGCGACCATGCCATTTGCAACCGACCCGGCCGCCCGGGTATCCGTAGCTCCATGGAAGGCGCGCCGCCATGAAGCCGGACCCGCAGCACGAACGGGCCCTCGTCGAGGCCGTGCTCGCGCGCGCGCCGGGGGCGTTCGAGCGGCTCGTGCGCGAGTACGAGGGCCTGTGCTGGCATTGCGTGCATCCGATCGTGCGGCACGCCGACGACGCGCGCGACGTCTGCCAGGAAACGTTCCTGCGCGTGTTCCGCCACCTCGGCCAGTACCGCTTCGAGAGTCCGCTCAAGTTCTGGATCGCACGCATCGCGCATTCGATCGCGCTGCGCCACGTGCAGCGCGAGCGACGCATCGGCGGCGACGCCGTGCTGGTCGCGCCGGACGACGACGCCGCGGACGCGCCCGCGCGCGAGGACGAGATCGACGCGTTCGATTTCGAAGCCGCCTGCGACGACGAAGCCGCGGCGAGCCGTCTGCACGCGGCGATCGCGCGGCTCGCGCCGATCCAGCGCAGCCTGCTCACGCTGTACCACATCGAGGAACTGTCGATCCCGGACATCGCGGCGATCACCGCGTTGCCCGCCGGCACGATCAAGAGCCACCTCTACCGTTCGCGCCTGCGCCTGCGCGAACTGCTCGAAGCACCGGGAGCCGCGCGATGAACCGCCGACCGCACGAACACGACCAGGACGACGCGACGCCGATCGACGAACGCGAATGGGCGTTGCAGGAACAGGCGCTCGAGGACGAACGGCGCGGCACGCCGCCCACGGGCGACGCGCGCCGCCTGCGCTATCGCGTGCTCGCACGCCGCCTTCGCGCGCTACCGGACGCCGCGCTGCCGTCGAACTTCGCATGGCGGACCGCGCAGGCGGTCGAGCGGCGTGCGCGCGAAGAGGCGCGTGCGTTCATGCGGTTCCGCCGCCGCCTGTACGTCGCGTTCGCGCTCGTCTACGCCGCCTGCGCGCTCATCGTGGCCGTCCTGCACGGGCGCGCATGGCTCCCGCCATGGCACGATCTCGGCGACGCGCATGCGTTGCGCTGGTTGTTCGCACTGCTCGCCTGCATCGGCATCGGCACGCTGCTGCGGCTCGTGCGGCCGCGCGGCCGGTCGTGACGCCGACGCCGACCGAGCCGCGCGCGCGGCTCAGGGGTGTTCGACGTAGGCCGTACGAGCGCGGTACAACGCGATCCGTTGGTTCAACGCATCGAGGGTCGGCGCCGGCGACCCATGCGCCTTGGCTCGCTCGAGCGCACGCTGCTGGACCGCCTCCGCCGCCTTGAAGTCACCGGCGGCCGCGTGGCACGCCGCGAGCGTATCGAGGAATGCCATCGACACGTCGTCGCCCGCGGTGATGCCGCGAGCCAGCTCGAGTCCACGCGCAGGTTGCCGCAACGCGGGTTCGGGCGCCGTGCACAACGCCCAGGCGAGGTCGTTCGTCGCGAGGTGCTCGTCCTTCGCCGAGGCGCGTTCCCACCATTCGATCGCCGCGGCGCGTTGCGGCTTGGCACCGTAGTAGAGCGCGATGCCGAGTTCGATCATCGCGCTGGCGTTGCCGGTGCCGGCCACGTCGCGCAACATCTGCACGCCGTGCTCGACCTCGGCGTCGCCGTACCTGCCACCGGCGAGCAGTTGGCCGAGCCGGATGCGCGAGCGCACGTCACCCGCGTCCGCGTTCTTGCCGAGCAGTGCGCGCGCCTCGGCCAGATCCTGGTCGACACCGTTGCCGTCGACGAGCAGGTCCGCGAGCCGGAAGCGCGCGTCCGCGCTGCCGTTGTCGGTGACGACGGCGCGGTAGAGCCTGGCGGCTTCCTTCGCGCCGCCTTCGATGCCTTCGCCGCCCTCCATGATCAGGTCGGCGAGTTCGAGCGCCGCGTCCGCGTCGCCTGCGATCGACGCGCTCACCAGCCAACCCTGCGCGCGGAACCGGGTCTCGGCCGAAGCGGGCTGGGCGCGGTAGTAGCGCCCCATCCAGCGCATCGCGGCGACATCGCCGCCGCGGCCGGCCTCCGCATACCAGTACCGCGCCGATTCCGCGTTGGCGGTGACCGTGCCGCCCTTCTCGTAGGCGGAGGCGAGGTAGCGTTGCGCGACGGTGTATTCCGCGCGCGCCGCGGCTTCGATCCAGCGCATGCCGCGCGGGGCGTCCTTGGCGACGTCGGTGAGGTACGTGCCGAGCACGTATTGCGCGGGCGCGAGGCCGGCGCCCGCCGCGTGTTCCAGCATGGCCAGCGTCGCAGGCCGCAGCGCGTGCCCCTTGGTCGCGCCCGCGTCCATGCTCGCGAGCAGCGATTCGGCGAACGCGTCGCCTTCGGCTGCACGCTTCTCTATCGCCGGACGCGCGAGCGGATGGAGTTCGGTCTTGTGCGTGCGCAGGATCCAAAGCGCGTTGAACAGCTGGCTGCCGAACGCGTCGCCCGCCCGGCGATCGGCCGCCGCGAGCAGCGTGCGTGCACGCGCACGATCCTGCGGCACGCCCGTCCCGTTTTCGTACGCGAACGCGAGGTACGCGAGTGCGACCGCGTTGGAACGCTCGGCCCAGGGCAGCAACGCGTCCACGGCGCGCGTGGCGCAATCGTCGGTCGCGACCGCCATGCACAGGAAAGCGAAGCTGTTGGTCGCCGCGAAGTCGTTGCCGCTGCCGGCGAGCCGCTCCAGCGCGGCGAACCGCGTGGCCTTGTCGTCACCGGCGATCGCCTTGCGCAGCAGCAGCGCCGAGGCCGCCGCCGATTCCTCGTTGGCACCGAGCATGTCGAGGAAGCCGTCCGCGACGATCTTGCGGAAATACGGGAACTCCGCGAAGCGCTCCTTGTGCAGCAGGCGCACGCGGCTGTCGAGGTAGTCGAACGTGAGCAGGCGCTCGCGCTCGTCGCCCGCGTCGCGCAGGCCGACGTGCAGCGGCAGGTAGCGCCCGCCGCCGACGACGTCGTAGTAGGAATAGGCGATCGTCCCGCCCGACGCGCGCACGAACGCGCCGACATCCGCTTCGCTCATCACGCGGATCGGCGTCGAGCCGAAATCCGACGCGCGTCCTTCGAACGCGTATCGCACGAGCGCGGTGAAATGCGCGAGGCGTGCTTCGGCGCCGGCATCGTCGCCGAGCGCCTTCGCGCATTCGTAGGCGCCGTACCAGATCGCCAGGCCGACCGGATTCGCCTTCATCGCGGCGTCGAGATCGCCCTGCTTCTCCTTGCACGACGCGGCGACGACGACTCCGTCGTCGTCCTTGAGTCCGGCGAGCGTCTCATAGGATTTCGAGACCTCGACGGCATCGCCCTGTTCGAACATGCGACGCCAGAGCGCAGCGGCATCGACCGCGGGCGCCGTGGCGGAAGCATCGCCGACGGTGTCGGCTGCCACGGCAGGCGCGGCGTCGAAGAGGATCGCTGCGGTCGAAATCGCCGCCAGGACCGCCATCGCCAGGCCGGATGCGCGCACGCGCATGTCAGTGCTTGCCCGACGCCGACGGCTTGTGCGCGTCGTCCATGATGCTGCGCATGAGGTTCTCCAGTCGCTGGTCGCGCTCACGCGCGGCGGCCGCCGCCGGCAAGCCGATCACGAGGCGGTGGCCGAGCAGTTCGTTCGCCTCGCGCAACAGCGCGAAGTGCTGCGGGTAGTCCTTCGGATCGAGGCTGTCGCCGCGCGCGCGATAGTGTCGGCTCACGCTGAGCGTCTTGTCCGACACCTCGGTCTTGAACTCGATCGACATCGCCTTGTCCTCGAGCGTGCGCGCCATCGGCGACGACAGCGCGCGCCAGCCGGGCAGCAGTTCGAGCTCGAGGCGCTGCTCGATCTCGGTCGGGTATCCCACGGCGAGCGGCGCGGTGCGTTCGGCCGTGTGCGGCAGCGCGAGCTCGTCGGCGAGCATGTCGTTGTAGGCGTCGAACATCTGCTGGCCCGGCGAGTCGCCGACCCAGGGGTTGCCGAGCACGAGGGTCTGGCGCACCGCGTAGCGGTTGGCCGCGTCGTCGTCGCTCACGCCGAGCGGCGTCTTCACCGTGACGTCGCCGAAGCGCTTGCGGAAGAGATCGAGGTAGCGCCGCGCGGTCTCCTCGATCGGATGGGCGATCATGTAGCGGCGGACGCGGTCGGCAGCCGCGCCTTCGTAGGTGGTCTCGACCTGCAGGACCGCGCCCGCGCCTTGCGCGTTCGGCTGCAGGCGTTCGCTCACGCGGACGCGGTCGATCGCCGAGGCCGGCGACGCGACCGCGACGAGTGCGGTCGCGTCGGCGGCGACCGGCAGCGCATGGCCGAAGTTGCCGGCCGGACGCACGTCCGGCGCACCCCGCTGCTGCGTCTGCGTCGCGTCGAGCCAGAGCAACTGGCCGTCCGCGCGCGCCTGCACGATCACGTGATCGAACAGCGACGCCGCCGGCGGGAGATCCGCGATGGCCTTGCCCGACTCGATCGACACCAGCGCGGGACGCGCATCCACGCCGAGTTCGCGCAGGATCGTCGAGAGCAGGCGCGCCTTGTCCTTGCAGTCACCGTAGCGCCGCGTCCACGTCTCGGCGGGCTCGGCCGGCCGATGCGTGCTTTCGCCGAGTTCGGTGCCGAAATAGCGCACGTCGTCCTGCACGACGCGCAAGGCGGCGGCAATCCGCAGTTCCGCGGACGGGAGCTCGCGCCAACCCGCGATGCGCTGCTCGAGGTCCGCCGGCAACGGCTTCGCCGGCGGATACAACCCGCTCGCCCACTTCGCCACGTCCGCCCAGCGGCGTTGTGGCCCGAGCACGACGCGCGGCCAGGCGGGGTACCAGTTCGGATAGCTGCCTTCCCAGACGACCGCCGCCTGCGCGTGCGCATGCGCGCTCCATTCGAGGAAGCCATGGTCCTGCCGCTCGCCGCCGGACGGCGCGTCGCGATCGACGTGCAGCGAGAGCTTCGTGCCCGGATCGAACAGCACGCGCGCATGGCGATCGAGCAGTGCGTCGTTGGCGGCGAACTGGAAGTCTTCGTCGATGAGGCCCGCGAGCACGGGATTGTCGCCGGCGATCGTGTAGCTGAAGCGCACGACGTCGCCGACGCGGATGTCGTCGAGCACGATCAGCGCGGACACCGCGCCCGTCTTCATGTCGCGCTCGAACTCGCTCTCGCGGCGCGCCAGGGTCACCGCGCGCGGCACGAGACGGTCCTGCCACACGCCGTCGCGGCGGATCTGCACGCGATGCACGGTGAGGCGCTCGTAGTCCGGACTGAACCAGATCTGCTTCTTGCCGGCTTCCTGCAGCAGCTCGGCCGACACCGCCTCGTAGGCGTGGTCGTAGTAGCGCACGCGGGCGCCGGCGCGCCGGTCGACCTGCGTGTCGACGAGCCAGTTGCGCCAGCCGGCGCCGTTCGCCCCCGGTGCATCCGCCGGCCAGGTCGCGGGCACGTCGCGCGCGACGACCCATGCGGGCGGCGGCGCGACGTCGAACTCGTAGTCGCCGTTGCGGAAGGTTTCCGCGGTCGCGTTCGTCGCCGCGACCATCGATGCGAGGAGCACAAGGCGGGCGATGTTCACCCACGCTCCGACCAGACCGTACGCCATACCTCTCGTTTCCCCCTGTCCGCGCCGACCCGTGCGTCGGCCACGGCCGCTACTTCGCGGCCGTCGTTTCGCTCGCCGCCGCCTGCGGACCGATGTTCTTGTCGAGGAACGCGACGAGCTTCTTGAACAGGTCCTCGGCGTGGTCCTCGTCGTAGAAACCGTGTCCCTCGGTGCGCTGGTACAGCCACTCGTGGTCGACGTGCGCCTTGTTGAGCGCCGAGCGCATCGCCTCGCCCTGCACCGGCGGCACGCGCCAGTCCTGGCCGCCGACGACGAGCATCACCTTGGCCTTGATGCGGTCCGCATGCGCGGCGGGCGAGCGGTCCCACAACTGTTCGCCGTCTTCGCCGAGCACGAGCTTGAGGTAGTTCTCGCCGGCGGAAAACTGCGGGGTGTCGCCGCGCGTGTACATGAGGCGCAGGTCGTACACGCCGACGTAGCCGATCGTGCAGCGGTACAGCTCAGGCTCCTTCACCGCGCCTTCGAGCGCGGCGTAGCCGCCGTAGCTGCCGCCGAAGATGCACAGCCGCTTCGGGTCGGCGATGCCCTGCTCGACCGCCCAGCGCGTCGCGTCGGTGACGTCGTCCTGCATCTTGCCGCCCCACTCGCGGTAACCGGCCTTGAGGAAGTCGTAGCCGTAGTTGCCCGAGCCGCGGAAGTTCACCTGCAGCACCGCGTAACCGCGCGTCGCGAGCACCTGCACGTAGGGATCGAACTCCCAGTTGTCGCGGATGCCGTACGGGCCGCCGTGCACGTACACGACGAGCGGCAGGTTCTTCGCCTGCTCCTTGCCCGGCGGGCGCGTGAGGTAGCCGTGCAGCGGCAGGCCGTCGCGCGCCTTCAGCGCGACCGGCTCCATCGTCGCCATCTGCTCGGGCTTGATCCACGGCCGGTTCGCGAGCAGGAAACTCGCCTTGCGCGCCTTCTCGTCGTAGAGGAAGAACTGGCCCGGGTTGCGGTCGCTGCTGACCGCGAACACGATCTTGCTGCCGTCGAGCGTCGCGCTCGTGATGCGCACGTCCTCGCCCGGGAACTGCTGCAGCAGGCCGGCGAGCAGCTTCGCCTCCGGCGCCTGCGCGTCGATGAGCGTGGTCGCGGTGCGGTCGGGCATCGTGCGCAGCGCGATGGCGTCCTTGTCGTCGGCGGACGGCACGAGTTCGAGCGGGCCGCTGACGGTGCCGCTCCACAACGTCGAGAGCTTGCGAGCAGCGACGTCCCAGGTGCAGACGCCGCCGACGCCCTTGCTGCCGCCGCAGTCGAAGTAGACCTTGTCTTCCTTGCGGTTGAAGCCGAGCGGGCGCAGGCGCTGGTGGTCCTTGTTCTCGTCGAACAGGAGTTCCCACTTGGCTTCGTCGCCGGCGCGATACCAGACCTTGCGCGCCTGGTCGACGTCGGTGCCGAAGGCGAAGCGCACGATGCCGTGGTGGTCGGTGATGAAGTCGGCGTCGCGCAGCGGCGAGGTCGTCACCGGCATCGTCACGCCGGTGTAGAGGTCGATCTTCTCGACCGTCGGGAACACGCCGTTGGTGCTGTTGAACGAATAGGCAGCGATCAGCGCGTGCTTGGGGTCGTCGCGCAGCGGATCGACCAGGGTCGCGTACGCGCGCCGGCTGGTCGCGTGCGCGATGTGGGTCGCGCCCTGGTTGCCGGCGCGATAGCCGAACAGCACGCCGTCGCCGGTGCCGTCGGCGTTGACCGCGTAGAGTTCGCCGGTCGGCATCGGCGCCTCGAGCGCGCCGCCGCGCTCGCCGATCGTGTACATCACGCGATCGGGCGACACCCACCAGAACGAGGCGAGCTCGCGCGTGTCGCGCGGGCGCAGGTTCACGCCCTTCATGTCCGACAGGCGGATCAGCGACAGCACCGCCTTGCCGTCGACCACCGCGGCCGCGGCGAGGTATTCGCCGTTCGGCGAGATCTTCACTTCGCGGAACTGCTCGTGGCGCGCGAAATCCGCGTACGGCACCACGGCCGGCGCGGCGGCCTCGGTCGCCTGCGCCGGACCCGCGATCACGGCCGCGAACGCGGCGAGCATCCCCAGATGGCGTGACGTCATCGAACCTCTCCCTTGATTGCCGGATCCGGCCACGCCCGCGCGGTGCGCGCCCCCATGCGGGACCGGATCATTCCGTTCTACCACAGGCGTGCGTCACCGCGAGTCGCACCGCAACACGCTCGCGCTATTTCGCCGCCGCCGGCGCGCGTCCGTAGCGATCCTCGAGGCGCACGATGTCGTCCTCGCCGAAGTAGTCGCCGCACTGCACCTCGATGAGGTGGATGTCGCGGTCGGTCGGGTTCTCGAGTCGGTGCACCGTGTTCATCGGGATGTAGGTCGACTGGTTGCGCTGGAGCAGGAACTCCTCCTCGCCGACGCGCACCTTGGCGGTGCCTTCGACCACGGTCCAGTGCTCGCTGCGGCGGTGGTGCAGTTGCAGCGACAGCACGTGGCCCGGCTTCACGGTGAGGCGCTTGACCTTGCAGTCGTCCGCGTCCTCGAGCACGGTGTAGCTGCCCCACGGGCGGTGCACGGTCTGGTGCACGCTCGCGGCGGCGTGGTTGGTCGCGCGCAGGCGCTCGACCACGAGCTTGACCTGCTGCGCGCGCTCGCGATGCGAGACGAGCACCGCGTCGCCGGTGTCGACGATGACGAGGTCCTGCACGCCGACCGCGGCGACCATGCGCGCGTCGGACTGGATGTAGCAGTTCGTGCTCTCGACCACGATCGCCTGGCCGCGCACGCGATTGCCCTGGTCGTCGGCTTCGGCCTCGAGGTCGCTCATCGCCTTCCACGAGCCGATGTCGCTCCAGTCGAACGTCGCCGGCACGACCGCGACCTTCGGCGCGCGCTCCATGATCGCGTAGTCGATCGAGATGTCCGGCTGGGCGAGGAACGCCTCGCGGTGGAACTCGATCGGGCTTTCGTGGTTCATCGCATGCGCGTGGCAGGCCTCGGCCGCCGCCAGCACGTCCGGGCACACCGCAGCGGCGACCGCGAGCAGCGCGTCGGCGCGGAAGCAGAACATGCCCGAGTTCCACACGTAGTCGCCCGAGGCGACGTAGCTCTCGGCGGTCTGCAGGTTCGGCTTCTCGACGAACGCGTTCACCACGCGCCCCAACGCCGCCTTCCCTTCTCCCGCCTGCGGGAGAAGGTGCCCGGAGGGCGGATGAGGGGAAGCGTCGTCCATCGCCCTTTCGATCCCCGCGCCCATGCGGATGTAGCCGAAGCCCGTTTCCGGATGGGTCGGGCGGATGCCGAACGTGACGAGCCAGCCGTCCTGGGCGAGCGCGGCGGCGCGGCGCGTGTCGGCGACGAACGCGTCGAGGTCGCGGATGAGGTGGTCGGCCGGCAGGATCAGCAGGGTCGCATCGGCGCCGACGCGGTCGCGCGCGTGCAGCGCGGCGAGCACGACCGCGGGCGCGGTGTTGCGGCCCGCGGGTTCGAGCAGGAACGGCAGTGTGTCGAGGTTGGCGCCGTCGTGCTGCGCGTACTCGTCGCGCGTGAGGAAGTAGTAGTCGCGGCCGGTTACGGTGAGCACGGTGCCGTCGTCGGCGCAGCGCAGCGCGCGATCGAGCGTCTTCTTCAGCAGCGACTCGCCGTCGCCCATGCGCATGAACGGTTTCGGGTAGGCGCTGCGCGAGACGGGCCAGAGGCGGGTGCCGGCGCCGCCGGACAGGATTACGGGGACGAGCATGGTGTTCGGAACTCCTGCACCGGCAGGCGGCCGGCGCTTCAAGCCCGGCCGCGACGCGTCACGCCGGGCCGGCGGGCGCGAATTCGTCGAGGACCTGGTCCAGACCCGTGCGCCAATCCGGTAATTGTAGCCGGAATGCGCGTTCGAGCCGGGCGCCGGCGAGCACGGACCAGGCCGGCCGGCGCGCACGGGTCGGGAACTCCGCGGTGGTGATCG
>Ga0105239_10007296_pt1 | contig 12693 bp, 12 predicted proteins | sample KBSC44metaG_FD_92761 | JGI IMG/M metagenome (GOLD analysis project Ga0105239, IMG submission 92761) | Corn rhizosphere microbial communities from Kellogg Biological Station, Michigan, USA - KBS C4-4 metaG | ecosystem: Host-associated > Plants > Roots > Rhizosphere > Soil | place: Michigan, USA...
TTCTTGTCGATCAGGTCGGGGCGGGGATTGCCGCCATTCATGCAGACCAGGCGGTCGAACATCGCCTTGAGGTTGCTGGAGGGGCCATACCAGTTCACCGGGCCGATGAAGGCCCAGGCGTCGGCCCGCGCCAGACGGCCATAGAGATCGACATCCCACATCAGGTCGGGCTGGTTGTCGCTGTGCGGTCCGTAGCAGTTGCACGGCCACACGCACAGCGCCATCGACGACGACACGCACGCATTGCACGGCTGGATGCGCGCCTTGCCGTGTTCGTTGCCGAGGTCTTCGTGATCGACCTGCCAGCCGAACGGCATGGCACCCAGCATGCGATGCATCAGTGCGCGTGCTTTCGAGTCGAGTCCGGGACAACTGTGCAGACGCCGCTGCGATCCGGCGACGATCAATACACGAAGCGGACGCTGTTCCTCGATTTCCGTATCCGACATGTGACGCTCCCTGTCGATGACGGGGAAATCCTAACGAAGGAAACGTGAACGCAGGATGCAGGCGTCAGTGCTTTACGTCGCGTGCATCTACGCGCACCAACAGGAATGCCGCAAGCGACGCGGCGGCCGACGAGATCGCGCACGCCCACACGGTGACGTGAAAGCTGCCGATCAGCGCCGCGCCGCTCGCACCCAACACGCTGCCAAGCGAGGCGGTGGCCATGAGTCCGGCCGAACGCGCGATGGCGCTGTTGAAGCCGGAAGCCGCGCCAGTGTAGCGCTCGTCGACCGACGAGAGCACCGCCGTGGTCAGCGGCGCGACCGCACCGGCCATGCCGAGTGCGAGCACCACGATGCCGGGCACGATCGTCGTCCAGTAATTCGTGTGTTCGCCGATGCGCAGCAGAAGCAGGAATCCGGCAGCGACGCCAAGCGGTCCGATCGACAACGGCCAGCGTGGGCCGATGCGTCCGGCGAATTTGCCCATCACCGGCGACAGCACGGCGAGGATGATCGCCAGCGGCAGCAGCGCGGCGCCAGCCTGCGTGCCGGTGTAGCCGGAGGTGTGGATCAGCACGAACGGCATCAGCACCGTCAGCGCACCCAGCGCGCCGTACAGGAACAACGTGAGCAGCGTGAGGCCGATGAACGAGCCCGAACCGAACAGCGCGAGCGGCATCATCGCGCGCGGGTCGCGCCATTTTTCCACGAACACGAACGCGAACATCAGCGCGACGCCGATACAACAAAACAGGATCGACTCCGTCGTCCAGCCAGATTTTCCGGAGCCGATCGTGAGTCCCCACGTCACCGCACCCATCGCAACGGTGGCGAGCAGCGCGCCCGGCAGATCGAGCGGCAACGTTTTGCCGTCGCGTTTGGGATCCGGCACGTATTTCAACGCGAGTGCGATCGCACCGATGGCCGGCGGAAGGTTGAGATAGAAAATCGAACGCCAGCCGATGGTGTCGATCAGCCATCCGCCGAGTACCGGACCGACCGCCGCCATCGCCGCGCCGGCCGCGGCCCAGATGCCGATGGCGCGTCCGCGCGCTTCGCCGCTGAACGATGCGCCGAGCAGCGCGAGGCTGTTCGGCATCAGGAACGCCGCACTCACGCCTTGCGCAACGCGCGCGGCGAGCAGCCACGGCAACGTCGGCGCCAGCGCGCAGCCGAGCGATGCGAGGGCAAAAACAGCCGTGCCGATGACCAGCCAGCGCGTACGGCCGAAGTGATCGCCGACCGCGCCGCCGAGCAGCAGCAGCGTGCTCAGCGGCAGCATGAAAGCATTGATGAGCCACTGCATGTCCGCCGCGCCGCCATTGAGCGATTTGCCGATCGCCGACAGGCCGACGTTTACGACCGTGCCGTCGATGAAAGCGAGGCTGGACGCGAGGATCGTCGTCAGCAGTATCGCGGTCGGATGCTTCGGAGCCGCCGTCATCGCGCGGCGATCACACCGCGACGAACAGCGAGTTAGCGAACGGCCACCTGTCGTCCGTCCACTGCGCCTTCAATGCAAAGCCCGATGCGCTGGCGAGCTGTTCGATGCTTTCCGGTGCGTACTTGTGGCTGCTTTCGGTCCAGATCGTTTCGCCGGCGGTGAAATCGATCGAGCAATCGCAGGCCTTGATGTTCACCGTCTGCACGCGTTTGGAGCGCAGATGCATCTCGACACTGTTCGTCGCTTCATTGAAGCGCGCGATGTGTTCGAAACGGCGCAGGTCAAATTCGCCGCCGAGTTCGCGGTTGATACGGCCGAGCAAATTGAGATTGAACGCGGCGGTGACGCCGCGCGGATCGTCGTATGCATCGATCAGTTTCTCGATCGGCTTGAGCAGATCGGTGCCCAGCAGTAGCGAATCGCCCGGCCGCAGAATGTTGCGAACTTCGCGCAGGAATTTCGCATCCGCGCCCGCGTCGAAATTGCCGATCGTGCTGCCCAGAAACAGCACGAACAGGTGCGTGTCCGCTTCGCGGCGCTTGGCGACTTCGGTCAGCCCGGAAAGATATTCGCTCTCCACGCCGACGATGCTCACCGATTCGATATCGCACAGTTCGGCTTCGCATGTCGCCAGCGCGGCCGAGGAAATCTCGATCGGGTAATACGACAGCGGGCCGTGCACGCGCAGCGCATTCAATATGTAGCGCGTCTTGCGCCCGCTGCCGCTGCCCAGTTCCGACACCATCACTTTCGCCGGAATGTGCGTGGCGATGTCGCGCGCGTGCCGCTGCAGCAGGCGTTCGTCCGCGCGCGTGAGTCCGTATTCGGGCAGCAACGTGATCGCATCGAACAGCGCGGAACCGAGATTGTCGTACAGATATTTCGACGGCAGTTCTTTTTGTCCCGCGCGCGTGAGGCCCGCGCGCACGTCGGCGGCGAACTGGTTCTGGATCGGGACTTTAGGCGTCGTCAGCATCGTCATGAGCGGTGTTCTCCTTTATGGGTCGACGCAGCGGAATCCCGCGTAGACAAATGGGTAATGAGCCTGGAACCAGTTGCGAAAACTCGGACGCAGCATCGACGGCGCGGTGCGCGTGCTGCCGCCCTTCAAGACGAAATGCTTGCCGTCGAAGAACGGCTGCGAATAGCCCGGATAGAAATCGCGGATCTGGAAACCGTCGAACGGCGCGAAGACGGTCGACGTCCATTCCCAGCCGTTGCCGCGCAGGCCGATGACATCGTGCGCGAGCGGCGCGATCAGTTTCTTCGAATCGACCGGCAGCGGATCGAAATGCGGTTTCGCATCCCATTCGTCGATGCGCGGTGCCGTCGAGGCATCGCCGAACGCGGCGCGTTGCCATTGCGCTTCGGTCGACAGTTTGCGGTGCGACCATTTCGCGAACGCGCTCGCTTCGGCCTGGCTGGTATAGACGGGCCAGTCGAGCGGCAGCGGCACGAAATCGAACATCGATTTCCACAACCAGCCATTGCCGCCGCGTATCCAGAACGCCGGATGCTGGACGCCGTATTTTTCCTTCCAGGCCCGGTCGTCGTCCGTCCACAGCTCGCGGCGCGAATAGCCGCCGTCATTGAGAAAGGCGAGGAACTGACCGTTGGTGACCTTGTATTTATCGATGGTGAAGGCCGGCACGTCGACCGCATGTTGTTCGAACTCGTTGTCCCAGCCGAATTCGCCGGAATCCGAGCGCAATCCGAGCGTCGCCCGGCCGGCTGGAATGCGAACTTTCTCCGGCGAAACGCGGCGCGACGGATTCGCGGACAATGCCGAGGTGCCCTGCTTCATCTGCAGCGGCAACTGATGCAGCAGATACGAAAACGTCTCCGCATGCATGTAGCGATGTTCGATGACGACGTTGAGCAACTCGTCGATGCGCGCGTGCTTCGATTCGCGCAGCGCCGCGTCGAGTTCCTCGCGCACCTGTTTGCGATAATCGTAAAACGTGGCGATCGGCGGCCAGTCGCCGGGCTGGTCGCTCGGCAATTCGCCGTCGACCGGATCGATGCCGAAGGCGAATAGCTGGTCGAGTTCGGCGCGCGGATTGGGCAGATCGAGTTTCGGCGCGAGCAGATTCCAGTCGAACGCTTCCAGATGTCCGATATAGAACATCATCCGATGCCGCTCGGCGATCGGACGTTCCATGATGTATTCGGGTTTCACCAGCGCGAACAGCGCATCGGTTTCCGCACGTGCATCGTGCAGGCGCGCGAGAAGCTGGGAACGCTCGCTCGTCGTGTTGAGCATCACTCGCCCTCCATTGGCTTCAGATCTTCCAGCACCGTCGGTATCAGTTCCGATACCGTCGGATGAATATGCACAGCGTGCGTGATGGTGGTGTATGGACGCTGGGCGTACATCGTATCGGTTATGCAGTGGATTGCCTCGTCCGCCTCGATGCCGAACAGGCTGGCGCCGAGGATGAGCTTCGTGTCCGCATCGACGAAAACCTTTAAAAATCCGAAGGTTTCGCCGCGTTCGCGGGCGCGTCCGACGCGCGTCATCGGCCGCGTGCCGACCAGCGCGCGCTTGCCGGATTTGCGGATTTCAGCTTCCGTCATGCCGACGCGGGCCAGCGGCGGATCGGTGAAAACCGCATAGGTGACGATGCGGTCCGTCACGCGGCGCGATTCGATGCCGAGCACATTGGCGGCGACGATTTCGTAATCGTTGTAGGAGGTATGCGTGAACGCGCCGCGGCCGTTGCAGTCGCCGAGCGCCCACATGTTGGGTGCGGTGGTGCGCAGCGTGTCGTCGACGACGATGAAACCTTTGTCATCGCGCTTGACCGATGTGTTTTCCAGGCCGAGATCGTCGGTGTTCGGCGTGCGTCCCGTCGCGAGCAGCAAATGTGAACCGTCGATACCGTTGATGCGGATGCCGTCGCTGCGCTTCTCGGCCGCGAACGAGTCGACATCCAGACGCACGTCGATGTCTTCGTTGCGCAGAAGTTCGAGCATCGCTTGCGAAACGTCATCATCTTCGCGCGAAACCAGACGCGGTCCGCGCTGCAGGACCGTCACCCGGCTGCCGAAACGCCGATACATCTGCGCGAACTCGATGCCGATGTAGCTGCCGCCGACGACAATCAGATGTTCGGGAAGGAAATCGACATCCATCATTGTCGAGTTGGTGAGATACGGAACCGAATCGAGTCCTTCGATTTCGGGAATCGACGCGCGTCCGCCGACGTTGATGAAGAAGCGTTCCGCCGAATAGCGTTTTCCGTCGACCTCGATGGTGTTGTCGTCGATAAAGCGCGCGTGGCCGGTCAGCACCGTGCAGTCTTTCGTGTCGCGCAGCCATTTCTCGACAGCGTCCCGCGATTCGCCGGACACTTCGTCCTTGCGCGCCTTCACCTTCTTCATGTCGATGCGGATATCGCCGGTCGCTATGCCGAAATCACCGGCATGTCGCGTCACGTGCGCCGCGCGCGCATTCGCGACCAGCGTCTTGGTCGGGATGCATCCGGTGTTCACGCATGTGCCGCCAAAATACTTGCGTTCGACCAGCGCGACTTTCTGTCCGGCATTGGCGAGCTTCACCGCCAACGGTGGTCCGGCCTGACCGGCGCCGAGAATGATCGCATCGAACTTCATTTCTGCGACTCCAGAAACGCGCGCGCAACATCGGCAGGGGACTTGTGGTCGATGTCGACCTGCTCGTTCATGCGGCGCATCGCGGCATCGTCGATGTGGCCGGACAATTCGGCGAGCGCTTCCTTCAGTCCCGGGAATCTCTGCAGCGATTCCTCACGAACGGCAATCGCGCATTCGTACGGCGGAAAATAATGCTTGTCGTCGTTCAGCACGACGAATTCGGGATGGCCGAGCATACCGTCCGTCGCGTTCGCGGCGGCGAGATCGACGCGATCCGTCTTCAGCGCGGCATACAGCAATCCGAGATCCATCACGACCGGTTCGCCTTCGATCTTCAATCCGTATGTTTGTACCAAACCTGTCAAGCCGTCCGGCCGTTGCGTGAATTCGTAGCCGACGCCGAGGCGCCACGGCTTGGCTGCGGCGTCGCTCAGCGACGTGATGTGGTTTTCCTGCGCGGTTTTCGTGAGCATGACCATGGCGAACGTGTCGTTGAAGCCGAGCGGCGGCAGCCATTGGACGTGCAACGGCGCGTATCCTTTCTGCACGTTCGCGAAAACCTGTTTTGCGTCCTTTTCGGCCGGCTGATGCAGGATTTGCGTGAGCGCCGTGCCGGTGTATTCGGGATAGACGTCGATCGATCCGGCGACCAGCGCCTCATGCGCCAGCAGCGTGCCGCCGAGGTTGAGCTTGCGGTCGACCGCGACGTGCAGCCTGCGTTCGATCTGCTGCGCGATCACTTCGCCGAGGATCACCTGCTCGGTGAAATTCTTCGAGCCGACCACGACCGTCGGCTGCGACGATCCGCACGCGGCCAGCAGAAGAATCAGACCGAGTAATGCCGCTCTGCCCATTCGAGCACCTCGTCGGCGACGATCGCCATCAGCGCGGCGGGAATCGCACCCGCGAGCACGGTGGCGAGATCGGCCGTAGCGATTCCGCGAAAAATAAACGTGCCGAGACCGCCGCCGCCGATTGCGGCGGCCACGGTCGCGGTTCCGATGGTCGACACGATCGCGATGCGCAGGCCGGCCAGGATGGTCGGCAGCGCCAGCGGAATCTCGACCCGCCACAAGACCTGTTGGCGGGTCATGCCCATTGCAAGGGCCGAATCACGCACGCCCGGCTCGATGCCGAGAATGCCGACCACCATGTTGCGCATGATCGGCAGCAGCGCGTACAGCGCCAGCACGATGATCGCCGTGCGCTTGCCGATGCCGCCGACAAACGGAATCGGCAGCAGCACGCCGAACAGGGCGAGGCTTGGGATGGTCTGGATCACGTTGACCACGCCGAGGACCCAGCGCCGTGTATGTACATGACGCGTCAGCGCGATGGCGGTCGGCGCGCCGACGGCTATCGCAATCGCAACCGATGCGCCGACCAGCACGACATGTTCGCCGGAATAGGATGCGATTTCCGATGCGAAGCTCACGCCGTCTCCAGATCGAGCGTGCGCAGGAAATCGCGTGCGTGCGGCGAGGTGGCGTGCAGGAATTCGCGTGGCGTGCCGACCAGTTCGATGCGGCCTTCGTGCAGCAAGGCGATGCGCGAACCGAGCAGCAATGCTTCGCGCAGATCGTGCGTGACGAACAGCGCGGCTTTGCCGAAGTCTCTGCGCAGTTTCAGGAAATGCTGCTGCATGTCGTAGCGTGTGACTGGATCGAGCGCCGCGAACGGTTCGTCTAGCAGCAGCAGCGGTGGATCGGCGGCGAGTGCTCGTGCGATGCCGACACGTTGCTTTTCGCCGCCGGACAACTGTTTCGGATAGCGCGCCGCATACGTTTCCGGCGACAGCCCGACCGCTTGCAGCAGTTCGGTCATGCGTGCGTCGATCTTGGCTTGCGGCCAGCCTTCGAGTTCCGGCACGAGCCCGACATTGCGCGCCACGGTGATGTGCGGAAACAGTCCGCCGTCCTGGATGACGTAGCCGATGCGTCGGCGCAATGCGATTTCGTCCCATGCACTGACCGATTTTCCATCGAAACGCACGTCACCCGATGTCGGTCTCAGCAAGGCGTTGACCATGCGCAGCAACGTGGTTTTGCCCGATCCGCTGCGTCCTAGCAGCACCAGTGTTTCGTTGTGATCGAGCTGCAGATCGATGTCGCGCAGGATGTCGCGGCCGTCGATGCGATACGAAACGTGATCGAATTCGACGAAGGCCATCGCTAGCGGATCACGTCGCGCAAGGCGGTGAGGAAGCGGTCGATGTCTCCGTCGTTGTTGTACGGCGCCACCGATACGCGAAGCGCATGCGTCGTTCCGAATTGTCGCAGCAGCGTTCCGGCGGCTAGATGACCTGCGCGCACGTCGATGCCACGTTCGGCGAGCGCATGCTGGACGGCGAAGGCTTCATGTCCTTCGACGATGAAACTGCGCACGCCGACAGAGCGCGCCGAGCCGGCGAGAACACGCACGCCGCGGATTTCCGCGAGACCGTTGTCGAGACGGTCCAGCAGGCGATGGCTTCGCGCGTCGAGCGCGTTCCATCCGATTGACGTCACGTAGTCGAGCGCGGCGGCAAGTCCGACGGCGCCGGCGACATTGGAGGTGCCGCCTTCGAATCGCATCGGCGCTTTCGATGGCTCCGCAGAATCCAGCGTAAAGCGCGTGAACGTCTGTGCGCCGAGCAGCGGTGGCTGCATAGCTTGCAGCATTTCGTTTGTCGCGAGCAGTACGCCGATGCCGGTTGGCGCAAACACCTTATGTGCGGAAAAGACGTAGAAGTCGGCGCCGATATCAGCGAAATCGACCGGCCCGTGCGCAACCGCTTGTGCGCCGTCGATCAGCACATGCGCCCCGGCTTCGTGTGCGGCTCGCGTAAGTTCGCGCACCGGCAACGTCGTGCCGAGTGCGTTGGAGACATGCGTGATCGCAACGAACTTCGTTCGTTCCGACAATACGTCGCGAAACGCGTCGAGCGTCAACGTTCCATTCGCATCGACATCGACGACGCACAACTGCGCGCCGCGCTGCGCCGCAAGCCGTTGCCACGGCGCCAGATTCGAGATGTGCTCGGCCGACGACACGACGATTTCGTCGCCACTGCCGATCGCCGCGAATCCATCCGCAACCATCTGGATCGCCTGCGTCGCACCACCACAAAAGACAACGTCTTCCGCTTCCGCACCGACATGTCGCGCCACGCGCGCTCGCGCGTCTGCGTAAATCGCAGCGGCGTTCGGCGTACCGTGCCCGCGCTCGACGTATTCGGCCACCGCACGCATGACGGTGCGCGGCTGATGCGTCGTCGCCGCGTTGTCGAGATAAACGCGGCCCGGCGCCAGCGCCGGAAAATCGTCTCGCAACTCGGGCATCAACGTGTCCATGTCGTGCGGGCGATCAGTCGAGCAGTTCGATCACGTCGATACGGTTCGGATAGAACGCGACGTGATCCTTGATCGCTGCGACCGACGGATACGGCGTTTCGTAACTCCACACCGCATTCCGCGCGGGCTCGCCGCCGGGCACGATGCTGTAGTACGACGCATCGCCTTTGTACGGGCAATACGACGTATGCGTGGTGCGTTCGAGCAATCCAAAATCGACATCCTTGCGCGGGATGTACTGCACCGGCGGATAGCTGCCTTCGCGCAACGTCAGCGCGTCGCGTGTGTCGGCGATGGTTTGTCCGGCGGCCGTCACGCGCACGCGCTGCGGCGTTTTCTCGATCGTGATCGGATGATCCGGTCCGGGGATTCTCACGGGCTTTGCGGACATGCGCGTTCCTTTGGCATGCGGGACGTGCAGACTACTCCGGTTGCCGACTCAGGTCACGCCAAGAGGCCGTGGCGACGGTGCCAATCCTCCAGCGATTCCTTCGGATAGCGGCGCACGTGCTTTTCGCCTTTGCCTTTCGGCACATCGGCCCAGTTCGCCTTGAAGTCGAGCATCATGTTCACGTGTTCGGGGGCTTTCGGCAGCGGCGTGTCGATGACGGCGGCGAACGGATGCAGGAGGTCCGGCCACGCCGGGTCGTACAGCCACAGACACGAGCCGCATTTTCCGCAGAAATTACGCTGGCCGGTGCTGGTCGTGGTCTTCTTACCGTCTTCGCGCATCTTGGCGCGGTAGACCTTGATGTGCTGTTTGCCTTTCACCTTCAGCGTTTTCATGTGCGCGCCGAGGTTGATCGCGTAACCACCACCGCCGTCGGTCTTGCGGCAGATCGAGCAGTAGCAGCGCAGGAACGGCACCGGCGCATAGGCATCGACGGAAAACGTCACGGCGCCGCAGTGGCAGGACCCTTCGAGTTTCATCGCCATCCTCCTTGATCGAAACGACAGCCTAACGCCGCGACGCGGCAGCGAACAAGTCAGGCCGCAGCCGCCTGCGCGCTGAGATCGTGATAAAGCTGCACCACACGCTCCATCAGCACCGGCGCGCTCCACGCGGCGGCATCGTTGGGACCGGCGTCGGCGAGCGCCTTGCGTTCTTGCGCAGAACGCAGAAGCACCGCCACGTTCTCGGCGAACTCGCGCACGTCCTCGCGACTGACGCGCGCGGATTTCGCGTGACGCAGCACCGTCGCCGTGCCCATCACCGCCGTCGACACGATCGGCACGCCGAGCGACATCGCTTCGAGCAGCACCAGTCCCTGCGTTTCCGTCGGCGAGGCGAACACGAACACGTCGCCGGCTTTGTAGCAATCGAGCAGCGTCGTGCGCCGGTCGAGATTGCCGACGAAGACGACGTGATCGCGCAGGCCGATCGCTTCGGCGTGACGCTTCAATCGTTCCGAATCCGGACCTTCGCCGGCGAGAATGAAGGCAAGACGCGGAAATTCCTCGACGAGCGCACGCGCGACATCGAGCAGGAACGCGATGTTCTTTTCCGCCGACAGACGGCTCACCGTCACCAGCGTTGGCTGATCGTCGGCGATGCCGTGTGCGTGACGGAAGCGCGCGCCGTCGCCGCCACGGAATTCTTCCAGATGTATACCCGTCGGGATCACCGACGACGGCGTGACGATGCCGTAGCGCTTGAGCACCTGCGTCATCTCGTCGCTCGGCACGATCAGATGATCGACACCGTGACACAGGCTGCGCGAGAAATAGCGCGCGGCAAAACGCGACATCGATTTCGGCAGCCACGGCAGATACACGCCGACATATTCCTCGAAGAACGTGTGATAGCTCTCCACCGTCGGCCGCTTCAGCCGTTTCGCGAGCTTCACGCCGAGCTGATGCGCGCGGAACGGCGTGTGGATGTGCACGACATCCCACGATTGTTGCGCGAGCTCCTCAATCGCCGACGCGATCGCCGATCCGCGGATGAGCCGATCCTCGGGATCGAAAAAAATTACGCGCGAGGGCAGGCGGATCATGTCGAACTCGGCGTTGTCGTCGCCGTTTTCGCCGTAGTCCGGCGCGACGATCGTCACGTTATGACCCAGCCGTTTCAGTTCGCGCGCGAAGGTGCGGATCGACGACGACACGCCGTTCACGCGCGGAAAGTAGACGTCCGACACCATCAGGATGTTCATGAGCGCGCAGCGTATGTCGTTTTTATTACGGTTTCGCTTCATGCTTGGCGACGGGGCGAGGCAGTCCGACGTCTAACCCGCATCGACCGCATCGGGAAACATCATGAGAACCACACGCGTGACGGGATTCAGCGGCCTCGGCCATCCGCTGTTGGCGCTGGTGATGATCGGGCTCGGCGTCGTCGGTTTGTATACCGGTGACTTCGCCAGCGTCTGGCAGCGCATCCCGTTCGATCCGCTACCGGGCCGCTTATATTTCGCCTACGCCGTAGCGCTCATCGAGTTGCTGGGCGGATTGGGAATGCTGTTGCGTCCCACCATCAAACTGGCTTCCGCCATGCTGCTCGTGTTCTGCGTGGTGTGGCTGTCGTCGAAGGTGCCGGCGATCGTGGTCAAGCCCGAGATGGAAGCGACATGGCTCGGCTTCGGCGAAGTCGGGACCATCGTGGCCGGCGTTTGGGTCGTGTGGACGCGAACGCGCGGCGGTTCGGTGCGCTGGCCGCGCATCCTGTTCGCCCTGTCGTTGCCGATGATCGGCTTGTCGCACTTTTTCTATCCGGACGAAACGGCGAAATTCATTCCCGCCTATTTTCCGCAGCCGCTGTTCTGGGCTTATCTCACGGGTGCGGGAAGCTTGCTGACGTGTCTGGCGATCCTGAGCGGTGTGTTGGCGCGTCTCGCCGCCGCGCTGGAGACGGCGATGCTGGTTGCGATCACCGTTTTCGTCTGGCTGCCCGGGTTGAGTCCGATGCCGGTGAACGTCGGCGAGGTCACCGGATTCCTGATTTCTTCCGCGATCGCGTGCGGCGCGTGGATCGTCGCCGATTCATACCGCGGCACGGCATGGCTGGCGCGGCAGGCGCCGTAGCTACAAGCCGCCCGCCGCCTGCGCCACCGCGCGGAACAGCGCGCGGCCCTTGTTCATCGTCTCTTCCCATTCCTTCATCGGATCGGAATCGAACACCACGCCGCCGCCGGCCTGCACGTGCAACTGTCCGTCCTGTATCACGGCGGTGCGTATCGCGATGGCGGTGTCCGCATCGCCCCACCAGCCGATGTAGCCGATCGCGCCCGCGTAGATGTTGCGCTTGTGCGGTTCGAGTTCCTGGATGATCTCCAGCGCGCGGATTTTCGGCGCGCCGGAAACCGTACCGGCGGGAAAGGTAGCTTTGATGACATCCATGTAGCTCAAGCCGTCACTCAAGTCGCCTTCGACCTGACTGACGATGTGCATCACGTGCGAATAGCGCTCGATGACGAAACTTTCGGTGAGCGACACCGTGCCGGTTTTGCTGATTCGGCCGACGTCGTTGCGGCCGAGGTCGATCAGCATCAGGTGCTCGGCGCGTTCTTTCGGATCGGCGAGCAGTTCCTGTTCGAGCGCGAGGTCCTCTTCACGCGTCTTGCCGCGAGGACGCGTGCCGGCGATCGGGCGCAGCACGACTTTGCCCTTCTTCAGCCGCACCAGGATTTCCGGAGACGATCCGACGATCTGCGTTGCACCCAGATCGAGAAAATACATGTACGGCGACGGATTCAGCGCACGCAGCGCACGATACACGTCGACCGGCCGCGCGCGGAACGGTACCGATAGCCGCTGCGATGGCACCACCTGGAAGATGTCGCCGGCGCGAATATACTCTTTCGCTTTTTCCACAAGTGCACAATATTCTTTCTGCGTGAAGGTGGATTTGAAA
>Ga0105239_10007298_pt1 | contig 12692 bp, 12 predicted proteins | sample KBSC44metaG_FD_92761 | JGI IMG/M metagenome (GOLD analysis project Ga0105239, IMG submission 92761) | Corn rhizosphere microbial communities from Kellogg Biological Station, Michigan, USA - KBS C4-4 metaG | ecosystem: Host-associated > Plants > Roots > Rhizosphere > Soil | place: Michigan, USA...
ACTGCTGCTAATCGGGTTCGGCATTGGCCTTCTGCTCGCAGCGGTAGGAGTAATAAGCTACGTCATCGGATTGCATCACATGTTCATCCTTGGGTTCGCTTGGCGTCCTGGCTCCATCGTGCTAGCTCTGCCGTTCGTGCTTATTGCAGCTGGATTCCTCCTCTCACGAAGAGAACCTGGGCGAGGCTTGCCCAAAATCCGTTAACTTCCGAGTTGCCGGTTATTGGCTCGGAACACCGCGAATTGGTTCGCCAGCGTGAACTTTTCTCCCCTGGAGCCGGTTTTGGACCCGGCCCATGAGGTTTGTCTCTCAGTAGCGCCAACGGCACGTGAAGGAGCACAAAGAGTCCAGGAGCCGCGAAGGGCCCAAAGGGCAAGATGTTGTAGAGAGGTGCACAGACAGCTACAACGATGAGGATGAACGCGCCACATGCAAGAGATCACGCTTGACAAGCTGCAAATAGCATATGAAGGACCAACGTTGCAGGAAGGCAAGATTCCGATGCTTGCGCTTGCTGAAGGTCTTCGAGGGCAGGCGCTACTCATTGACCGGGCCAAGAACCTTCTTTATGGCGAATCGATCACAATTCGAGTTGAAGTAAACGATGAATTTGAAACGGGTTCGTTCATCATCCCGGTTCACATTCTGTTCGAATCCGTAAAACCGATAGAAGACTTCTTAACCAGCCCGGGGTTTACAGCAATTACAAATTTGCTGGGAGTTCTTGGGTTTTCAATTGCAATTCCAATTACTCTCTACGATCTCTTCAAGCGCCTGAAAGGCCGCAAGATTGAGAAAGTCGAAGATCTTCCGAAGAACTTGAAGACCTAACCCTGGAAGACCTCATAAAGCTGTACAACGATCCCGAGATACAGCTACTACTTCGGAGAATTCTCAGCCCCCTGCATCAGGACGGGTTCGAAGAATTTCAGACTAGGAGGGAGAAGAAGATTATCGCCCGGGTCTCGAAGAAGGACCTACTGGCCGCCGACGATGCGGAAATAGAGGACCTTACCAGTAACGAGGAGATCGAATGGATATAGAAAAGTCCGCTTGGAGGCGTGACCTCGCATGGCACCTCAATGATGGGCGCATATCTTTCGACGCCAAGATTGAAGACGACAAATTCTGGAAGCGCATAGCGGAGGGAGAGGCATTCGCTGAAGGCGACAGGCTAAGAGTCCATCTTCAGACAACTGCGCGCCGAACGGCCCAAGGCAAACTGAAGGTTGAGCGAAAGATTCCATCGGTAATCGACGTTGAGCACGTGAGAAGCAAGCAGGGCAAGATTTGGGATAGGGAAGGCGAGGATCACTAGGCCGCTTTCAGTTCATGGACGTATTGGGCGGCTTTCCATCTGCTCGGCGGGTGCGAGCGGACAGCGTAAGTACAATTCGCCGCATCATAGCGAAACAGCATTCAGGTGAACCCTTTCAGTCCGACTCCCGACGTCTATAGGCTAATGCTTTTGGTGGATGCGATTTCTGAGCTTTAACGCGATTAACTGCGAAGATTATGAGCCGATAACGCGCGTAGGGGCTTGGATGGCCCCAACCGGAAGTACCGACAACCTTGCCCGATTGATCCCATAGTAAGCCCGATTGATCCCGAGTAGCCCCCGAAGGTACTTTGGCGACTTCCAGTTTTCCGGTGAGCTTAGCCTCTACGTTAACGTACTTCGGGTAGCCCTCAGCCCCCTCATAGACTGCACTGGTGTATTCCTGGAAGAGACGTAGCTCCTTATTTCGTACTAGTGAATTGGCACTCACATCGTTGTCCGGGCCGCCAGCGAATGTAAGCAGGATGGTATCCGGGCAGCCTAAAATGCCAAATCCCATATCGTGCGGCTCACTCCTTACTCTTCCCGTAACAGAAATCATCTGGCCATCGTGTGATAGGGAGAGTACACATTCAGATTCTCTGGTTGTTGGCCTTTGCCCCGGCAGAACCCGCGCGTCCAGCCCCACCACTGCAAACGCCAGACACATGATGAGTGGGCATATTGCCCTTTCTACTTTCATCGTTATCTCTCGACCTCCAATCACGGCGTGTTCGGATTGTGGATTGGTGTTTCAGGATGGTCGTCATCCCTAACAAGGTTTGTGATTGCTCTATCCCGCATCGTTTGCTGGTCCACAGCTCTCCAACTGCTATTCCAAATCTCAAAGTTACCGTGTGATGAAATCATCGTTCTATGGTCAAGTTTGAAGGCTTGAGCCGCCCATGAGGTATTTTGGTAAGCTCTGTACTCCCACTGGAAAGGGGATTCGGTGTGGGCTTTATCAAGCATATAGTTATTGAAGTCCCAGATGTGTTGCCCTTCGTGATCCGCATTGATTGCTAGCCCCACTGCGTCACCGTTGCCAGCCTTGTTGGGATCGATCGTGACCGTAAATCCGCTGTAGGAGTTCGACCCGTCAAATTTAGGGTCGGTCTGCATGGCCCCACCGTTCACCGCCCCTAGTTGCACGTTTACATTGTTCCCATCGTTTTCTGTTCCAAACGCCGCCAAGCCTTCTGAAAGCCGGGCTACTGCCTCTGAACCTAATTTACCCGCAATTTTAGGGTCGTCGAGCGCTTTGTTCAGTGCCTCCAATCCGCTCTTCAATTGTGCGGCGATCTTGGAGCATTCTATGTCTTGCAAACAGTTCGCAGGTAGGTTGTAGAGCCCTGTGGGATCGACGACACTTAGCGGATTGTTAAACCCGTAGCTGTACCGATTCCAACTCTGGGGGTTGGATGGTCGCCCACTATTCAGCAATGGATCGGCGCTTAGAAACCGGCCATAGGCCGCCGTATAGTATCTGGCCCCGAAGTAGTCATTGCCCGAGTCTGAGTCGCGCTCCTTGCCTGTGAAGTGCTGTTCCGTAGTGTAAGGGCAGCCGCCTGTGGTCGTGAGAGCGTTCCCGAACGGCAGGTTGGCGTATGTTGTTGACGAGCATCCCGAACCGCTCACTTCAGCTCTCCTAGTCCCAAGCCAGTCATTGAGGCTAAAGTACAGATGTGTGCTTTTATAGGTTGCAAGGAGCTGTCCCTTTGCGAAGGCATTTGAGTGATCCCAAAATCCAGAGCCTGTAATTTCGCTCAGTTGCTCCCCGCCAAGCCCAACCACAATCCCCGCTGTAATAGATGACGGAGAGGCGCAACTGTAAGACGATGGCGTATATTTACCAACTCTGTTTCCGTCTCCGTCATAGATGTAGCCTGAGATCGGGACCTGAGAGCTATTACCCACAAAACAAATTCTGCCTTCAGCATCGTAAAGGTATGTGTTGAGACCGTCGGCTCGCACGTTCCCCGCGCTATCATACCCGCTTTGCTGGCCAAGGTTGTTGTTCGTACTATCCATTCGATTGGAGTTCGTTGTGCTGTAATCCGCCCAACTGCTCTTCGGAGGATTACTATTGCAAGCGGTTGTCGAAAGCGACTCGGAGGTACGGTTGCCGAATGGGTCATAGACCCAGCAGGCAGTTTTGCCGCTGTTTGGGCCACTGTTAGCCGTGCCATTCGAGAGGCGATTAAGAGTGTCATAGTTGTAGACCCAATTGCCAGTCACAAAGTCGTTCACCTTCGACAGATTGCTATTTGCAGTATAGGGGCTGCCTGTTGCAGAACAGTTCGAGTTGCCACTTCCGGGCATGCAATAGCTGTAGAGCACTGCCCCCGAGCTGTTAAGGTATCCTCCGTAAATCGTCCGCAGCCGATTGTCCGACCGATGCTGATACGTTACGAGATTCTGGCTTGTAGTGCTGTTGTACCCAAACAAAGCATTTTCGAGCCCTTCGGCTCCATAGGAAGAAGTTGACGAAGCATCGAAAAGCTTCGTCATAGAGTCAATAGCGGTACTGGCGGTCATCGTCTGGAGTCGAGAGAGAGAGTCATAGACATTGGTCCAGGTGATGGCATGATTCGTTAAGCCATTGTTAAGTGTGAGCGTATTTCCCATGAGGTCGTAAGTGGCAGCGATACTAACGTGCCCCGCGCAATCGCCCGGAATACATGCCTTTTTGCTGGCTATGCGGCCCATTTTGTCATACGAGTAGGTGGAAGACACATTCAGTACGGCTGCAGTGGATTGAGAGAGCCTCCCTTTTGCATTGAGAACTGCAGGTGAAATTGCGACTCCGTTTACATCGAGGCCATCATACCCGTATTTGACGGTGGGCGTTGAATCGCTATAGAGCTTCTGCGTGAGCCTGTTCAAATCGTCGTATGTGTATCCGATGCTAACGCCCCTGGCATCTGTCTTGTTCGTTAGATTGCTTGCACCATCGTATGCCGCTGTACAGTTTGAGCCATTGGGAGAAGAATTGACAGGTGAAGTCGCTCCATAACAAGTCCACCCTGATTCGGGGTTGTACGCCTGAGTAAGGCGAGACATGGCGTCATAGGAAAATTTTCGCTGACGTTCGGGATACGGGGAGCCAACCTTCGGGCCGCCGTACTGATCCACCTGTACCAGATTGTCTAGTGGATCGTAGGTATAGTCCGTTTCCAGAGTTGGCGCCTGACTCGCGCCACTAGGCTCCAACACGCTAAGGAGCCGCCCTAAAGGATCCCTGGTCTGTTGCCATTGATTCCCAACCTCGTCAGCGAATGTACTCAGGTTGGCGTAATACAGCCAAGTCTGCGTACTCACGCCGTCCGCATCTACTTGTGACGTCTTGCGGCCCAGCGCATCGTAGTAGTAATTGGTGACGCCGTAGGTGGCATCTCCAGTGGTGTAGTAGGGATTCGTTACGCTGGCAAGCCGTCCTAGACTGTCGTACGTCTTGTGAACGTGGACAAGACTGTTCGATATGACGTCCGTTTCACGACCTAAACCGTCGTGAATAGAAAGGTCGAACCGTTGGCCCGCTTGCGTGCCGGACTCCGTAAAAACACTCGAAGTGTAGGGGGTGGGAATCTGGCTATAGTACATGGTGGATGTTGCCGCACCGCCGTTGTCGGGATTCGCAATCGTTTTTACCCTTTGCAACGAATCGTATGTATACGAAGTTGTCTGGCTATTCGCGTCTGTGGCGCTAGCTACTGAACCATCGCACGAATTGTAAGTGGATGTAGTCGTCTGTCCAAGGGCATTGGTGACTGTCGTTGGATAGGCAAATGATGTGTAAGTGATGCAAGCGGACGTGTTGGGGTTCCAATGGTCCGTGTAATCGTATTTCGTAGGCTTGTTTCTGCCATCGTCAGTCTCTATCAACTCTCCAAGAATGTTGTAGTAGTTAGTTTGGGTCGGTACAAATACCCCGGGCGAGACCATCTGCGAAACGGCGGTTAAGTTTCCTCGCGTCGTCATGCCCGTGCCGAAATTGGCATCGTCGTGAAGTTGGGTCATGCCGGTTACGAGGTTCAAAGCGGAGCCCGACTTATCGCTGACGAATGTGGTGTCATAACTGAAGTTGGTTTGGGCAACCGGCGAGCTGCAGCATCCGCTGGGCCCGTACACTGTGATGCTTTGTGGAATGTCAGCGATGTGGTGCCCGTTTTTCAGATAAACGTCCGAAAACGAGGGCGGACTGATTTGACAGAGTCCGGTATTGTCCGCAGATGTAGTGTAGAAGGTGACTTCGGTGTCTCGAATCAGACTGCCAGAGTAGTCGTACTCTTTCTTGGAGCTTATACGCGGGGTGCAAAGATCGGCGTAGCTGTATGTGACCTTGCTCGTAACCGCACCGTCCAGAGTGGTGGTGATTACGCCGGGACGCCCAGGACCTGAGTATTGCACTACTGTTTTTCGAAGCGGTGTTCCGGTCGCAGATCCAGCGTAAGTAGAAATCGTTTGTGTTCCGCCTCCGCTTGGACAAATGCAAGTGGTTTGTGATGCAAGGCCGGTTTTCCGATCGGGCGGGGCAGTTACTTTCAGAGGTTGTCCCGAGACGTAGGACAAACTCCATGTACCGTCCGGTGTCTGGACAGACGTGAGAACGAGTATAGGCAGGCTACCTGAACCGCCGGCCCAATTCGGATTTATTCCCATTTGAAGGGCAATTTGTGCGCCGGTCGGAAGCGTTATGCCAGTGAGAGTCCCATAGTGCCCTTGCTGGGCAGGCAGGAATGTCCCATTTGGTCCTTGAGGAGGCCCGGCGTCATCGTAGGTGAATACATATTCTCTTCCATCGGGGTCTTGCAAATATTGCAATACGCTCACGGCTATCGCGCCCGATGTTGGCCCTTGACCACCTGATGCGCTCAGCCCGATCTCCTGCGGTCCCACATTAAATTTTGTCCATATGTAGATCGTTTTGTATGTCGAGATCCAACCTGTTGGCAAGTAACTGATGGAGCGTCCGAGCCGATCTCCTCCGTAGTTGCCATTTGTATCTTTTACCACTGGATAGACTATGTTCCCATGCACATCGTAGACCGTGGCTGAGGTGGAGTTTGTTACCACGAGCCAGTAGCCGCTCCCATCCGTGGCGGGTGCCTGAACTGCGGTCGTGTAACCGAGAGTAGAGAGCGAGGAATCGGCTGTAGTGGCAGAGATATCAAACGGATGGACCGTATTTCCCGAATCCACAAATTGCCAATTCGTGTACGTGTACCCGCTGGCGCATTGGCTAGGCGGAGGAGCGGTACACCCGCTCAGATAGGTTGAACGCCAATTCACACCCCCGCCGTACGCTGGCAGCGTCCGGATTTGAACACCGCTGTTCCAGTCATTGATGTAGGGGACGTGCGCGATCGGAAAGGCGGCCCATGCGCCATACGTGCTGGTCCCGTAAGGTACCTGCACTTCGTCATAGCCGCTGCTGTCGTATATGAGGGTTTTCGCGTAGGAACTATTGTTGCGGTCCTTAACTGTATTCAGCGGGATCTCAATGTGAAGGTTTCCGCTACTTAGATTGATAAAGCCAACTCCTGGTATCGTGTAGCGCGTAGCGTCAGTAGGATTCCCGATGATGCCAGTCAAACTGTTTTGGGCTTGAGCGAAACTCAAAGCGAACAAGGTCAAAAACGAAAATGTAGTGACGGCAATACCTAAAGACCTTTTCAAAGCGTCCCTCCGGAACTGGCGGAATTCTACTTAGCAGCGAGAGTCGGTTGGATAAGACGTGGGACTGCTTGCATCCTCTTCAGGTGCAACAGCGTTGGGAGAGGAAGGTGTGATGTACTTAGGTGCTGTAGGTTGCAGGTAACATAGCCCGGGAAAAAGGGCAGGGTCAATCGCCCGCTGGTAATCACCCATTCGTTTAGAGACTATTTATCAATCGATAACTACCCTAGTGAGCTGCGCACCAATGATCCCTACTCCGACAGGCTAAGCTGAACAACTTTGCGCAGATAGTGACGGACTAATCTCAAGAATCGGTGCAAGTCGCACTGGAGGGTTATTGAGCGGATCTAAGTTCGTATATGTCTAAGGTACGTAGCAGGACTTCACTTTAGGTTAATCGAAGGCCAGCAAGCGCCCGTATCGCGTGACGCCTAGGAGCCCTTCAGAACAAATATGAAGGCTCTCATCGATTGCCGCATTTGAGACTCAGTTTTTATCAACGTGAAGCCATAGGGCAGGCTCAGTGGATCACCCCAGCAAGTAGCAGCACAACGAATCCGACCGCATCGCAAATGAGGTTAGAAATCAAGATAGCGCCAATAATCGGCCCCATCGCAACTCGTACGGGCTGGCTCACAGTTGGGTGCGTGTGATTTGCCAGCGTGCCGTCTTCGTTGTCTGGAGTGCACACGCAGAGGGGCCACGTGTCGGCCCTCCCGGTCGCTAGATTGTACACATCTGCGATTGTTCCATCCGGGCTGAGGCTTGTGACCTTTCCCCTTGCACCAGAGTTGTGCCGGATGTATTCGCCTACGGTTACGGTTTGCATAATTCTCCTTAGCGCTTCGTGATCCTGCGTAGAACGCGTTCATAGACCGAGCGGGGAACTCGGAAGGTTCTATATTTGCGCTTGTGCATACGCTCTGGGTTGCCCCAAACAACGATGCCCGGCTCGTTCTCAAATAGCCGTGTGATAACTCCCCGGGAGAGCTTCAACGATTCAGCGATCTCCCGGACGGTGAACGGCGCAACGAACCACTTGGGATGAGGGACCCCAATAGCTTCGATCCGATCCATAAGCGCGTCAGTCCAAGGTGCACCCAAGATCACAATCCCCATCAAGCGAAGAAAAAAAGGTGTCCTTGGTAGCAAGGAGTAAATGCTAACCACAAGGAAGCGATGAGCTAGATGATCTTGATGAACGATGCGCGGCTTCCAAAACCTCCTGAACGGATAGAAGATTCCATCGGCTCCCTTATTTTTCTCTGAACGCACGCACTAATCGTTTGGCGACAAAGGTCAGTTTACATTCGGGCTTACGAATGCTGAAGGGGAGGCTCCGCCAGTCCGCTTTGTTGTTCGGAGTGGATCGTCGCCGGATCAGTCGTCAAATGTGAGCTTGGCAAGAAACTGCTCTCAGTGTCTGTGTAGCCGGTGACTCACCAGCAATCTTCATTCGCAAGGCATTTGTCCCTTTACTTAGAATTCCTGATATGCCGATACGTTCCGAGGCACGCCCACAGAAAGCTGAATCCAAAGAGCACTGATTGCAGCGCGATATACGGTGTTGAGAAGAGAGTTGACTGATAAAGTACTTCCACCGTTCTCGCCGCGAGTAAGATCACGCCGAGCCAAGCAAACGCGAGCATCCATACACCAGCTTCGAGGCTCAACAATGAGATCGACAAAAGCTTCTGGAGCGAAAGAACAAACATTGCCGCAGCAGTCATCCATTCGACTATTCGAGCGGCCAATACGAGTTGTGAAGCGTTCGCGTTGAAGGGCATCAATCTTCTATTTGTGGGTTTGCCAACAATCGAATATCACGTACGGCACAAGCCCGTATATGCATTGGACGACTCAGATTTCGTAGTTGCGGGAGAATCGTCGGCTACTCGGAATCTAAGGGCGAAAAGTCGGCAAAGGTCCGAGTAGCCGGTGATTGGCCAGCGAAGGTCATTTCATCTGTCCGGTTTCGGGAGACCACGTTGCTATCACTTGCTCGTCCGTTGATTTGCGGTGCTCTTGAAACTGAGACCTCGAAAGCGCATATGCCCAAGACACAACAGAATCAACCGAAGTCACCGACGCCCATTTTGCGACTGCGCTGTCGCCTTCGAAGTACAACACGATCTTTCTCTCCCCGTTCTTGGGCCGCAAGAGAAGAGATCGATTCCCCGCTCTGTTCTTGACGAGCACAACTTCGCACGTCGTATTGCAAGCGGACGCAAATGCTGGTTGGTCTTTCAAGAGCTGCAACACAGTTGTTGTGCCTCTAGGTGTAACCATCAGTGCGTCCACGGCCTTTGCGGAGTCCGATTCGGCGCTCGGTCGCATTCCGAAGTGGACCATAGTGACGTACATTCGATCGGACGGAGCTTTGAGATGGTACACATCCCATCGACCAGTTGGCGCACCGACCATTGCATTATCGTCGCCAACGGCAACCGCAAATGGCCCGAATGGTTTGCCAAATGCAGCTGCTACCACTGACATTGGTGTTCCGACACTCAATTTCAAAGTGGGAGCGGGTTCTTGCGACGGAAGAAGGTTTGCGCTCACGAGAACAGCGCACACTGTTGCGAAACGCATGACTGGCACATCTCCTGAGATCGACAACAAGCTACCCGAATTCTCTCATTTGCATGTTCCGCGGGAGAGTAGTCGCCAACTCGGAATTAAGAGAAATTCAGCCGGGATGTCTTGCTTAGACGACGCCAACCTCGTCGTTCCGATTGGTCGGCTGGACTCGCACCAGCATTTGCTCCCGGCAGAACCCATCCTGTCAGTTTGTCCTAGATTTTTCAATCGTGGCCGTGTGGTCGGCTACTCGGACCCTAACCCAAGAATTTCAAAGTTCCGAGTAGCCGGTATCGCACCCACAATGGTTAGTGCGGCAAGTGGGAGTGTAGGAGCAGTTACCGAAGCGGCACAATCTGAATCTCTAGAACGTTTGATTGCTGGGTTTCGCTCACATTGCCAGAACGGCCGGCCGGAGCCGCCTGGACAAAGTATCGCCCTGGGCGACTCAGATCGAACCATCTGGATATGGCCACCTGCCTACTATACTTCTTGGCTGGCTCGATAAATGCGCCGAATCCACATGGGATGGTGTCGGGCCGTTCTCGAAATTCCACGCGAGGTTCTAATACTGTTCGGTGCTCATCGCGAACGGTGATACCTGCCGCTTCCGGCCCGCAGGCAGGTTCATGGAAGAGAAAATTCTCCCGCGAGTGATTCACGATTGTGACAGCTACTCTGACCGGAGTTCCCTCAGTTGAGACTGCCGTTGGGGAACTGATCACAACTTCAAATGATGGTTGCTGAGCAGGTGCCAGATACACAACGGCCATGGCCAGGAATGCGGCGACCGAGAAATTGAAAAGCGTCTTCTTTGGCCCGTTCATAAGCGGTATTGAGTACATAGACTTCTAGAATTCCACACCCGTTAGCGGGCTCCTGTTGAGTTGTCGCCTACTCGGTACTATGCCTAATTTTCCCCTACCATGTGCTTGAATGCTGGTCAGAGTAGCGGAATTGATCCCACGATTCTGTCCACCGATCTATCGTCAGTCGGGCCAATCGCCAAGGCGGTGATCGTACCTGGTGCCAACTCTGTTCGCCCGGCGTCGGCCACAAGTGCGTGAACCAACGACGTTGTCTCACACCTGTCTTTCAACTCCGTTAATTCGGATACTGAACTGACCTTCAAGACAATCTTGCGCTGGCCCTCGTCTCTCCATTTCGCGATTGCATCGGTTGATGCCGAGTAAGCTGCTTCCACACTTGCGTGGCAAGCCTGAGCGACCAGCTTACCGGTGCTCATGCCCAAGTCTGTTCTGAGCACTATCACTTGTTTCATTTAGGGTTTTCTCGCATTAAACTGCCGATCTTGAGTCTAGCAATTGAGCCACGAATTGTTATTTCGGGTGTGTTGTCGCCGATGGAGAAGTTGTCAAAATCTTGGCCTCACTGTCCCGGTGGCCGGTGACTCGACCGTAGCGCCTCAAACAACTCAACATCAGGGCCCTTCAAACTGTAGTGAACGTCGACTCTGATAAATTCGTCTGTTCTACAAATGAGAAGAAGACTCAAGTTGTCGCTGATTGTAGGATTTGCGATTAGCCTCAGCTTTCACGTCGCCTCTGCGGTTATCACTGCGGTCTATCCATATCCGGATTCGCCCACGACGCCGCCGCTTATTTTTTCTTTCTATTAGAGGTTGGATGGGTGCTTTCTGGCAGCCTTGGCCTCTCTTCCGAGTGTGGCGGGAAATTATCGCTTTCAGCATCAACGGTGTCGTTTACAGCCTGCTCGTTTTTGGTCTCGTGGCTATTTGGAAATGGTCGGGCAACGCCGAGTGAACTCTGCGTCCTAGGCCAGCTTATCGGATCGTGGGTGAATGGTCGGCGATGAGGGACCTGACAATCTCTTGCCCTCAGTGTCCAGATCGCCGGTCATTCACCCAGAACCCTGAAAAACCCTATGAGCCGTATGTGTTCAAGGCGAAGAACACTCCCCAATAAAGCGAGAACAAGGTCGCCACAAGCGAAGAGGTTGCTAGCTTCACTCGCCTGTAAGGATCACTAACAAAATCTGCCCTCGAAAGAGAAAAATAATAGAGAACGAAAGCACAGCACGATGGAAGCAGTAGCCACACGAAAGGCGCCCACCCGTAGGGTGGCAGTAGTTTTCTTCCGTACAGGATCAAGAGAACCCCGATGTGGAAGCCAGCAACGGCTATCACCGCAAGCAGCAATTTCAGCTTCGTTGTCCGTTGCACTGCGGATGCTCCTTCGAATTTCAGACAAGAAGCGTCGACCATAGAGTATCCGATCAGGCGTCGTTGGTGAGTTGTCGGCAACTCGGAGCTATGACGGTTCTTCGCCCGGGCCCGTAAAATTCATCGGAAGCCTTCTGGCACCGGAGGTACAGGGATTGAGCAGGACATCACGACGGCATCGTCAAGTAGCACTTGCGCGACGGAACCCGACCATCCGGACAGCGTGACGCGGTCCCTTTTCCATTCAACTTCGGGAAAGTTGCCTTCCGGGCCGTCGAAGGCAACAAGATATGCTCTGTCTGGTTCCATCCGAATCTCCTCTCCCCAAGGCTCTACGCACAGCACAATCGGCGTGCTATCGGAGTTCCTAACCCAAAGCATTAGGCGACATGCATTGCTCATATCGACAGCGTAATCGCGAGTTCTGGCCGTGTGGTCGCCTACTCGGAACCTTAAACAAGAAATTGCCAGTTTGGGGAGTTTGAAGCCCTTCAGGCTCTCGGTGCGAAGTATTTCTCGAATAGCTCTCTCGACTGCTTCTCGCCCTCTTCAGTCATTGCTACAGACTTCGTCTTGCGCTTTGGATCGGAGATGTAGTCGCGTTCATGCAATCGATCCATTGTTGCAAAGTCATGACCCTTCCAGGCCCGCACCCTTCCTCCCTCCTTGAAGTGGGTCAGCCAAAGAAGAGCAAGAGTCACCTCATCCACCTTGTCTCGATCGAACTCCATATCTCACCTCATCGTGATTGTTCCAGATGATCACCGCTTTCCATCATGAACTCGGTTCAATTCCGATCCGATCATTCACAGCGCAACGCAGCCGTTGCTTGCTCCCAAGATAGCGCTCCGTGGTCTGAATCGAAACGTGTCCGAGCAGAAACTGGATCTGCTCAAGCTCACCACCTGCGG
>Ga0105239_10007300_pt1 | contig 12691 bp, 14 predicted proteins | sample KBSC44metaG_FD_92761 | JGI IMG/M metagenome (GOLD analysis project Ga0105239, IMG submission 92761) | Corn rhizosphere microbial communities from Kellogg Biological Station, Michigan, USA - KBS C4-4 metaG | ecosystem: Host-associated > Plants > Roots > Rhizosphere > Soil | place: Michigan, USA...
AGCTGCACGACTTCGTCGCCAGCGACGGATCCCGTGTTGGTGATTGTCGCGGACACGGTCGCGACGATCTCGTACAGCAGCGGGTTGCCGCCTGGCGCGCCGCCCGCGGGCAGGATCGGTTGCGGGGAGCCGTCGCTCGCGCCTGCGGGGATGTATTGGTCTGCTGGGAGGCCGTACGCTGGATCGTCGGCCGATGCTTCCAGGTCGGTCGAGTTGAGGAACGGGTAGATGAAGAGGTGTGGGCGGTAGGGGATGCTTCCGTTGGGGAAGACGTAGAGCGACGCGTCGGTGCTGGAGTTGCCGAGCACGGGCGCTGGGCCGGTGGAGCCGCTGGCTGGAGTGTACGGTGCCGGGTTTCCCGGTGTGATGACCAGGTTCGAGTACTCGAAGGTGGTGTAGCTGAGACCAAAGCCGAACTCGTAGATAGGTTCGATGTCGTTCTCGTCCAGCCAGCGGTAGTCGAGGAAGACGCCCTCGGAGAAGTAGTCTTGTGGGGCGTCGAATTGGCCGTTGTTGGGCTCGTAGATCACGTCCGTCCCAAAGTCTTCGCGGTTGCGTGCAATGGTGAATGGTAGCTTGCCTCCAGGGTTGACGAGTCCGTAGAGCACATCGACGATGGCGTTGCCGCTTTCTTGGCCGGGGAGGCCGGCCCAGATGATGGCGGTGACGTTTTCGTTGTCGTACCATGCAGAGACGTTGACGGGTCCGACGGTGTGGAGGACGATGATCGTGTTGGAGTTGTACGTTGTGACATTGCCGATCAATCGGTCGGCTCCCTCCCACAGTGAAAGGTTGTTGCGGTCTCCGGTGTTGCCGTCGATGGTGATGAAGCCTTCACCTGATTGGGCGTTGGCAAAGACGATTGCGACGTCCGCTTGAGACGCGACGTTTTTGATTTGGCTGTCGGCGTAATTGTCGAGGATTGCAAAGACCTCGCCGTCGGTTTGAGTCAAGACGTACTGTTGGATCGCCTGTTCGGGGGTGACGAGATAGGGGAATTCAGCTGTCCCACTGCCATAGCCCATGGCCAAAGTGCCGTTGTTGCAGTTCCTGTTAGGACATCCATTTGCACCCCATGGATTACTGCCCGCATCGTAGCCAAAGATGCCAACTTGTCTCTCCTTGCCAGTGAGGGGCAGACTGCCATTGATATTCTTCAAGAGAACATTTGCTTTGGCACCGACTTCACGGATGATGCGGGCGTGCTCAGCACGAGCACTGATGTGTTCGTTGACGAGCCCAAGAGGGGAGTTTGGGTCCGCTGCGTGAATATGGTCAATTGTATTTTGACTCCACTAAAAGAATGGTCAGCATCCGTCCAAGGGCACTGTCTGGGTTGTTCCTTACAGCATAGAAATTTGTAGGAACATAGTGTTGATCGCGTCCCACATAATAGTAAGCTGCCATAATTCTGGTCGCCATATCATCGACACGCCACTCAGGGATGGTACCATTGAGGACAGCGACGGTAAGGTTTGTGCCCCAGTAGGTGTAACCGGAATTAAAGACAGTGTCGCCGGGCATGGACATATCAAGACCGGCAAAAGCGGTACCAACACCAGAATGTTGAGCCTGCCAGTCAGACATGACGAAGCCTTGGAATCCCAGCTCATTCTTCAGGAGATGATTCAAGGTGTATGAATTAGCACAACCGTAGGAGTTGTTGATCTGCTGGTAGGAGCACATGACTGGGGGGTGTGGTCAGTAGCTATTGTCAGGAGTGAGGTGGAGCGCTTACTCGACCCAGTACCCGCACGAACCGCATCAGCAAATGGCCAGAGATAGATCTCGTGCATTGTTTTATCATCGATGTTCGAGCTCAAAGTGGCGGTGATATTGAAGCCATAGCCGATCGATTCACCGACTTGACGGAAATGCTCTTGTTCGTTGGCGATGTAATGCTTCGTGGTAGCGATGACTCCGGCGCTTTGAATGCCTTCGACGGTGGGGCCAATCATTGCACCTGTAAGATATGGGTCGGGACTGAAACCTTCCTGTTGGCTGTCAGTATTTGCAGCTTCACCGGGTTCCCCAATTTTCGTACCCAATTCCTACCACCTTCAGGAGAACGACCAAGAGGTCCACAGACCGGGCCCAGTAAAGCGTCAACGCCCTTAGATCTAGCCTCTTCACCCATAGCTTGACCACGAAGGTACGCAAGATTTCGATCCCAGGTCGCAGCGATGGTGACACCTCCAGGAAAGGCAGAAACATAATCAGCTGATAGGCATTAGCACCCAAGGTTGAACTGAAGAACAAAGTCAGGCAGAATTACCAAGTCTGATGCCCAAGGGCCCATCTTGCATACACAGAGCCGGAAAGCCCAGACGCGGAATGGAGCCAACGTTTCCGACACAGCGGTCAGACTCCCAGCTACAAAGGCAATTAGCATGATCAGAAGAGAGTGGAAGGTAACGAAGACATACCCCACACCTGTGGTAAGATTGACCTTCTCGAGTAATGTCAATTGACTCACGAAGGCATGGGCCTTCTCGTAAGCAGCACCCCAGTCTCCCAAGCCAGAGCCCCATGGAGAAGGATAACTTGGCGGCGAGGTCCAGAGAGGGCCATCGTAATCATTGTTGAAAGGCTGTGCGGCTTGCCGCCTGTAGATTGCTTCGGGAGATTCGACGGGCTGTTGTAGAAGAAGGCTTTGTAAGTAAGGAGGGATACTAAGGGTTGGAATAGTTGCATTGAATAACAGCAAAGCAGAGAGTGGAAGTTGCATCACTGCACAAATTGCATGTGTGGAACCCAAGATGTTCGGGGCAGAAGTAGCAAGGGCGTGCAAGGCTCAGGGAATGTACAAAATTGGAACGCGGAGAAGAGAAAATGCTCACACTGGCTTCCACCAACAACTGGGGAAAGGGAAGAATAGCCAACGCCACCCCAATAGTAGTGGTCTCGAGCCACATTATAAAAGAGGCTGCGACCCGACGGACAAGGCCGACGAAGACCAATATCTTGTTGTGTATTAGGCTGTACTGCTTCCCGATCGATGAGCACTATTCGTATTTGATAGACGAATAAGAAGGATCTTGTGTCCGAATCTGTAACTAAGCAGTTCGCGGGCTCACGGGCTTTGGGGTAATTGGACTGATAGGCACCCGTTAGGCTGTGCTACTGGGAGGCGGTAAAGTCTGATGGGGAGATGCCCCGAGGTTGTGCCGCGATAACGATAGCGTGAGCTCGGAGAAGGTGCACGAGTATCCGTGTAGTGAATGGTGGATGGTGGATGGGGAGACTCGAGCAATGAGGGCGCAGGAGTGAATCAATCTCCTTCGGTAGGAAAAAGAAGAGAATTGGATGGTGAAACCCGTTTGAATAAATATCTCCACTGGAATTGGAATATGATTTGAGGGATCACTGGAGGCATGTCGTGAGCTGCGCAGGGCCTTGTGCTGGACATCACAGGTACCCAGATATTGCTACCCTTTCGAGGTATGATGTGCGCTGAACACCAGACATGGGGTCAAATGGAACTCCGCGATTCGTGGACGACGGCAACATACTGGCCGCGATGGCTGGGATGACTGTCTTTGTAGCTGTTCGCTGGCTTCGGCAGTCAAGCGGGTGCCTGCGTATCATCGACTCCATTGTTGCTCAAGCCTGAAGGTCAAGTCAAGTCAAGACATGCAACTCCCGGCGAGGTTGCATTTGGGTGGGACGGTGGTACTGCAGTACCTGGTCGACAGCCTTTACCAACCACCAGCTCTTCCTCTCGTCCTCTCTTTCTGCGCTTCGCATGACCTGGTCCTCTGGCTCGATGCAGATGCACACTGCAGATAATAGAATCATCGCCTGCGTACCCCGCAACATTCTGGCCATTGTCACTCGAGCGCTTGTGGGCACCACCGCACCAAGATGTTGCATTTGCTGACACAGGCGCGGCCTTTCGCGGGAGCAGCTCTACAAGGCATTGCAAGGCACCACAGCAAGGTCCTGTACCTGGTCAACAACGTCAACCATGCCATCATCATCGTCGTCATCATCTTCCCCCGCTTTCCACTGCTGGACGCTACCGATAGAAGAGTCAAGAGTTAAATATGCAACAGTCCCTCATGATCTGGCTAGCGCTCACAAAGGTTCCATAAAAAAAGCCTGGCGCCCCAGCTCCAGCTGTATGTCACGCCATTCTCTCTGACAACTGAAGGGCATTTTCCCGGACGTGAGCTCCAAGTCAAAGTATGAGTGAGGAATTCCATATTTGTTCCATGTCGGTACCTACTAGGAGGCTAGTGCCACCTCTTTCTAGGCAAAGCTCCGGGCGATCTAGGCCCCAAGGCGCCCCTAAGCCTGCCGCAGCCTGCGCCTAGGCCGAGGTCGCTCCCAAGCAAGACCTAACTAACTACAAGCATTTCAAAGCTGTGGAGATCCTTGCTCCCCCACAGTGCCACCGACCACCACTAAACCACTGGGCACCATAGGAAGCACATCTTTTTCCACTTCCATTCACCTGGCGCCCGATGTTTAACCCATTCGTTGATGGATCTTCTCTCGGTCGAAATCTCTCCCGGCCTTCCGCAGTGCTGTGTGTTCTCTCCAGGTCTTGGCATTCTCCTGCCACTTCAAGGCCACGAACAACGTTCGCCACTGCCGACGGGGCATGTGCATAGCGCACTGGAGTCTAGGTGGGTGGGTGGTATTAACCTGTGGAGGAATCCATATTGAGTAAGACTATCCTCACACGCGGAAGAAAATCAATTAAAGCCAATCCAAAGCAATATAGTACCTAGCTATGTGTGCCCATCGTGTGGTCGACAAGCGGGTAATATCACTACAATGGACAAGCGGAATCCCGGGTCGCTGAATGCGGGTTTATCCGTCCACCGTCGTATGAGGGACATTGTGCGTCTGTTATGATCATTGCTCTGTCCCGGTTCTCACTTCACCACGATTGCGATGACATAATCTGAGGTTGCAATATCACTCGTTCAATCGGTCGTGTAACCAGTATCGGGCTGCGCTTTCCCTCAAATATGTACCTAATGCTCGCATGCGTCCCTCCCTGGGAGTCAGTTGCAGATATCGATTGCCGACCAGAAGATGCAAGCATCCTTGTCCTTGCGCTTCTCGAGGAAACCATTTCTCAAGGCTGTACAACATGACTGCTCTCCGTGCTGTATGCATGATCCGAGTTGCGGGACGGACAGGGAAGTGTTGTCACCCAACGGGATTTGTCCGAAACAGGGAGGTGGTGTGCAAACACTTACCGCCGGTACGCGCTAGACGAAGCAACTATGTCAGGACCCGCAAAACGCACACTCTCTCTCTGGACCAGCCAGATGAATGCTCGGGTTCATGTATGTATGTACATCTCGTCGCGGGATTATATACTAGTGCATCCCTAGGTATGCACATTACTCCTTCTGCACCCGCCTGTCAAGTCTGTCTGGGTCACATGTTGAGTTCGGAGGATGGGTTCCCTTGCCCCGGGATCTTGTCGCCCTTAATCCTCCTTCCCATCGCTGGAACCGCCCTCAAGGGCAGTAACAAGCTCATTTCCGAGCAGATACGCAATGTACGAGGGGAAGATGATCCAAAGACCATTTGGAAGAATCCACAACCAGAACAAATCCCATGCAGCGTTATGCCCAATACTTGCAAAGCCAGAAAAGTATTCATTAGCCCCTGCTTGAGAGTCAGTATCGTGCGCCTCTTCGGAAGAGAGTCGAGCATCAATCAAAATCAATCGCCAAAACTTACAATATAGGACGGTCTTGCTGATGGTCATGACAGTTGCGGAAAAGAGTACAAGGACAGCCTTTGCAATCCCAGGTCCAGTCACGGTCTTCTGCTTGTTGCCAAGAAACAGGGTCTTGATATCTTGAAATGTATAAAGGCCTGTGACAGAAGATTGCCACATGGCCATCAAATAGTAAATATACATGGCTGTTTCAATCACGTTGAGGGATCCTTGAGCCGCGGTGAATCCACTATGGCTTTCCCAAGCCGGCCAGCCATAAACGTAATCGACTGTGCCGTACAATTCATACAACTTCCACACAGGTAGATGATATTTACCACCTGGCATAGAATGCGGACGCAGAAAAATATAGCCAGTATCCCAAATTACCAATGGCAACGAGAAGGTCAACCAGATCATAAACAAGGGAGGGATCGTATGTGTAAATCCTGTCGATCCTGCATCGCGCTTCGCCGCTGAAGTGCGATTGGGCCGGGATTTCTGGGTGGTAGCTTGGGACGACACCACTCTGGAATCGTCCAAGGTTGGCGAGTTCGCCTTCGACGATACTTCTGAGCCCGCCCTATTCTCTGTTGGTGTAGCAGGTTCTGGAAAAGGGCGGGGATGGTGTCTGGTTGAAACCATATTTGATGCCTACCTTCCCAAGTTGTCTCCGAGAGTAGGCTTTGACCGATGAGCTGCCTGGGGGTTGTTTTGAACCGGAGGATCCTGAAGATCCCCAAATCGCGTGCTGTTGGTATTAATGCCGCGATGGGCCTATCCAATGCGCCCGTCTTTTGGATTTTGTATAGAGGATATCTTGCTCTTTTAAACTGTCACCAAGCGAAGGCCGTGCGACCTGACGTCTTAAATTCTTGTATAGTAGGGAGCGACCTTGACAAGCCCAGGAGCCTTTGGTTCAATTGCGGCCAGCGGGACCAGGGTGGATTGATTGATTGGATGAGGAAGGAGAGCAAGGAGTTTGCAGACAACCCAATATATATATTAGTTGAGAGAGTTCAAACGAGATGCCGAGACTTCGAAGCTGCCAGTATAATACCGTTTCAATGAGCGCAGTGCGCAACAGGCGATCAAGGGAATTTACGAGGAAAAGGAGAGCGTACGGTGTGGCGTGGGAGTGGGAGTGGGAGTGGGAGTGGGTTCGGGTGCGGCAGAGTGTGAAACCTCATGTCCACGTACTTACCCCAGGAAACCATCTGGACCTAGTTGCCGTGTTGACGCGGGTAGCGTGACCTGTCGGTGGAGCAAACGGCCTGTACCTGACTTTGAAAGATCCAAGGAATCTACTACGGAGGGGCAAAGAGACAGGTTGGCGACACCCATGCGACCACGCTAGTGGCCCTGCTCGTTTTTTGTTTGGCGAATGAGATGTACGCCTGGATTACTAGTAGCACGCTTCGTAGTAACTCTCTCCTCCGTACTAGCGTTAGCGGTCTGGATGGAGTACCGGAGTCCTTCGTGCACCCTGGATTACACTCAGGGGCTCATAGCCTTCTCTGATTCCTCAGCATCACGGATTGCCTCGCCAGCCCCTCATCGCCCACCAACCCACCATCAATCGTCTGTGTTTTGGAACAGATGCTCGACCGGCTCTGCCTCCCCCGTCAAAGTCTAGAGTTCTGCCCTCCGCGTATCGATACCGCATCATACGACCTATCTCCATGTAGCTCTCCACAGCGACACGAATGCCAGCTCGAGCATACACAGGCAACTCCTCAATCGCATCTCGGTTCTCAGCGTACACGGCGAACGCAATGTCCAAGATCTTCTTCCGAAGGCGCATGGTCTCCCGTTGAACCTCTTCTTCCTCGTCAACGTCGCCCTCCGGTACTGTTTTCCATTCTGCAGGGATATAACTTCGGCCAGCTTCGGCATCGGTGGGAACATCTCGCACGATGTTGACATATTGCAACGCTCGGCCCATACGCGCGCCGGCGTCAAGACACCTCTCCTTCACCTGTGCCTTTGTATCGCCGTCTGGATCATGGAAGAAAACCAGGTGGAGGCATAGTTCTGCTATCGTCGATGCCACGCATGTAGCATATTGCTGCAGGTCCTCAAAGGTCTGGATCGGTGGATTGGTTTTCGATTTTGGGCTCAAGAACTTTTGGTCCATCCGGAATCCCTCTAGCAAGGAATAGAGCGGCGCAGGAGGCAGCTTTTCCACAGGAAGTTGACGCAAGACGAGTTGAGCTTCAAGAGGGAACGGACTCAGTGCCTCAACGATTCTTCTTCTTCTCGAGCCAAATCCAGACGAATACAAAGCGTCAAGAAGTCTCGAAAAGTGGTTGACCCAAGTCGCCGCCTCCTGTTCCGAAGAAGCATTGTCAATCAAATCGTCTGCCACCCTGCAGAACCCATAGAGGAGAACGAGGTCAATTCTAAGTCTCCCCGCAAAGACTCCTGAAGCCAGAGAGAACGAACGACTCTTGCGCGCTAGAACTGAAAACGCCACCTTCAGACCCTTGAGGCGTTTAGTGTCATATAGCGTTGTAGGGAGAAACAATGTTTGGAGTAATAGGAGGGGTGATGGTATTCCAGGGACAGGAGGAAAATGAAATGGAAAGACATCGATAATGGCGACCGCATTGTCATAAGCCAGAGCACCCCAGACAACGAGAATATTAGAGACTAGGAAGAACACTGCTTCTTCAAGCTCCAGGTGTGGCCATATATACAGGCCTAGCTTGGTCTCTTGGGATATGCTCCAGGTTCCTCGGTGCAAAGCGAGAGTATCGACAACCCATAAGTAAAGGGTGGGCATAACAATGGGAAGCACTGTTTGCGTCTTTGGTAAGGTGAGCAATAGTTGATTAGTGAAACCCCACAGCATGAGCATTACTGGTAAGGCCCAGGTCAAAATAAGACTCATGTAGGTGGCTTTTGGGTTCCCGCCCAACCAAGAAGAAGCATAGACGGTGCAAGTGAACAGTATCATTGAAATCATCTGCTTCCGAGGCAGAAGTCCCATTGCGATAGGATCTTGGCGGTCGCGTGCATTGTAGAGATGCATCGCGGGTAGGACCGATTTGGAAAGAAAGATCTGGATACAAGTTGTCTGAGAGATATCAGTGAAAGCACAATCAGGCGGTCTTGTGCACGCACGATGTATGTCTGGGCAATGATAAAGAACAGCTCTTCAACTGGGATACTGAAGAGTCTCGGACCTATGATGACTGTCGGTGGGTAAGCTAGGACCGGTTAGTCTTGGGCGCGCCCTGTGGAATGGATCTCGAGTCGACTTACTCCAAACCCCTGTCCTAATTAGGTGAGAGTCCCTACATTGTCAGAGTCTCCAAAGAAGAGTAGGAAGAGTTAGGTGGGGCTTACCATGGGATAGTATAGGCAACCGCAATGACTTCCAAGAGGAAGATCTTGTAGATATCTCGCCGATTGAAAAGAGGGCCCAGGACGGCGGTTAAAATGACCGCTAAGGGGATGGTGAACTTGATATGGCTAGGGATGACAGCTACGGTTAGCGTTTACCGTGCTGATCAGGAACATGAACGTACACAAAAGCATATTCGTACATGCTGGGCGGATTTTGCTAGAGCCAGGTCCAGCTACCGACTAGCACTAAAGAACGATTCGGATCTAGGCTGTGATCAACAACTGCGAATTCCGGTATTATCCATATTTGGTCATAGTCATTGACAGTTTGAAGAAAGAAACAACTGAGATTTTGAAAATGTGAATCTGCGGGTGTGAGTGGGTGTGCGCGACGGGGTATCTGGACTGTGGCCACAGCTACAGCGCAACGTCGGCGGCAGGCAATGGTCAGCGCAACGCGGCAACGCAACGCAATCGAGTGAAGCACAGTCAAGTCATAGCACAGCCGCACCCCAAATCCTTCAAAGATGCAAGCCATTCCGGCAAACGACGGTTTGGGACAAATGGCATGAGCGAGAAAATTGCAAACATCATGACGCGCCCTATCCAAGTCAGGGGGCCTGGCAAGTATACACAAGCTCATTCGAGGACCACTTTAACCAGCGCTAGCAATGAGGCTATCGCTTGTTAAGCCGCCTGAGGCAGGATAGCCGAGGCTAAAGCAGCTCTAGCATCGCGTGACCTTCCTTGGGAGCAACCTTATGACGACATTCACACCTCAGTTCGAGGTCTCCACAAGGCACCTACTCCTCAATTTCATGCACGTCCATCATGTTTGCCGACATCATCAATCCCTGTTCATGTATTCATTCTCTCGTCATCTCCTCGTTCTTCATATAGTTTTCGTGATTCTCCGCTTCTCTCTGACCTCTTAGGACAAAGCACTGCATCTACCATGTTCTTTGGATCCTCATCTCCTAGCACGCCGCTCTATCCTTTCTTGCACACAAGGTTTGACATAATAAGAGCTGGTGCTTCTTCACGAGAAAATCCTGTGACCTTTTGTGATATATGATTGTTTTTGCTCCGTCCCTGTTCCAGTTGATATCTCATCACATCAATGGCCTGTATTCTCTAGAACAACCCGACCTTTCCCCTCTTCATTTACCCAGACGATTGAAGCAGGGCTTCACGCCAATCCCAAACACATGCCTACGGATCCTTATTCATGAAGGTACAGGAGCCTTCACTGCGATCAAGACCTGGCAGAGTTGTGTTGTCTTTATTCTCAAATCATCATCATCTCTTGCAAAATCAAATGCCTCCCAGCCACCCTTCTCTTCGTCCTCTTCCATAATGGTGTTGAACCCGAACACAACAAAGCGAAAGAGAAGTCATCCACACCCATACCTGAGTGGAAACTTTGCTCCGATCCAGCAAGTCCAACCTCTTACACCTTGTGGGTTTTCAGGAACAATCCCAGAGGAGTTGTGGGGAGGTGAATACGTCCGGAATGGGGGCAATCCGGTGTCCAATGAGGATCTAGGAAGAGATGCTCATTGGTTTGATGGTGACGGCATGCTCAGTGGGGTATCCTTTACCAGGACGCATAATGGAGTTCAGCCAGAATTTGTCAATCAATACATTTTGACCGATGTCTACCTCTCTTCCATTACTTCGAAGCACCTGCGAACTCCAATTTTACCAAGTATCGCCACTCTGGTGAACCCACTTACGTCCTTGTTCAAAATCATAGCCCTTGTTTTTCGCACCGTATTTCTGGTCATACTATCACGCCTCCCTGGATCTCTCCAGGCAATCGAGAGAATCAGCGTAGCAAATACTGGAATTCTTTTCCACGATGGCAGAGCTCTTGCGACCTGTGAGTCAGGCCCACCAATTCGTGTGTCCCTTCCAAGACTGGAAACGATTGGCTGGTACAATGGAAAGAAAGCGGAGGGTGAGCACGATGGGGATAGTGGCTCTGGTTTCGGAGGCGATGGACCTACTGGGTTCATGAGAGAATGGACTACAGCCCATCCACGTGTTGACTCGAGATCAGGAGAGATGATTCTCTTCCACTCGACATTTATTCCGCCGTACATTCATTATTCGATAATCCCTTCCGCACACCCACCGACTGCTCCACCAACGCCATTCGAGATACCGACAAGACTTCTAAATGCCCCAGTTCCTGGGGTTTCATCTGCCAAAATGATGCATGACTTTGGTGTATCCTTCAATCATACCGTCATTATGGATCTACCACTCTCGTTGGACCCATTGAACTTGATAATGAATAAGCCAACAGTTTCCTATAATCCTTCTGTCAAGTCCCGGTTCGGCGTTTTCCCAAGGCATCAGCCAGAGCTTATTCGGTGGTTCACTACTGAACCCTGCTGTATCTTTCATACTGCTAACACTTGGGACGATCAAGGAATTGACAGGATGACTGGTCATACTACGACAGTGGCTGTCAACATGTTGACCTGTCGGCTCACATCAGCATCGTTAGTCTTCTCTGCCGGGGATATAGCTGCTCCACAACCTATTGTCACGGAAGTTGGTCGAGAAGAGGACCAATGCCGGCTCTACTATTATCAGTTCTCCCTAGCCAATGCCTGCCGCAATGAGATCAAATATCAATTTGGACTGAGTGCAGTTCCATTTGAATTTCCCAGTACACGAGAAGACAGAGCAATGGGAAAATCGAAGTTCATCTACGGCTGCTCGACCACCGAAGGTTCATTCAGAGCAGCTCTCGGTCGTGCTGTGAAGATCGATTGCCTGGTCAAGATGGACGCTGAGACTCTAATCAGCAGGGGTATAAAAGATCCCAGTTTGTGTTCTGTGACCGGGTGTGTGGACTCGAGGTCGGTTCACGAGATACTTGGGTCAAAAATCGACTATGATACCATCATGATTTTCCAGCTACCTTCAGGATTCTTTGCCCAGGAACCTCGCTTTGTTCCTCGCACAGGTGCCCACAGAGAAGATGATGGCTGGCTATTGACTTATGTATTTGATGAGTCTCAACTCGATTCCTCTGGAGAATGTCTACCTGACGCGAAAAGTGAGTTGTGGATCATTGATGCACGGGATATGAAAACAATCGTTGGTCGGGTGCAGTTGACACAGAGAGTAACTTATGGCTTGCATGGAGCGTTCTTCAACGAGAAGCAGGTAATGTCCCAGCGGCCAGTGGAGACCATTCGCTCGTTGAAACACCCCACAGAGCAAACTGATTGGGGTTTATGGACGATTGTGAGGGACCGGCTTGAGCGCATGGTGGGCTGATGAATTATGCATACATTGAAAGCATGGGAAACGGTATTGAGACTTGGGATACCCGGTGAACGACCACGACGATTATTAGAAATGCAAGACTAATGCTGAGAACTTGGGAGGCAGGAATCATTCATTGCACGGAGGTTGTTCATGTAAAACCTTCTTGTGGAGGACCTTTTTGGTTTAAGATGCCATTGTTGGTGGTAGCTCAATCATGAGGGTGCCACCCAAGATTCGCCGCACCAGGAGGGTGATAATGTAACCCGAGCCAGCGATCTGAAATAGTATATGAGGGCGTATCATAGCTAATGCACTAGTATGAAAATGTCAATCGTTTGATCACGCACCCTGAAGGATTGCTCAAAA
>Ga0105239_10007301_pt1 | contig 12690 bp, 16 predicted proteins | sample KBSC44metaG_FD_92761 | JGI IMG/M metagenome (GOLD analysis project Ga0105239, IMG submission 92761) | Corn rhizosphere microbial communities from Kellogg Biological Station, Michigan, USA - KBS C4-4 metaG | ecosystem: Host-associated > Plants > Roots > Rhizosphere > Soil | place: Michigan, USA...
CAGCACCGAGAGTATCCAGAGGTTCAAAATGACGCCAGCCAAGAGGGAGAGCAGCAGCCATACCAAATTCGCCTTTTGTTCGCCTACTAGGGTATGCCCGCCATTGAAAGCTGTCAATATATCTCATCTTGACATCACAACATCAAAGCATCTAATATAAGCGTGTGAGAACCACACTCGATCTGGATGAAGATATTCTTCGTGCCGCGAAGGATCTTGCAGAGGAGCGTTCACAGAGTCTGGGGAGCGTCCTTTCCGAACTAGCCCGTAAGGGTCTCCAGCCTTCGGCGCCGTCGCTCGATGTTCGTAACGGAATCCCTCTTCTCCCGCGTAAGCCGGGCGCTCGTCCGGTCACTTCGCAGATGGTAAAAGACCTTCTAGAATCCGAAGATTGACGTGGCAGCGCTGCTCGATGTCAACGCGCTGATTGCGCTGATCGATCGCGATCACGTGGACCATGATCCGATCCATCGCTGGTTCGCGACTCACGCTATCAAGGGCTGGGCAACGTGTTCCATTACGGAAAACGGCATGGTTCGGGTGCTCTCACAGCCCGCCTATCCTAGCGGGAAGCGCTCACCCGCCGAAGTAATTCAGGTCCTGCGCGCCTTGAAGGCAGCTTATCGCCAGGTTCATGAATTCTGGATGGATGATGTTTCACTCTCTGACCAATCTCTCTTCGATAGTGCTTATATCACCGGTCCTCGGCAAGTGACGGATGCGTATTTGCTCGGCTTGGCTGCGCGACGCAAACAACGCGTCGTTAGTTTCGATCGGTCTCTGCCATGGCAGGCGATTCGAAACGGATCCGCCCAGTTAATCGAGCTGCCAGACATCCGCAAATGAAGGCGAATGAACGCAAATTGCATGCATTTGCGTGTGTTCCCATAATGCCGTGCCTGCTAAAATAAGATCTTGACCGAACTCGAACAGCGGCGCCGCAGCGTCCAGACGGCGCTGGCAGCCCTTAAGGCCGACGCGCTGCTGGTCAGTTCCCACGCGAACCTTCGATATCTGACGGGTTACGCAGGCAGCAACGGCCTGGCTCTGGTAACGCCCGCGGAAACGCACTTCTTTACCGACCCCCGCTACGCCCTGGAAGCTTCCCAGAGCATCACCTGTAAGGTCCACATCGCCAAGAAGGCTTTGATGGAGGCCATGGCGGCCATTGTAAAGCGGAAGAAGCTGAAGAAAATCGGATTCGAGCCCGCCTGGCTGAACCTGGATCAGCATCAGAAACTGAAGAATCTGCTGCCGTCTGGTGTTTCGCTCCACCCGGTTCCTGGGGTTGTGGAAAACTTCAGGATGATCAAGTCGCCGGAAGAGATCGATCAGATTCGCAGAAGCGTTCTGGTTAATTCGGAAGCCTATGCGCGCACGCTGCGGCGCGTTCGCCTGGGCATGCGCGAGCGGGACGTGGCCGCTGAGCTGGATTACCAGATGCGAACGCTGGGCGCTGAAAAGTCGGCTTTCGACACGATTGTCGCCGCAGGCATTCGCACCGCGCTTCCCCATGCTTCTCCCACCAGCCGCCGGCTGGAAGAAAACGATTTACTCCTGATCGACATGGGAGCCTGCCTGGACGGCTACATGAGCGACATGACCCGGGTGGCGTTTCTGGGCTTTCCCAACAAGCGGATCAAGACACTCTATGGCGCGGTTCTCGAAGCCCAACTGGCCGCCATCGACAGCGTGAAGCCCGGGGTCACCGCGACGCGAGTGGACGCAGCCGCCCGGGAAGTGCTAAAACGTCATGCATTGGACCGTTACTTCGTCCATTCCACAGGTCACGGCTTGGGCCTGGAGATTCATGAAGGACCCAGGATCGGGAAAAAGGATCAGACCAAGCTTACGGCCGGTATGGCGATTACGATTGAACCTGGTGTGTATATCGAAGGCCTGGGGGGCATTCGAATTGAAGACACCGTGCTAGTTACCGCCAACGGCTGCGAAGTTCTAACCCCCACCACCAAGGAGTTTGTCCACCTGTAATGAACATCGACGAAATCAAAGAGCTGCTGGACCTGTTCAATTCTAGCGGCGTGGGGGAACTGGAGCTGGAACAGGACGGGACTCGGATTCGCATCCGCAAAGCGGGCGAAACACCCGAGTATGTAGTTTCGCCGTCGTCAGGCGGCCAGTCCCAGGAAACTGTGGCTCCGGCGGCAGCAACCGCTACCGGACTGGGTACCGCGCACGCCACCCCGCATGCTGTCGCCGATGCCGGCACAGAGCTGGTGAAGTCTCCCATCGTCGGCACGTATTACGATGCGTCTTCTCCGGGCGCTCCGCCTTTCGTCAACGTGGGCGATACAGTGGAGCCCGGCCAGGTGCTCTGCATCATCGAATCCATGAAACTGATGAATGAGATCGAGGCGGAAACCGCCGGCGTGGTGGCCGCCAAGCTGGTGGAGAACGGGCGTCCGGTGGAATATGGAGAAGCATTGTTCTCTATCCGGCCGCGCTGACCTCCGGGACTTTTTTCAAATATGTTTCAAAAAATCCTGATCGCCAACCGCGGGGAGATTGCCGTGCGCATCATCTGCGCCTGCAAGGACCTGGGGATTCGCACCGTGGCGATCTATTCCGAAGCGGATCGCCATAGTCTGCACACGCGCTTTGCCGATGAAGCCATCTGCGTGGGGCCGGCCCGCAGCGCCCGCAGCTATTTGGACATTCCTGCCGTGATGAGCGCGGCCGAAATCACCAATTGCGACGCAGTGCATCCGGGCTACGGGTTCCTGTCGGAAAACGCCGGCTTCGCGGAAGTGTGCGAGACCAGCGGCCTGAAGTTCATCGGACCTCCGGCGGAGGTGATCCGCAGCATGGGACTCAAACAGGTGGCCCGCGCTGTGATGGAAGAAAATGGCGTGCCGATTCTGCCGGGTTCCCCAGGTTTGCTCAAGAGCCTGGAAGAAGCCGCCGAAATCGCGGAACGGATCGGATATCCGGTGATGCTCAAAGCTACCGCGGGCGGCGGCGGGCGGGGCATGCGCGTGGTCCGGCAACAAGACGAGCTCGGACCCATGATGGCCCAGGCGCAGGCCGAGGCTGCCGCGGCCTTCTCCTGCGGCGACCTCTACATGGAAAAGCTGGTAGAAAATCCGCGCCACATCGAATTCCAGGTGCTGGCGGATGAGCATGGCGACGTCGAGATTCTGGGCGAGCGGGAATGCTCCATCCAGAGGCGGCATCAGAAGCTGATCGAAGAATCGCCTTCGACGGCCATGACGCCGGAGCTGCGCCAGTGCACCTCAGACCGCTTGCGCGCCGCGCTCAAGGCGGCTGGCTATACCAATGCCGGCACGGTCGAATTCCTGATGGATGCGGCCGGCAAGCTGTATTTCATCGAGGTCAACGCCCGCATTCAAGTGGAGCATCCCGTAAGCGAAATGGTGACCGGCGTGGACCTGGTGAAAAGCCAGATTCTGATTGCCGGCGGCAAAAGGCTTTCCGAGATCCTGACCCGGCCGATTCAGGTCCGCGGTCACGCCATCGAGTGCCGCATTAACGCCGAGCATCCGGGGACATTTGTGCCCTCGCCGGGAACCATCACCGGCTTGAATCTTCCCGGAGGCGTCGGCATTCGCGTGGACACGGCCGCGTATCAGGATGGCGTAATTTCCCCATATTACGATTCTCTGGTGGCAAAGCTGATCTCTTTTGGCGCGGATCGCGCGGAAGCTATCGTGAGGATGAAGCGCGCCCTGGGGATGTTCGTGATCGAGGGAATTTACACTTCTATCCCGCTGCACGAACGCATTCTCCAGGATCCCGAGTTTGTGGCCGGCAGAATCGACACTGGCTTCCTCTTGCGACAGGGCTATCTCGGCGATAAGAAATAGAGCGGTACTTGGGCTCGAAGCGGTCCTGGATATGCTATGCTTACCATGTCCGCGCCCCTTCTTGGAGGAGAAGCAGGCTCTGACAACACAATAAGGCCCCTGCTTTTCGGAGGATCAGCGGTAGCCAATGGAATCAGCTAGTTAAACCCAGCCGGTGTCCGGGACGGAGTCTCTCTGCCCGGAAAATCACCGAGTACATGATCGTCTTCCTTCCATTTTGGCTGTTTTTTCCCGCCTGTACCCCTCCGGTAGTAAGGTGACCTTACCACGGAATTAGGTAAGATCTTGGGTCCAATCTTTATGGGCCTCTGAATTGTCGAGAGTACTAGAACCGCTTATTATCGGGACGGAGACATAGAGGGAGCAATCATGGAAACTGTGACGGAACCGGTGAACGACAACGTGGAGATCAAAGAAAAGAAAAAGACCACAGTGCGAATCCTTCTGGCGGACGACCATCCTATCGTGCGCGACGGGCTGAAAAAGCTACTCCAACTCGAAGAGGACTTCGAGGTGGTGGGCGAGGCCGGCGACGGGCGCGAAGTGCTGGAGAAGTGCCACGAACTGGATCCCGACGTTCTCCTGCTGGACCTGCGCATGCCCAACCTGGACGGATTATCCGCCCTGCAGGCGTTGCAGCAGACCAATAAGCGTACTCGCGTCATTATCCTTACGGCTTCCGAGGACAAGAACGAGTTTGTGCAGGCCATGAAGCTGGGTTGCAGCGGCATCGTGCTGAAGCAGACGGCTCCCGACTTGATCGTGAAGAGCATACGCAAGGTGAACTCCGGTGAAATCTGGCTGGACTCTCTGACCACGGCCGCGGTGATGCGGCAGTTCTCCACCGGCTTGGAATCAGCCGGCGGCGGTGGCGGCAAGGGCCGCGAACGCAGCCCGCTCTCCGCGCGCGAGCGGGAGATTGTCGCGCTTGTGGCGCAAGGCTACAAGAACAAGGAAATGGCCGAGAAGATGTTCATCAGCGAGCAGACGGTGAAGAATCATCTGCACAACATCTTCGACAAGCTGGGCGTTTCGGATCGCCTGGAACTGGCGCTCTACGCCATCCACAAAGGTCTGCATCTGCCCGGAGACAACGCGCCTGTAAAGTAGTCCCGACCTAAACGGTCTTATCTTTGGCGTAACACAGCGGCTCGATCCTGCACTCCGCGCAGCGCGGACTCCTGGCCGTGCATAGCGCCCGTCCGTGATGAATGATCTGGTGCGAGAACAGAATCCAGCGTTCCTTGGGAAGAATCTTCATCAGATCCTGCTCGATCTTGACCGGATCGGTCGCCTTGGTCAGATCCAGCCGCCGCGAGATGCGCTGAACGTGTGTGTCTACCACGACTCCGGACGCAATGCCGAACGCCGTGCCTAGGACAACGTTGGCGGTCTTGCGCGCTGCCCCGGGAATCGTTAAGAGCTGATCGATATTCCGCGGAATCTCGCCGCCGAAGTCAGAAAGAATCTTGCGCGCGGCGCCAATTACCGATTTCGCTTTGTTATTGAAGAATCCAGTGGAGCGGATGTCCTGGGCGAGTTCTTCCTGCTGAACGCTGGCGAAATCCTGGATCGTTGGATATTTCCGGAACAGGCCAGGCGTGACCATGTTCACGCGTTTGTCGGTGCACTGAGCCGAGAGGATGGTGGCTACCAACAACTCCCAGGGGTTGGAGTGATGCAGCGCGCACGTGACGTTGGGATACATCACATCCAGCCCCGCTAGAATCTTCTTGAGCCGGGCCTGACGCTCTGCTGCGGTCTTGGGCTTTGCAGGCTTGACCGGACGCGTTGTCAAACCAGGGCTAGTCAAAGTCGATATCCCGCTTGGGCGGAGGCTCGTCAGGATTCTCTTTGGCCAGCTTCAGCATCTCATCGAACTTCTTGCTGAGCACGTCGTGGTGCACCTTATGGTCGGCGACGGATTTATTGAATGCGTCATTGCGCCGGTCGGCTTCCGTTTTGAAGCGATTGACCGCGGCCTCCATGTCGGAAAACGTGGCGGGCTTCTCGTGCGCTTTGTGCCGGATTACGGCCGAAGTGGCCGGGTCAACGTGCAATTCGCCCTGGCAACAGGGGCAGATGACCGTGATCAAGCCGGGCTTTGCCATACCGAGACCATTTTAACAAGGTACACTGATCCGAGCAGGAGGACTGATTATGTTCGCGGAATTCAAGAAGTTCATCATGCGGGGCAATGTGATGGATCTTGCAATCGGCGTGATTATCGGCGCCGCATTCGGGAAGATCGTGACCTCGCTGGTGGATGACGTTCTGATGCCGGTGATCGGACTAGCCGCCGGCAAGATGGATTTTTCAAATCTATTCGTCAGTCTGAACGGCCAAAGTTATCCCACTCTGGCCGCAGCCAAGGCCGCAGCGGCTCCCACGTTGAACTACGGTCTGTTTATTAACGCAGTCATCCAGTTTTTGATCGTGGCTTTTGTGATCTTTCTGATCGTGAAGCAGGTGAATCGTCTTATGCCTGCGCCCCCGCCTCCGCCGGCCAGCACGAAAGACTGCCCGCAGTGCTTCAGCAAGATTCCATTGCAAGCCAAGCGCTGCCCGGCGTGTACGTCGACCTTATAGATACCGGAGCGACACAACGTGTCGAGAGGAGTCTCGACACGGCACGCAAGAGTGCGTGCGCCACTTCACACAGAAAGGTTCTGTGGGACAGGATTATATCCTGCCCCACTCCAAATAGAAAAGGCCTACGGTTTCCCGCAGGCCTTTTGTTCGTTTAAGGAGAATCGTCTTAGCGACGTTTCAGGGTCGGACGCTCGTCCTCGTCGCCCTTGCTGTCTTTGTCGTCGCCGCCCGTGCCGGGCTTCTTGCGAAGCTGCGGCTTGTTGGGATCCTTGTCGTCCACCTTACGGCGATTCTCGATCATGGCCAACCGGTTCTTCACTTCGTTGAACTCGGACGTGTTTACCACGTATTCGGGGCGCGCTTCCAGATTGTCCTGGATATTCTTTTGGGCAGCCTGGATGCGGTCATCGGTCATCGGATGGCTGGAGAAAAGCTCGGAAACGGATCCCCTCTTTTTCTTTTCCAGCGACTGAATCTTTTCGAAGAAATCCACGAAGGAGGCCGGATCGTAGCCGGTTTTGTACATGTATTGCAGGCCCAGCATGTCGGCTTCAGATTCGTAGCCGCGTGAGAACTTCAGCAGGCTCATGGGAACCAGCAGGCCCGCCGCCTGGCGAATGCCGTATCCGGCCCAGCCGCCCATGAAAATCAGGGGAATGGTCATGTAGTTCGCCAGCTCAGCCTTAGTGGCCTGGCGCGTTCCGTGGCGAGCCGCTACGTGAGCGATCTCATGCGCCATCACTCCGGCCAGCTCCGCTTCGTTGTCCGCCTTCAGAATCAGGCCGGTGTTCACGAAGAAGAATCCGCCCGGCAGCGCGAACGCGTTGACCGATTCGTCTTCCAGAACTTTGATGGTGAAGGGAACCTTGGCGTCGGAGTTGCGGACGATGTTTTGTCCTACGCGATTCACGTACTCCGCGATGATAGGATCGTCGATGATCTTGGCCTGGTGCTCCACTTCCTGGGCCAGCTGCTTACCCAGGGCGATCTCTTTCTCCAGCGAGTAGAAGTTCGCGCCCTTGGCGACATCGCGATTGCCGATCTCGTCAGGATCCTTCTTCTTGTTCTTTTTCTTCTCTTCCTTCTTGGTCTGGTTGTTGGGCTGATCCGTTGACTTGGTGTCAGCGGCGAAGGCGGAGAAAGGCGCCAGCGAAAAAGTTACAATGACGGCGAGTCCTAGCAAACGACGCATGGGGACTCCTTTCAGTTTCGAGTATAACTCTCTTTAATGTGACGCAGCCGCCCAACTTGAGTTTCAGGAAAATCAGTCCTAGCCGTGACCCAAATACATCAGCCAGCTGAGGCCAAACAGGGCTCCCACGAAACACGCAAAGCAGTAAACCGCGTAGCGAAACCGTTCCCGATCGGTTCGCTTGGTGACAATGCCCAGAATAACTGAGGTCACCAGGGCAAACAGGATGGAAGTCTCGAAATGAGAGAGGTTTACCTTAGGCACTTAGTCTTTCCTCCCTGTGGCGATTTCGAAGGCGTCCACCATCGCGAGGAGGTTTAGCAACCCCGCCGCGACCAGAAACTTGGTGCCATAGTCATGCACGTGACCCGCGACATCCGGCTGGGCGTAGCCTAGCCAAACCGTCAGGAAATACAGAATCCCCGACATCAGGTTTCCGAAGAACCCGCCGTAGTAGATGACGGTGGTCAGAAGATCGCCGGATTGAGGCGAGAATAATGCCCCGCGCATCATCAATCCCAGCAGATACATCACGGTCACGGACAGGGCGATTAGCGCTCCCCGGCCGGGGCGCTTCAGCAGTACGTGCCCCGCCCCCGGAATCAGCCAAGCCAATAGGATGGCCGAAAACCACTTCGAGGACGACGGACGTGACGCCGGGCTCGCTAAAGGAGTGGTTGGGGCGGGAGTCAGAGGAAAGCCTGCGCCTGGAATATCGCTCACACAATCATTTTATAGCATCCGGACTCGAACCCTTCAGACGGAGGCGAACACCCACACCCGTGCTGCCGGAATTGGGGACCAGAAGGGTTCCGCCGGTGTCGGTTTCCAGAAGCTCCAGTTCCTGATCGTCGATTTCCACAGCGTATTCGGATCGGGGGGCGAGGCCGAGCACGAATAGCGCTTCGTTTTCCACGCGGAACTTCCCGGCATCGGTCGCGGTCGCGCTGGCTATGGTCGCCGCCCCTACCTGAACCGGCTTGAACGCTGCGCCCGCTCGCAGAGTTTGCAGGCCTCCGTTCTGAAACAACTGCAGGCGTCCGTCGAAATAGCCGATCCAGGTGGCATCCTCGTCCCAACTAGTGCGGGCGAAGACCTCGCCGGAATGAGTTTCGTGAAACACCAGGGGAACATGATCGTAGTTCAGTCCCGGCTGATAAGGATTGGCCCACAGGAATTCGTAAACCGCCCCAAGGGCGCCGCGCATGACGAAGCGGTCGCGCATGAGCCAGCCTTGCAGTAACTGACTATCGAGAGCGTTGGTGTCGTAGGCGACCATCGCCAGACCTGCGGCCCGCGACATGGCTGCCTCAGCCGGATCGGGATTGCCGTCGTGCAGGTAAGCGGGAATCAGGAATTCGTTTTCCGGCGCGGCGAATGGAGCGGGATAGTGACCGGCCAAGTGAGCGACGGGAAGGTCTTGGAAATATCCTGACGCCTGCTCGCGCAGATCGATTCGAAGATTGTCGCGCACGGCGTGGAGCATTTCATAGAGGGCATAGCGTTGGTCCCGCGGCAGAGCGGCGCGGCCGGCGGCCAGTTGCGGGACGATCTGCCCGCGCCACCATTTCTGGATCACATCGCGCAACATGGCGTCGCCCTGGTCTGGCAGACGGTCGGCTAACGAGATCGCGGCAAACACCCGCGCGCTTTGACCGCGAACGTCGGTCGCCGGCGTGGCCATGCCACGCTGGATTTTGGCCGCCAAACTAGCTGACTGCGCTTCGGTCATCGCCGGACTGCACCAATCGAACACTAAAGCGAGCTGTCTGAGATCCGTGGCTTGCGCAGAGAGAGCCCAGTCGATCGCTCGTTTCGCTACGGGGGCTTGGCGCGTCACCTGGTAGTGCAGGGCAAACGCGAAGCCGGGCTCGGCCATAGGCGCTCCGCCGGAAACCAGTGCATCGAATTGCTCCCAGCGGGGGGATTGCCGCTCGCGTTCGCGCTGGACCAGCCTGAGGCGTTGGGGCGTCAGCAGGAGGCGGGGGGCGTCCCGATAGACGTGGAAATCTTCGTCCGCAGGATTTTGGGCTCGCAGGGCAGGAATCGCGAGTACCACCGCGATCGCCGCCCTGGAAAGCTGGAGTCGCACGGAAACAATTGTGTCACAGCGACACAGTGGCGGGGCAGGGGCCCGCACCCTCAAGCCGTATTCCTAGTCGCATGTCACTGAAAAGAAGCGTTGAAACGCTTGGCAGGCGACATGCTTCTCTTACCAATGAATTGATGAAGTATCTTTGAAAACCTGCCCTCTGTTTGCAGCAGGCTCGATCGGAAGAAGCGAGTGGCTATTTATTAGCTAGTGCTTGCGGGAGACGGTGTAGAAGTTTAAAACCGCTCCTTCTTTCGATGGTGCAAGTTGCAACCAGAGGGGTTTTTTATGCAGCACCGGAACACTCTTGTAACGCTTTTATAACGATCTTCCCGGGTCACAGGTATCAGTCCGGGCCGCTTTATTGAGGATCTTGAATGGACGCGGGCCTCAGTGGAGTTGGAGCGGGCGGAAGCCGGGATCCACGCCCAAAAAGGGCGACCGCATCGGAATCGGCGAGCAAACACACCTCGCAGCGCCAGTTCCGATGCGGTTTTTCTTGCACCCTAAGCATAACCCTTTTATTCACCGTTGTATAGGCCCGTCCACCGGCATCCAGTACTACAACTTTTGCACTAAGTTGAGGTGGGGAAGGCGCCCTGGAACTATTGGTTCCACGGGCGGCAGGCCATGCACACTGCGGCATGCGCGATGTCCAGCAAGTGGTCCGTTTCACGCGTTTGTGGATTCACTACGGGTTCCTGGCGCACACGATTGTGTGCATCTTTATTGCAGCGTTGGAAGGCTTGTTGGGACGCTAACTTTACGAATCTCACGAACGCGTGAGGTGCGGACGAGGCCCTTTTCGGGATGGCTGAATTCCAGGCTCATCTCGCGCCCTACGAAGCCCATCTTTAACATCGCCGAGCCCCACGTGGATCCGTGAAAATTCACCAAAACAGGATCCGGGCAGATTTCAGGGTGACCTGAAATCAGAATGGCACCTTCGCCGCGGTTCTCGAGCCGATACAGAGTATTGGCCGTCTGGACGTTCAAAACAGCACCTACGGGCAGTTCATCCATATGCACGCCGCCTTCGATCTCGGACTGGCAGATGGCGCGATTGATCGAATCGTCAAAATTCGGATGCGGCCGGAAGGGCTCTGCCAAGGGCATGTTCATGACGTCTTTCACTCTCCGCTCTTGTCAGGTGCACTCCGCTTGCCAAACGTCGCAGGAATGATTCGACAGGACTTAGCCTAAGCCACCCGGTCAAAACCGCGATATGGCATGCCAAACCGCCAATTCCGTGGGACAAATCGCGGGGGGTGTGTGAAGCGCTTAGCCTTCGACTATCCTTCGACGAGACGGCGGCCGCGCTCGAACAGGTCGGCGGCATCGTCGGCCAGTTTGCGGCCCTGCTCGTAAAGCTCGCGGCCTTTGTCGAGCGCATCGCGGCTCACGTCGGCAATCGCTGCCCGGCCCTTCTTCGCTTTCTTGTTCAGGTAGCGCCGAGTATCCTCGCCCGATTGCGGTGCATACAGCAATGCGACAGTTGCGCCCAGCGCCGCTCCCGCGAAAAACCATACGAACTTGCCGGAGTTGTCCATAGCTTCATTCTACAGATCCGAATACGCGGTATGCTCGGGGCATGAAAGAGGAAACAAAATCTTCCCACGCGCTCGACTCGGTGACAGTCTTCGAAGATTCAGGGACGACGGCTGAAATCGAGGCGCTCGGAATCCAAGCCTTGCTTGAAGCAGAAGGAATCCGTGTGGTGCTGGGCGGCGAAACCAGCTTCCCGAGCCTGCCTTGGTCGGTCAGCGTCGCGAAGGCGGACGCCCCACGTGCGTTACAGATCATCGAGGACGCCAAGAGCGCCGGACCCAATGCCGCTGTAGAAGCCGAGGCTGAACAAGAACGATCCGATAAGTGATTCGCGGGAGGGGACAGAGTAGCCTATCCCTTTTCAGCATGCGTTAAACTCGATGGATTCATGGCGGAACGCATCGGCATACTGCATCCGGGCGAGATGGGGAGCGCCGTCGCCGCCACCATCCGGAACAGCGGCTATGAAGTCTGCTGGGTCGCCGAAGGACGCAGCCATCTCACGCGTGCGCGAGCTGAAAGCGCCGGATTGACCGATGCCGTCTCTCTGACGAATCTGTCCAGAACCTGCCCTGTGATTGTGAGCGTCTGTCCGCCGGAATTCGCGGACTCGGTCGCAACCGAAGTGCTGGCGCAAGGATTCCGCGGAACGTACCTGGACGCGAACGCCATCTCGCCGGCCAACAAGAAGCGCATGGCGGAACGTATGCAGTCCAGCGGGGTGCAGTTCGTAGATGGAGGCATCATCGGGCTGCCGCCGAAAGCACGGGCCCAGACCTGGATGTACCTGAGCGGCGAACAGGCGGACCAGGTCGCGTGCTGTTTCACGGCGGGTCCCATGGAATGCGAAGTCATCGGCAAAGAGCCCGGTAAGGCATCGTCGCTTAAGATGTGTTACGCCGCGCAGAACAAAGGATCGATTGCATTGCTGACCGCGGTGATGGGCGCGGCAAATCACCTGGGTATTCTCGATGATCTGAAGCGCCAGTGGACTCGGATGGGTCCCGCGCTTGCGACCGAAGGGCACATCCTGCGCGCGGCGCCGAAAGCCTGGCGCTGGGCTCCCGAGATGCGCGAAATCGCCGCGACCTTGGATTCGGCGGGGATGCCGCCGGAATTTCACCTGGCTGCCGCGAAAATCTTCGAGATGCTGCGCGAATTCAAAAACACGGATGGGACGTCCATCGAAGACGTGTTGAGTAAACTCCGGACTTCATGATCGCCAGCCGTGTCCGCTACCGCGTGGTTGCGGCGGCTGTCACGCTGGCCGGCGTTACGTATCTCGATCGCGTGTGCGTGGGCGTGCTGGCGCCTTCCATCATGTCCGATCTGCACATTTCGCAGATCCAGATGAGCTTCGTCTTCAGCGCGTTTACGGCAGCGTACGCCATTTTCGAAATGCCCACGGCGTGGTGGGCGGA
>Ga0105239_10007302_pt1 | contig 12688 bp, 10 predicted proteins | sample KBSC44metaG_FD_92761 | JGI IMG/M metagenome (GOLD analysis project Ga0105239, IMG submission 92761) | Corn rhizosphere microbial communities from Kellogg Biological Station, Michigan, USA - KBS C4-4 metaG | ecosystem: Host-associated > Plants > Roots > Rhizosphere > Soil | place: Michigan, USA...
CCCGACCTCGACGTAAACGAAAAGGTTGAACTTTATACCCAGCTTGATAAACTGCAAAAAGACCGCGATAAAGAGCTGGAAGAGATATTAATGCGAATTTTGCCCGAAGGTTTTGCCGTGGTTAAAGAAACTGCAGCGAGGTTTAAAGCCACCAAAACCATCGAGGTTACTGCCACACAGTTTGACCGTGACCTGGCAGCACGCAAATCAAACGTAATTATTAAAGGCGACAAAGCAATCCACCACAATACATGGTTAGCCGCAGGCAACGAGGTTACCTGGGATATGGTACATTATGATGTACAATTGATAGGCGGTATAGTACTGCACCAGGGTAAAATATCGGAAATGGCTACCGGTGAGGGTAAAACATTGGTGGCTACGCTGCCTGCTTACCTTAACGCGCTATCGGGCCAGGGGGTACACATTGTAACAGTTAACGACTATTTGGCACGTCGTGACTCGGAATGGATGGGCCCGCTGTATGAATTCCACGGATTATCGGTTGATTGTATTGATAAACATGAGCCAAATTCAGACGAACGCCGCCAGGCTTATATGGCTGACATCATATTTGGTACCAATAACGAGTTTGGTTTTGATTACCTGCGTGACAATATGACACGTAGCCCCGAAGAACTGGTGCAAAGAAAATTACATTATGCCATGGTGGATGAGGTTGACTCGGTGTTAATTGACGATGCCCGTACACCATTAATTATATCAGGCCCTATCCCACGTGGTGATGAGCATGAGTTTTATGAACTGAAACCACGCATAGAGCGTTTGGTTAATGCACAAAAAGCGTATGTAAACGGTGCCCTGAACGAAGCCAAAAAATTAATTGCCGAAGGCAAAAGCGGTCCCGAAGAAGGTGGCTTAGCTTTACTGCGTGCTTTCAGGGGTTTGCCAAAAAGCAAGGCGCTGATAAAATATTTGAGCGAAGGCGGCAACAGGCAGCTGTTGTTGAAGTCGGAGAACCATTACATGCAGGACCAAAGCAAGGAAATGCATAAGGTTGACGCCGAGCTGTTTTTTGTTATTGACGAAAAAAACAACCAGGTTGAGCTTGCCGAAAAAGGTATCGAGTTAATTACTGCGTCGGGTGAGGATCCGCACTTCTTTGTGATGCCTGACGTAGGCACCGAAATTTCGGATATCGAAAAGTCAACCCTGCCATCTGAAGAGAAAGTTACCCGTAAGGATGAACTGATGCGCGATTTCTCTATCAAGTCGGAGCGTATCCACTCGGTTAACCAGCTGTTAAAGGCTTATACCCTGTTTGAAAAAGATACAGAATACATTCTTGATGAAGGCAAGGTAAAAATTGTTGACGAGCAAACAGGCCGTGTGCTTGATGGCCGCCGCTATTCTGATGGTTTGCACCAGGCTATTGAGGCTAAAGAAAATGTGAAGGTTGAGGATGCAACGCAAACCTTTGCTACCATTACCCTGCAAAACTATTTCCGTATGTACCACAAACTTTGCGGTATGACGGGTACTGCCGTTACTGAGGCAGGTGAGTTCTGGGAAATATACAAGCTGGATGTTGTTGAAATACCAACGAACACCAACATCAGCCGCGATGACAGGCAGGATTTGGTTTACCGTACTGTTCGCGAAAAATATAACGCTGTTGCTGAAGAGATAGCTGCCCTTACAAAGGCAGGTCGCCCGGTATTGGTGGGTACAACCTCAGTAGAAATTTCGGAATTATTAAGCCGCATGCTTAAGCTGCGCGGTATTAAACACAACGTACTGAACGCCAAGCTTCACCAGAAGGAGGCCGATATTGTGGCCGAAGCCGGTCAGGCAGGCACCGTTACCATAGCTACCAACATGGCTGGTCGTGGTACGGATATAAAATTAGGCCCTGGCGTAAAAGAAGCCGGAGGTTTGGCAATTGTTGGTACGGAGCGCCACGAGTCGCGCCGTGTTGACAGGCAGCTGCGTGGTCGTGCAGGCCGCCAGGGTGACCCGGGTTCATCTCAATTCTTCGTGTCGTTAGAAGATAACCTGATGCGTTTGTTTGGTTCTGAAAGGATCAGCAACCTGATGGTGAAAATGGGTATTGAAGAGGGTGAAGTAATTCAGCACTCGATGATATCAAACTCGATTGAGCGCGCGCAGAAAAAGGTGGAAGAAAACAACTTTGGTATACGCAAGCGCTTGCTGGAGTATGACGATGTGATGAACTCACAGCGTACCGTTATTTACGCTAAACGTAAAAACGCCCTGTTTGGCGAACGTTTAGAGGTTGATATTAACAACACCATTTTTGATGTGGTTGAAGATGTGGTAACCGAATACAAGGAGAGCAACAATTATGAAGGCTTCACGCTGGAAATGATCCGCTTGTTTTCTGTTGATGTGGAAATATCGCATGATGATTTTACCTCTAAAAACATAAACGGACTGGTTGATATAGCTTTTGCCGAAGTAAATGGGTTTTACAAACGCAAGCACGATGCCATTGCAAACCAGGCCTACCCGGTTTTAAAAGACGTGTACGAAACCCGCGGCGATTATGTAGAAAACATTGTGGTGCCATTTACCGATGGTATAAACGGCATACAGGTTTCGGTTCCACTTAAAAAAGCCATTGCGAACAAAGGGCAGGAAGTGTTTAAATCGTTTGAGAAAAACGTTACCCTGTACCTGATTGACGATGCCTGGAAAGAGCACCTGCGCGAGATGGACGAACTGAAACAATCGGTACAAAATGCTGTTTACGAACAAAAAGACCCGTTGTTGGTTTATAAGTTCGAGGCGTTTAACCTGTTCCGTGGCATGTTGGCAAGCGTGAATAAAGATTTGGTAAGCTTCCTGTTCAGGGGTGGTATACCAACCCAGCAGGAGCCTGACGAGATACGCGAGGCAAAACCCCAGCCAAAGCTGGATTTGAAGAAAATGCGGACCTCGAAACCCGAACTGGTAGGTGAAGCCAACGGCGTACCGATGATGGATATGCGCGAAACACAAAAGGCAACGCCTGTACGTGTGGAGCAAAAAATTGGCAGGAACGACCCTTGTCCATGCGGCAGCGGTAAAAAGTTTAAAAACTGCCACGGTGTTGGGCAGGCGTAGGTAGCCCCACCCAAACCCTCTCCGCTGGTTAGCGGAAGGGCTTTGCAAAAAGCGGAAAAGGATTTGTCAACTTTTAAATTGACAAATCTAAATAAATATAAAAGCGTCATTGCGAGGAACGAAGCGATGACGGAGGTTGTTATATAACTATGAAAAATGCACTATCTTATAAAAAAGCTATACTTAGCCATATAAGGTGTTGCATTTTTTTTATGTCGATTTTTTTGCCGGCTATAACCTTTGCTCAACCCCGCGGCAAGGTTGAGGTAATCAAAGATCCTTTAATTGATACGCTAATGGCACGCCGTGCATCGCTGGGCGCAATTAAAGGCATCCCCGGCGCTGAAACGGGCAGCGGTTACCGCGTGCAGATATTTTTTGGATCGAGCAGGCAGGCGGCTTATGATGCACAGGCAAAATTTAACGAGGAATACCCTGAATACCGTACCTATGTTAGCTATACCGAACCAAATTTTAAGGTTCGCGCCGGTGACTTCCGTACACGTTTGGAAGCGCAAAAACTAGCTGGTGAAGTACGTTCCATGTTTACCAGTATTTTTATTATCCCCGATAGAATAAATCTTCCCAAAACCGATCAGCCCAATGATTAAAGAACAGATCCAGCAACTGTCTAAAAATATTTTTGATGATACAGTGGCCAACCGTCGCCACCTGCATTCGCATCCCGAGCTTTCTTTTCACGAGGTAAATACATCGGCTTTTGTGGCAGGTAAGCTGGAAGCTTTAGGCCTTACGTATCAGCGTATGGCGGACAATGGGCTGGTGGCTTTAATAAAAGGCGACAAACCATCGGACCAGGTAGTAGCCCTCCGCGCCGATATGGATGCGCTGCCTATAACTGAGGCTAACGATGTAAGCTATAAATCGCAAAACGTAGGCGTGATGCATGCCTGCGGCCACGATGCGCACACATCTTCGTTATTGGGGACTGCCAAAATATTAACCGAAATAAAAAGCCAGTTTGGCGGCACCGTAAAGCTTATTTTTCAGCCGGCTGAAGAAAAGTTGCCCGGTGGCGCCAGCCTGATGATAAAAGAAGGTGTGCTGGAAAATCCGAAACCACAGGCAGTGATCGGGCAACATGTAATGCCGCTGATTGAAGCGGGCAAAGTGGGTTTCCGCGCAGGCAAATACATGGCATCAACCGATGAGCTATATGTTACCGTACGTGGCAAAGGCGGCCACGGTGCGCAGCCGCAGCAAAACATCGATCCCGTTATTATAACTGCACACATGCTCACCGCATTGCAGCAAATAATAAGCCGCTTTGCCGACCCTAAGAGCCCTTCGGTGCTTTCATTCGGTAAGGTAATAGCCAATGGGGCAACCAATGTTATCCCCAACGAAGTGTACCTTGAAGGCACCTTCCGCACCATGGACGAAAAATGGCGCAATGAGGCCCACATCAAAATGAAAAAACTGTCCGAAGGCCTTTGCGAAAGCATGGGTGCAACCTGCGAATTCAATATTGTGCGCGGCTATCCCTTCCTCATCAACGAAGAAAAACTAACCGCCAGCACCCGCGGTCACGCGGAAGATTACCTGGGCAAAGAAAATGTGCTCGACCTTGATATCTGGATGGCTGCCGAAGATTTCGCCTACTACTCACAGGTGGCTGATTCATGCTTTTACCGGTTGGGTACCCGCAACGAAAGTCGCGGTATCACCTCCTCGGTACATACGCCAACTTTTGATGTTGAAGAAACTGCGTTGGAGTTGAGCACTGGCCTAATGGCTTATTTAGCCGTTAAGCAGCTGGGGAATTGATTTTAGTCCATAGACGATGGACCATAGACGATAGTAAAACAGGTATTGTTTCTGCGGATTTGAGTTAAATGTGCGGTGTAATCATATTTCTGTTAACGATAATACATTCCCATCAACATCTTTAAACCAGGCTACTTTGGTACCACTCGGCGAAGTCCATATCCCAAGTCCATCCTGTTCCATAAAGCCGTACTTTTCGCAGTAAACTCCTTTTGCATTAAGCGCCCGAATTGTGGCAGCAATATCATCAACGTTCCAGCCAATAGCGGTAAACTGGTGCGGCGTTAACTCGGGAACGGTGATCACCCTTAGCAAAGTTCCGTTCGAGTTAAATTCAAGCGCATAGGCATCTTCGGACAGCAGGATTAAGCCCAATACATCGCGATAAAATATTTTTGCTTCGTCGGGCTTTGTGGTGGGCACAAAAGCTTTGATGGTTTGGTTATTCAACATGATTACACTGATTTACTAAGCTTATCAAAATTAAAACAAAAATCCCCTTTGTCATTCTGAACGCAGTGAAGAACTATCTCTTGAGCACAGCGAAAAATCTTATACTATCGATAGGTATCCATCAGAAAGGATATATTCATACTCGCGACGCGTGATCAGCGAAATCAACGCAACGGCGCAGCCCTCTTGAGTGCCTTAAAAGAAATAAACAATTGCGAAAAATCAAATCAATCAGCGGTTTCGGCCGCTTCCTTTATCACCCTGTTTCTCTCCTTTAATAGCTTTTGCATATATCGCCCCAAAAAAAGAAAATTCACAAGCCTTCCCAATCTCCCGTAAGGAGATTCAAATGCAAAAATATCCTTCATCACCGTCTGGTTATTCACTGTAAAAAACAAATGTTCGTGCCTGAAGCCTTTGAATGCGCCGCTAACCATCTCGTCGGTAAAATAGTTGGGATAGTCAAATTCGGTAATTTTTGAGGTGAGATTTTGCCAGATGCCGAAATGCTTTGCCCGCCAGGTAACAGTTTCGCCCAGCTCAATCAACCCGCTGGTACGCCCGGCTATAGCCTGCTCGCCAGTTTGTTTGGTCGATTCCATATGCAAATCAATACTGCGCGATAAATCAAAACAGCGCCCGATGGGGGCATTGATGGGGGTTGATAACTCTATCTGCGTTATATTTCCCGGAGTAAAAAGCCCCTTTGATACTGCCAGCGCATAACGATAACCGCGTCGCCACATAAAACTAACAATGTTTAACGAATATACATGGCGACGGGGTCGCTTCGTTCCCGAAACACGTTTGGGACAGGCTGCACCCCCTCGAAATGACATAGTTTGTTATTTAATTCAATAAGGAATCTGCGAAATCAAAAAATCAGCGGTTAAAACTCCGCATTCTTCGGATATCTTGGGAAAGGAATAACATCCCTGATATTACCCATACCGGTCACAAACAGCACTAAACGCTCAAAGCCCAGCCCAAAACCAGCATGCGGACAAGCGCCAAACCGGCGGGTGTCCAAATACCACCAAAGCTCGTCTTTAGGGATACCCATTTCGTCCATGCGTTGTTCAAGCTTCTCCAAACGTTCCTCGCGTTGCGAGCCGCCTACTATTTCGCCAATGCCGGGAAACAGGATATCCATGGCGCGAACCGTTTCGCGGCCATTGGCATCAGGCTCGTTTTGGCGCATATAAAATGCTTTTATCTCTTTTGGGTAATCGGTTAATATGACCGGCTTTTTAAAGTGCTTCTCCACCAGGTAACGCTCGTGCTCTGATTGTAGATCCGTTCCCCACCCTTCAACCGGGTATTGGAATTTCTTCTTCTTGTTCGGGGTCGATTCCTTTAAAATATCGATAGCCTCGGTATAAGTAAGGCGCTCAAAATCGTTATCCAGGCAAAACTGCAGCTTTTCGAGCAGGCTCATTTCCGAGCGCTCGTTTTGCGGCTTTTGTTTTTCCTCTTCTGTTAGGCGTTGGGTTAAAAACTCAATGTCTTCAGCGTTTTTGTCGAGCGCGTATTTTATAACATATTTCAGCATGTCCTCGGCGAGGTCCATGTTGTCGTTCAGATCGTTAAAGGCAACTTCGGGCTCAATCATCCAAAACTCGGCCAGGTGGCGGGTTGTGTTTGAGTTCTCGGCGCGAAAAGTTGGGCCAAAAGTATAAATATCGCTCAAGGCCATAGCACCCAGCTCGCCTTCCAGCTGACCGGAAACCGTAAGGTTGGTTGCCTTGGCAAAAAAGTCCTGCGAAAAATCAACTTCGCCGCTTTCAGTTTTTGGCGGGTTAGCTAAATCAAAGTTGGTAACGTGGAAAGTCTCTCCTGCTCCTTCTGCATCCGATGCAGTAATAATTGGTGTGTGCAGGTAAATAAACCCACGTTCCTGGAAAAACTGGTGTACGGCAAACGCCAGGCTATTACGCACCCGGAAGATAGCGCCGAATGTATTGGTACGGAAACGCAGGTGAGCGATCTCGCGTAAAAATTCCAGGCTCGGACGGTTTTTTAATTGCAGGGGATATTTCTCCGGGTCGCAGTCGCCGAGTATTTCAATGTCTTTTGCAACAATCTCCACTTTTTGGCCCTTGCCTAAACTCGCAATTAATTCGCCCGTAACGCTGATAGCGGCGCCAACGGTAATGCGTTTCAGCAGGTTAGGGTCAGTGTTTTCAAAATCAACAACAATTTGGATGTTGTTATTTGTTGAGCCATCATTTAAAGCAATAAAACGATTTTGACGGAAGGCGCGTACCCACCCGTTAATTTTTATACCGATACCTGTTTGGTCGCTTTCTAATAATGCTTTGATCTTTATCCGCTGGCTCATATTAAAATATTTGAGGGGCAAAAATACGATTATTTGCTGAATGAGAATTGCTGTGATAGCAAGAATTCAGGGAAATAGCGTTTAAAAGCACCCGGGACTTTTCCATAGCGATGGGTTTTAAACCCATCGCTATAAAGAAATTGTTATCCTTCGGCAATAAATGCCCCTGCTTTAAATTCTGCCATTTACAATTGCTAAGTTTGTTTCACCATGAATCCAAAAGCAAGCCTTGTTATCGGCATCCTCTGTATTTCATTTTCGCCAATATTTGTAAAGCTTGCCGGCGGCTCACCAATTACATCGGGGTTTTACCGCATATTTATTGCCTGGCTTTGCCTGCTGCCCTGGTGCCTTGTAAAAGGCAATCTTAAAATTGCCCGTAAAGATTTAATGGTGGCCCTGCTTGGCGGCGTAATATTTGCCCTTGATATTGCCGTTTGGAACCTGTCGCTCACTAAAATATCTGCAACTGTATCAACTCTTATCGCCAACCTGGCCCCGGTTTGGGTTGGATTGATGACCTATTTTATATTTAAAAAGGCCGCCGGCCGCCTGTTTTGGATAGGCACCTGCGTGGCCATAACGGGTATGGTTATTTTGGTTGGCTACCAGCACCTGCTTGCACTCGAACTTAATGCCGGTATTTTACTCGCTCTGCTGGCCAGCCTGTTTTATGCTATTTATATTGTAATAACCCGCGGCATCCTCCAAAATATCAGCACCGTTACATTTATGTTTTACAATATGCTGGCGGGCAGCGTGTTTTTATTTGTAATCAACCTTTTCCTGCATAATCAAATGGTGGATTTTTCGCTGTCAACCTGGCTTTGCTTCTTAGGCATGGGTGTACTTTGCCAGCTGGCCGGATGGCTAACTATCAACCACTCCCTGCGGTTTTTGGAATCGACCAAGGTGTCCATCGCCTTATTGAGCCAAACTGTAATAGCAGGCTTTTTAGCTATATTTTTACTGAATGAAACACTGGAATTGAATGAAATAATTGGCAGCGCAATTGTTTTGGCGGGAATAGCAGTTACATTTTTGAGACCAAAGAAACAGGTGGCAATATCTTAATTATTCCGGCATCAGGGCGTAAAATTTCCCTTCGGTAAAGCTTAATTTATCAGGCCCGGAGCCGCTTACTTTCACAAAGTTTAACAGGAAGGTGCCGTTAACAATATTGGTAGCTACGTTAAAATCGCGAATGGTAACGGTGTTGGTTAAAGTGGCGTCAATTTTATAGCTGCCGGTAACTGCGTCCATGCCTACGGTGGTGTAGTAAACTGCCTGACCTGGTTTTATGGCATAGGTACCTTTTGACAGCGCTTTTAAATTAAAATAAAGGGTTTCTTCGCCGGTTGCTTTAAAGCCGCCTACCTGAACCGAGTCTTTACCGGCAAGGTAGCCTGCAAAAGGCTGGCCCACCCAGGCCTGGCCATTTTTAAAGGCTCCCATAAAAAGATCATTCACCACATTTTGGTTGTCTTTTTTGCACCCTGTAAATATCAGGCAGCAAATAAAGGGTACGGCAAGTAATAGCTTTTTCATATCTCAAATAATTAACCAGGTATTATTTAAGTTAATTACGTAAAATTAACACGTTGCGATACAGGGAACTATAAATTTTTAAGCGGCGAACAGATTAACCAGGTCAAAGAATACCGGGTTCGGTTTTAAAAGAAATGGCCCCGATATTATTCGGGGAGTTTTACGCGAAAGCTACTTCCGCCAAAAGTAAGCTGGACATATTCGGTGATTGAATTTTTAAGCATGTAAAAATCGCCCCTGCCCGATATGATATTGTTTTTGGCATCGTAGCTGCTAATAACCAATTTGCTGTGTTGTGTGGTGTCGAGGCGGTATTCGCTGGTTACCACATCCATACCTATGGTGGTAAAAAATTTGGCCTGCCCGAGCGTCAAAGGATACGTGCCGGCGCCATTAAATTTAATATCGATATAAAGTTGTTCTTCGCCGGCCGGCCTGAATGCTGTTATCCTCAAGCTATCGCCTGAAATTTTAGTGGTGGAAACCACCGCACCCCAGTCGACGCCGTTTTTACTGGAATTAAAATAAAAATCCTGGGGTATTACCTTGCTGTCCTTGTGGCACGATGAGATAATTATACAAACAGCACAGCAAACTACGGTTAATAATTTTTTCATGTTTACAGGATAGCATTTTTAAACAATACGGTAAAGTTAGCAAAATGCTGCAGGTTTAAAATTAACAGATTTAACAAACGCTAAAAAAGCTATTTTTGTGATCACACAAAACGCCGTATTTATTAATGATCATTAAATCGACTATCGACCGTATTATGGAGGCCACAGATATTGTGGAGGTGATAGGCGAATTTGTGCAATTAAAAAAACGCGGCGCCAATTATGTGGGGCTGTCGCCGTTTGCCAATGAGCGCACGCCATCGTTCACGGTATCGCCGGCCAAAGGTATTTTTAAAGACTTTTCGTCGGGCAAAGGCGGTTCGGCCGTTACGTTCTTAATGGAGCTGGAGAAATTCAGCTATCCTGAAGCGCTGAAATGGCTGGCAAAAAAGTACGGCATCGAGGTTGAGGAAACGGTAGAATCGACAGAAAACCGTGAGGAAGAAAACCGCCGCGAAAGTCTGATGATCGTAAGCGGCTATGCAGCCAAATTTTTTCACGAAAGCTTGCTGGAGACTGACGAGGGCAAAAGTATAGGCTTGAGCTATTTTAAAGAGCGCGGTTTTACAAACGATACCATAAAGAAATTTGAGTTGGGCTACTCGCCCGACCAGTGGGAAGCCTTTACCGGCCAGGCACTGAAAGATGGCTACCAGGAAGAGTTTATGGTAGAGACCGGCCTGTCGGTTAAGCGGGACAATGGCTCGCTGTACGACCGTTACCGCGGCCGGGTAATGTTCCCAATTCATAGTTTTACCGGCAGGGTAATTGCGTTTGGCGGCCGCACACTTAAAAACGACAAGAACGTTCCCAAATATGTAAACTCGCCCGAGTCGGAGATTTATCATAAATCGAACGTATTATACGGGCTTTACTTTGCCAAGAAGGCCATCCGCGAGGAGGATAATTGCTATTTGGTGGAGGGCTATGCCGATGTGTTGTCGGTACACCAGGCGGGGATTGAGAATGTGGTGGCCTCGTCGGGCACCTCCTTAACGGTTGAGCAGATACGCCTGATAAGCCGCTTCACCAAAAATATCACCATTTTGTACGATGGGGACGCCGCCGGCATAAAAGCATCGTTGCGCGGGTTGGATATGATTCTGGAAGAGGGGCTAAATGTAAAAGTTGTACTCTTCCCCGACGGGCACGACCCGGATTCATTCGTGCGTAATTTTGGCACCAGCAGTTTTAAAAAACACATCGCCGACAACAAGAAGGATTTTATCCTTTTTAAAACAGATATCCTGTTAAAAGAAGTTGGGAACGACCCTATAAAAAAAGCGGAAGTTATACGGGAGATCGTTGAAAGCATTGCCAAAATCCCAGACTCGATAAAGGCATCGGTGTTTATAAAGGAGTGTAGTTACCAACTACAAATTGATGAGCGCGCGCTGCTATCGGAGCTAAATAAAATGCGTACTGCTAAAGCCCGCAAGGACTCGCAGCAACAACAGAATACAAGACCAGCACCGGTTGATGAGCCCCATTTTTTTGATGAGCCGCAGGAGCGCGTTGAACGGGATGATGCAACACAGGAGAAAGAGATCATCCGCTTGTTGCTTTTATATGGTAACAAGGTTATCGACTGGGACGGCATCGCCAACACTTATATTGGTCCCTTTATGATTGCCGAATTAAGTGATGTTGAGTTTGATTACCCGGCCGCCAAAAAATTCACCGAAATATACCGCCGAGAAGTGGAAAACGGGGTGCTGCCTGATGAGCAGTATTTTATCCATTATGCTGATAAGGAAATTGTTGACCTAACGGTAACCCAGATAGCCACCAAGTATACCTTGAGCGAAAACTGGTACGAGATGCACAAAATTTTGGTGCCCGATGAGCAGGCCAATATGAAGGCCACCATACTTGGCGCTATTTTTCACCTCAAAAAGCATAAAATCGGAAAAATACTGGAAGGACTACGCAAAGAGCTGCAAACTACCAGCGTTGAGGCCGACCAGGAAATACTGCTAAACCAGTATATGCATATGAAGAAGGTGGAGAAAACCATTTCGGATTATTTGGGTTCGGTAATTTTGAAATAATGGCAAAACACCTCGACCTTGGTCGCCGCGGCGAAAGCCTGGCAAAAGAACACCTGGAGAAAACAGGCTACGAGATTTTAGACGAAAACTGGACACACGGGCGTTTGGAGGTTGACCTTATTGCGTATAAAAATAAGGTGATTATATTTACTGAAGTAAAAACCCGCACCGGTAGCTGGTTTGGTGAGCCCGAGGACTTTGTGGACGCCCGCAAACAACGCCTGCTGGTTGATGCCGCAGATGAGTACCTTTACCTGATGAACCACCAGGGCGAAGTGCGGTTTGATATTATCTCGGTATTATTCGATAAAAACAACAATTATACACTAAAACATATAGAAGACGCGTTTTGGCCAACAGCCATGTAACATCATCATGAAATTAAAATATAACATACTATTAGCAGCAGTTATCTTATTAGCATTCAGCTGTAAAAACAAAACCCAGGACGACAGCGGCATTACTGTAAGCCCCGAAGCAGGCACATCCTACAAAACCGGCGATGTGGTGCAGGTGAAGGCGCATTATGCCGCAAACGTAAAAGCCGATTCTATTGTGTTTTTGGTTGACTCCGCACGCGTTGGAGCAAAGAAAGATTCCAGCGCTTTTGCGCTAAAAACCGACAGTATGCCGGTTGGTCCGCGTGTGATAACCGCCAGGGTTTACTCCGGGGGAAAACCGCAGGAATCATCAACCAATATTGTGCTGATGCCGGCCAAACCACCAGTTGAATACACCTTTAAGGTGGAGAAAACCTTCCCGCATGATACCAGCTGCTATACCGAAGGGCTTATATACCAGGA